>RCNF010000900.1_pt1 | contig 16247 bp, 14 predicted proteins | sample 2041311 | NCBI WGS metagenome assembly RCNF01 (sample SAMN09708228, study PRJNA481090) | Marine sediment metagenome, whole genome shotgun sequencing project. | biome: marine sediment; feature: ocean; material: sediment; isolation source: Sewage treatment plant 2 marine sediment (STP2) ... | reverse complement strand
ATCATTGCCGTCGAGCCGGCAGCCGGCATGATCGACAGGACCCGCTCGTTGGAATGGGTGCAGGCGGACGCCGAGGCGCTTCCGTTTCGCGACGGCGCTGTGGACAGTGCATATGCCACATGGGCGTACTTCTTTTCCCGCGGGTTCGATCCGACCCCCGGGATACGAGAGATCCACCGAACGGTGAGGGAAGGGGGACCGCTGGTGATCGCCGAGAACCTCGGCGGAGACGACTTCTGCGCCCTGGCACCGTCCGACATCACAGGCGACGCCTCGTTCTGGGAGAAGGAGGGCTTCTCTCTCGAGACCGTCGAGACTGTGTTCTCATTCGAGACGACAGAAGATGCCCGACGCCTGCTGACGTTCTACTTCGGTGACGTCGGATCGGCGCCGCCGAAGCGGCTGACCTACCGCGTCGGATTGTTCATTGGGGCGAGCCGCGGACCGGGCTGAGTCAGCCCGTACCTCGACACACCGTCTTCAAAGGCGTGCCCCGCCAACGCGATCCGTCTTGTTGGGGAGGGCCGGTCGACGGGGCACGCACACCCGTGGATTGGATCATCCCCCGAACGTGTCCATGGGTTCATGATGAGTGATAGGACTCGACAAGTGAAGAGTGGTTCTGAGTGCCGTGGGTGAACTAGTCCTTCGGTGGCCAGGAGACGGCACTCCACGCTCTCATCGCTGCCGATTGGCGTCGGCACTCGACGGGTCATGGGGCATTGGCGAGGTCAAGGGCGAAGAGCCCCGCTTCGTTCGTGTTGCTGTTGGACCGGTGAAAGGTCTGCTTGACCATCGTTGTCGGCCGGTCGTTCGAATCGGAGTCGAACTTGCACAGTGTCTCGTCCGTCGGCGACGGCATCCTGAACAGCGGCTGTGACATCGCACTCGACGGAGGAATCGCCGACGACACGACACGCGACCGCGGCTCCGGAAGCGACCAAGTCGAACAGCGCCGGACCGAATGCTTCATATACGACCGGCTCAGCGAGCAGTGCGCCGAGATCGTCGAACGGGGTGCCCGCCGTCGTGAGCACATTGGATGTGAGCAACGCCCGGTCGACCTCGACATCGTGGGGTAGAGCAAACGTCAGGTACGTCTGGACACCCTCACCTTCGGGGAACGACGGGTTCAGGTTGTCACCAACGAAGAGACCTGTACCCGAACCGGCGAAACCCGTCGGCGTGTGGCCTTCCATGTCTCCGCCATCGTTCTCAATGGAGATGACTGGATCAGCTGCTGGGGAACCGGCGGTCGTCTCAGCCGTCACGTCGGTGCACGCGGCCGCGGCCAAGGCGAGGACCACGATCACCCGGGCTCTAGCGAACACCATCGAGGATCCCTATCGCTGCGTAGCGAGTGACAGCAGCTTCCCAGTCCGTCAGAGTGATTCCGTCGGTGCCGGAGAACATCAATCGATCCGGATCGTCGAGGACATGGTGCAATCCGAGGATGTGGCCGATCTCGTGGCTGCTCACTCGTTCGTCAGGTACCGACGGTGCATCTGTGACGAAGAACAGGTGGGTTCCGGAGGGGGTCATGCCGTTGGCCGTGCCGATACTGGCAGCGTAGAAACCGTTGATCGTCGCGACTTTGGGGATCGCCATGGCGCCGCTCCGCGCCGCTGCGAGGAAGCTCGACGTGTCGCCGTTGCCCAGGTCGACGAGGATATCTCGCGGCGCTTCGATGCGGGAGACGGTCGAGATGGCGAGTTCGATGCCTGCTTGTTCCCAGATCTCCTGCATCTGCTGTGCGATCTTGTCGACATCGGCCACGCTCCTCTCAGATGAGAGCGGAGAAGTGGATCCGCTGTCTGCATCATCGACGATGTAGAGCGACATCGAGAGGCGAATGGGTTCTTCTGGGATCGAGTCGGCCGGCGGCGCGGCAGGAGCATCGGTCGACGTGCACGCGGCGGCGAGGAGAAGGAGTGGCACAAGAAGTCGCACACACCTGGAACACGAGACGGCGTCATCGGATTCCGCCTTCAATCGATTCGAGGCTGTTCACTCGTACGATTCTCTGGCGATGGTGCGATGAGCGGTAGGCTCCCGCCTCCATGAGACGGAACCCTCACAGCATGCTGAACGGTGAGCCCGCGTGACGACCCTGCTCGCTCGATTCCGTGTTGCCCGTGTTCGCGACCGCAAGGGTGGCCTCGGGACCTTCATCGGTGTGTTCACGCCATCGATCCTGACGATCCTCGGCGTGATCCTTTTCCTCCGCACCGGCTGGGTCGTAGGGAACGTCGGTCTCGTCGGTGCGCTCGCCGTCATCATCCTTGCGAACCTCATCACGCTGGCAACGGCGCTCTCCGTGTCGTCAGTTGCGACCAACATGGAGGTCGGTCCCGGCGGCGCCTACTACATCATCTCTCGCAGCCTCGGCGTGGAAATCGGAGCTGCCATCGGACTGCCCCTGTTCCTCGCTCAAGCGTTCTCGATCACGCTTTACGCATACGGTCTCGCCGAGTCGCTCCAATACGTCTGGCCCGACCTTCCCCAGATGCCGGTTGCGGCCGTGACGGTGCTGCTGGTGGCGCTGCTCGCGGCGCGAGGCGCGGGAGTCGCTCTGAAGCTGCAGCTTCCAATCATGGCGGCGATCGTCCTGTCGATCCTGGTGTTCTTCTTCGGTGTGGCCAGGTCGATGCCACAGAGCGTCGACCTGTTCGGTCGTATCGCCGACCCGGCAGGATTCTGGACGGTGTTCGCCGTGTTCTTCCCCGCAGTGACCGGGATCATGGCCGGCATCTCGCTCTCCGGTGACCTGAAGAACCCGACACGGTCCATTCCGCGAGGGACGATTGTCGCTGTCATCGTTGGGTTCGTCGTCTACATTGCGGTGGCAATCGCTCTGGCCCTCGCCGCTTCTCCCAGGGAGCTCGTCGCAGACCCCCTCATCTGGTTCACGATCGCAGGTGGAGTCGCCTTCCTGATCTTCCCCGGACTCTGGGGAGCGATATTTTCGTCTGCGGTCGGGAGCGTGCTTGGAGCGCCCAGGACGCTTGAAGCCCTCGTTCTCGATCGGATTCTCCCCGTCCGATTCGCAGCCAGGATCGGGAGGATCGAGGGCCCAGGCGTTCCACTCCTGATCACCACCGCCATTGCCTTCGCTGCGGTCGGACTCGGTGGCCTCAACGCCGTCGCTCCGATCCTGACGATGTTCTTTCTCACGACCTACGGGATGGTCAACCTTGTTGCCGGTCTCGAGCGATTGAGCGGCGATCCGTCGTTCCGGCCAACGATGAAGGTGCATTGGATCGTGTCCCTGGGTGGTGCGGGCGCGTGCTTCTGGGTGATGTTCTTGATCAACCCGTTGGTTGCCGCCATCGCACTGCTCGTCGAACTCGGGATCTATCTCCTCGTTCGAAGGCGCGCCCTCACTGCCCGATGGGGAGATGCCCGTCGCAGCGCTCTCGTGTCGCTGATCCGGTCCACCGTGCTGCAGTTGCGGCGTCTGCCGGAGGAGCCGAGGAATTGGCGGCCGAACATCCTCATGTTCACGACGGATCCCGATCGGGACCACGCGACTGCCCGGTTCGCTAACTGGCTCGTCCAGGACCGCGGCATCTTCACGGTGAGCCAACTGGTCGAAGGTTCGATCGCCGATCACGTCGCCGATCTGCCGAACACCGTCGGCGATCTCAACCGATCGCTCGAAAGGGCCGGCCTCACCGGCTTCGGCGAGGTAGAGATTGTTCCCGATCTCGGCCGAGGCATCGTCTCGGTCGCCCAGGCGAATGGGATCGCTGGTATCGCATCGAACACCGTGCTGTTCGGATGGCGGGAGCGCCGAGATGAGATGGCAACGGTTCTCGGAGCCATCGAAGAGCTCTCCCTGCTCCACAAGTCGAGCGTGATCTGCCGTCCCGTATCCCAAAGTCTCGCCCCAACTGGACGGACGATCGACGTGTGGTGGGGTGGGCTGCAGCAGAACGGCGACCTGCTGGTCCTGTTCGCTCATCTCCTGTCGCTCGATCCGGGATGGCGCGACGCGACGATCAACATCAAGTCGATCGCGACAACGGAGATGATGGCGGAGCGCACAGTGCGCTCCCTCGACGAGATGATTCGGGCGGCGAGGATCGGTGCACAGTTCGAGGTAATCCGCAAGCCCGAAGACGAGACGATCCTCGAGATCATCCACAGCCGGTCCAAGGAGGCCGACGTCGTATTTCTCGGTCTCAAAGAGATCGGCCCGGGTGAAGCGGAGGAGTACGTAGAACGGCTTCTGCAACTCATGTCTGGGCTGAGGACCGTCCTCTTCGTGCGCAATGCCGGGCAATTCCGCGGGCAGCTTCTCGGGGTCGAACGGTCGAGTACGAATCTGTCCTAGACCGACACGTTTTCGCGGCGGCGCCACACCAGGTCGAGAGACTCCTCAGTGAGCGTCCACGCTCTCCGCGTCATGATCCGCGGGAACACTGCCGTCAATGTCCCGGGGTCCTGCGATCAGTTCGATTGTGCCAACCAGGAAGCCCCCAAGTAGTACGACGAGGACGACAGCTGCCAAAGAAACAGTCGGGATCACCAGAAGGACGAGCAGCCCGAGCCCGAGAACTCCCCACTCCAGCGGACGGCGCCACGTGTAGAAGAAGAGTACGCCGTTGCCGGTGAGGAGCACCGGAAGAGATCTTGACGCTCTTCCGTCGTTCCGCGGGCTCACACCGCCAAATAGGACGCCGCGTACCCTGGGTTCGCGGCACAGCTCCCTATCATCGAGCGATATGCACTACGACCTAACAACGCTGCCGAACGGGCTGCGCATCATCTCCCAGGACATGCCCTCTCTGCGCTCTCTCTCCATCGGAGCATGGGTTGGGACCGGGAGCCGCGACGAAGACCCCATCGAGGCTGGTGCAAGTCACTTCCTCGAGCATCTCCTCTTCAAGGGTTCTGAAGCGTGGCCGGCTCGCCGGATCAGCAAGGCGTTCGACGCCATCGGTGCCAGGCACAACGCCTTCACGTCCAAGGAGTACACCTGCTACTGGGCCCGGATGCGAGACGTCGACCTCGAACTCGGCGTCGAAATCCTCGGCGAGATGGTTCAGCGTCCCGCATTCCGGCAAGCTGAGATCGACAACGAGCGCGGCGTCGTGCTTGAAGAGATCAATATGAACGAGGATGATCCGACCGACGTCGCCCACGAGCAGTTCATCACCGCTCTGTGGGGTGGGCATCCGCTCGCGCCACCGATTCTCGGTACCCCCGAGTCGATCGTGGACATGAGCCGCGACACGATCCACGGCTATTGGGAGCGCCGCTACACCCCGAAGTCAACCGTGATAGCGGTCGCAGGCAGAATTGATCACGATCGCCTTGTTGAGCTCATAGGGAACGCCTTCGGCGACTGGCAGGGTGACGAGATCGGTCGAGAACTCATCACGCCGTCGCCCTCTCGCAAGGTCGGCGTCCGGCACCGGGACACGGAACAGGCACACCTGATACTCGGTGGCCCGAGCCTCGTCCGTGACGACGACCGCCGCTATGCCTTGATCGTTGCCGATCACGTACTCGGTGGTGGGATGTCGAGCCGTCTGTTCCACGAGATCCGGGAGATGCGTGGACTGGCCTATGCGGTCCACGCCTTCAGACTGCCGTTCGTCGATGCCGGCTCAAACGCTGTCTATGTCGGAACGACACCGACACAGACCACAGAAGTCCTGAAACTCGTCCGCGGAGAGATGGACAGGATCATGGAACATGGCATCACTGAAGAGGAGCTCATCCGAGCGAAGGGCCACGTACAGGGAGCTCTCGCGATCTCGCTGGAGGACGCCGACGGTCGCATGAACCGCCTGGGACGCAACGAGGTCACCGGACTCGAGCATCGGTCGGTCGATGAGATCGTCGCCGAGGTCGACGCGGTGACGCTGGCGGATGTGATCGCCGTTTCTCGGGCCGCCTACGGGGGGCCGTACGTCATCGGAGCAACCGGGCCGTTCGAAGAAGCAGATCTCGAGGAGTTCGTTCGATGATCGTCAGCGTTTCTGGTGCGGGTGGTCGGATGGGCAGCCTCGTAGCGGAGACCATGGCAGCGAGCGCCGATCTGGAACTCGGTCCGCTCTACGACCCGAAGCACGCGGGAGCGACGGTTGCCGGTCGGGAGATCGGCGACGATCCGGTGGCGATCGCAGGCGCCGACGTCGTTGTCGAGTTCACGGAACCCGACGTTGTGATGGAGAACCTCGCGACCTGGAGATCGTTCGGCCTGAGTGCCGTCGTAGGAACGTCAGGATTCGACGCTGATCGCGTCGCCCAATTGCGCGAGCAGTGGGGGAGCGGTCCACCGAATTGCCTCGTTGTGCCGAACTTCTCGATAGGGGCCGTCGTGATGATGCGTCTCGCTGAGATTGCTGCACCTCACTTCGCGGCAGGCGAGATCATCGAATTGCACCACGACCGCAAGGTCGATGCACCGTCGGGAACAGCGATAGCGACCGCCGAACGGATCGCCAACGTTGCGCCACAGCGTCGTGCCGTCCAGTCGACCGAGTTGCTGTCCGGTGCCCTCGGGGCCGACGTCTCGGGCATTCCCGTGCACGCCGTCCGACTCCCCGGGCTTGTCGCTCACCAGCAGGTGCTGTTCGGTGGAACGGGTGAGACGCTCACAATCCGCCACGACACCACCGACCGCACGGCATTCATGCCGGGAGTCCTCGCGGCCGTGCGCGCCGTTGGCGATCTCGACAGCCCAGTGACGGTCGGTCTTGAGTCGATCCTCGGGATCTGAGTAGCCGAGTGGCGGAGCAGCAGAGCAAGACGAGACAGTCTTCGCGGACTGCGCAGTGCGTCCGAACCAAAGGTCTTCTCTGTTTGTCCTACTCGCGGTAGGATACGCGCATGGCGACTGAGAAGGTATCCGTGAGCCTCGACGACCAGATGGTTGCCGACGCTCGCTATCGGGCCGGTGGACGGGGCCTCTCACGCTACCTGAACGACGCCCTCCGCCGCCAGCTTCAACGAGATCGAATTCAGGACCTCCTGGCTGAAATGGACGAGAAGATGGGTCCGATTCCCGATGATGTCATGGAAGAGGTCAGAGACCTATGGCCCGCACCCGACGGACACTCCCGCCGCAGCGCCTGATCCTCGATTCTGGAGCCGTGATCGGCCTCTCGCGAGGCGACCAATCGATCCGTGCGTTCCTTCGTCGCTCGATCGAGATCGACATTCCGGTGGAGATCCCCGTCGCAGTTGTCGCAGAAACCACTCGCGGAACACGCCGAGACGCCCCGGTCAATCGGGTGTTGAAGGCCGTCGGAGACGTACCCGAGACAACGCCGGCCGTCGGACGACGGGCCGGTCGCCTGCTCGGTGAGTCCCGATCGTCGGCAACTGTTGACGCATTGGTCGTTGCCCACGCTGTCGAAGCGGGCGGAGGAGTAGTTCTGACCAGTGACGCGACGGACCTCAGTGCCTTGGCATCGGCCCACCCGGAAGTCCAGATCCAAACCGTGTAGGGGATTCAGCGAACGGCAAACAGGGAACGGCGGACGGCGGCCAACCTCCGGGTCCAGACGTTTGGCTGGCGGCTGGCGGTTCTGCCTAGAACAGCGCGGTCGCGAGTTGCCGTCGGTAAGTCTGGGTCAGTGGGTGGTCGTCGCTGAGGACGCCGAAGACATCGAGAATCGCGATCCTCGCCTCTTCCTTCTTCGGCCCCTTCGCACGAACGACGGTGAGGAGGTGGTCGAGGGCAGGCTCGAACTCACTCCGGGCGGCGAGCGCTTTGGCGAGATCGATGCGGGCATCCTCGTTCGACACATCCTCGGCGAGTCTCGCTTCGAGTTCGGCGATGTCCTTGCCGCTGGAGGCTTTCAACCGAGCAGCCGACTGGAGACGGTCGACTTCCGGGTCCGGGGCGAGGCGACCGAGCACGATCATCGCCTCGTCGGTCTCGCCGCGTTCGATCAACATGGAGGCAAGGCTCGCTCCGGCTTCGGAGTGATCGGATTGCTGATCGAGAACCTGGCGGAGGATGTGCTCCGCGGTGACGGCATCGTCCGCCAGCAGCGCAGTGCGAGCCTGATCCAACATGAGGTCCAACTCGGTGGGGAGGATCCCCTCGATCCACTGGCGAATCGCCGGTTCGGGGAGTGCACCCGTGAACGTGTCGGCGATCTTGCCGTCACGGAACGCGACGACCATCGGTATCCCTTGCACGCCAAACTGGGCGGCAAGTTCCTGATTGGAGTCGACGTCGACCTTGACGAGCTCGAATGTACCGACGGCTTCCGCCGCGACCTTCTCGAGGATCGGCCCGAGGATCTGACACGGTTGGCACCAAGCAGCCCAGAAGTCCACGACTACCGGAACCTCACGGCTGCGTTGCAGCACGTCTTGGGGGAAATTGGCGGTGTCGACGTGCTTCACGAATTCGCTGGGAGTGGTCATAGAGGCGAGATTACCTGGGGGCCTCCTGCTACCGTCGCGGTCATGGAGAGCAGACCCAACGCACCCTTTGGCCAGGTTCTGACCGCCGTCATCACACCGTTCGGCGATGACGGATCCATCGACTACGGCACGTTCTGGAGGTTGACTCGGCACCTCGCCAAGCACGGCTCTGATGGCATCGTCGTCGGTGGCACGACCGGTGAGGCCCCGACGCTGTCGAAGGTTGAGAAGGTGGCCTTGTTCAAGGCCGCTGTTGACGCTGTTGGTGACCGCATCACGGTGGTTGCAGGGACCGGGACCTATGACACCAGGGAGTCAGTCGAGCTCACCGAGCGAGCCGCCGAATCCGGCGTCCACGGCGTGATGGCTGTGACTCCGTACTACTCGAAGCCACCGCAGGAAGGGATCGCCCGCCACTTCACGGCGATCGCCGATGCGACGGATCTTCCCGTACTGCTCTACAACATCCCCGGCAGGACCTGCCGCCTCATCGAGATCGACACGCTCGTCCGCCTCGCCGATCACGACAGGATCGTCGCCGTGAAGGACGCCGTCGATGATCTCGAGTTCACGAAGCGGCAGATGGAAGCGCTTCCCGAAGGCTTCGCCGTCTACTCCGGTTCCGACAGCCACACGAGAGAGATCATCCGTGCCGGCGGTGTGGGCGTTGTCTCTGTCGCCGCTCATCTGGCGGGAGACACGATCAAGGCCATGGTTGAGGCCGCGGTTTCCGGGAACGACGAGGAGGCGGACCGACTCGATGCTGCCATAGCGCCGTTGAACGAGGCGCTGTTCCTCGAACCGAATCCGATGCCCCTCAAGGCCGGTCTCAACCTTGCCTGGGATCCGGTTGGGGAGCCAAGGCTCCCATTGATCCCGGCATCGGATGACACGAGAGATGCCCTCGAGCAGGCGCTCTCAGCATTGAGCGAAGCGTGAGCGTCCGAGTCGCCTTCCACGGCGGCCTCGGAGAGATCGGGCGCAACTGCGCGACGATCGAGATCAACGGCGAGATCGCCATGGTCGATGCCGGTCTCATGTTCCCCGAAGAGGACATGCTCGGTGTAGACCTCGTTCTGCCTGACTTCTCCTCGGTGCTCAAGCGTGGCGACGCCCTGTCGTTCGTTGCCTTGACCCATGGGCACGAAGACCACATCGGATCGCTCGGCTATCTGTTGCGGGAACGGAACGTCCCTGTGTACGGCACGGCACTCACGATCGCGCTTGCCAAGTCCCGCGTGTCGGAACTGGGTGTCGAGCCGGACATGAGGGTCATCGAGACCGGCACGTGGGTGGAGCACGGCAACTTCCGCTTCGCCTTCATCCCCGTGACCCACTCGATACCCGATGCAACGGGCATCGCGTTCGAGACTCCCGAGGGCATCATCGTCCACACCGGCGACTTCAAACTCGACCCAACGCCAATCGACGGTGTCATCACTGATCTCCAGAGCTTCGCCGGATTCGGGCGTCGAGGTGTGCGGCTCCTCCTTGCCGATTCGACCAACGCCGAACGGCCGGGTGTCGTCGTTTCGGAGAAGACGGTGGGTGTGCGACTCGCTGAGCTTGTCCACGAAGCCGAGGGACGGGTCCTCATCGCCTGTTTCGCAAGCCACCTCCACCGCGTCCAACAGTCGATCGATGCGGCGGTCGCCGACGGCCGCAAGATCGCTTTCATCGGCAGATCGATGCTGCGCATCAGCGAGATCGCTACCGAGATCGGGCAGCTCAACATCCCCGACGGCAGCCTTGTCGAGATCAAAGAGCTGTTGGCTCTGCCACAGGAGAAGACCGCGGTCATCTCGACCGGGAGCCAGGGGGAGCCGTTTGCTGCTCTGTCGCTCATGGCAGCCGGAGAGCATCGAGCGATCAATCTCGATCCGACCGATACGGTGATTCTTTCAGCAACGCCGATCCCCGGCAACGAGAAACGCGTTTCTCGAGTGATCAACAATCTTGCCCGCATCGGAGTCACCGTCCACCACGGTCTCAACACGCACGTTCACGTTTCGGGGCACGCGGCGGCAGAAGAACTGAAAGTCTTCTACAACGTCGTGAGGCCGCAAGCCGTCGTGCCCGTTCACGGCGAGCATCGGCACATGTTCGCGAACGCCGGCCTTGCTCGTTCCGTCGGCGTGCCCGAAGTCGAGGTGTGTTCAGACGGGGACGTCGTCGTGCTCGAAGAGGGGGACCTGAGGGTCGAACGAGGCGCCGTGTCATCGAGCTACGTCTATGTGGACGGCCTGGAAGTAGGAGAGGATGAGTCCATTCTGCGCGATCGTCGACATCTTGCTGACGACGGTGTGATCCTTGTCACGATCGGCGTTGACGCGAAGAAGGGTGACATCGTGTTCGGTCCCGCCGTCGACAGCCATGGTGTCACGGGAGATTCGAAGCTGCTCCACGATGCCGTTGAGACGCGTGTCCTCCAGGGCATCGAGACGTTGGAGCGGCCACTCGATCCGGATGTGCTCCGGAGCCGTATGAGGAATGCGGGCCGCAAAGCGGTCCAGGCCCGAATGAAGCGACGTCCTGTCGTGTTCCCAATTGTCATCAAGGTCTGACGACCCGGTTCGGCCGGATCCTTGTCGGGCCCGACGGAACACGACGGTCGATCATCCAAGCGAGCAGTTGCGAATTGAGTTGGACTGCGGGTGACATACCGAATCAGGAGGGCCGCGTCGCCGTGGTCACCGGGGCGAACGGAGGGCTCGGTCTCGAGACGACTCGCGAACTCGCCCGGAGAGGCGCTGTTATCGTGATGGGGATTCGTGACCAGGAGAAGGCTCAGCGGGCGGCCGCCGAAATTCGAGCCGAGATTCCCGACGCTCGTCTCGTACTGAGAGAGCTCGATCTCGCATCGCTCGCCTCCGTGAATGCGTTTGTGGAGAGCGTGGTCGACGAACATCCGAGGATCGATCTCCTGATCAACAACGCAGGAGTGATGGCGATACCCCACTCTTCGACGGATGACGGGTTCGAGATGCAGTTCGGAACGAACCATCTCGGCCACTTCGCCCTCACGGCGAAGCTCATGCCTGCGATGAAACACACGCCGGGTGCGAGGATCGTGACCGTGACCAGCACCGCCAGGCATGCAGCGACGAAACTGGATTCCGATGATCTGAACATGGAAGAGAAGTACTCGCCGTGGGGTGCGTACGGCAGATCAAAGCTCGCCAACATGAACTTCGCTCTCGAGTTGGATCAGCGACTCAAGAGCGCCGGAGCCCAGGCTGTGAGCCTCGTCGCCCATCCCGGATACTCCAACACCGACTTGCAGGCTCACAGTGCACGGGCACACGGCGGAACGAGCTAGCGGTTCTTTGCCAAGACAGTGCAGTGGTTCGGTATGTCGCCTGCGAAGGGCGCGCTGCCGCAACTGCGTGCCGCCACCGACCCGGAAGCAGGCGGTGGTGAGTTGTACACACCCCGCTGGGTCAATTCCGGTTCTCCGGTGCGCCGACCCGTCACCGGATTGCGAAATCGGCCCGACGATATGCAGAAGCTGTGGAGCGTCTCCGAACAAGCGACGGGTATCCAATTCGACATCGAGGCCCCCGCTACTGGGGGCGACGCGTAGACGGCGTCGCTACTCGGGACAGTTCGCGAATCTACCGTAGAAGAGGAAGAAGCCCTCGTAGATGCGACCGGTGATCACAGCCGATGTTGTTCCTGGGAGCCAGGGGAGATGACCGACCGGAGCATCCGCCTCGTAGCGGACGCCATCTTCTTCGAGCCACTCCCGGCCGTCGACCCACCCCACCGATCGCCCGAACGCCCGCCAGGTGTCGGCGCGGGGGAGACCGCGATCCCTTGCGGCTCGCAGCGCATCCTCCTGTGCCGTGAAGCCGAAACGTTCGTCTGAAGCCTCACGCCAGGCGGCGTCGATCGACCGGAGGAGACCGCAGTCCACGGTGGCCGCCTCGTCGGGATCAAGGCCAACGTATCCGCCGACGTCGGCGTCGGCGATCAGGAGACGGCGGGTCTCGTGATCAGCTGCTTTCCACTCGCCTGCGACGAGAAGCGCGCGAAGTGGGGATGTGGGATCAGTCATGGTGGCTGAGGATACCGTTGTTTGCCGCGCGTATTCGTCGTGTGTTCGCGAGCACGACGAGAGTGCAGGGTGCCCTCGCCGGCGGGTTCAGAAGCGCGGAGATGAAACGTCTGTGACCCAACGCGCGACGGATCGCGCGAAGGGTGGTTCATCTCTGAGGGTTCTTGAGGTATCGTTACAGACATATGGCAACGCGGACCAAGAGCCGCGGGGCAGCGGGGCGGAGCAAAGCGACCCCCAAGAAAACTAAACGGATCACATATCGGGCCAGAACCGTCCAAGCGCTACGGACGAGTCGGGACCGAATCCGGGAACGGTTCACACGTCAGAGTGATGACGTGTGGGGCATTGGTCTTATCGTGCTCGCCGCTCTCGTTGGATTGTCGTTCTTCGGGCTGTCGGGACCGATTGGTGCCGGCATCTCAGGTGCACTCCGACTCCTCTTCGGCATGTGGGCTTTTGGTGTGCCGATCGTGCTCGGCATCATTGGCCTCTCGCTCGTCGGCGTCTGCTGCAGTGAGGATCGAGGCCGCCTTGTGGCGGGCCTCGGTGCCATCTTCGTCGCATCGCTGGGGTTGTTCCATCTGCTGACGGGTTCGGTCGCTCTGGCAGGAAATGTGGATCAGGTCAAAGAGAGCGGAGGCGCCGTTGGCGCCATCGTCGCGTTCCCCCTCAGACGGACCATCGGATTCTGGGGTGCCTTTCTCGTCCTGATGGGAGCCCTTGGAGTCGGGACCCTCATCGTGACCAAGGCATCGGTCAAGGACGTCGGCGCAACACTGGGCTCCTTCACACGTTCGTTCCGGTCGTTGATCGGTTTCGGGTCAGAGGACGGCCCATCGCAGAAGCCGGTTCGAACCGAGGGCCCCATCGAGATTCATGACTCCGTGCCGGAGATGCCGACCACCCGGCCGGACAACGGCCCCAAGAGGTCGGCCATGGCTCCGAAGAACGCCAAACCCAAGCGTGTCCCGGCTCCCAAGGCTGTTCCGGTCGACGGATACCAACTGCCATCCCTCGCCCTTCTCGAGTCTTCGTCGTCTGAGGGTCCAGATCGCGGCGGACTTGAACAGACCGCTGCGGAGCTGCAGGAAGCGCTGAGCCAGCACGGGGTCGACGCCCGCCTCACACGAATCGTTCCAGGACCGACTGTGACGAGATACGAGATCGAGTTGGCGCCCGGTGTGAAGGTCTCTCGCGTCACCAACCTGTCTCACGACATTGCCTACGCCCTCGCTTCTGCAGACGTGCGAATTCTTGCCCCCATTCCCGGCAAGAGCGCCATCGGCATCGAGGTACCGAACCGGAAGCGGCAGATAGTCACACTCGGGGATATTCTCGGCAGCACCGTCGCAGCACAGGATCCGGACCCGATGCTCGTCGCGATCGGCAAGGACGTCAGCGGAAGTGCCCACATGTTGCGCCTCACCGAGCTTCCTCACGTTCTCATCGCCGGCGCAACCGGTGCAGGGAAGTCCTCGTGCATCAACGCCTTGCTCACGTCGATCCTCATGCGCGCCAGGCCCGACCAGGTCCGGCTGATCCTCGTCGATCCGAAGCGAGTTGAACTCGGGCAGTACAACGACGTGCCGCATCTTCTCACGCGGGTCATCGCGAGCCCCAAGAAGGCTGCCGATGCGCTCCAGTGGGCCGTCGCCGAGATGGATCGTAGATACGACCTCCTCGCCGATTCGGGTGTCCGCGACGTCGAGTCCTACTACGAGAAGTACGACGCTGGCGGTGTCGATGAAGAGCTGTTCGACCGATTCCCATACATCGTGCTGGTCGTTGACGAGCTGAATGACCTCATGATGGTCGCCGGTCGGATCGTCGAGGATTCGATCGTGCGCATCGCTCAGATGGCGCGCGCCGTCGGAATTCACCTGGTGCTGGCGACGCAGCGGCCTTCAGTCAATGTCATCACGGGCGTCATCAAAGCGAACGTACCGTCGCGGCTCGCGTTCTCCGTTGCGTCTCAAACGGACTCTCGCGTCATCATCGACCAGGGCGGTGCTGAGAAGCTTGTCGGCCTCGGCGACATGCTCGTGGTTACCGCACGGGAGCCGAAAGCGGAACGGATCCAGGGAGCCTGGGTCTCCGAAGCAGAGGTGCATCGCGTCGTCGAATTCGTCCGTGACCAGCAGAACACGAAGTACAAGGATGCCGAGGTGTTCGAGGTTGCTGAGAAGGCCACCGAGGTGAACGAAGAGTTCGAAGGCGAGGATCCGGAGATCATGCGTCAGGCGATCGAACTCGTCGTGCGCAGCCAGCTCGGTTCCACGTCCATGCTCCAGCGCAAGCTCAGAATCGGGTTCGCGAGAGCAGGACGGGTGATGGACATCCTCGAGAACAAGGGCATCGTCGGCCCATCCGAAGGATCGAAGGCTCGATCCGTCCTTGTGACTGAAGAGGAGCTCGGATCCCTGATCGGCTCGTGAAGTTGCTGGAACCCTCGTCGGTCGTTGAGCGAGTCCCTCCACACATCGATTTCGTCGCGTAGCCTGGGATCGATGATCCGCGTACGTCTCGATCAGTTCACCCCGACAGGCGGGCAGTCGATGGAATTCTGCGATCCCGAACGCGTCGTGGTGGCGTACCAGATCGGTGATGTTCTCGATGTCGTCAGAAAGGCCGAAGCCGCGACCCGCGAAGGGCTCTGGTCGGTAGGCTTCGTAGCGTACGAGGCTGCTCCCGCATTTGATGCAACCCTCACCGTGAGAGCACGTGACGAGGGGGAGGTCCTGGACGATCTTCCCCTGGCGTGGTTCGGCCTCTTCCGCGATCGCTCTGATGTTGAGCCATTCGTCGGAGAGTCTCGACTCGATGAATCTCCGTACACCGTGTCGCCGTGGAACCCGACCATGGAGGAGGACACATACGAGGACAACGTGCGTCGCGTCCGACGTCTCATCAAGTCCGGAGATCTCAGCCAGATCAACTACGCCCTCCGTCTCGATGCTGCCATCAGCGGGGATCTGGGAGAGCTCTACCGCGATCTTGTGCTCTCCCAACGGGGAGCGCATGGAGCATTCATCGATCTGGGCAGGTACCGAATTCTGAGCGCATCACCCGAACAGTTCTTCTCCGTCGAGGGATCGAGGATCGACGTTCGGCCCATGAAGGGCACTGCCCCCCGCGGTCGGTGGTCGGCAGAGGACGAGGGGAATGCGGCCAAGCTCGCGGCGTCGATCAAGGACCGTGATGAGCATCAGCGGATCGTGGATCGATTCAACGCGGAACTCATCGACATCGCCATCCCCGATACGATTCGGATCCGTGAACTGATGGGGCTGGAGCGGTTGGAGACGGTGTGGCAGCTCTCGTCGAGCATGTCCGCGGATCTCGCCCCCACGACAGGAATCGTCGATGTCTTCCGTTCGCTGTTCCCCTCGGCGGCCGTCACCGGCGACCCGAAGGCCCACGCCATGGAGGCCATTGCCACGCTCGAGTCCCGCACCCGTGGCGTCTACGCAGGAGCGATCGGATTCATGGCGCCGACCGACGGTGAGCGACCCGATGCCAGCTTCAGCGTGGCGATCCGCACCGTCACCGTCGACTCTGACGAAGGTGTCGGAGAGTACGGCGTTGGAGCCGGGATCACGGACACGTCCGTGCCGAGAGGCGAGTACGCGGAAGCTCAGTCGAAGACCCGTTTCCTTGTCCAACGGAGGCCGGAGATCTCTCTCTTCGAGACCATCCGATGGGAGGATGGATACGGCTTTCGCTGGCTCGATCGCCATCTCCGACGGATGGGCGACTCATCCGCCTACTTCGGCTTCCGATTCAACCAGGGATC
>RCNF010000819.1_pt1 | contig 16257 bp, 13 predicted proteins | sample 2041311 | NCBI WGS metagenome assembly RCNF01 (sample SAMN09708228, study PRJNA481090) | Marine sediment metagenome, whole genome shotgun sequencing project. | biome: marine sediment; feature: ocean; material: sediment; isolation source: Sewage treatment plant 2 marine sediment (STP2) ... | reverse complement strand
TTTATCAAAATACTCCAGGGCTTTATTATTTAAACCATCCCGCTGCCAGTATAAGCCGAGGAACATATTGACCAGAGGAGAAAGGTCATCCAGCTCCTGCGCTTTTTCAAGAAATTCTAATGGATCTTGCGAGGGATCTTCCAGGTGTTGGAGCGCTTCTCCCCAGTAAGCCCAAGATTCCAGATAATCTGGACGGAGATTAGCTGCTTGCTCAAAAGCATGTGAAGCCAGTCGCCATTGGCTGATTGAGGCCAAAGCCTGACCAGTCGTTACGTATTGATAGGCAGGTTCTTCCGAGATATTTTCCCGGATGGCAGTAGAGATAACTTCGGCTTCAGGATAAGTATCAGCGGTTTGATCCAGGTAAATCAACGCTCCCTCAGGTTCATGAGCAGCAGTTAACAGTCCGAAATGATACAGTAAATCATCTGATTCTGGATTCTCAATGAGTGAGAGGTAAACTTGCCAGGCCTCTATGGCTGCAGCATAATTCCCCTCCCCTTCATAAAATACTGCCAACATTTTTGTAGCTGCGGGATTGATATTAAGATCCTGCCAGACAGCTTCGGCCAAATCCGGCTCTTCCAACTTCAGGTATACTTCCCCGATCTTCAATTGTCCCTGATCTGAAAGTGAATTCTTCTGATCCGCGATTTGATAGGCATTTCTTGCCAATTGATAATCCCCAGCCAAAAAAGCCGCATCCCCGGCGCTCTCCCAAAGAGATTTCCACCAGGGGTTTTCTTGTGCGATGGATGCCATAATTTCTGCCTGCTCCTGGTAATTTCCCTCATTAAACGCCATTGACAAATTGAGTGTTTTTTCGGTTACACTATTAGCAACAGGAAAAAAACTTAATAAGGAACCGATCAGCACCAACAATACCAATCGCAAGGCTATTTTCTGGCTTTCTTTCATACCTGAGATTATATTGTATTATCATCTGAAATGAAACCGCGCCGGAAGGTCTAGCTGAACAAGGTATAATCGATTCATCTTCAGAAAATAACCAGCCAGGGAGCCAATTTGGATTTTGGATTGTCAGAAGAGCACCTCATGGTGCAGAGAATGGTCAGGGATTTTGCAGCCAAAGAAGTTGCCCCTACCATTCAGGAACAGGATCGTTTGGGAGGTATGGCCCCTCATGTGATTCCCCGTATGGCTGAATTAGGAATCCTCGGTATCACCATCCCGGTAAAATACGGCGGTCAGGGGATGGATTATATTTCCCTCGGACTAACCTGTGAAGAATTGGAAGCGGTAGATACATCCTTGCGGGTTGTAATCTCGGTCCACAATGGATTAACCTGCCTCACTCTTTTGCAGTGGGGGACTGAAGAGCAGAAAAAAGAATTCTTGATTCCATTAGCAAAAGGAGAAAAAATCGGCTGCGGAGCATTTACAGAACCCGGCGCTGGATCTGACTTTGCTCATATTCAGGCAACTGGAAAAAAAGATGGCAACAGCTACATCTTAAATGGGGAAAAAATGTGGATTTCCCTGGCTTCTGTAGCTGATTTTGCAGTTGTAACTGTCCGTACAACCCCGGATACAAACCAGGCATATCAGGGTTTATCAACCTTCCTGGTTGACTTAGATACTCCAGGGGTTACACGGGATGATCTGCATGGAAAACTTGGCGTCCGGGCTGGATCAACCGGATGGATCTCTTTTCAGGATGTGCAAGTTCCTGCGGAAAATATGATTGGTCAGGAAGGTGAAGGGTTCAAAGTTACTATGTCCGCTTTTGACAGCGGTCGATATACTGTTGCCGCCGGCGCAACGGGTTTGATCAGGGCAGCATTAAATTCCAGTACAAATTACGCTGATCAACGAAGGTCTTTTGGAGAAAAAATCAGTGATCTTCAACTCATCCAGGCAAAAATCGCCCGCATGTCACTGGACTATCAGGCCTCCAGGCTTCTGTATCTCAAAGCTGGTTGGATGAAGAATCAAGGAATTCGCAATACCAGGGAAACGTCAGCTGCAAAATGGTATGCCACTGAAGCATCCTTCCAAGCGGCTTCGGAAGCAGTCCAGATTCACGGGGCATATGGATTCAGTGACGAATATCCCGTAGAACGCTACCTCAGGAATGCCAGAGGTGCCATGATATACGAAGGAAGCAGCGAAATCCAATCTCTGATCCAGGCTGATTATGCATTCGATCGCCGTCATGATAAAAAACTTCGCAAAGAGAGTCCACCGTATGATCAAGAATCCTGGACCTGAATTAAGACTCAGGATTAATAAAGCATCCAGTAAACAATCAACAAGGAGGGTAGAAGTGTGAAAATAGTCGTCTGCGTGAAGCAGGTCCCGGATACAGCGGCCACCATGGTTGTTGAAAACGGGATTATCAGCTGGGGTGATGCTCCACTGATAATCAATCCCTGGGATGAGTTTGCGGTAGAGGCCGCTTTGAATCTAGCTACCGATCATGGGGGAGAGGTAACCGCTCTCTGTCTTGGTAAAGAAGAGGAAACTGAAGCTATCAAACATGCTCTGGCCATGGGTGCAGATGCTGCAGTGATGGTCTCTGATCCAGCCCTGAAGGGATCTGATAATGTGGCTGCTTCCAAAGTCATTTCAGCTGCAATTACTAAGATCGGAGAGGTGGATCTAGTACTCTTTGGACAGCAATCGGTTGACACAGACACAGGTTTGCTGCCGGTCCAGGTCGCTCGGCTCCTCATATGGCCCTCTCTGACACTGGTCTCCAAGTTTGAAGGAATTACACCCACGGAAGGCAGCCTTCAAGTAGTTCGGTCAATGGAAGAAGGAAACCAAATCATCGAAAGTCGGATGCCTGCTGTTGTCAGCATCACCAAGGATTATGGAGAACCACGTTATCCCTCATTTATGGGTATTCGCAAAGCCTCTAAGGCTGAATTTCCAGTCTGGAATCTGGCTGATCTGGGTATAGATCCCCCCTCCTCAACAATCGCCTGGCCCGAGATAAGTGAACCGGTCGAAAAAGAAATTGTGACTGAAATTATCGACGGGGACACACCAGAAGAAAAAGCCAAAAACTTGATCGATAAGTTAATTGCTGAGAAGGTGCTCTAATGACAAAAAAAATACTCGCCTATATAGATCATTTTCACGGAAAGGTTCAATCCGCATCCTGGGAAGGCTTGGGATTGGCTGCTAGAATCGCTGCGGATAATGGCGGAGAAGCTGCTGCTCTAATCCTGGGAGAGGGAATCAAAGACCTGGCTAACCAGGCATTTCATTACGGGGCTGACCAGGTATATCTGGCAGATCATGCTGTCCTGAAAGATTTTCGCCCCGAACCTTTGACAGATTTAATCGCCGCTGCTGCCAGAGAATATCAGCCGGATGTCATGATCTTCCCCACGACAACCCGCGGAAGAACCCTTGCAGGTATGACAGCGGTTGATCTCGACACTGGTGTAATGGTTGATGTTATCGACCTGGATTGGGGAGGAGATAAACTCTCAGCAACCCGCCCGATATATGGAGGGAAATTATTTGCCAAATTAACCTGCAGCTCCAGACCAGAAATTGTCACACTGCGTACAAGGGCTTTTGATAAACCAGAACCTGATCCAGGACGTTCAGGAACTGTGATCAACCTAGAAGCAAAACTTGACCAAGCTGATCAAATGACTAAAGTCCTGGATCATCAGGAAAAAGCTTCGGGAGTCAGCCTTACGGATGCCAACATTATTGTTACTGGTGGACGGGGAACCGCAGTTAACCCTGCTCTTACCCCACCAGATGATCTGGATGATGAAGCAGCTGAAAAATGGAAGGCAGAAAAAGGATTTGAGCTCGTTCAGAATCTAGCGGATGTTTTGGGTGCAGCAGTTGGGGCTAGTCGTGCTGCAGTTGACGCCGGATATATTGAATACGATCACCAAGTTGGTCAAACTGGCAAGGTGGTCTCACCGGATCTTTACATTGCCTGCGGAATATCCGGGGCAATCCAGCACCTGGCAGGGATGCGCAGCAGCAAAGTAATCGTTGCTATCAACAAGGATCCTGATGCGCCAATCTTTAACTTTGCCCGATTCGGAATGGTGGGAGATATGCATCAAATCCTTCCCCCCCTCACGGATGGATTAAAGGCTTATCTGGAAGGATAATTAGTAAAAATAGAAGATCCTGGAGTCTAAAAAACCTCAGGATCTTTCTTTTTTAAATTGAAAACGGCATCCTTGATGTAATCAGGCTCGCGGAGTTTTTATAACTCCGCGAGCCTTTGTGATTAACATTAATGATCGTTTCTAGAAGGCATCATCAGCACGCAGCGGTTGGTACTTCCAACCACACGTTCAGAATCAGCACCCATGATCATGCGGTCGAAAGTTCCTCTACCGTTCGATGTCAATAGAATTAACGAGTAATCTTTCTCTTCAGCTGTCTCCACAATCGTCGTCGCAGGACGGGATCCTTTCACAAGGGTAGATACTTTTAATCCATCTTTTTTCAGGGCGCGGGCAACTGCATCGAGGAAATTTTTCATTTTGGCTTCCGCCTCCACTCGTAGATTTTCGACAACATCTGCTGGGGCACGGTATTTCTCAGTCTCCGGTATTTGAGGGACTGAAAGTAAGGTTATTTCACTCCCATATACCTGTCCAAGGGCTCTGGCATAGGGCAGCACTTTTTCCGAGGCAATCGATCCATCCAATGCCACCAACATACGTTCAGGTTTTCTTCCCAGGTCTTTGGGTTGATCCCCCTGCACCAGGAATACTGGAATGTTCAGCCGCATCATCAACTTTGAGCTTACTCCCCCGCTCATCCAGTGTTTTTCACCAGATTTTCCCCGGGTGGTCGTGATAACCAGATCAATTCCTGCCAAGTCCACAAAAGCTTTGGTAACTTCTGCAATCGATCCTCTCCGGACTGCTTTATCTACTACAAATCCTTCCGCATTCAACTGCTCTATCATGCTATCCAGATATATTTCCCGAGCCGCCAGATCAGCATTAAATTGTTCCAGGGGGCCGTGACTATAGGATTTTACACCGGATAGTAAAGTCATCGAGGCTCCGGTTGCCCTGGAGATCCGCTTGGCAACCGGCAAAGCCTGAGCAGCATAAACGGATCCATCCAGCAATACTGCAATCTTTTTGATGGTTTTATATTCATTCCGCCAGTTGCTTCTCTCGATTGGCTCAGGGTCCCAGGTAATCTCAGGCGGAGAAGCCACGCTGCCACCTGCTGTAACTGCTGCTGGAGCCATCTGCCCAAAACCAAAACCAGCCAGAAGGGCAGTATCCAGACCGCCGAGGTAATCCAGAACAGGATCCGGTTCTCCTAACATTGATCGGGATATACTGAAACCAATAAACAGGATCGGGATAAATAAGAGATAGGTCCAGGCTCCTTCAAAAAATCGTTCTTCAAAAATAATCGCTGTTGCACTAGTTGTCAGCACAGCCGCGATGGTTGTCCCTGGAATCAGCAGCGCTTTTGTAATTGAAAATTCTTTCCGGGCATGACGGATCAGCCGTTTGGTTACCGCCCATCCGGTCATACTTAGGAGGATAAATACTCCAGCTGCATAGATAGCCAAATAGGTTTCTTCGTTGGTTCCAAACAATAAAAAGGCGAAACATACGATACCAACTTCCAGCCATACCGGTTTATCAGCCACATCATATTCGTTCTGCTGACCAAGTGTGGGTGGAATATAGTTACGCTTTTTTAATCCCAGAGCCAGGTTTTGTAACCCCTGGGCACTGGCAGCTGAGGCAGACATAAGCACTGCTATACCAACAATAGTCCCCAAGATGGGCAGCGGAGAAGGAAGTAATACGTCCATGGTCTGAGTAAATACAGATATTTCAGGATTGGTCGGATCAGCAATATCAAGGATCGCCGGTCCAACGATGAGCATAGTTGCAGCTGTGGTACCCATAATGATCAGCAAACTGTTAAATGACCGTCTGCCGCGAACTTCATCAGGCCCCTCGTAGGCTGCTACCAGGTTGGCAAATACCTCAATTCCCGTCATTACCGCAAGGATGCGAACATACCCTGCCAGGGTATAGTGAAAATATTCTCCCTGAAAAGCTGCAATATTAAAATCTGGTAGATGAAATCCTCGCTGCCAGAGAGTTGCGCCAATCATCACCCACAGCAGAACCAATACGCCTGCAGTGGCAGGTCCAAATGTTCGAGCAGCTACTTTCGGACCTCTATTTACGAGCCAACCGGTCAGAATACTGAGAGCGATAGCTACAAAAGTACGGTATTGAATGCCAAAAAGTGTGCTGTTCAACACCGGCAAACGATCAGCAATAAAGGTAACCATAGCAGCCATGCTGACCAAAAAAGTCAGTGTATATTCTACGAAGGTAATTGCAGCATTAATTTTTACAGCCCAGCTGCCAAACTCTTCCTCACTTAACCCACTGCCGCCGCTGCCGTCCGTGACCCACTGCATCACCAGACGATACATTGCAGAAACCACCATAATGGTGATAATTACCAACCAGATTGAAGCGCCAAAGGTTATCCGGGCAACCCCGGCAACCACAATCAGTTTTAAGAACGGACCAAAAACATAGAGCGGTGAAGTTGCAGGATCCCCTCCGCCAGCAAGGGCTCCTTCAAAAGCGTTGTTTAATTTATTCGAAACTTTTACAGCCATAACTTTTTTCCTTCTCTCCTGTCAATAATCTCAACGGACAAGAGTGTACTCTCCTACTAATATTTACTATATATCTATTTTGTCTGTTACATAAAGAAGGGAAGTGGTCACCAATCCCGGTGGCACACTTCCATCCAATCTGGTTCATAAAAAAATAGCAAGGGATAACCCTGCTATCCATTCCTTAATCCATGCTTTACAATTATACCGTACTACAACTCACTATCATATACCCCTCAAAGAACCTTATGAACAACCTAAAATCTCAATTTTTACTGGATCCAGAAGTGATTTTCCTGAATCATGGCTCTTTTGGTGCAACTCCAAAGCCGGTTTTTGATGTATACCAGGGCTGGCAGCGGAAATTGGAATCCCAGCCGGTAAAATTCCTCGACCGGGAGATTCAGAGTCATTTTCGCTCTGCCAGACAGCATCTGGCGGCTTTTTTGGGGGCGGATCAGAACAATCTGGTTTTTGTTCCAAATGCAACTTTTGGAGTAAATATCATTGCCCGATCCCTTGCTTTTCAGGAAGGGGATGAAGTACTGACCAGCAACCATGAGTATGGAGCCTGTGAAAACGCCTGGTCCTTTATCGGCCAAAAAGCAAGTGTAAATGTTGTCCGGCAGAAAATCCCTCTCCCGATGCCGTCCCCCGAAGAGATTGTTGAACTATTCTGGCAGGGAGTGACAGATCACACCAGGTTAATATTCCTGAGTCAAATCACTTCCCCTACAGCTATCCGTATGCCCGTAGAAAAAATATGCCAAAAAGCTCGAAAGTCTGGGATTCTAACCCTGATTGATGGGGCACATGCCCCCGGTCAGTTGGATCTGGATCTGGAAAAAATTGGGGCGGATTTTTATACCGGGAACTGTCACAAGTGGTTAATGGCGCCAAAGGGGTCAGCGTTCCTGCATGTCCTCCCTCTACACCAGGATTTAATTGATCCGTTGGTAGTTAGCTGGGGTTGGGGGGAAAATTGTCCTTATGAAAACGATTCCCAATTCCTGGCCGCACTGGAATGGACAGGTACTATAGATCCAGCTGCTTATTTAAGTGTGCCTGCGGCGATCGAGTTTCAAGATAAGAATCACTGGAAGGATGTCAGGGAAAAGTGTCGGGTGTTGCTTATAGAAACCCTGTCCAAGATTGAAGAAATGACCGGAATGCCCTCAATTTACAGGGATAATCCGGAAAATCCCATCCAACTGGGCGCTACCGAATTACCACCAGGATACCCATGCGCTCAGTTGCAGAGCTGGCTGTACGAGGAATACAAGATTGAGATCCCGGTGATAGATTGGGAGGACCGCTGGTTTATTCGTCCCTCGGTCCAGGGCTATAATACCCGGGAGGAATTGGAACTGTTAGTGGAGGCTGTGGGAGAGTATTTAAAGTAATTAGGATTGTTGAGTTGGGAGGAATTGACACATCTCACCGCCTTCTTTACAAATCTAATAAACATTCTTAACATCTTCTTGTTACAATCGAACCAGGAATAATTCTATTAAAATTGGGTAATTGGGAAATTTGGTGAGAATTTCCCAGAAGAAGGTTTTTAAGAGCAGATAAGACTATGAACGACACTGAACCCGCTCCAGCCCTAAAAAATATTGGTTTTTTTGGAAAACTGCCCCCAAAACGGCGGCGGTATCTGGAATCTAAACTAAAGAGAATTAATTTTACTTCTGGATCGCAGATCATTAAAAAAGGCCGCTCGGGGAACTTTTTGGGCATTATCGAAAGCGGGCAAATTGTCCTTGAAAATAGCCGGGGACAGTCTCGGGCACTCACAACCGGGGAATATTTTGGAAGCGAAATGCTCCGGTATGGAATACCGAGTGTTTTTTCCTTTTCCACCCAAACCGAGGCATCTTTATGGGTATTACAACGCGCTGATTGGCTAGCACCCAGTCCACCTACTCAACCCAGGACTATTAATATCGGGGCGCCCAGCTTAAAGAAATCTAGCTGGATTTCCATGATAATAACCATGGCTCTCGTTATGGTTGTTTTCGTTCTTGGCCCAACTTTTTTGGATTATGCCAATAACTCGCTCCCCAACCGCTGGGTTGAGACTGGGCGGACTGATCTGGCAGAAGAATATTTAAGATTTATTGTTCGGTGGCAGCCCGAATCGGCCAAACTTCAGGGAGACCTGGGAGACATCCTTGTCCTTGAGGGAAAGGAACAGGAGGCTATAAAGGCTTATCAACATGCAATTACCCTGGATGAGTTTCTACCCTGGATCCATAACAACCTTGGTGTTTTATTGCTGGATCAAGATCAGGTCGATCTGGCAGTAGATCATTTCCAGAAGGCACTAAATCTAAATCCCCAAAATACCGACACGTTCCATAATTTAGGGAATGCTTATTATGAGCTTGGTGAATGGCAGGCAGCAGCCAAGGCCTATCAACAAGCCCTGGATTTGGATTCTTCCCTGGTGGATATCAGAGCAGATCGAGCTGGCATTAATCTCTATCAGAGCCAGCTGGATGAGGCCCGGGAAGCCTGGGAAGGAGTATTGCTGGAAAACCCCCGCCAGATGCTGGCATTGCAAGGTCTAGGAGTAATTGCATTATTAGAAGAAGACCCAGTTCTGGCGATGCTGTATCTGGATGCAGCCCGATATATTGACCCGCAGGACCTAACTACACGACTATATATTGGATTGGCATTGGAATCCCTCAATAAACCCGCCGAAGCTGCCACTGAATACCAATTTGTCTTAGAAACGGCATCAGACCCAGAGTTATCTAGCCTGGCAGAGACACTTTTTCAGGTAGTTCAGGAATAATACTCAAGTAATCTCCCAAAAGGGTGGTTATTCTAACTAAAAATTTTGTTATTAATTCTAGTGAATTTGTGTAGTAAACTTGAATAATGGATAAAAGGAGCGTATAAGAATGAAAAAATTTCGAATATTAGCTATCTTTGCAGTCCTTGTCATGATACTGATCCCTCTGACAGTCTCCGCTGCCGGGGTGTTCTACTGCAGCACCAGCGTCACAACTGGTGGAACTGGCAGTATTTCCGACCCCTGGGCATGCAGCACTTCCGCAGAGCTCGATACTGTCATCAGCGACAATGTCTGCAACATCTATAACGGTGGTTACCTGTACCAGGTCTATCCAGATTCATATCGTTATCATGTCGTAACCTGGTATAGTGTTGACGATTGCCGGGTCACATCCACAACTGATTATGCCGGTATCCCTCCCTATACGGGAGTTGATGTACCCACTCCCTATATCATTGGCGCAGTTGCCTTGGTCGGAGCGGGATTGCTGGCCGTGGGTATGGTATTGCGCCGCAAGAAAGCTGCAGTTTTATCTTAATTATGGATTACTGCCTGCGTCACTAATTGAGTTGGCGCAGGTGGTACTTTCTCAAATAAAGGCTGACCGTCAGGGTTAGCCATCCATCCGCTGGAATATTACCCAATCAGCGGATATCTCCTTTTCCTGGATGATTAAATCCGAAATTGAAGAATCCCTTGCATAAAATACATTGGCGCCGTTGGTTATACAATATCATGATGGTTTCCGGAGCTTTAATGCTGCTCTGGGCGGCGTTGGCTTCTCTCAAGCCTGTTCTGGCACCCTCACTATTGAATAATGAGACTTATTTAGTCTCTGCCCTTAAGATTCGGCTTCCCCTACCAGAACTAGACACAATCCTGAACGTTGAACCGATTGAGGAGGATGTCTTTTCTCCCCTGCTTTATAAAACCCCGACCCCGACCCCAACACCGACACCGACCCCAACGCCCACACCGCTCCCTGCTGGCCCGGTCATCCGATTGGTCATCCCACACATAGATGTGGACCGGGCAGTAGTCCCATTGAGGCAATATCGGGATAACAGTGGGCAGATTATTTATGATACGAATTCTTTATTTGCTACCCGCAACCGCCTGGACCTGGTGGGCCAGACAATTACATCAGTGAACCCCGGGGATGGCAGCAATATCGTCCTGGTCGGGCACAACTTCAATCGAGGGTGGTATGCCTGGGAGGGTGTTTTTGTTAACCTAAAAAAACTAAGGGATGGAGATAAAATTGTGCTTTATACTGAGCAAGGCGGTAAATATACCTATTTCGTAGAGAAAGTTGTGGAAATCCCTTGGGTTTATAAAACTGACGCTGAGATGAACAGACATCTCAACTATTTAGGACCCACTGGTGATGAAAGAGTAACACTGGTCACCTGTGGGGGACCTTTTGGGGTCTGGTCAGCGCGGATCTATGTTGTAGCGAGGTGAGCCTTTATTGAAACCAGTCCAATAGGAGAAAGATATGATAAAGGAAAGAAAACCGATCTTACTCTTTATCGTTTTGGTTATCGCGGCGGGGCTGGCTTGCTCAGGAACCCAGCGATTCCAACGATTTTTAGGTGTCGATGGGGAATCTCTAGACGCAAATCATGGTCAATGGATCGATGAGAGTGGAGTTGAAGCCGGCATAGATCTACAACCTGCTGACCAACCAGATATAGTGGCAGAGGAACCTGGATCCTCAGATTCATCTGGGTCACTGGAGAATATAGCCGTAGATGCCTCCCTGGATAACACCACCCTGGGGCAGCGTATTAACTCGGGAGATTTGGTTATTGAACTGATTGAATCTACTGGTGGAGGTACTCAGGGCGAAATTGTTGAGGTGGTAATAATCAACAGAAGCGGAGAGGAGATTGTGTTTGAGGTTCCGCCAGGATTGGTATTTTCCCCTATTGAGACTGGTGAACAAGATCTAATGGTTCTCGATGGTGAAGTTGTAACCCTGGAACCTGGAGAAACTATCGTTTTCTCGCCTTATGTTATTTGTATTGAAGCCAGCGCATCGACTCCCTCATCTGGTTCGACCTACCAGATAGGTTATCTAGAAAGTGGTGACCTGCTTGCTTTTGCTGAATGTGTGGATGAAGAAACTGATGACGAACTGTCCCCAGATGATATTGGTCTCCAGTTTGCAGTTTGGTCAATTGCCAATGATGGAAATGTGTTGGAAATGCCGGAAATCACCGAGGCAGAAGAAGGCGCTTATGCCGGTTTGATGGAGGAGCTTGCTGCCATCCCCGGTATGGTGGATACAATGGAAGAGATGATGTTGGGCTTTAGTGAAGAATGGCTCCAGCGCTGTGATATTTCTATCGGTGGAGAGGAATAGGTTGAACATTCTCTGGATTGTTGTGAAGGGGTGACCGTTCGGTTGCCCAGTCCATTTAGATCACGGAAGTTCGTACAACTCCACCAACACACCCCCGGTGGACTTGGGATGCAGGAAAGCCAGTTTCCGTCCATCATCCATGGTGACAGGTTTTCCATCAATCAACTGCACTTCTTTTTCTTTGAGTTTTCCCAACATTGTATTGATATTTTCTACTTCGATACAGATATGATGAAGTCCAGGGCCTCGCTTCTCGAGGAATTTTGCCAAGCCGGAATCCGCGGTTGTGGGCTGAACCAATTCAATTTCGCTTTCCCCCAAGGGTAGAAAGGCAATTTTCACTTCCATGCTGTCTATTATTTCCACATGATCCAGGGGTAAGCCCAATTTGTCCCGCCAAAAGCTTAACGCCTGGTCCAAATCTTCGACTAACACGGCAATATGATCAAGGCGTTTGAGATTTGTCATCAAATTAATTATAGTATAGAGTTTGGAAGTAATAAGATCATCCGTTTCTAGGATATTCTAAACCTTGCGCTGATAAAAGACCTCCGAGGTAAGATCGACCGGGGAGGTCTTATCAATTAAAACCACCCCTGCGGTCGATACTCACCCCACACATCCCGCAAAGCTCCGGTAATTTCTCCCAGGGTTACCTCCCCTTCCACACACTCAATAATCAGCGGCATCAGGTTTTGAGTCCCCCGGGCAGCCTCCATTAATCCCTCCAGTAAAGACTCTACCCTCTTTGGATCACGACCTTTCCGGATCTGGGCTAAGCGCTTTTTCTGTTCTTTTTCAAGAGCTGGATCCACAGAAAGTAGTTCCAGCGAAAGATCTTCTTCCATTGGAAAAATATTTACTCCCACCTGGTGAATCTCACCTTCTTCAAGTGCACGCTGCTGCTTGTAGGCTGCCTCCTGGATTTCTCCCTGGATGTAGCCGTTTTCAATAGACACCAGCGCCCCACCCTGCCTGTCAATTTCCGCCAGATATTCCCTGGCCCTGGATTCAATCTCATCAGTGAGTTTTTCAACCAGGTAGGAACCCCCCAGGGGATCGACAGTATTGGCTGTACCCGATTCCTCGGCCAGTATTTGCTGGGTTCGCAGAGCAATCTGGACCGCTTCCTGGGTAGGCAATCCCAGAGCCTCATCCATACTATTGGTATGGAGTGATTGGGTTCCGCCCAATACAGCGGCCAAGGCTTGGAGGGCAACTCTGACAATATTATTATGAGGCTGCCGGGCAGTGAGGGTTGATCCAGCGGTCTGGGTATGAAATCTCAGTTTAAGGGCATCCGGATGGGTCGCGCCAAATCGCTCTTTCATTATTGAATACCACAAACGCCGGGCTGCGCGAAATTTTGCGATCTCTTCCAGGAAATCGTTATGGGCATTAAAGAAAAAGGATAATCGCCGGCCAAATCTATCTACATCCAATCCGGATTCCACCGCAGCATCTACATAGGCAACCCCATCAGCCAGTGTAAAAGCCACTTCTTGAACCGCAGTTGATCCCGCCTCCCGGATATGATAACCGGAAATGCTGATGGTATTCCATTTGGGGATCTCCGCCTGACAGTAATGAAACAGGTCCGTAATCAAGCGCATCGAAGGCCGAGGGGGAAAAATATAGGTCCCCCGGGCAATATATTCCTTAAGAATGTCATTTTGCACCGTCCCCCGCAGGGATTTTGGATCTATCCCTTGACCTTTGGCAACAGCGATATACATAGCGAGCAAGATGGCTGCCGGAGCGTTTATAGTCATACTGGTGGAGACTTTATCGAGGGGAATCCCCTGGAATAGTGTTTCCATATCTCGCAGGGAAGAGATCGAAACACCAACTTTACCAACTTCACCGGCGGCAAGCGGGTGATCGGCGTCATAACCGATCTGGGTTGGCAGGTCAAAAGCAACCGATAGACCATTTTGTCCTTGTTCCAATAAATAACGGTATCGACTGTTGGATTCTTCCGCACTGGCATAACCTGCGTACTGGCGCATGGTCCATAAGCGGCCGCGGTGCATGGTGGGATATACACCTCTCGTGTAAGGGCTCTCGCCAGGAAATCCCAATTGATCATAGTAAGATTGATCTAGGTCAGGTAGTGCTGCTCTTGGCAAAGGGATTCCAGAACTAGTTGTATAGTTACTTTTCTGTTCTGGAAATATTTCCAGGGCTGGTTTAAGGATCCCCTCTTCCCATTCTTTACGTTTATCCTTTTTATTCATAATTATTCCTGGTACATCTTGAGTATACCTCAATCAATAATGGTCCTTGAGTTTAATGAAACTCCAAGAGCCTATCCTTAATTTATATAGACTTCTTATCTACAACATCAAGCTGCAGATTATAATAGAGATTGCAAAACCTATAGAAAATAACAAGGATGATAAATATGGAAACTAAAACCAAACAAGTTAAATTAGAATGGCTGCGCTCCCGTATGTTTGTGGGAACCGATCATTTAGGACATTCCCTTGCGATTGGCTATCAAAAAGAGGATGAACCGAGTGCCCAGGGCGTTAATCCCTCCGACATGCTGCTGCTGTCTGCAGCCTCCTGCTCCGCCTATGACGTGGTCCAGATCCTGGAAAAAAGTAAGCAGCCGCTGGAAGATTTAAAGGTAGATGTAACTGCCGAGCAAAGCCAGGAAAACCCTTTCCCCTATATCTCCTTGCATTTTATTTACCGTATTTGGGGAAACATCCCACCGGAGAAAATCCAACGAGCTATGCAGCTCTCGGAAGATAAGTACTGTTCCGTATTGGCTACCCTAAAACCAGGCCTAACCTTTACCAGCGAATTTGTGTTAGAAGATTAATCAGGAAGGAAATATTGAATAAGCAAAATGGGGAAGGGTTACCTCGGTTTGTCTTAAATCAGAATATAAGATCTGCTCAACATAACCTAACAAACGATTCGCTGTTTTAGATTATTATTTCTGCTTAAAAATTTAATCAATCTGGTTTTGAGGTTCACTGGCTGTCGATGGTTTTATCAACTCAAGTTATCAGTCTTCAACCTCAGATACAAGGTTAAGATATGGATTCAATAATATTAAAAGAACATGGCAATATTGACTCATCAATAGATTATTTCATAAAACTCAACATTCCAAAAAATGCAAAAATATTGGATGTTGGTTGTAGATTTGGGAGCTTGCTTCACAGGTTATATGAACTTGGTTATACAAATATTCAGGGCATTGATAATGATAAAGAATCAATTGGGATTGGAAAGAAGAAGTATTCAGATGTTAAAAATCAAATAAATTACTATCCAGGTGATAAGATTCCTTTTGAAGCTGAGGATTTTGAAATAGTATTAATGTTTGATGTAATTGAGCATATACCACATATACAAGATTTTTTAACAAACCAGGTTTATCGGGTGATAAAAAAGGGAGGCAGATTCATCTTCCAAACACCGAATAAAATCATAAACATACCCTGGGAAATAATGCACAAAAAATCATTTTCAGCTTACAAAGAATATCACTGTAGTTTGCAAACAAAAAATTCGTTAAGAACGATCTTAGATAAGGCTCAATTCAAAGATATTGTCATTGAAAAACATAACATCTTAACAAGCCATAATAAGAAGAAAGTCAGGGAAAGTATTGGCTTGGTTGGATTACCCATGGTGTATATATTGCAAAAAATGCCATTAGGATTATTTCCAAACTTTTGGGGAAACTGCAGAAAATAACTTCTTGATTCATGATCAATTTTTTCCAACCAAGTAGTTTTACATTCCAAGAACGTAAAGAATTCACCGAAACTATCCATTTTCTTGACATTTCCCCACTCAGGGCCGCTAGCTCAATTGGCAGAGCAATTGACTCTTAATCACAGACCACTTATTTTTTCCTGGTTCAATTCGAGTCTGATTCCATCCACAGAAGAATCCCTCTTCTTATTTTTTTTCCATATCTCAAACGAAGCATCAAATTGATAACAGAATAACCCGTATGATATACTTTTACCGATTGTTTGTATTAGGGTTCATGTTGTGACTTTATGAAAGACAGATCACGCTCTTTACATCTGAATACCATTAACATCAATTTAGGTATGTCTAACCCTGGACCGATGCTTGTTCAACTGAATGGTTTACTCTAGATTACCGTCTTTTTGATCCCCAAATTGATGTTTCTTCAAAACAATACAGGTCATTCATTATGACCTAAGTGGATTCGAAAAACTGATCTACCAAGAGGGCAGGGACTTACATATGATAATTTCAACTCTCAAGAGAACAATTAACACATTAGGTTATGACATCACAAAATATAAAAATATCAAAAACAGAAAAGACATCTACTCAGATATACATCTGAAATCAGCTGAAAATATTGTCGATGTTGAATCTTTGGGGAATAGTTCTTTATCGATTCCAGGAATGATCTCAGCTCGCTCTGGTCAATTTCTTTACACGCTATGC
>RCNF010000818.1_pt1 | contig 16260 bp, 11 predicted proteins | sample 2041311 | NCBI WGS metagenome assembly RCNF01 (sample SAMN09708228, study PRJNA481090) | Marine sediment metagenome, whole genome shotgun sequencing project. | biome: marine sediment; feature: ocean; material: sediment; isolation source: Sewage treatment plant 2 marine sediment (STP2) ... | reverse complement strand
TCCCAAAAGACGTCATTTAATGTAGCGGTTGCAGCCATGATTTCCCCCAAAGAAACTTTTTCGTATTACCAGGAATTGTTGGACGATATCGGCGTTAAAATGAATCGGAAGGTAAACCTGATTCAGCGTAAAACCTATGAAGAAATAAACGAATTATTCAACTTAATCACTCATCACAACTTCAAATTATTGCAGGGAAGCAAATTAAACCAATGATTAAATGGAGCTCACAATAATGAATATCAAAACCACAATAAGTGGAATAATCGCCGCTTCACTGATAGCGCTTACGGGTTGTTCCACCAACCCAGTCTCTGGTAAAAGCGACTTCACTTTGATTAATCAAGACCAAGAGTTGGCAATAGGAGCCAAAGGCCACAAAAGCATTTTGAAGCAGAAGAAACGCTATAATAATCCTAAATTACAAGCCTACGTCAATAATATCGGGCAACAACTAGCACGACAAAGTCACAGAAGTGATATCCGCTATACTTTTACCGTATTAGATGACCCCACCGTTAATGCGTTTGCCCTTCCCGGCGGATATATTTACGTTACCACAGGACTAATGGCCTACCTCAACTCAGAAGGCGAGCTCGCTGGCGTTTTAGGGCATGAAATCGGGCACGTGACGGCTAAACATGGCGTAAAACAACAAAGTGCAGGTGCAGTTGGAGCCATTCTTCAGAGCGTTTTAGCCGATAAGGCAGGTGCAACTGCAGGCAAAGGTTTTGGCCAACTGGGCCAAGCACTTCTAAGTGGCTACGGCAGAGATCATGAACTACAAGCAGACAAACTAGGTGCGGAATACTTAGCTCGTGTTGGCTATGACCCTGAGAATATGATTGATGTTGTCAGCGTTTTAAAAGCACAGGAAGAATTTGACAAATACCAAGCCCGTAAAGAAGGCCGCCAACCTAGCGCATATCATGGTGTTTTTTCTTCGCACCCAAGTAACGATACTCGTTTGAAAGAAGTTATTAGACAAGCAAATAAATTTAAGACACAAACCACTAAAGATGCTGGCCACGATAGGTATTTACAGCAAATCAATGGCTTAACATTTCGTATTGATAAAAGCAGAAACGGAAGAGTAGTAGTAGGCCGTGCAACTACACCCGGTTTGACCTATGCTAGTCTTGCACGTAGGAGTAAAGTAGACGAGCAACGTTTGCGCCTTGTAAATGGCATGTTCCCAAAAGGGCAGCCTGTTCAAGGACGTTTAGTTAAAGTAATCCAGTAAACGAGGGCTTTTGTATATTGTTCACTATCACTGAATTAGTAATAATATACACTTAAGACGCCTCGGTACTTAGAAATAGAATAAAGGAATGATTCATGTCGAATGAAACACTGAAAGAAACACTGAAAAGAGAAGCCCTTGAATATCACTTAAACCCAAAGCCTGGGAAAATAGCAATTGAGATTACTAAGCCTACAGAGACTCAAAAAGACTTATCACTTGCTTACACACCGGGTGTTGCTGAGCCAGTTAAAGAGATTGAAAGAGATCCGGAAAATGCCTACAAATACACAGCGAAAGGAAATCTTGTTGCAGTTATAACGGATGGTTCAGCCGTATTGGGACTAGGTAATGTTGGTGCTCTTGCAGGTAAACCTGTCATGGAAGGGAAAGGTGTTTTGTTTAAACGCTTCGCTGATATCGATGTTTTTGATATTGAAGTGAATGCGGACTCACCTGAAGATTTCATCAAAACAGTTGAAAATATCGCACCTACTTTTGGTGGTATTAACCTAGAAGATATTAAGGCACCTGAGTGTTTTGAGATTGAGCGCATCCTAGAAGAAAAGCTAGATATACCTGTATTCCACGATGACCAACACGGTACTGCAATCATCATCGCAGCTGGACTTCTTAATGCCTTAGAACTGAAAGGTAAAAAGCTTGAAGATGCCAGAATTGTTTGTTTAGGTGCAGGCGCAGCGGGTATTGCTTCTATGCAAGTACTGACGTCACTTGGCGCTGATAAAAACAAACTCTATATGCTAGATCGCGGCGGTGTTATCCACTCTGGTCGTGATGATTTAAATAAGTACAAGCAAGACTGGGCATTGGATACTGATGACAGAACCTTGTTAGATGCTTGTACTGGCGCAGATGTGTTTATTGGTCTTTCTGGGCCTAATCTATTGAGTGTTGAAGCGCTGAAAGCTATGGCTGAGAATCCTATAGTATTTGCTCTTTCAAACCCAGACCCTGAAATTGATCCTGCGCTAGCTCGTGAAGCTCGCCCTGATATTATTATGGCAACAGGTCGAAGTGATTACCCTAACCAGATCAACAATGTATTAGGTTTTCCTTTTATCTTCCGTGGCGCTTTAGATGTACGCGCAACGCATATCAATACTGAGATGAAGATGGCTGCTGTAAACGCACTAGCGTCTATTGCTAAAGAGCCGGTTCCTGATTCAGTACTTAAAGCTTACAACATGGAGTCAATGGAGTTCGGACCTGAGTACATCATCCCTACTCCTTTAGATCCACGTTTACCTGATATTTTACCTGCAGCAATTTCACAAGCGGCTATTGATTCTGGTGTAGCTAAGATTAAACCGTAAAGATACTCATTACTTGCAATAAAAAAGGATGCCTTTTGGCATCCTTTTTTATTTGATTAAAGCTACGTTATTAAGCTTAGTTATAAACCAAATTACATTCGCATTTAATCCTGCTCATCTTCTTCTTGAGCTTTCAAAGATTCTTCTACGTCTAACGCCATAGCTTCAAAACTAACAGGAGTAATCCTCGAAGCCATAGGTTGGTAATCCACCTGATACTCGTCTGGCACTGCTTCTCTTTGGAAAATGTGATACAGAACAACTAACCCTAAGAATAAATTTATACCTCCCAAATACAATAGGAACCACACATTTCCAAAAGCATGCAGTAAATAACCCACAGTAATAGGGCCTGCTGCTGCACCAATACCTGAAAACAACACCATGGTACTACTAGCGCTGGTCATTTGCTCAGGACGAAGGCGGTCATTAGTATGCGCAACACTTAGAGAGTAAATAGGTAACGTTGCAGCACCAAACAAACCAAAAACCGCGATAAAACTAAGCGACTTTGGATCTATTTTATAAAGAACCACTATACAAGCCACGGACAACGCACATAAAATAACAATCACTAAACGTCGATCAAAATAATCTGATAACCAACCTACAGGCCATTGTGTAATAGCTCCCATAGTTATAAAAACACCCATGAACAGTGCCGTCTGTGAAATACTCATTCCTGCATTAGACGCATATACCGCACCCATTCCTAACACCACGCCTGTTATGATCGATGTTAGCGTAATACTCAGCACGCCTGCTGGTGCTATCTCAAATAACTTCTTAACACTCATACTCTCACTCTCCTCGATAATAGGAGCAGTAACACGGCTCACCAACAAAGGAATTAAAGCAACAGACAACAAAATTGAGGATAGTAAAAATAGACTAAACGTAGTGGGATCAGACACTTTAAATAGTAACTGCCCGCCCGCTAAGCCAGCATAAGAAACAATCATATAAATTGATAAAATTCTGCCACGAGTATTATTATCAGAACGAGCATTTAACCAGCTCTCTACAACCACATAGATACCTGCAAAACTGAACCCTGTTAGCAACCGCATGAATACCCATGCATAAGGGTCAATCCATAGAATTTGTATCAATACAATTGCTGAAGCCAATGAGGCCAGTGCTGCAAACACCCTTATATGGCCAACACCACGTATGAGTTTACTGGTTAATAAAGACCCCGCCAAAAAACCTAAATAGTAGGACGTCATAATCCAACCAGTCATACTCGAAGAGAATCCTTCGTAGTTCGCGCGCCAACTGACTAGAGTTCCCTGAAGACCATTTCCAAGCATCAAAAATGCTAAGCCTAAGAATAACGGCCATGTTGTTTTTAATATATTGTTAATCATAGGATCTCGCCTACCAGAACAGGGAGCACTAATGTAAAAACATCTATTTTAGATTAGCGCTAAAAAGCAGATTTTCGTACCGAGAGTACATTAAACCAACAGAAAAAACAGTGAAACTGCTAGTTGATAAACTAGCAGCCAAGAGCGGTATTATTAGCTATAAGTGGGGGGGTGTTATATCAAAAATGAGAACAATAATGTTCTAATCCAGACTAGTTTAGAATCTACACATTCTTAATACGCCAAGGCCAAAGGCGATATTTAGCTATAGCGTTTTGCATCCATGACATTTTGCAGTTGCGCAATTTTTTCAAGAACATCAAAAAGCTGCCCTGTATTTTCTATCTGAATTGCAATACTCAAAATGGAGATCAGCTCAGTATTGCCTCGTTTAGTTGCTATATTGACCACATTGATTTGTTCTTTCGCTAAAACCTGAGCCACATCACTAATTAAACCTGGTTTATTAAAACCAGTCACCTGGATGTCGACGGTATAGGCCGTTGTTTCTGTGCCCCAAGTAGCTTCAGCTAATCTTAATGACTTATCAGGCCCGAGGTTTTCCTCATCTATATTTGGACAGTCCATTCTATGAATGGTGATACCCCTTCCAACGGTGATGTAACCAATAATATTATCACCTGGCACTGGCTTACAGCAGTTCGCTATTTCTACTAGAAGGTTACTAACCCCTTGAATCTGAATACCGCGATCATTGTGTTCATTTTTGACATTAACTTTACGGAATTTAACTTCTTCTTTTTTCGGCACATCTAAAGAATCAGTTAACTGAGCAACACTGATATCTCCTCGCCCTAAGGCAATAAGAAATTCCTTTTTTGATTGCTGACGGAATCTAGTCATCAATGGTTCGAGATCTATCTTTTTAAGATTCAAACGATGTTTTTCCTGCTCGATAAGGTCTTTTCCGTCTTGCAGGTTTTTCTCGTGATCTTGTTGTCTGAACCAGTGGCGAATTTTGGTACGTGAGCTAGAAGAGCCAACATAGCCCAGCGTTGGGCTCAGCCATTTGCGACTGGGTTGCTCTACCTTTTTAGTAATAATTTCTACCTGATCACCATTATTGAGCTTGTGATCCAGCGACACCATTACGCCATTAACTTTAGCACCATTGCAACGATGGCCCACACTGGTATGAATCGCGTAAGCGAAATCTAGCGGTGTAGAACCTTTTGATAATTCAACAATGTCACCTTGAGGTGTTAGTACGAATACGCGATCTGGGAATATTTCCGCTCTAAAATCTTCGAGCAATTCAGCATCATCTTCATCACTATCTAAAAGTCTCCTTAAAGACCCAACGACCCTTTCCATTGCTGCATCTTGAGTGCCACCTTCTTTGTAGCGCCAATGCGCAGCAACACCTAATTCAGCAAATACGTGCATGTCCTGAGTACGAATCTGGATTTCAACGTATCGTCCTTGCGGACCAATGACAACGGTATGCAATGACTGGTAACCATTTGGTTTCTTATTTGCAATGTAATCATCAAGCTCTGCTGGAACGTGCTTCCACTTCTCATGCACCACACCAAGTGCCGTATAACAGGCTTTTACATCGCTAACAATGATTCTAACTGCACGCAAATCGTAGAGCTGATCAATAGAGAGCTCTTTGCGTTGCATCTTCTTCCAAATGCTATAAATATGCTTAGGTCGGCCGTAAACCTCTGCTTCAATCTCAGTATCTTCTAATAATTGACGCAAATTAAATATGAATGCTTCAACATAAGCTTCTCGCTCAATTCGCTTAGCATCTAAAGATTTGGCAATTTGTTTATAACCTATTGGCTCGAGATAGCGAAAGGAAAGATCTTCCATTTCCCACTTCAACTGACTTACACCTAGACGATTCGCCAACGGTGCAAAAATATCCATGGTTTCTTGGGCTACTTCACGCTTATCATAAAGCTCTGCATCTGCTAACAGTCTCAGGTATTGCAAACGCCAGGCGAGATAAACAAGGACCGCACGGACATCATCGACCATTGCCAAAAGCATTCGCCTGAGGCGCTCAGCCTGCTCAGGGATAACGGTTTCATTTTCGCCTTGAGGTTTAAAATTATGCAACCAACGCATATTTTTCACGAGTAACGCGATGGTGCTGCTATATTTCTCAGCAATTTCTTCGATAGAGTACGTATCGCTTAATCGAACGTCACTCAGGACAGCAGCAATAAGAGTAACTTGGTCTACTTGTAGGTTGCGTAAGATATCTGCAACATCAAGGCTGAGAGGCACGTGTTTGTCTCGATCAACTTCTGCTACATCAAGCATTAAATCAATCGCATCACTGACCAGCTGCTGATCTTCCTCGCTGTCGGTAATGGACAAGCGATCTATCCATGCTTCACGACTTCGTTTGCTAGTATCGCTTAATTGACCATGTTGCATTTTTTACCCCAAAACCCTGTATATCAATATAGAACCGGAAGTACACCCCCCTACTTTTATGAGGTTTTTACAAAACCTCGCTCTTCGAGTTATCGTCGCGACGCTCCGATTTTGTCTCGGCTGCGCCTCGGCTAGGGTGTTTTGAATTTGTTTTTCTTATTTTTATAGTAAATTTAACGATGCGTATAGTCTCATAGATTTAGTATTTTGTCTTCTAATTGATGATGATATTGAAACACAGCAGCAGGTGTTTGACCGCCAGGCCATGGCATCATGGTTGGGTTATACCAAATCGCTTTTATGCCAACTTGTTGTGCGCCGATGACATCTCTTTTTGGATCATCTCCAACATAGACAGTTTGATGGAAATCGTAGTCCGACAATTCCATTGCTTGATGAAAAATATCTTTATGCGGTTTTGAGACCCCCGCATGTTCTGAGGATATTGAAAAGTCGAATAAATGACCTACACCGATTTTATTCACATCTGCATTGCCATTGGTAATAACACCCAAAGAATAGTTTTTAGAAAGTTTCTCTAGCATGTCTAATGCACCATCGTAAAAATTGACTTCATTACGTGCCGTCCAAAACACATCAAAACCTGGCTCGACATAGCTGTGATCATAACCTACTTCATCAGCCAGATTTTTCATCCAGTTTTTACGCAAATCGGTTAAATTGTGATGGCATTCAGGTCTAGTGTGCATATAGTCCATGCGATGCTGAACCAATGCTTCACCATGGTATTTTTGCGTGATCTTTGGATAGTAAGAATTTAGCCATTCGTAGAAACCTTGTTCTGCTTTTTTAATCACAGGATTCACTGCCCACAAGGTATTATCTAAATCAAAAGCGATACATTTAATTGTCATGTGGCTTTAGGCACTCCCATTGGTATATTACAATTTTTAAAATAAGAAACTATCATACTTATGGCGTAATTTGCAGGGAATGCCTCCTAGCCAAGCTTTGATTTCTATTTATCTTTACCTGACTTATAAACCAATGGGGTACCCATGAAACGCTTCATTATTTCATTCGCATTACTTCTATTTTCCATACTGCCTTTTAACACCTTACACGCAAGAACCATCGTATTGGTCCACGGATTTATGACAGATGGTATGTCATGGCGAAGCTCAGGATTCACCTATCCTTTAGTGAGATCAGGTTGGACAGATGGTGGCGGTTATGGATATGGACCACAGGGCATGCTTGCTCCTAGAGGCTTAATGACTCCTAACGATGTTTTTTATACCGTTAATTTACCATCCAAAGCCAACTTACAGATTCAAGAAAGCTATTTAATGCAATATCTTTCGCACTTGTATGCTTACCGCTTAGAACCCATAACATTAGTCGGGCATTCTGCCGGGGGCTTAGTCGCAAGACTCTATGTACTCGACCCGCAACGCCAGCAAGCTGTAAACGCACTGGTCACCATTGCCTCACCACACTTAGGAACACCCGCAGCGAATGTGGCCCATATCGCGGGCAATTCACCCATTGGAATGATGGCAAGTATGGCAGGAGTAGATGAGCTGCAAGACTCGCGTGGCTTGTTTTCTGATCTTAAAGAAGAATCATCCTACAATTTTCTCTATTGGATGAACCACCAACACCATCCAGATATTCATTACGCCTCTATAATTCGCAAAAATGATTCGATTACCAAGCCTGGAAAATTTGACTTTGTCGTTCCCCCTTTTAGCCAGGACATGAATAAAATCTGGGCATTAAAGGACCGATCTGGCGTCGCATTGAGTACTGATAATCATTCATTGAATGGTAAAGATGGGCTGATTTTGCTGGAAATTCTCAAACATTTACCTAAAAAGGCAGCTGAAAAATAAAGCTATAAGCGCCCTTTATAGAATTTATCTTGTTGATATCAATAGATAAAGCGTTATTCAATAACTAAATTTAAATTCACCAATAGTAGTTTTTATAGTAAACTATGCGCTCTCCACAAATACCACCCGAGGAGAATGGTTGCAGTAGTGTTTTCTTGGAGGATGACACTGCTTGAAATCTTTAGATTTTAAGTTGCAACCACATTTCAACCCCGAGTCTATCTCGGGGTTTTTACTAACCTACCCATGAAAATAATTAATATTATTTATTAAAGTTTCGAACCAATTCTGTGCGGGATGCACTAAACGTACGATTTTCTTACACAATCAATTTTATTATTAACAATCAATTTTTATACTATAAATTAAGGAAGACAGACATGGGAATGATCTCGGATTTTAAAGAATTTGCAATGGGCGGAAATTTAATAGATATGGCTACTGGTATTATTATCGGTGTAGCATCTGGCAAATTAATTTCATCACTCGTAAGCGACGTAATAATGCCACCAATTGGTGTTGCTTTAGGCGGCGTTAACTTTTCAGACCTTGGCTACAAGCTAGCAGAAACAGGCGGTGGGGATAAAGGACTCGAACCAATCATGCTCAAGTACGGAGCATTTATTCAGAGCTTTATCGATTTCCTAATTATCATGGCTGTTGTATTTATTATTGTTAAAATTGCTACACGTAACAAAGAGCCTGAGCCAGAAGCTGGTCCATCTCAAGAAGATCTATTAACTGAGATCCGTGACGCTTTACAGAAAAAGTAATTTTTTAGATAGTCACTTTAGGTAGTAAGAAGTAAGTTTACTTCTTAAAAAAAACTGCTTAAAAGTAGGGGGGTGTATTTTTTAAATACATCCCCCTTTTTTTGTATTGATATTTCTAACCAGTTTAGTTTAATCGGCAACCACCACCAACATATGAACCAGCTTCCAGTGCTGTAACATTCGACCACACACCACTTAAGGTCAAAGTATCCCCATCTAAAACACCATCAATTTTAGTACCATCAGCAGACGTTGCAATAAGCGTATTATTTTCTAATGTACCTGTTATAGCGCTTTCGTTATTTGTGCTAACACTATATGCAGTGCCTTTAACATTATTTCCCTGATCAACATCAAAAGTGAATAAGCCTTTATCTCCGCCAATAAATGAAACGGTATATCGGTAAATTGCATTGCTTGCACCACCTAATCTCTCAGCAGTGAATGTGCCGTTCTGAGCCACATTCTCACTGTTTTCCCAAGTTCCTGACACTGACTCAGTAGAATTTAGTTTTCCAGTAAAAGCCTTTGCAGAATCTTCAGCACTTACAAACTCTAGTCCCATGTCGTAATCAAGCACTGTTGTACTATTAATTTCAACTGAAACTTCATTACCTGGGTTATAAGAAGAACCAGCTACCTCACCCGTAACCGGATTTACAACAAATGCCACATTACCCATCTCCGTACCTTCATACGAACCAATATAAGCACCTGCATTGGCACAGAGCAATGTTGTCTTTAGGTGGGTCGCTGCAGCTACAGCATCTGGCAATTCATGAACAACAGCATCCTCGACGGAAGCTTCAGTCACAATTCTATTTACATCCTGCGTAGGAAAATCAGTTGCAGCAAAATCTACTGCTTCCCAACTTTCTGCTTTTGCCTGAACTTTTTGAGAGATTTCGATACCGTTGCTAGGCGTATTATCTTTATCCAACATCATCAAGAAACGTACTTTATTGATCACTTCAGGTGATGCCAAAGTACCATTCGTGACAAGATCGATAGGTGTCATCACTGCTTTACCAGCACCAGAACCAATATCTACTTTACCTATTGAGAAAGCAACATCTTCACCTTCTTCATAAATAAAGCTACCAGCCAAATTTGTGACGCCACTTTGCCCACCAGAAACATAAGATAAACCAGTTACGTTGCTATCTTTAAAAACCCCGCTATTTATTACTACAGAGGAAGCATCACCACTGCCTCCGCCGCCACAGGCCGAAAGCCCGAACAAAGAAAATGTGGTTAACGCTATTAACCTATTATTCTTAAACATATTTATCCCCATAAATTTTTATAATAAACCCGAGAGGATTCTACCATAAGCAATCCTTTTAGACATAATTTAGGCGTGATTTAGGAATTGTTTGGACAAGAACTTAAGAAATAGTTTCATCGATACACATTTCTCCGTTCAGATTTCTAAGTTTATTGTGACAGATTGTTGTGACACCCATACCCTGATTTGTTAAATTAGCGAGATGACTCAAACCCCTACCAAGTCTGCATCTAAAAGTACGCAGAAACACACCCCGATGATCCAACAATTTTTGCGCATCAAAGCTGAAAACCCAGATTTACTGCTGTTTTATCGCATGGGTGATTTCTATGAATTATTTTTTGAAGACGCCAAAAAAGCTGCACAACTTTTAAACATCACACTCACTGCTCGCGGCAAGTCAGATGGCGAACCTATCCCGATGGCAGGAATTCCTTATCATGCGGCTGAACAGTATTTACCCCGACTGCTAAAACAAGGAATCTCAGTAGGGATTTGTGAACAAATTGGCGACCCTGCAAAATCCAAAGGCCCGGTTGAAAGAAAAGTAGTTCGCATCCTTACACCAGGAACTGTCACTGATGATTTTTTACTGGAAGAACGTCGAGACAATCTACTGCTAGCCATCTCAGAGTTAACAACTCAGCAGCATAATCGCTTTGGTTTAGCCTGTATTGATCTGAGCAATGGTCGTTTTATCGTTCAGCAAGTTGATAACATCGAAGCTCTACACAATGAAGTAGGACGCTTACGTCCCGCAGAAATACTAATCAATGAAGACACAGAAATTAAACTCTCTGATCAGTACTCAATTACCAAAAGAGCACCCTGGCACTTTGACGAAGAAAATGCTCGACACTTAATACAAAAGCAACTCGGCACAAAAGACTTATCAGGCTTTGGTTGTGATGATATGCCCGTAGCGATAACCGCTGCTGGCGTATTACTCCAATATGTTAATGAGACTCAGCGTACCGCACTCCCACACATTGACAGCTTACAAGTGGAAAGCAGCGATGACGGTATTATTCTTGATGCAGCCAGCCGACGTAATTTAGAACTCGAACACAGTCTTATGGGAGATCATAAGAATACCCTGATTTCGATATTGGATAACACGGCCACCAGTATGGGTGGACGTTTATTAAGTCGCTGGTTAAACAAACCACTGCGTGATCAAGCTGTATTGAGAAACCGCCATCAGGCTATCGATAGTTTTATTCAACAGTACCACTATGAAACGTTGCATGGTGTGCTTCGCCATATCGGTGATATAGAACGGATTATTTCCCGAATTGCTTTGGCTACAGCAAGGCCACGTGATCTATCCACATTAAGGGACTCACTTAAAGTTGTCCCCGAACTAAACAGTATTCTGAAACCATTAGATAACCCGCTGATTGAAACGCTTAGAACAGGTATTGATGAGCACCAAGAACTAGTTACCCTTCTCGATTCCGCCATTATAGAAAACCCACCCGTTTTAATTCGTGATGGTGGTGTGGTTGCTGAAGGTTTTGATGAAGAGCTCGATGAGCTGCGTAATCTGAGCAAGAATTCAGACCAATACTTATTAGATTTAGAAACTCGTGAAAAAGCCCGAACAGGTATCGCTAGCCTAAAAGTCGCCTACAACCGCGTGCATGGATTTTACATTGAGATTCCGCGTTCGCACACTGCTGGAATTCCTCCTGAATATATCCGTCGCCAAACATTAAAAATGGCAGAACGATTTATTCTTCCAGAATTAAAAGAATTTGAAGACAAAGTACTGTCTGCTAGAGAACGTTCACTATCACGTGAAAAAGCACTGTATGAAACACTACTTAAAGATCTCGCTATCTACACCTTATCGCTTAGAGAAACGGCGCAAAATATCGCCGAAGTCGATGTTCTAAGTAACTTTGCTGAGCGCGCAGTGCTATTAAACTACGCTAAACCTGAACTAAGCGAAGAGCCAGGCATTAATATCGTTGCAGGACGCCACCCAGTCGTTGAAAATACTTTGGATGACCCATTTGTACCCAACGACTTAAACATGAATGACCAGCGCCGTATGCTAATGATTACTGGCCCTAATATGGGTGGTAAATCGACCTATATGCGCCAAATCACGCTAATCGTTTTGATGGCACATATTGGAAGTTATATCCCTGCTGAATCTGCGGTTATAGGGCCTATCGATAGAATATTTACCCGAATCGGAGCACACGATGATTTAAGTACGGGTCGCTCTACATTTATGGTGGAAATGACAGAAGCAGCGAATATTCTAAATAATGCCACAGCTAACTCACTGGTATTAATGGATGAGATCGGTCGTGGCACCAGTACATTCGATGGCTTGTCCTTGGCTTGGTCTTTCGCCGAGTTTCTGGCTAAACAGAAACAAGCATTCACTTTATTCGCCACACACTACTTTGAATTAACCGCACTTCCGGAAAAAATATCCACGATAGCGAATGTTCATATAAACGCTGTTGAGCATGGCGATAAAATTGTGTTTTTGCACAGTGTAAAAGATGGCCCTGCAAACCAAAGCTATGGACTGCAAGTTGCACAGCTCGCTGGTGTGCCTAAAGGTGTGATTGCTCAAGCACGGAAAAAACTGCATCAACTAGAACAAGATGCAAGACAAAAGCCGCAGCAAGGACAAACCTTATCTTTAAATTTAGGCTTCACCGATGAAGATCCAATACACGACGATATTACTGCTTTTGAAGATGAATCGGCTACAGAGATAAAAAACACACTGATCGATATCGACCTAGACGACTTAACACCGAAACAAGCTTTAGATAAGCTTTATCAACTGAAAAAGCTATTAAAGGATTAATATTAAGAGATCTCTAATCCCTTGAGTCCCCTACTTTCCATGAGCTTGCCATTTCGTTTTTTGAAATGGGCTACTCATGCATGCTAAAGCTTAAAACTAGCTCGCCAATAGGCGATACTAGGTTTTAGCGTGTATTTCGAGGGTTTTCTGTATCAACACTTGATTCTTATGATTAGCTTATCGTCCTGAGAATGGAAATACCCGCATGGGTGAAGCCATTGTATCGATGTCTTGAGTCATTAAACCCATATTATCTGACATCCTGCCAACACCAATTGTCATGGTATTAACATCTTGCCTCATGCCGGTAATATTCACATCTATCCTGTGGATGCTTTTGTCCATTTGCGCCAGGATTTTTCGCACTGTAGTGATATTGGAACTCATATTACTAACGCTTTTATCAAGTTTCGATATATCTTGTTGCATAAAAGTGACGGAGTTATTTAGCATATTCATATCCTCCCTAACACCAGAGAAATCTTTACGAATGGATGTAACATCTGCCGCGACTTGATGAAAATCAGCACGCATCGACTTCATATCACCCGAGATTATTGACATATGCTTTGTTATATCGCTCATATTACTGGTTAGCGTCCAAATCAATACAAACATCGCTAAACCTAATACGACCAAGCCAACTAATGTAAAACGAATTAGCTGAGTTGTGCGTTTTGCAATTCGCAAAGATAACTCTTCACGCGACTTCATCGCAGCACTAAAGTCTGACATTCCCAGACGAAACTCTTTTATAAGTCTTTCGTTATTCTCAAAATCTTTATCGGTTGAAGTCATAGGGCATGGATTATAGGTTCTTATTCACCAATGAGGAATAAATATTCTGAAACAGAGCTAAAAGTCCGATACAATTCTGCAGCGTAAACATCTGCAACCCATATCTTTTTCAGTATTACCTAAATTGTCCCGATAGCTCAGCTGGATAGAGCGGCCCCCTCCTAAGGGGCAGGCCGGAGGTTCGAATCCTCCTCGGGACGCCAATAAAGCCGAAAATAAAAACTAAAACGATCAAGCAAACTCAGTCAAAAGCATCTAAATATCTTTATTCAATATAATTATTCTTTAGTTCTTCAATTCTAGTTGACAGACTTATTTAATCCCCTAAACTTTCGCACCCTAGCTTAAGTATTAGTACCCTGTCACATAAGGAACCCTTATAAGAATGAAAACCATTGATTTAAGTAGTTACGGTATTACAAATCCATCTGAAGTTATCTACAATCCTTCATATGAGATGCTGTTTAACGAAGAAACACGTTCTGATTTGGTTGGCTATGAAAAGGGTGTAGTGACTAATACAGGCGCTGTCGCTGTCGACACTGGCATATTTACTGGCCGTTCTCCTAAGGATAAATACATCGTCCGAGATGATGTCACCAGAGATACTTTCTGGTGGTCTGATCAAGGTAAAAATGACAATAACCCAATCACTCCTGAGCTTTGGGAGCACTTTGAAACACTAGTAGTAGATGAGTTATCAAACAAACGTCTGTTTATTGTTGATGCATACTGTGGTGCCAATGAAAGCAGTCGATTAAGCGTACGCTTTATTACTATGGTTGCTTGGCAGGCTCACTTTGTAAAAAATATGTTTATCCGCCCTACTGATGAAGAGCTTGAAACTTTTGAGCCTGATTTCACAGTAATGAATGGTGCGAGTGTTACTAACCCTAACTGGCAAGAACAGGGACTAAATTCTGAAAACTTCGTTGCTTTTAACCTAACCAAAAATATCCAGTTAATTGGTGGTACTTGGTACGGTGGTGAGATGAAGAAAGGCTTATTCTCTATCATGAATTACCTACTCCCGTTGAAAGACATTGCATCTATGCATTGTTCAGCGAATGTCGGTAAAGATGGTGATTCTGCGATATTCTTTGGTTTATCAGGCACAGGAAAAACCACACTTTCCACAGACCCAGAGCGCGCTTTAATTGGTGACGACGAACACGGCTGGGACGACGATGGCATCTTTAACTTTGAAGGGGGTTGTTACGCTAAAACAATCAGTCTCGACCCTGAACAAGAACCAGAAATTTATCAAGCAATTCGCCGCGATGCATTACTCGAAAACGTAGTAACACGCGAAGACAATACGATTGATTTTCATGATGGCTCTAAAACTGAAAACACGCGTGTTTCTTATCCAATCTATCATATAAAAAACATCGTAAAACCTCACTCAAAAGGTAATGCTGCTACAAAAGTAATCTTCTTATCTGCAGATGCTTTTGGGGTTTTACCTCCGGTATCTATTTTGACGCCAGAGCAAACTCAGTACCATTTCTTATCAGGATTCACAGCTAAACTTGCAGGAACTGAGCGTGGTATTTCAGAACCTACACCAACGTTCTCAGCATGTTTTGGCGCGGCTTTCTTGTCATTACACCCAAGCAAATATGCAGCTACATTAGTAAAGCGTATGGAGCAATCAGGTGCGACTGCCTACATGGTAAACACTGGATGGAATGGAACTGGTAAGCGCATTTCTATCAAAGATACTCGCGCAATAATCAATGCAATTTTAGATGGCAGTATTGATGAGCAAGAAACTAAATCGATTCCTTTCTTCGACTTAAAAGTCCCCGTACAACTAGACAATGTGAATCCAGAAATTCTTGATCCACGCGATACCTATACAGATGCTGAAGAATGGAATACCAAAGCCAAAGATTTAGCGGCGCTATTTATCGAGAACTTTGTGAAATACACCGATATTCCTGAAGGTAAGTCATTATTGGTCGCCTCTCCAAACCTTGGCTAATTGATAACTAATTCTAGCTAGTTAGGCTTAGGTCCAGCGACAAGATGATAGATAGTTTCATCTTAGATTCGTGTACAATCCCACTTTTTATTAGAGTGGATAGCTCTATGAAATGTATAGTTCATAGAGATACTCCTAGAACGGAATTAGTTTAATGGAAATCATTCATGCCGTCATCCTAGGTATTATCGAAGGTATTACAGAGTTTTTGCCCATTTCATCAACTGGGCATTTGATTGTGGGCAGCGAGTTAATGGGCTTACCACAAACTAAAGAAAATACCGCCTTCCAGATAATTATCCAGCTATCTGCAATTCTTGCAGTTATCGCAAATTACAAAGATAAATTTCATCCCAA
>RCNF010003379.1_pt1 | contig 16267 bp, 10 predicted proteins | sample 2041311 | NCBI WGS metagenome assembly RCNF01 (sample SAMN09708228, study PRJNA481090) | Marine sediment metagenome, whole genome shotgun sequencing project. | biome: marine sediment; feature: ocean; material: sediment; isolation source: Sewage treatment plant 2 marine sediment (STP2) ... | reverse complement strand
GTTGGGGTAGCGGCCTGTATTACTCCGTTCAACTTCCCAAGTATGATTGTTTTTTGGTTTTTGCCTTATGCCATTGCCACGGGTAATTCCTTTATCGTGAAACCTTCAGAAAAAGTGCCTTTGACCATGATGAAGATTTTTGAGCTCATTGATCAATTGGATATACCAAAAGGATTGATAAGCTTGGTACATGGTGGTAAAGAATCTGTTGATGCTATTTTAGAACATCCAACCATCAAAGCCATTAGTTTTGTGGGAAGTACACCCGTTGCAAGATATATTTATTCAAAAGGGACCGCCAATGGAAAAAGAGTACAGGCACAAGGTGGAGCCAAAAATCCTGTTATCGTGCTACCAGATGCCGATATTGAAATGTCGTCCAAGATAATTGCAGATTCAGTATATGGTTGCGCTGGCCAACGATGCTTGGCAGCCTCTACTATTATTACTGTGGGAGATGAAAAAAGGGATATCAAGGATGCGATATACGAAACGGTAAAATCAAGAACAACGGGATATGGCTGGGATGACGGGATTAGCATGGGGCCTGTTATCACTCCTGAAAGCAAAAGTAGAATCACAGATTTGATCCAGCAGGGATTGAATGAAGGGGCAACGGCCCTTTTAGATGGAAGAAATGCTACCATATCTGGATATGAAAAAGGCAACTTTCTATCGCCCACTATTTTGGAAAATGTGGCGCTTGACAAGGATTTGATCAATACAGAAATATTCGGACCAGTAATGAGCCTTATTTCCATGAACAATATTGAGGAGGCCTTACAATTTGTAAATAGCGGAAATTATGGTAACATGGCCTGTTTGTTTACAAGTAGCGGTGCCAGTGCCCGAAAGTTTAGAAATGAAGCAAATGCCGGAAATATTGGGATCAATATAGGAGTAGCGGCTCCTATGGCACAATTTCCCTTCAGTGGTTGGAAAGATAGTTTCTTCGGGGACTTACACGGTCAGGGAAAACATGCAATAGAGTTTTTCACCCAAACAAAAGTAATAATAGAACGCTGGCCTAACATTTGGTCTCGTAAATTTTAATAGAAATATATGATCAAGATAGCCAATGCTCCTTGCTCATGGGGAGCCTTAGAATTTGATTTGGAAGAAAAATCTGAGGAAATAAGTTTTGAACAGGTATTGGACGAAATTAGGGAAACAGGTTATATTGGGACTGAACTAGGCGATTGGGGTTATATGCCCACCGATCCTAGCGGCTTACGCAAAGAAGTTCGAAAAAGAGAACTGGAGTTGTTGGGGGCTTTTGTTCCAGTAGCGCTGGCCGATGTCACTAAACATGATGATGGTGTCTCGGCGGCTCTAAAAGTAGCTGGACTAATGCACGCTGCAGGTTACGAAAAAGCATTCATTGTTCTGGCAGATGATAATGGAACCATTCCTGAACGCACCAAAAATGCAGGAAGAATTCAACCGGATATGGGGCTAACCGACACCCAATGGATAGATTATGCCCGAGGTGCCGAAAAAGTTGCAAAAGCGGTAAAAGACACCTACGGAATTCGAACGGTTTTTCACCACCATTGCGCAGGTTATGTTGAGACCCCGGATGAAATAGAGAAATTGTTGTCATTGACGAATCCAAATCTTTTGGGGCTTTGTCTTGATATGGGTCATTATGCTTTTGGAGGGGGTAATCCGGTAGATGCCCTCAAAGCTTACTCCGACCGAATATGGCATGTGCATTTTAAGGATTATGACCCTGCAATTGCTAAGGCATCCGAATCGGTAGATGGGGATTATTTCGATGCTATTAAAAGAGGGGTGTTTTGTGAGCTTGGTAAAGGTGGAGTTGACTTTGAGGCCATTGTTGCCCTTTTGCATCAATTGAATTATAATGATTGGATAGTTGTAGAACAGGACATACTTCCTGGTATGGGGAATCCTAAGATTTGCGCCCAGAATAACAGGGATTACATTAGAACTTTAGGTTTATAAATAATTAGATATCAATGAATAAAATAAAATTTGCAGTTGCTGGTCTTGGAAGAATTGGAAAAATTCATCTAGATAACCTACTTCAAATGAGCAAGGTAAAAGTTGTTGCCGTGATGGATCCTATGGAGGAATCCAAGCAATATGCCAGGGACAAAGGCATTTCCAATGTTACCTCAACTTATGAAGACATGTTGGCTTCCACAGACATTGATGTGGTCGTAATATGCTCTCCCACAGATACCCATGCAGATTATGTGGAAATTGCGGCAAAGGCAGGAAAACATGTTTTCTGTGAAAAACCATTGGATCTCTCCTTGAAAAGAGTATTGGAAGTGTTGGATGTTGTAGAGGATGCCAACATAAAACTAATGATAGGTTTCAATAGGCGTTTCGATAAGGAATTCAAAAAAGTCAAGGCATTGGTCAATGAAGGGGCTATTGGAGAACACCAATTGGTTAAGATTACCAGCCGCGACCCTGGGGCTCCCCCACTAAGTTATATAGAAAAATCAGGAGGGTTGTTTTTAGATATGACCATTCACGATTTTGACATTGCCCGTTTTATAGTGGGCAAAGAAGTGGATGAGGTTTATGCAAAGGGAGCCGTTCTTGTAGATCCCGCCATAGGTAATACAGGTGATATCGATACCGCGGTAATTATTTTAACCTATACAGATGGCACTATTGCCATTATCGATAATAGTCGGGAAGCAGCTTATGGATACGATCAAAGAGTAGAAGTGTTTGGCTCTAAAGGAATGGTCAAGGCTGAAAATAACCTTCACGATACGCATCAACTATTTACGAGTGAAGGTAGTCAAAGGTCTCTTCCCCTGCACTTCTTTTTGGAACGCTATGCAGAAGCCTACAAGACAGAAATGATTGACTATATTAAAAGTTTGGAAAATGGAAGTGCCATCCCGGCAGATGGAAATGATGGCTTGCAATCCTTAAAAATTGGATTGGCAGCGATAAAATCATTTCAAGAAAACAGACCCATCAAGCTTTCGGAAATTAATCAATTTCAGGACATCAAAATGATAAAATGAAAAATGGAAAAGAATAAATAAGGGACTTTTCAAGCATATAGAAAACTATAGATCAAAATAAAGATGAAAACAATACGATTAACTGTTGCCCAAGCGGTCATAAAATATTTGAACCAACAGTACGTAGAACGCGACGGGCAGGAAAACAAATTTTTCGCAGGTTGTTTTGGTATCCTTGGGCATGGCAATGTTGCGGGAATGGGGCAGGCCATCCAACAACAAGATGACCTTAAGTTCTACCAATGTAGGAATGAGCAATCTATGGTGCATACTTCAGCGGCTTATGCAAAAATGAAAAATAGATTAAGCGCTTTTGCCTGTATCACTTCGATTGGGCCTGGAGCCACAAACATGATTACCGCCGCTGCTGGTGCCACTATTAATCGTTTGCCTGTACTTTTGATTCCCGGCGATATTTTTGCGAGAAGAAATGTTGCACCCGTATTGCAACAGTTGGAATCATCCAATTCACAGGACTTTTCCGTCAATGATTGTTTTAAGCCTATCTCAAAATATTGGGACCGTATCAACAGACCTGAACAAATTCTATTTGCCCTACCGGAAGTGATGAGAGTATTAACCTCTCCTTCGGAAACCGGAGCAGTTACATTGGCAATACCGCAAGATGTACAGGCAGAGGCCTTTGATTATCCCATCGACTTTTTTGGAAAAAAGAGATGGAGGGTTATGAGACAAAGACCGGATGTAGCTCAAATTAAAAGGGCTACCGACCTAATAAAGAACAGTAAAAAGCCTATAATTATAGCAGGGGGAGGCGCCCATTATAGCGAGGCCTTGGATGTATTGAAAACTTTTGTCCATAAAACCCATATCCCGGTTGCCGAGACTTTTGCCGGAAAAGGAGCTTTGCGTTATGATGACCCTCATCAATTAGGTGCAGTAGGAGCTACTGGAACGCCAGGCGCCAACAAAATCTCCGAAGAAGCAGATTTGGTCATTGGTTTGGGAACACGATATAGTGATTTTACAACGGCCTCCAAAACAGCTTTTCAAAACCCTGATGTTCAATTTGTGAATATTAACGTTACCGAGTTTGATGCCGCCAAGCATGGTGGCCTCATGGTGCAGGGCGATGCGAAAGCCACTTTGGAAGAGCTACTGGAATTGTTGGACGATTACCAAGTGCCCATAGACTACAGCAATAATGTTGCCGAATTCAATCGTTCTTGGGAAGAGAAAGTTTCTGAGATATATGATTACAGACATGATAATCTAATGAGCCAAGGTGAAATTATAGGGGCAGTAAACGAGTTTGCCGATGATAATGATGTGGTGCTTTGTGCGGCTGGAAGTTTACCCGGTGACTTGCACAAGTTATGGCGAACCAAAAGCAGCAAAAGCTTTCATTTAGAATATGGCTATTCCTGTATGGGCTATGAAATTGCTGGTGGCCTTGGAGCAAAAATGGCCGATCCAAGTCGAGAGATCTATGTCATGGTAGGCGATGGCAGCTATCTGATGCTTTCCCAGGAAATTGTTACCTCTATCCAGGAAGGGTATAAAATGACCATTGTTTTGATAGATAATGATGGTTATAAAAGTATTGGTTCGCTTTCGAGGAGCCTAGGTAGTGAAGGCTATGGTACACGATATTTATATCGCAACCCTGATTCCCAAAAAATTGATGGTGATGATGTGGTTTCCAATGCTGTTTTGCCAATAAACTTGGCGGATAACGCACGCAGTTTGGGTGCACATGTCATTGAGTGTACGGATTATGACAGCCTTACCGAAGCTTTAAAAGAGGCAAAAAAGATTGATAAGACAACGGTTATCTATACCACGTGTGATAGATATCAGGGTACTGAGGGTTATGGCTGGTGGGAAGTTCCTATTTCAGAGGTATCGGAGATGGCAACAGTTCAAAAGGCATATGCCGATTCTTTGGAACATAAAAAGAAGCAAAGGTTCCATCACTAATAAGCTACCAAAAGGGTAATCCAAAGTAGGAGTTGGCCCTGTTCAATTAATGATCAATAACTACTTAAAATCAATCAGACCATGTATACTGCTTTAACTTTTATAGGCTTCATCGCTTTTGTTGCCATTTATTCTTGGTATAAACTCAGGAACGAAAAACTGGATTCAAGATGGATATTTCTTAGGCGGCCGAAGCTTGACAGGAGTTGTCATTGCAGGATCCATGTTTCTGACCAATATTTCAACCGAACACCTCATTGGAATGAACGGTTCCTCCTATAAAAATGGCTTTATCATTATTGGATGGGAAGTTACCTCGGCCTTGGCCTTGGTTGCCGCAGCAATATATTTTGTGCCCAGATATCTAAAAATGGGACTCACCACCATTCCTCAATATTTGGAAAAACGTTTTGATAGTACCACAAGAACTTTGGTCGCCCTTTTCCTTATGGTGTCATTTGTAGTCACTTTATTGCCCATTGTACTCTATACAGGAGCGATTAACCTTGAAAGTATTTTTAATATTTCGGAAGTTCTAGGGGTTTCCCAAGATCAAGGTCTTTGGCTTACCGTAATTGGTATTGGTGTAATCGGATCCATTTACGCCATTTTCGGGGGCTTAAAAGCCGTAGCCATATCAGATACCATCAATGGTTATGGGTTATTAATTGGAGGACTGGCCATACCACTAATTGCACTTATCAGCATAGGTGATGGAAATCCGTTAGCGGGCTTGACTAAAGTATACCAGCATAGTCCAGAGAAATTTAATGTCATTGGGGCAAAAGATTCGGTAATGCCTTTTGGAGTACTCTTTACCGGTTTGATCATAAACCAATTGTATTTCTGGAGTATGAACCAAACCATTATCCAGCGGGCACTTGGAGCAAAAAACTTAGTGGAAGCACAGAAAGGACTTTTATTTACGGGGGTTTTAAAAATACTGGTGCCGATTATCATTATTTTGCCAGGGGTAATAGGTTATTATTATTATGGGGATTCGCTCTTTGACAATCAGGATATGATTTATCCTGAGCTTATTAAAAAAGTACTTCCCGTTGGCCTTGTGGGGTTGTTTGCCGCAATAGTGATGGGGGCCGTTTTAAGCACCTTTAATAGTGTACTTAACAGTGCGGCGACTATATTTAGTATAGATGTATACAAAAGGCACCTTGGCAAGAACAGTACGGACAAAAAATTGGTAAAAGTAGGAAAATTGACTTCTACTGTTTTGGCCATTTTTGCTATTATGGCGGCACCTATGGTGGCTAACGCGCCAGACGGCCTGTACCAATTGCTACAACAATTGAATGGTATTTTCTTTATCCCTATTGCATCAATTATGTTAGCTGGGTTTTTCCTAAAGAGAATATCAGCGGCTGGGGCCAAAGCCGCCCTGTTCGTGGGATTGGCCTTTTATATAACAACAACCTTTATCCTTAAAACGGATATCCATTTTATCCATATTTGGGGAATTGAATTCTTGCTAAACATTGCGGTGATGTTCGGCGTATCCTACTTTTATCCTCCGGATAGGGAGTTTAAAGCTGAAGATCTTCATATTTTGGACTTGAAGGAATGGAAGTATACAAAGCACATGTCTATTGCACTTTGTTTAATTACCCTTACTATTTATGTTTTATTGGGACAAAACTGATGGGATACAAATGTATCATTTTTGATTGCGATGGCGTATTGGTAGATAGCGAGACTATTTCCGCACAAGTGCTTGTGGAAATGGTAAGAGATTTGGGATTGTCCATAAGTTTAGACCAAGCTATCGACGAATTTTCCGGAAAGTCCTTTCATGGTATAGTTTCCTATATTAATAAGCGAATTAAGGGAAACGTTCCTGAGAATTTTGAAACCTGTTTTCGTGAAAAGACTTTTGCCGTTTTTAAATCTGAACTTCAACCTATTGAGGGAGTTCATGAATTGTTGAATGGATTAGCAATTCCTTTTTGTGTAGCCTCTAGTGGACCTCGTAAAAAAATTGTACTGAACTTGACCAAAGTAAATCTGATTGACAAATTTCCACATAGCAACATTTTTAGCTCCTTCGAGATAGGGAGTTGGAAACCAGACCCTGAAATTTACTTATTTGCCGCAAAAACAATGGGTTTTAAACCCGAAGAGTGTGCGGTTGTCGAAGATAGTGTCTACGGAGTTCAAGCAGCTATTTCTGGTGGATTTGATACTTTTGTGTACGCAAAGGGCCCTAAGAAAAAGATATTCGGGAGTACGGGTGCTACTGTTTTTAATACTATGGAAAATTTGGAAACTTTATTAAATTCCTAACTCTTTTATATGATTAATATTTTAACCAATAACATACTTATTTGCAATAAAATAAGCTGTGTTTTAACACAGGCAAATGCATAAAAAGTCGTATTGGATCATATTCTTTGTATTAGCTGCTTCCCTCTTTTTTAATTCCTGCAGGGAAAAGGAAGTTGAAGGAAGTGTGCAGATTGCTTTCATGTCCGATGTCCACTTACAGGATATTTATGGTACTTTTTCCGATACTGATTATAAGGGAATAAAAAACCCAGCTACGGGAAAATACAATACCATAAGGACCATGAAGGCCCAATTACATTCTACCCGATTGTTTAACGAAAATTATTTTGCTTTTTTGGCTGCTTTGGACGATGCTGTCCAGAGAGGTATTAAAATAGTGGCCCTCCCAGGAGATTTCACGGATGACGGTCAACCTTTGAATGTTAGGGCCTTACGACAAATCTTGGATACCTACTCAAAGAAGCATAACATGACATTCTTGATCACTACAGGGAATCACGACCCCGTTCGTCCTGTAGAACAGGATGCTGGGAAAAAAGATTTCTTGGGTGAGGGGGGAAGGGCTCAGTCGATACAAAGTAAAGAAGGAGCTTTCACAACGGAAGGGTTTGATCCCATAATCACCCAAGATGTAAAAGAATGGGGATACGAGGGTATTTTAAATGAGCTTTCGGACTATGGTTTTTTCCCTACTAAAAGGTTTTTATACTGGGAAACCCCGTTTTCAAAATACGGTTATGAGGATTATAGTTTCAAAAAAGCCGAGAAGGCATCCAAGTTACAAAAAAGAGAATATGCCATATCTTCCAATTTAAAGGTTCCTGATGCCAGTTACTTGGTAGAACCACAAGAGGGGGTCTGGCTTTTGGCCTTGGATGCCAATGTATATATTCCTAAAAAAGAAGCGAATGCCGACTCCAACGATCCAAAAAATTTCCAGGGCGCAAGCATTGGTTACAACAATGTATTGACCCATAAAAAGCATTTGATCAAATGGGTGGCAAATGTGGCCCAAGAAGCGGAAGAGCAGGGGAAGACCTTAGTGGCCTTTAGCCATTATCCCATGGTCGATTTTAATGATGGCACCTCTGATTTAAAAAAGGCCCTTTTTGGAAACAACAAAATGCAGTTACATAGAGTTCCAAAAGAAGAAGTGGCCCAAACCTTCGCGGATGCCGGTCTTAAAATGCATTTTGGGGGGCACATGCATATCAATGATACGGGAGTACATAAAACCGATAAAGGCAATACATTGATTAACATTCAAACGCCATCTTTGGCGGCCTATCCGGCAGCCTATAAAATACTTACCATCAAATCTAATGAGGTATTGGAAGTGGAGACCGTACCCTTGGTTGCTGTTCCCCAATTCACCGAATTATTCCCATTGTATCAAGAAGAACATCGCTATTTATCTGAAAACAGTGAAGAACCCATTTGGAACAAAGAAATTCTCGCGACTGAAACCTATCGGGAATATGTGACCTGGCACTTAAGGGAATTAGTTCGACTTCGATTTATACCGAATGATTGGCCCCCTGCATTAAAAGAAAACTTGCTGGACCGAAGTGGCAAAGAGTTATTGGTACTGGCAGTCAATTCGAAAGGAATGTCTCAAATTAATTCCTTACTAGGACCACAAAAATTGACACTGGAAGATTTCGAATCTTGGACGGGTTTAGACATGATCTTCGATTTTTACCGTTTGCATAATGGCGATGAATTGGCTCTTGAGGATATAGGTGCAAAAAGAATTAATCAATACAAATTAGTATTGCAGCAACTCATATCTGGGAATCCAAATATTGAAGACGAGCTTCATGATTTTGCCGAAATTTTTGAAAAACAGTTTCGGGGAATTCCTTCGAACAAGTTCCAAATTGATCTAAAAACTGGCAAAGTGAACAGCATTCATTAAAACAAGTTTTCTTATTCCTATGTAATGCCTAAGATATAGACTTATGCTAAGGCCTAATTCGACTTCCTTTTTTAAGTGTTTTTTTATTTCCAACTGACCTGGAGTTAACCATATCCTAACTTAAGTTGGGTAAATTCACAATTAAATAATTAAAATTTTACGAAATCCTTTTCAAAAAAAGGAAAAAATGTGATTTATGCAAACCTTTGCATAGCTTTTTTTGACTGTTTTTTTTGTATTTTAAACTTTTTGATCGTGCTTTGAATGGTTAACTACATTTTGTTACAACTTAAAAATCAATGAAAAACTAAACTAAACAATCAGACCTATGATTAAATCTATTTTTTACAGTCTAATTGCCGCACTTTTGTGTATTCAGGGTGTGGTGGCACAGGACACAGTTACCGGTACGGTAACTGACGCACAGAATGTTCCCCTTCCTGGGGCCAGCGTTCTTGAAAAGGGAACTTCGAACGGGACAACAACCGACTTTGATGGTAACTTTACCATAGAAGTTGCGGAAGAAAATGCGGTTCTGGAAGTGTCTTATATAGGGTATTCCACTTCGGAAATGCCCCTCAACGGGCAAAGCAATGTAACCATTCAGCTTCTGGAAGACTCAGCTCAGTTGGAGGAAGTTGTCGTAGTGGGTTATGGTACACAAAAGAAATCGGATGTAACCGGTGCCATCGGCTCAATAAAAAGTGAAGATTTCAACCAAGGGGTGGTAGCAAACCCAGGGCAACTCTTACAAGGAAAACTAGCGGGTGTTAACGTTACTTCTGTCAGCGGTGAGCCTGGTGCTGCTCAAAACATTATTATTCGTGGTGTCGGAAGTCTTCGATCAGGTACTACACCACTCTTTGTAATAGACGGGTTCGTAATCGATAATAGTACAACCGGTTTGGAATCGAACCCCTTAAATTTTATTAACCCCCAAGACATAGCGTCCATGGATGTTTTAAAAGATGCTTCTGCCACGGCGATATATGGAGCCCGTGCTGCTAATGGGGTTATCGTGATTACTACAAGAAAAGGGAAATCTGGCAAGACAGAGATGAACTTATCAGTATCGACAGCTGTTTCAACAATATCGAATAAAATCGATGTTTTCAGTGCTTCGCGATTTAAACAACAAGTCGTTGCCGTTGGAGGTACATTAGACGATCAGGGTGCAAATACCGATTGGCAAGATGAGCTGACAAGAACTGGTATATCCCAAAATGTGAACTTCTCTATGAGCGGTGGCGCTAGTGATAAGTTTTCTTATTTCGTATCTACCGGTCTCGATAATCAAGAAGGTACATTCAAAAACAGTTCGTTAAAAAGATATTCTGGCCGGGTAAACCTGACCCAAAAGGCTTTTGACGGACGTTTAAATGTTGACTTTAACTTAACGGCTTCAAGGGTCTTAAACGAAAGACCAAATGCCTCTGCAACGACATCTGATATGTTACAGTTGAATCCTACCATACCGGCATACACGAATGGAGAACCTACCTTTTTAGATGAACGATTGAACCCTGTGCTTCGTAATAGAATTTACTCAGATGAAGCGAACAGCAATCGTATCTTGGGAAATATCGCCCCTTCATATGAAATCGTCAAGGGGTTGACCTATAAATTAAATCTCGGTGTAGATTATTCTTCCACAACTCGCGATCAACAACAACTCCCCTATGTATTATTAGAGGGAAGCGAAAATGGGTTTTTGAATACGTTTACCACCACCAACAGTAATTTTTTAGTCGAGAATACCCTGACCTATGCGTTTAATAAAGACAACCATAACCTGGTGGTCTTGGCCGGTCATTCGTACCAAGAAACAGATTTCACCCAAAAAGTATTTGAGTTGGAAGGCTTTGCCAATAACGGCATCGAACCCAAGTTTCAAGACCAGATCAGTACTGAAATCCTTCCTACTATTCTTACGTCAATAGCTACCAAAAACGAGCTTCAGTCTTTTTTTGCTAGGGCACAATATGCGTTTGATAGTAAATATTTAGTAACGGCGACCATGCGGGCCGATGGTTCTTCGAAGTTTGGGAAAAACAATAAATATGGATATTTCCCATCCATCGGATTGGGTTGGAACATTCATAATGAAAATTTCATGGCTGATAATACGTTGTTCACTAATCTTAAATTAAGGGCAAGTTGGGGGCAAACGGGTAATCAAGATGGTATAGACAGTAAAGTAAGCTTAGCAAGTTTTGTCGATTCAAAGAGCAACAATGATACCTATCCACTAGATCCAAACGCTTCAAGTTTGGATGATTATCCTTTCGGCACCGTGGCCGTTCGTACAGACAACCCAGATTTGAAATGGGAAGTCGCCACACAAACTACTGTTGGTCTAGATTATGGTTTATTGAACAACAGATTGACAGGTTCGTTGGATTACTTTTATAAAGTAACGAGCGACGTAGTGTTGTTCGCCTTTAAGATAGACCCCATTCAACCCACTGAAAAATTCTGGACGAACATTGAAGATATGGAAATTCAAAACTCCGGTATTGAATTTGCACTGGACTACAACAGTGATTTCACAAAGGATTTTTCATATAATATCGGTGGAAATATTTCCTATACGGATAATAAAGTAGTCAATTCTCCCTATTCCATCCTGACTACTGGGGCCGCACAAGGTGGTGGTCAAACTGGTGCTACCATCAATGGATATCTCAATAATGAGCCCGTAGGTACATTCTTTATGAAAGATTTTATCGGTATCAATGCGGAAGGTTTCAATGAATTTAGAGATGTTGTTCCCGATGGCGAGTCTTTAGATAATGACCGGATTGCAGCAGGCAGCGCATTACCGAATCTACTTTATGCCTTCTTTTTGAATTTTAAGTACAAAGCGCTATCCTTGGGCTTGAACTTTAACGGGGTTTCTGGAAATAAAATCTACAACCATACTGCGATGACTTTATTCAGTAAAGGGCAACTCAGTAGAAATCTGAATGCTACGGATTTTGCAGTACAATTTCCTAATGAAGACAATAGTAATTCCAATGAAGTGTCTACACGTTATTTAGAAAATGGTAGTTTCCTAAGATTGAACAATGCTACTTTGGCCTATTCCTTAAACCCGAAAGGTTTATTTGGAGATATGGTAAACGACATTCGGTTGTCAATAACCGGTCAAAACCTATTTGTAATAAGCGATTATTCAGGTTTTGATCCAGAAGTCAATACAGGTAACACCATAGACGGTATTCAAACGTTCGGAATCGACCGTTTTACCTATCCGACCCCTAGAACATTTCTATTCGGCTTAAACGTATCATTCTAATAAAAAAATTGATCTACAGATGAAAAATAAAATAGTAATAGCACTACTGGCAATCTCTTCCTTGTTAAATTGGAATTGTACTGATTTAGAGGAAGAAAGACTTGATGAATCGGAATTCGGTGGGCAAGCCGAACCAATAAGCGGAGCTATCGCCCCAGCTTATGGGCAAGTATCTTGGACATGGAGACATACGAATTACTATGGCTTGCAACTAATTGCCTCCAACGAAGCCATTTTGCCCTACCGTGGCGGAACGGATTGGTTTGACGGCGGTAAATTTTTGGCGATACATGCACATACCATTACCCCGACCAATGATTTGGTAAGTAGCTCTTGGAACGAGCTTACGAAAAATATCTCTAGAACATTGGCCGCAATTGAAGTATTAAGACCGTTGTCTGAAGAGGGAAATGCCGAAGCAACAGGAGCTTTGCACGAAATGAGGGCCTTGCGTGCATATTTGAACATGTTGCTTTTAGATAGTTGGGGCATTGTTCTAAAAAAAGAGTCGATAAACGAGCTTTCCGAGGTGCTTAGAACACAGGAGGCTATTGATTATATCGAAAGTGAATTTTTGGCAGTGGTAGACGTAATCAATACCGATAAGGGATCTGGTAGAATGACACAGAGCGCTGTTTGGGGCTTCTTGGCACGATTACATTTGAACGCTCCCGTCTATCGTGATCCTTACGGTACACCTGATTTTACGACTGTAGATATGGATAAAGCAATATCCTTTGCCGACAATGTGATTAACTCTGGCCTGTATAGCTTGTCTCCGGAATATTTTGATTTGTTCAGTGATGACAACCGTGACAATGCTGAGTTGATTTTTGCTTTGGACCAGCGCGGTGTCTTGAAAAGAGAACATAGCCGTTGGGCATATTGGCCCATAGCAGGTTCTATGTTCCCAAGACCGGAACATCCAAGTGCAGATGGAACCGATGGCCCTGCCATCACCCCTGATTTCTACCAAACATGGGTTGATGCATATGGTGCCGTCGATCCCGCTGAGGCCGATGCACGATTTTATCAGAAAAATACCTTAGTTCCCGATGTGCAACTACAATCGTGAGCCATTGGTAGCTACGGAAACCGACAACAGTTTTTATTGTGTCGTACCCGAAGAATTTGAAATGGATAGAGGTATTTTACAGGGCATCAAATGGGGGCCTAGAAAAGGTGACGATGGTGCATTTCTTACCTGTGATGATGGTGGAGTTAGAATATATCCTGTACTTCAAAGAAAAGGAAATGGCCCTGAAAGGGATGTTGGTTACGTAGATCATACCTTGGATGTTAACTTTACCATCGAAGGTTCTTTACACAATAAAGGATACAGACCTTCTAAATACCAATTTAGCCGCAGTTCTCCCAATGGAAATAACTTCAGTAGTGTCGATTTAGTGTTGATGCGTCTGGCAGAAGTTTATTTAATGAGGGCAGAAGCGAAGTTAAGAAAAGGGGATAATGCAGGCGCATTAGCAGATGCGAACCTCGTACGAACATCAAGAACCGCAAGACCCGATCAAACGCCACCAGCTTTAAACTCCATTGATTTGGATATCTTGTTCCGCGAACGTGGTTTTGAACTGTATTGGGAAGGTTTTAGAAGGGGCGACCAAATCCGTTTTGGCAAATATGAAGATTCTTGGACTGACAAAACTGATTCCGATGCCAATAAGCGGTTGTTCCCGATTCCACAAAGTGCTATTGATGGTGCTTCGGGAGTGCAAGGTTTCTTAGAGCAGAACACAGGGTATTAATAAGAAGTTAGTTTGAGTTAGTTTACTTTTTATTACAAAAGCGGGCCATCATTTGCCCGCTTTTACTTTTTAAAGCGGTAATGGTTATCAATAAAACATTCTCAGAAGTTTACTGATTTATTGTAGATATTGTTTTACAGTTTTTGAAAGAACTCGAAGATAATTATGGATTACCCTTAAATACTAAAAAAAATGAAAGTACATGAAAAAGGAGTTATCTATATAAATTTGGCACTTGGGTTACTACTTAGTTTATCTGCTTGTATAAATAAAGGTAAAACATCGAATTTCAAAGTAAAACATGTAATCATTGTTGGGGTTGATGCCATGAGTCCAAATGGGATTACCAACGCCAAAACCCCCATTATGGACAATATGATGGCAAACGGGGCATATACCCTAAATGCAAGGGGAGTTCTTCCCACAAGTAGTAGTACCAATTGGGCTTCAATGGTTTCGGGATCGGGCCCCGAACAACATGGGGTAACATCAAACGGTTGGGAAAGGGATGATCATTCCTTACCCCCAGTACTTAAGGGATCAGAAGAAATATTTCCGACAATTTTTGGAGTTGCCCGAGAGCAACGACCAGATATGGAAATGGGTGCGATTTATACTTGGAGCGGTTTTGGTCGCCTGATTGAAAGGAGCGCGCTTAGTTATGATTCGACCCAAGAAACGGATGAGTTGACCTTGGAAAAGGCAACCACATACATAAAAGACCAAAAACCTGATTTCTTATTCATTCATTTTGATGATGTAGATCATGTTGGACACAGTTTAGGACACAAAACCCCAGCTTTTTATAAGGCGGTTTCCCATGTAGACCAACTTATTGGGCAAATCGTTCAAGCGACAAAGGATGCCGGTACTTTTGAGGAAACCGCTTTCATCATTTCCGCTGATCACGGAGGAATTGGTTTTGGACATGGAGGAGAGACCATTGATGAAATTGAGATTCCATTTATTTTATACGGAAAAGGATTTAAGAAGGGCTACTTGATAAAAAATAAAGTTTATACCTATGACAATGCGGCAACTGCGGCTAAACTACTGGGAATAGAACAACCCTACGCTTGGATAGGGAAGCCTGTAATTTCAGCTTTTGAAGGGGCTCAAGAACCACAACTCAAGAACCAAAAGGTTCTAATAGCTTCTCCAGTTATTTACCCCAAACCAAATTTATATGATGCAGCTGGTGGCTTATACATTGACAAAGAAGCTGAAGTCACGATGGAAGTTAATGGAGATGCCGAAATCAGATATACGACGGACGGATCAGTGCCTACCAAGAATTCAGCACTTTATAGTGGTATTTTTAAGTTATCTGAAAGTACGGTATTAACGTCAAAAGCATTTTTAGGAGACAATCAGGAAAGTAATATTTCAAGAGCTTTTTATAGATTGGTAAAAAAGGATTCCAAGAATGGTATCCGATACAAATACTATGAAGGTAAAAAAGAATGGAAATTCTTACCTGTTTTCGAATCTTTAAAACCTTTGAAAACCGGAAATACCTATGAGTTCAGAATAGACAATATTAATGAGGTGGGTGAACAATACGGAATTCAATATGTGTCATTCATACAAGTAGATAGAGCCGGGGAATATCGCTTTTATCTAAACTCGGATGATGGCAGTAAGCTCTATATAGATGGTAATTTGCTCGTAGATAATGATGGTGGCCATGGAACTATTGAGCGTATGGGTAGTATCTCCTTGGAATCTGGCCGTCACAAAATCACGGTAGATTACCATAATCAAGCCGGTGGTGCATGGTTAGACGCTTTTTATAAAGGTCCGGGGATTCCTAAACAGATAATTCCTGCAGATAAGTTGTTCATTGAATAATTGAAAAAACATGAAACTAAAACAGATTACCACAGGTGTATTCATCACAATTTCCTTTTTAATATCCTCATCTATTGAAGCGCAAATAAAAGAGGCAGTGGATTATGTCAATCCTTTAATCGGTACTCCTGAAACTGGATTTAAAGAGGGTGTCGATGGTGGTGGAACCATGCCC
>RCNF010001491.1_pt1 | contig 16279 bp, 11 predicted proteins | sample 2041311 | NCBI WGS metagenome assembly RCNF01 (sample SAMN09708228, study PRJNA481090) | Marine sediment metagenome, whole genome shotgun sequencing project. | biome: marine sediment; feature: ocean; material: sediment; isolation source: Sewage treatment plant 2 marine sediment (STP2) ... | reverse complement strand
CAGTCCGGCTGGCACATGGGCGCCGCCAAGGAGCTCGACTCGACTCCGCCGCCGATCCTCGGCTTCCCGTCTCCCACGAGCATGGACAAATTCCTGCTAGGATTGACGGCGCGCTTCTAGGAGGCTGAAAATGAGACGGACGCTCGTCGCACTGGCTATTGTCGTGATCGCATCTGCCCTTCCGGCTGATGCGGCAAAGAAGAAGTACTCGCACGAGAACTACTTCGAACACTACGAAGGCACGAGCACGTGCCTGAATTGCCACGAAGACGAGGCCGTCTCGTTCTTCCACTCCCAGCACTATCAGTGGACCGGGGAAACCCCAGCCATCGTCAACGCTGATGGAGAAAAGCTCGGGAAGAAAAACACCATCAACGACTTCTGCACCAACCCCATCCCGGCGTGGATCGGGATCACAAAAAACTCCCGCGGCGAGATCCTCTCCCAAGGGTGTTCCAAGTGTCACGCCGGCCTGGGGAAGATGCCGAGTCCGGAACTCAGCCGCGAGCAGCTCGAGAACATCGACTGTCTGATTTGCCACGCCTCGGGCTACAACCGCAGCCTCGTCGAGAACGAGGATGGCAGCCTCGAGTGGAAACCGATTCTCTGGAAGAACCAGGTCGGTCTCGACTCGGTGTCAAAACGAATCACCATGCCCAAGCGCACCAGCTGCCTTCGCTGCCACTCGGGTTCGGGCGGTGGTCCCAATTTCAAACGTGGCGACATCGAGTACGAACTCGCCGACACCGATCGCAGCTACGATGTCCACATGGGCACCGATGGCGGCGACATGGCCTGCACTGATTGTCATGCCGGCACCGACCACCGGATGCAGGGACGCGGTGTCGATCTCATGGGCACCGACCACGTCGGTGAACCGTTGCGCTGCGGTAGCGGCGAGTGCCACGACTCCGAACCCCACGGCAAGGAACTGCTCAACCGCCACTCGGCCAGGGTGGACTGCACGGTGTGCCACATTCCGACCTTTGCCAAGACCGACGCCACCGACATGGCGCGCGATTGGTCGACACCCGCCTACAACGAGGCCAAAGACAAGCACACCGCCACAATCACCATGGGCAAGGATGTCGAGCCTGAAATCGACTGGTACAACGGCATGGTGTGGGCACAGTTACCCGGCGTGCCCGTCACCACGGGACCCGACGGGGTCGTCGGCATGGTCGTGCCCAGGGGATCGCGGACCGATCCTGAGGCCAAGCTCTTCGCATTCAAAGTGCACACGGGCCGGATGCCGGTTCTCACCGAAGATCGTTGGCTGCTGCCCATCAACGTCGAGGAGTTCTTCGCCGACGGCGACATCGACGGCGCCATTCGAGAGGCCGCCCATGTCTTCTACGGCGTCGAAGACATCGACTACGAGTGGGTCGACGTCAAACGCTACATGGGAATCTTTCACGGGGTCCAACCCGCCGACACGGCTCTGCGGTGCCTCGACTGCCATGGACCGGATGGTCGGCTCGACTGGACGGGTCTCGGGTATGAGACGGATCCTCTGGCCGCTGCTCTGGTTTCATCTCACTGACGGTACGCTCTTCAATTCAACGGCGGGGCTCGGCTCCGCCGTTTTCCTTTTTGACACGGTTCTGAGACCTACTCTCGGAAATGACATTTCTCTAATTTGAGACCTGAGATGAAAACGGCTCTCAGTATTCGATCATCATCATGATTACCAATGACTTAAACCTCGAGAAATTGCACACTTGAACGAATCTGCACATAACTAAAGTGACATACGCTTGACAATCACTATTGAGATTCACTATTTTGAGTCTGTGGAAACGAGAGACGTCTTTCTGCGACCTGTGCCGCCCGATCAGTGAGGCGGACTTGGCCGTCCCGGGTGGACGGCGGCGCGAGAAAAGACCCTCCCCTCGACCCCATCAAATTCACATGGAAATCAGGGACCGACATCGGTCCTATTCGTTTTTTTCAACCTTTGCGAAGGAGGTATGCAATGTTGAAGAGGAGCCTTCTGCTGGCAGCAATCGCAGCAGTGGTGCTGGCCTCGCCCGTCTCTGCGGACGGGCCGGTCTGTGCCGACTGTCACGACGAAGTTGCCGCAGGTATGACCAATCAGATCCACATGCGGATCCAGCCTTTCGAGGTCTCGGGTCGCCAGGTGGGATGCGAAGGATGTCACGGTGACGGTATCGCCCACATGGAAGAGGGCGATGCGACGCTGATCCGCACCTTTGCGGACTGGACACCCAAAGACGTGGCCGCCTGTATGGATTGCCACGGAACCAAGGGCATGGCCGAGTGGAACGCCTCGACCCACGCCATGGAAAACGTCTCCTGCGGCGACTGTCACGGCATCCATGCGACGAAGCAGCCTCTGAACGCATGCAAGGACTGTCATTCCGACGTCGTTGCCCAGTTCCAGCTGCCCAGCCACCATCCGCTGCCCGAGAAGATGATGACCTGTGCCAGCTGCCACGACCCGCACGCGGCGACCGAGACCATGTTGAAGAGCAATCACATGCGCCTCAACGATCTCTGCTACCAGTGCCACCAGTCGCAGGAAGGGCCGTTCATCTTCGAGCACGAGCCGGTGCAGGAGTCCTGCGTCCTGTGTCACCAACCGCACGGTTCGGTGGCCAACAACCTGCTCACCGCCAACGAGCCCATGCTCTGCCTTCAGTGCCACGAGTTCCACTTCCACGCCGGACTCTACAGCCCTGAGGAGCACGAGGTTGAGGTCGGCGGATACGAACGTGAGAACCCGTTCGGCGTCGATGGGATGAACCGTTCATTTACAACCAAGTGCAGTCAGTGCCACTCGCAGATCCATGGCAGTGACCTGCCCGCACAGTCCTTGGCCGGCGCCGGCTTCGGCATGGTGCGGTGAGGAAGGTAAGTAGCATGAAAGCACTCAAATTCTTCGTGCTGGCCTCGCTTCTCGCCGCCCTCCCGTTCGCGGTTGCGGCAGACGAAGGCGATACATCAACCAACGAGACCGAGGGATCCATCGAGGTCGGCGGGCTCTTCACCGATGTCGAGGACTCTCCAGATATGGCGGCCGAGTTCTTGACGATCAACGACGGTCCGGTTGGCAAGATCAAGCTCGCCACCTACCAGAACTGGGGCGCGCTCAACTTCAAGTTCAAGTACGCGGCCCAGGACCAGAACAGCGGTAATCTCGACTTCGACATCAAGCGGATGGTGCGTTCGCACAACAGCTACAACGCATTCCCGCACCGCCTCGGTCACGATCCCATGTACAACCTCACCTCGGTTTCGAGAAACGGCAAGGTTGTGCGGAACACCGACATGAGTCCCAACCAGGACTATGTCATGAACTACAACGTCTTCGAGGACCGCACCGAGCTTCAGTTCCCCGGCTTCCGCCCTCTGACCCTCGCGGTCGAGTTTCGTGAGCAGAACCGGAACGGTCACACCCAGGCCTTCACCACCAACCACTGCGACAACTGCCACATCAAGAGTCAGTCGCACAAGCGCAACCAGCAGACCACCGACGGAACACTCGAGGCGGGAATCGCCTGGAAGAGCGGTGTCGTCAAGGCCCGCTACACCAATCGGAAGCTCCGTGAGGACCTGCCCTCGGTGACCGGAACCTTTGACAAGAACCTCCACCCCGAGCTTCAGTCTCCGGTCTTTGACAACCGGATGCAGTACGACTCGGACGCCGGCGTGGTGCCCGTCGACCTCAAACCCGAGATCGACAAGAACACCACCCGTCTCGACTTCCGTTGGGCCTCGAAGAACGGCTTTGCCGTCACCGCCAACGGCGTCTGGTCCGAGACCAAGAGCCGCAATACCGGTAACAAGGCCGACTACTCCGGCTATGTCGTCACCGCCGCCAAACGCTTCGGCAGAAACTTCCAGCTGCGCTGGAACGGCAAGGTCTATCAGACCGAGACCAACAGCGTCTATATCGAGCCCATCCAGGTCTCACTCGCCGGCCCGCAAGCCGGGATGACGTACGCCGAGATCTATGGTCAGACCTTCAATCAGAATCGGAACTCGGCCCTCAACCGCGATGGCGTCAATTCGAAACTCGATGCCAGCTATCGTTTCGGCCGCAAATGGGGCACGATTCGCGGCATCTGGAACTATGGGGTCGTTGACCGCGAGTTCTACGAAGTCGCTCCGGGCGAGAAAAAGACCACTAAGAATATCCTCGGTGTGACCTACCGCGTGCGGCCGGCCAAGGGGCTTCGCCTCGACGCCGAGTTCAAGCACGGTGATGTCACAAACGCCTTCATGGTGGTTGACTCCACCTGCTCGACTCTCGTCTCGGACCGCTACGCGAATCCGTGGAACCCCGAGACTCCGCAGTACGTCGATTCCCACGCAACCCGGATCGCCGACACGACGGCCACCGCCTCGAGTTGGAACCGTGCGGTCCTGGCTCTCGGTTACTCGTTCGGACAGACCACCCTCTCGGGTCGGTACGTCTACTGGGACGGCACCAACACCGACGGCGATCTCACCGATTGGTCGAAGAACCGTTCGACGGCGACCATCACCGCGTGGTCCCCGGGCGGCGCGAGCTGGGACTGGTACGTCGGCTGGGCCTACCAGGACATGAGTTTGGACACACCCGCCTGCATCGCCGTCTTTGATGGTTGAGCAGGCACAGTCATGGGAGGCCAGGATGGCTTCTCTCGCAACATCCTCAAGTACAGCGAGACATCCAACAGCATTCTCGCCGGCGTCAAGATCCACCCGGGCAATCACTGGGACCTTGGTGTCAACCTGACCTACACCGGGTCTGAGGGCGGTCTCGACCCCTTCGAGCTTCCGGCCGAAGACTACGTGGCGAACACCCCGCCCATGTCGTACGATTTCACGAAGTCGAACACCTACTCGAACATCGACGTTGATCGCTTCAATTTCGACGCCATGCTCAAGTACAAATTCGAGAACGAGATCTGGCTCCGCTTCTGGTACCAGCTTGCGGATTTCAACGACAACGATCCCTATCTCTATGACACAACCGGTATGGTCCAGTGGGCGACCGTTACCGCCGGTTGGTCTTTCTAGATTCTCCCCTTCTTACCCTTGGCCCCGCCTTTTGGCGGGGCTTTTTTTTTGGCACCCGTGCCCGTGCCCGTGCCCGTGATGATCCACTCCCTCTCCCGACGGCAGCGGCAGCGGCAACCCGCGCTCGGCTGGCGTGCGAGTCAGGCCGAGATCGCGGATGCGAGATCGGCTCTGACCGCTGACGGGCGAGTGCTGGTCGCGGCGCGCGGAGCGCGACGTAAACGGCAGCGGCAGCGGCAGCGGCAGCGGCCCTGGTCCCTCGAAATCAGTGTTCCTTGTCAGGCACCGCAGAGCCGAGCCGGTCGTAGAGAACCGGCAGGACCATGAGGGTGAGCAGGGTCGAGGTCACAACGCCGAACACCACCACGACCGCGAGAGGCCGCTGAACCTCAGAGCCGACCCCTGAGGCCCACACCATGGGCAACAGCCCCAACGCCGTCGTTGCCGCGGTCATGAGCACCGGCCGCAGACGCATCTCGGCGCCCTCGACCACCGCCTCTCGCCGCCCCATACCCTCCGCCTCGAGGGTCCGGAAGAACTCCACCATCACCAGCCCATTGAGGATGGCGATCCCGAAGAGCGCGATGAATCCCACCGACGCCGAGACCGAAAGATACATCCCAAAGAACTTGAGCCCGAAAACACCGCCCACCAGGGCGAGGGGGATGTTGGCCAGGATCAGAAAGACCGGTCTCGCGTCCCGGAAGTTGAGGTAGAGCAAAATGAAGATGAAGACCAGCGACACGGGCACCATCATCTTGAGCCGTGCCATGGCCCGCTGTTGCTGCTCGAACTGACCACCCCAAGTGATGAAATTGCCCGTGGGCAGTTCGATGGTTTCGGCAAGACGCTGTTGCGCCTCGGCGACAAACCCACCGATGTCACGGCCGACCACGTTGAGCTCGACGACAACCCGGCGCTTGCCATCCTCGCGCGAGATCTGCGCCGGTCCTTCGACAATCTCAAAATCCGCCACCTCACGAAGCAGGACGCGTTCCCCGGTCGGCGTCGACAAGGGCAGATCGCGAAGATTGTCGACATTGGCGGTGTATGCCTTCGGCAGGCGCACCACCACGTCTGTCCGGCGGTCACCCTCGGGAACCGTTGTCACCACCTGACCGCCGATGGCGGTCTCAATGAGCGACCGGACCGCTGCAACGCTGATGCCGAGCCGTGAGAGTCGGCGCCGGTCCATCTCGATCTGGAGATAGCCGAGCCCCTCGACCGCCTCGACCTTGATATCCACAGAGCCTTCAACCTCGCCGAGGACACCGGCGATCTCATCGCCGACGACCGCAAGCTCGTGCAGATCGTCACCAAAGATCTTCACTGCGATTTGCGACTTGACCCCCGACAGCAGCTCGTCAACTCGCATTTGGATCGGTTGGGTGTAACCGAACTCGACGCCGGGGATTTCGACCAATTGAGCACGGATGGCGTCGACGAGGCCGGCCTTGGTTTTCGCGGTGGTCCACTCAGACCGCGGCCGGAGGATGACATACGTGTCACTCTCCCCGACCCCCATGGGATCCGACGAGATATCCGACCGTCCGGTCCGGCTGACCACATGGATGACTTCCGGCAACTCCATGATGGCAGCCTCGATCCGAGCCACCGTGTCGAGGGACTGGGTCAGCGAGACCGAGGGAATCTGGAACGGCTGCACCACGATGGACCCCTCGTCCATGCTCGGCAGGAACTCCGTCCCCAGGGTGGGCACGATGATCGCCGCAGCCACAAGCAAAACGACAGCGGCCCCGGCGATGGCCCAGGGATGGCCGAGCACCCACCTCAGGTGCGGCCGGTACATTCGCCGCACCACATCGGCCGGGTGTGGAATGCGACCGCCACCGAAGACCGGCGCCGGTTTGAGGCCAATGGAAGCCAAAACGGGGATCAGTGTCATGGACAGCAGCAGCGCACACCCAAGGGCGATGGAGATAGTGTAGGCCAATGGGGCGAACATCTTGCCCTCGAGACCCTGCAGGGTTGCGATGGGCAGAAAGACAACGATGATCACGGCCACGCCGAAGAAAATCGGTCTGGCCACCTCGACAGTTGCCTGCCGGACCAGGTCTGCGCGGTCTCGATCGGCGAAATCCTCACGACCGAGCAGACGCACCGTGTTCTCCACCAACACGATGGCGCCGTCGCCGAGCATTCCGATGGCGATGGCGAGGCCCGACAGGGTCATCAGGTTTGACGACATCCCGACCGCGTTCATGACCAGAAAGGTCGCTAGCGCCGCCACGGGAAGCTGGATCGCCACCAGCAGCGCCGACCGCACGTTGCCCATAAAGAAGAGCAGCACCAGCACGACGAGAATTGCACCCTGAAGAAGCGCCTTTTCGACGGTTCCAAGAGCAGTCCGGACCAACTCATCGCGATCATAAAAAGGCACGACCTCGACATCATCGGGCAGCGACTGGCGGGCGAGCTCGAGCTTCTCCTTGACGCCGTTCACCACATCACGGCCCGACCCCCCCTTGAGCATGAGAACGATGCCGGCCACGGTCTCACCACGCCCGTCGCGGCTGATCGCGCCTTGCCGGATCTCCGACGCAATCTCGACAGTGGCGACCTGACGAAGCAGCACCGGAACACCATCGCGATAGGCGACCACTGTCTCTTCGAGATCGTCGGCGGACCGGACCCAACCGTCACCGCGGACGACGAACTGCTCACCGCCGCGCTCGACAAAGGCGCCGCCCGCGACTCCGTTGTTGGCGGCGACGGCCGCGGCGAGCTCCTCGAGGGCGAAATCGAATCGACGCAAGGCAGCCGGGTCGGCCACCACGTGGAACTGGCGCACGTGGCCGCCGAAGGAATCAACGCCGGCCACTCCCGGTACCGTCCGCAGGATGGGTCTCAGAACCCAGTCTTGGAGGCTTCGCAGTTCCATGAGATCACGCCGGTCGCTTTCGAGGGTGTACTGGTAGACCTCACCCAACCCGGTGGAGATGGGACCGAGGTTAGACTGCGTGCCTTCGGGAAGCTCGTTGGAAACGGTGAAAATCCGCTCCAGAACCAACTGCCGGGCGAAGTAGATATCAGTACCGTCTTCAAAGACGATGGTCACCATGGACAGCCCGAACTTGGACAGCGACCGGACCCCGGTGGAGTACGGCAGCCCCGCCACCGACTGTTCGATGGGATAGGTCACGAGCTGCTCGATCTCGATAGGTGACAGGGTCGCGGCCTGGGAGATCACGGTGACCTGAATGTTGGTGACATCAGGAAATGCGTCGATGGGCAACTGTTTGAATGCGCCCCAACCCGCGCCGATCAGAAGGACGGCAAGGAGAATGACCACCAGCCGGTGGGCCAGCGACATCTCGATGAGTCGCTGCATCTCAGTCTCCCTCGCCCTCACCGCCGAGCAGGGTCGACTTGAGGAGGAAGACTCCTCCGGTCGCGATCCGATCGCCGACCGCAACGCCTTCGATCACTTCGTGAGCCACGCCGTCGAAGACCCCGAGCACAACCGGGTGGACTTCGTAGCTTCCTTCGGCCAGCTCGACGAAGACCACGTCCTCGCCCGCAACGTTGATGATCGCGGAGACCGGCACGGCGGCCGCGAGCCTTGCATCGCCGTGGGCCACGGCCCCCTCGACGAAGACCCCGGGATAGAGCGAGGTTCCTCCCTCGATAATCTCGGCCCGGAGCTTGATCGTCCTGGTCCCGGGATCGACCTGCGGCACCTTGTTGACCACACGCGCGCGTCCGACCCGGCCCGCCTGGCCCACCGGTGCGAAATCTACCAAATCGCCCGTCGCGACCCCGGCTGCCTGATCCGGCGCGATCTGCAGTTCGAGCTCGATTCTCTTGGGATCACCCATGACGAGCAGTGTCTGATACTCCTCGACCCACTCCTGATCCTCCACACGAAGCTCGAGAATCACGCCGCCCGCGGGCGCGACGATCGGGAGATGAGCGTCGGTCGCACGGTTGTCGAGCACCGCATCGAGCGCCGCCTCTGGGAAACCGTGGTCGAGCAATTCCTCGCGAGTGATGTTGAAATCAAGCTCGGCGGCATAGGCCTCCTGTTCGCGCACCTGGAGGTCGAGCCGGGAGATTCCCTCGATGGCGTAAAGTTCACGGCCCGATTCGAGCCTGGTCGCCGCCAGGGTTGCCCGATCCCGATCCTTCAGGAGTTTGGCCTGCATGATCAGGAGTTCGTGCGCGTGGAGCTCAACCAGCAGCTCACCTGCCCGCACTCGATCACCCGGAGCCACCCGCAGATCCTCGACCCGCCCCGGAATGACCGCCTTGATGGTCAGGGTCGACCCTGGAACCCGGATGACCTGGCCGACGACCCGTTGACTGTCACCAAAACTACGCTCGACAACCTCTTGAACCGCAACACCCGCGCGTACCCGCTGCTGGGCATCCAACTCCACCACCTCGGCGGCCGCCATCATCGACGACGCCAGCAGGATCAGTCCCATCGCCATCCAACGCATCTCAGTCCTCCTCGTGTACAACAGGGTCGGGCAGTGGAAAGATCGTCGTGTCGCCGAGCAGGACCGCAAGATCAAGTCGCGCCTGGAGCAGGGTCCTTCGGGCGTCGATGGTTTCCTCCACAATTCGATCAAAACGGCTGAGACCGTCAATGTAAGCGAGATAGCTGATCGCTCCGAGCCTGAACTGCTCGGCCATCGAGTGCACGAGCACGGGAAGATCATTGATCGCCGGTTCGAGCGCCCGGAGTCGGTCCGTTGCGCCCCGCAAAACGGCACGAGCCTCCTGCGCGGATCTCAGCACCTCGAGTTTCGCCACATCGAGCGACGCGTCGGCGGCATCGGCGCGCGCCCGAGCCTCTTCGCGTTGCCGGTGACCCGCGGCGCCGATGGGAAGCGGTACGGTCAGACGGAAACCCCAGGCGTCGAAGCCCGGGAAACCATCGATGGTGGGGATCCGTTCCCACTCGGCCTCGATCTCGGCCCGCCCCCAGGCGGTCGCCGAAATCAACTTGGCGGCGCTCCGCTCGAGCTCGGCGTCACCGGCCGCGAGGCGAAGCAGCGGGCCCTCGGCAAGCGCCGATGTCGTCACCGTCATTTCCCCGGACAGCTTCGAAATCGAGACCAGTGCTTTGAGGTCGCCCCGGCGAACCTCGCCCCACCCGGTGCCGCAGAGTTCACGAAGCGCGGCACGGGCCATTTCCACCTCGGCGCGCAACGCGGCCAACCGCGATGACTCACTGACGTGCTCCAGATCGAGCTGCCGAACCTCGGTCCCGGCGATCTCGCCGAGCTGAAACCGCGCCTCCTGAAGGTTGAGAGCGTCGTCGAGGCGGCTCAGCCGCGCCTCCGACAATGCCTCAAGTTCCAACGCGGCAGCAAGGGTGAGCCACCGGCGGCTGGCCTCGGCGGCGGCGCTCAGCGAGGCCACATCCCGTGCCGTGACCACCCAGCTCTCGGCACTTCGAACCAGGGTTCGCGCCTTGGAGATCTGACCCGGAAAATTGAACGGCGTTCCAACTCGAAGATAGTCGGCAGCATTGGGGCTGCGGCCCGATCCCCCCACGCCTTCGCTCTGCCATTCCAGGAACGGTGGTCCCGCAGCGGCCTCTCGCCTCAAAGCCGCCGCATCGGCGGTCAAGCCCGCGCGTTCGGCGCGAAGCCCCGGGAATCCACTGACCGCCGCTCGCTGGGCTGCCCCCAATCGAGTCACAACATTTTGGGTCGCATCCGCCTGCTCGGTGGTCTCGCCAATCGACCACCCGAAGGCTAGGACCACAGATACTAGAACCGTATACGCAAGAGCTCGCACTGGTCGCTCCTCCCCCACTCGCCGATGATCTCAACACGGCGACTTTTTAAGTATCCCCTCTCTGTTCCTAAGCCGCAAGAAGTCCATTGTTTTTAATTATTTGAGCAATCACTCAAATGCAAAAGAAACCGGCCCGATATCACCAACAGCCGGTCGTTCTCGCGGTACCATCATCCAATGGAGATCGAGGACAACGGATTCGAGTCGAGATCGCCTCCTCGTGAGATCGTTCTGGCCGCCGCGGCGACTGGACTGACGGCAGTCATGTGGCTCGCCGGCTGGATGGCTCCCCTCGACCGAAGCGCCGGCGACGCCCTCCTCCGATTGACCAACAAGACCACCACCGAGGCTCCGGTGATGGCGATCGTCATCGACGATGACTCCATCGCGAACCACGGGCCGCTGCCCTGGCCGCGCTCGTTGGTCGCCGAGGTCGTGGCGAACGGCCACCGGGCCGGCGCCGCGGCAGTTGCCCTCGATCTCCTGCTCGTGGAAACGGGAGAGGATCTCGGCGATGGAGAGCTCGAGCGAGCGCTCGGCGAAGGCCGGTCCCTGCTTGCCGCGGCCATCGGTCGCGATGGTGGATGGCTGCTGCCGAATTCACGCTTCGGAGGGTTGGAACGGGCCGCCCATGTCCACGCCGAAGTCGGACCCGACGGTGTGGCACGGACCATCGTGGCGACAAAACAAGCCCACGGGCTTTCCCTCCCCGCTCTTTCGCTGATGGCTGCGCGGATCATCCGGTCGGATATCGAGGTGGAGCCGGGGAAGATCCTCCGTCCCGATTTCCGACCCGCGCCGGATGTGGTGCTCACGCTCTCGGCGACTGATTTCCTCTCATCCCGGCAGCAGGATCATCTTCTCGCGGGGCGCCTGGTCTTCATCGGTGTCACAGCCACGGGTTCCGGTGACCGCCTGATCGTCCCAACCGGTTCGGGGACGGCACCGCTGCCAGGGGTGCTGGTTCACGCTTCGGCCGCGGCCTCGATTCTTCGAAATGGCCTTGTTTGGAGTCCGGGACCCTGGTGGACCCTGATCGGTCTCTTTCTGGTTGCTCTCACGCCGCAAGTTCTGCGGACCCGAAACGGCTCGTTTCAACCCTTGGCCACGGCAGCGATCATCATCGCCATCGCGGCTGTCGCCGCTTTCGCCCTTGAGTTTTGGCATCTACTGATACCGGCGCCGATTCTCGTAGTTGGAATGATCGTCTCCATCGTCCTCCGCGAGGGCGTTGAATCCCGGGGCGCCCAACGAGAGAGCGGTCGTTTGCTCGAATCGCTGCTGCGCCACCACGATCGCGATCGGGAATCCGGGGTGCCGAAGTCCTCGGCCGCGAGACTGGCCGCGCTGCGCGATCTCCAAACCGCGGTTCTCCAACAGGATGCCGCCAGACGCACTCTCCTCGACGGGATGCACGACGGCGTGGTCATGTGGGACGCCGACGGACAGACCGCTGTCGTCAACCCTGCGGCCGTTCAACTGTGGGGTGGCGAACCCGGTCGGGTCGATTTCGACGGTCTCAACATTGACGACGACGGCAGTCGAGCGACGGTCTTCGCTCGTCTCGGAACCGAGATCGCGATTGAGGTCTTCACCATCGGAGATGGCGGGATGGCACTGCTCAGAGACGTGACCGCCGAGCGCGAACTCGAGCGCAAACGGCGGGATATGCAGCGGCTGGTCTCGCATGAACTCAAGACGCCTTTGGCGTCCATCGCCGGGTTCGGCGCGACCCTGCAGCGATACGAGCTGACCGCCGAAGAACAGAAACGGGTCGCCTCCTTGATTCGTGGCGAGTCGTTGCGGCTCGGTGAAATGGTCGCAACCTTCCTCGATCTTGAGCGGCTAGGCAGTGAACAGTTCACCGAGCCCACCGAGACGCTCGACCTGGGTTCGCTCGTTGATGAACGATTGGAGATCCTGACCCAAGCCGCCCGAAGTCGCGAACAGAGGATCGTCTCGAATCTCGAGGCCGGGGTCGCGGTTCGCGCATCAGCGACCCAGATGGCGCGCGTCATCGACAACCTCGTCGGCAACGCCCTCAAATACTCTCCCGAGAACGGCACGATCGAGGTTGCCGTCAGCCGTGATCATGAAAGCGCAATTCTGACCGTTACCGACCACGGAGTGGGTATCCCCGACGACGCGCTCCCCAGGTTGTTTGAACGTTTCTATCGCGTCCCCGGAACCGAGGGCGCCGGATCCGGACTCGGACTCGCGTTCGTCAAGGAGGTCACAACCTGGCACGGCGGATGCATAGAGGTTGAGAGTATGGTAGGACAGGGGAGCACATTCATGGTCCGTCTGCCCGCGGAAGGATGAAGCGATGAAACAGCGAATCCTCGTGGTCGATGACGACGACGCCATGCGGGAGATGATGGCGTTGGCTCTCGCCAAGGAAGGCTATCGGGTCGAACGCGCGAGATCGGCCACCGACGGCATTGCCGCCATCGGAGAGACCGTCTTTGACCTCGTCGTTGCCGACATCTATCTCGGCGATGGGACCGGTCTCGATCTCGTCGATGCCATCGAGGAACGGCAGAGCGAAACCCGCGTCATTCTGGTCACCGCCCGCGGCAGCGTCGAGACGGCGGCCTTCGCCCGAAGCCACGGCGTCTTCGACTATCTGGCCAAACCCTTCGAGCTCGAGCACTTCATAGGGAGGGTCGAGGCCGCATTCGCCTCCTTCGCCGATGGTCCGGCGCCGACCACCGAAGGACCCCAATCCTTGATCGTCGGCAGCGATCCCGCCATCGTCGAGGTCTACAAGGCGGTGGCGCGGGTGGCGCCACTGGACCTGCCGGTGCTGATTCGCGGCGAGACGGGGACCGGCAAAGAACTCGTCGCGACCGCTCTCCACCGTTTTGGGGCCAACCCGGATGGACCGTTTGTTCCCATCAATTGCGGTGCAATTCCGGAGAACCTGCTCGAGAGCGAACTTTTCGGACACCGCAGGGGGGCCTTCACCGGTGCCGATTCGGATCACCCGGGCGCCGTCGAAATGGCCCGTGGCGGCACCCTTTTTCTCGATGAGGTGGGCGAGCTTCCGGCGGCTCTCCAGGTCAAACTCCTTCGATTCCTCCAGTCGGGAGAGATCCAGCCGGTGGGTTCGAAGCACCGGATCCAGGTACCGGTTCGGGTGGTGGCGGCAACCCACCGGAACCTGCGCAGCGAGGCCCGGGCCGGGCATTTCAGGGAAGATGTCTACTACCGGATCGCCGGTTATGAAATCACCCTACCGCCACTCCGCGAGCGCACCTCGGACATCCCGCTGTTGGTGGACCACTTTCGGCGCCGCCATGGCGAGGACAAGGTTCCGCCCGCCGGAAACGATGTCATGAATCTGCTCATCCGCCACCCGTGGCCCGGCAACGTCCGTCAACTCGAACACGTGGTTCAGAGGACCATCATCGACAGCGGAGGGCTGAGCGACAACGAAATTGTGGCGCAGATCCTGAGATCCATGGACGAGGGGGAGTCCACCACCGACAGCCTGCCGAAGGCGGGCGACGAGATCACACTGAAGGAACTCGAGCGCCGGCATCTGGAGGCGGTCCTGCGCCGATCGGAGGGCAATCGAAGCCAGGCCGCGAGAATTCTCGGCATCGAGCGGAAGACCCTCTATCGCAAGGCACAACGACTGGGAATCGACCTCGACCTAGAGGAGGAACCATGAGATACGCGACCATGATCACCCTGTTCACCGTGATCGTCATTTCGATTTCGGCAGCCGCGACCGGCGAGGGCGCCGCGACCGACGAAGGCGCCGAATCGATCACCTACGATATCGTGCAAGTCGAAGGCAAGCTCTTTCTCGCGGGCGAATACGACGAGCTGAGATTGAGCACCGGTGACCAGGCCGTCTCCGGAGATCGTCTGCGCACCGGATCGTCATCATCGGCCGCCGTCGGTGTCCCGTCTCACACCACGGTTTTTCGCCTCCAGGCGAAGACCTCGTGCACTCTGGCTCACGATCGCCCAGGTGTGCTGCTGCACCTCGAGAGAGGTCGACTTCGGGCTCTGTTCGGAAGCCACACCGGCGCCGATCCGAGGCTCGTCACCACGCCGTCGGCGGTCCTCGCCGTCCGCGGCACCGAATACGGCCTCAAGGTCAAGAAGAACGGCGACACCTCGATCGTGGTATTTGAAGGCGTAGTCGAGGTCATCGATCCGTCAGGCGAGAACCCTCCGATCCGGGTGGAGGCCGGGCAACAATCGCGGATCAAAACCGGCCGGCCGGCCAAGGCTCCCTCTCCCCATCGCCTCACGACCTTCGACTGGGACCAGGGCCGATCGACGCCAGCTCCCGGGATGGGTGTCGGCGGACCCAATTCCGGCTCGCAAAGCGGAACCATCGGATCCCAGGGCGCCGGCGCGGCGGGCAGCCAAGGTGGGTCCAAAAAGCACGGAGGGTGAGTCCGATCGACCCACCGTCTCCTTGAATTCGGTTCCCTTACGGCCTCATGTCCTGGCACGGCCCTTGCGCTATGGGAGTTCACCGGCGCGGAATCACCCGCACACCGGGTCGAACACAAGGAGGTCCGTTCCATGAAACGCTCAATCATCCTCATTGCTTCTCTGGCGCTGGTAGCCGCCGCATCCACTGTGATGGCGGGCGGCGGTTCCGGCCCCGGCGCCGATCCTTCTCAGGCATTTGACGTCCAGGGAATCGTTGTCGCCATGACCGGCGGTTCCGGTTCCGGTTTGCCCATGCTCACAGTCGACGACGCCAGCCTCGGGGTGGTCGATGTCGCCCTCGGACCGGTCTGGTATCTCCAGGCCGCGGAGTTCTCGGCAACCGCCGGTGATGAGGTGCGCCTCCTCGCCTACGCCTGCCCGACCTGCGCAGCCTCGGCGGTCGCCGCATGGGTCGACAATCTAACCACCGGCGTCTCGATCGACCTTCGCGATGAAGACGGACGCCCGCTCTGGACGCAGCGGCAATACCAGCGCGGGGGCTCCGGACGGGCCGGCCAGGGCAACGGCTCAGGTGGGCAGGGTGGCGGCACCGGTGGTGGATCCGGCGGTGGATCCGGCAACGGTCAGCCAGGCGGATCGGGCAACGGCACCGGCAGCGGCCCGGCCAACGGCAGCGGACTCGAAATGTCCCAGATCGACACCGTCACCGGTGAGGTGGTCGAATTCACGGGGCACGCCGGCTCCGGCCAGCCCATCGTCACCCTCGACGCCGACGGCGAGACCTACGAGATCACGGTCTCCCCGTATGGTCCCATCGAAGCATCGGGGATGGATATCGAACCGGGCTTGATCCTCACGATCGTCTTCGCTCCCACCCAATGCGAGGAGGACCCGCACTTCGTGGCGATCTCGATCCTCGATGTTGCTACCGGTGTTCTCGTCCAGCTCAGGGATCCCGAAACCGGATTTCCCATGAGCAACGGCGGTGGCCACAACCGGCCGAACTGGCCGTAACGATCAGAACTCAACAAGAAGCGCCCCGCCTTCCGGCGGGGGCGCC
>RCNF010000817.1_pt1 | contig 16279 bp, 8 predicted proteins | sample 2041311 | NCBI WGS metagenome assembly RCNF01 (sample SAMN09708228, study PRJNA481090) | Marine sediment metagenome, whole genome shotgun sequencing project. | biome: marine sediment; feature: ocean; material: sediment; isolation source: Sewage treatment plant 2 marine sediment (STP2) ... | reverse complement strand
AATCTGAGAAGATAAGTTTCGATGAAGAAATGGCTGATATCGGTGATTTGGATGACAGCATTGATGGAGAAATTGATGGGCTAGAAGATTTCGATCTAGATGATATCTTAGGCGAAGATGACTCTATCGACCCTGTCGCAGCTGTAGATGACCTTGAAGGATTTGATATGGGTGCAGATATCATTGATAACGCTGATATAAATATGATTGATCTTGATGATGACTTTAGTATCGATATTGATGAATCAATGGGCGCTGCAACTGACACAGTAACAGATGCCGTAGTAGATGCTTCAGATGATCTAGAGTTCCCAATGGATGATGATTCTTTAGATAAGTTATTAGATGCAGAAGATTTCTCTGAGGTTTCTTTAGAAGAAGGTTTAGATATGGCAGAAGGTCATGATCTTGCCAATCTAAATCTTGAGCTTGATTCAAATGATTTTGATAAAATTATGCCAGATGATCATGCGTACAAGGCGGCTGCTAGCGAAAATCTAGATAACGCACTTGATGATGATAATTTACTCGCTGATTTTGATGATAACTTGTCATTCCTAGATTTAGATACAGGTGCTGAAGTTATCGAAGAAACACAAGTTGAAACTAAAATTGATCTTGCAAAAGCGTATATCGACATGGGAGATATTGAAGGTGCAAGAAGTACATTAGAAGAAGTCATGGAAGAAGGAAGTGATGAGCAGAAGCGTCAAGCTGAAGAATTACTTCATAACAATGGCTGAAAATAGCTAATAAATGACTTAACTAATCAATAGTAAATTAAAAACCGGGCATAGCCCGGTTTTTTTATGTCTGAAATTCACTCATGAGCCGTGTAAAGATAGCGCTGGGTTAATACATAGCGATATACTTAAAATTCATCATCTGAGAGTTTTAAATGAAATACGCAGCATGTATAGAATACAATGGAACGGCTTACTATGGCTGGCAGCGTTTATCTCATGGACCTTCGGTGCAAGGTGAGGTGGAAAGCGCTTTGTCCTCAGTGGCAAACCATAAAATAGAATTAACATGTTCAGGTCGTACCGATAGCGGTGTGCATGGAATAGGTCAAATAGTGCACTTTGAATCTGATGCAGTTCGTGATGAAAAAGCGTGGATTATGGGCACCAATACCAATCTCCCTGATGATATTGCTCTGCGCTGGATACAAATAGTTGATGAAGAGTTTCATGCACGCTTTACAGCGCTCTCACGACGTTATCGTTACATTATTCTAAATCAGCCAACGCGTCCGGCTTTATTAGATAAAAAGGTCTGTTGGTTTCGCGACCAACTGGATGAAAGCGCTATGCAAGATGCTGCAACTAGATTGCTCGGTGAAAATGACTTCAGTAGCTTTCGTGCTGCAGGATGCCAAGCAAAACATGCAATGCGCGAATTACAGGAAATAAAGGTGACTCGGGATCATCGATATGTCTATGTCGATATCGTGGCCAATGCGTTTTTGCATCATATGGTAAGGAATATAGTGGGTAGCTTATTTCAAGTTGGTACTGGGGATAAATTACCAAAGTGGTTCTCAGAGCTTCTAGAAATAAAAGATCGCACTCAGGCTGGAATAACTGCACCAGCCTGTGGTTTGTATTTTGTGAGTGTTAAATATCCTGAAGAATTTAATTTGCCTGATGTAGCTTCGCCGCCATTTTTTGGTTTGTAAATAGCCTGAAAGAGGTTTGTATAAAAGGACTGATAAAAAAGCCTTAAAAGTAGGGGGGTGGCTTATTAATTAATCTATTTGAGTGTAGTAACTTCCCAACTTCGCTTAGTGGCAACTTCACGCAATTTCTCATCTGGGTCAATCACAATAGGCGTATCCACAATTTCTAACAATGGAAGGTCATTAATTGAATCGCTATAAAAATAACTTCCGGTCATTGTTTCTTTATTAGTTTTAAGCCATTCATTAAGTCTCGTGACTTTGCCTTCCTGGAAGCATGGGGTGCCTTCAATTTCAGTTGTGTATCTGCCATCAATAATTTTAGGTTCGGTAGCAATGAGGTGTTGAATATCTAAGTGAGTCGCAATTGGGCGAGTAATAAAACTATTAGTAGCAGTAATAATGACTAAGGTGTCACCTTGGTCCTTGTGTTTATTTAGTACTTTAACAGTTTGTGGTTTTATTCTGGGTAAAATGTAGCTTTGCATAAATTCTTTGTGCAATACGTCTAGTTCTTTTCTGTCGCGCAAGGACAGAGGCTTAAAGCTAAAGGCTGAGAATTCTACGATATCCAATGTGCCGTTTTTGTATTGCTCATAGAAGTAGGTATTGGCTTGTTCGTACTCAACTTCATCAACGAGTTTTTTTGAAACTAAGAAGTTTCCCCATTCATAATCGCTGTCTCCATCTAAAAGAGTGTTGTCTAAATCGAATAATGCTAGTGCCATGCTGTTTCCAACTTTAAAAAAGTTTAATTCCCTTATTGTATCTCTAAATATTTGCTGATTCACTGCCGATGTGGAAGAATCGGCTTAATTAATAGTTTTGGAGAATATCGTGATTGATGATGACGGCTTTCGAGCCAATGTAGGTATCATCCTTTCCAATTGCGATGGTGAAGTATTTTGGGGGAAAAGAATAGGCCAGACTTCTTGGCAGTTTCCGCAGGGTGGTATTGATGAAGGCGAAACACCACTAGAAGCAATGTTTAGAGAATTGCACGAGGAAACGGGCTTACGTGAGAAACACGTTCAAGTAGTAGGATCTACTCAAGACTGGTTACGTTATCGTCTTCCCAATAAAATGGTTCGTCGTTGTAATAATGGTAGAGTTTGTATTGGTCAGAAACAGCGTTGGTTTTTATTAAGGTTGACCTGTGATGATTCTTCAGTGGATTTAGCAGCATGCGATGTCCCTGAGTTTGATGGGTGGCGCTGGGTAAATTATTGGCTGCCTGCAAAAGAAGTTGTGTATTTTAAGCGTCGTGTTTACGAACGAGCATTGCAAGAGTTAGCACCTTTGACGTTGATAGGGCATCCTTCAACAAACAATACCGATAGTGATGTTAATATTGATAAGGATGAAGGCAATAGAGAAGTCAGTTAATTACTGACTCTGTCTTTTGTACTTGTTATAGAACTAAATAAATAGAAATAAAGAGTTATAAGTTGTCTCCTATTCAAACCAGTCTGATTCCTTATTTGGAAAAATATGGAAGCCATTGTATGGCGTACACAAGTCTAGAACCTACCATGAAATATTTTGTTATGGAGGGTGTCGGTTATATTGCCTATATTGATTTCAAGCATTGGTTATGGTCTCGAAAAGAACGCAAGATTGTTCTAGCAGATCCTGTATGTGACCCAGAAAATTTTCGAATAATACTGGACTCATTTATACATAAATTTCACGATGTGGTGTTTGTTCAAGCGTCTAGAGCATTTGCCTTAGTGCTTGATGAAGCGGGATATCAAACCAATATCTTTGGTATAGAAACTGAAATTGCTCTTCCTGATTTTACGCTAGCGGGTAAACAGCGAGCTAAATTAAGACAATGGCAAAATAAATGTAAGCGCGAAGGCGTAGTCGTTATTGAAAAAAATATAGACGAGATCGAAGATCAACAAGCCATCAATCAGATTTCTGAAAGTTGGTTAAAAAACAAAGGAGGCAGTGAATACAGTTTTTTGGTGCGTCCACTTCGCCCAACTGCAGAAAAAGATGTGCGATATTTCTGGGCGTATCAAAACGATAAGCTGATCGCCTTTGCAACGTTTGACCCTATTTATCGAGATGGAAATATTGTGGGTTACTATCATAATATTGATCGTTTTATTAACAATGCCCCTCATGGTACCAGTGCAACGATCGTGTTGTCCGCTCTTGAAGTATTTAAAGCCGAAGGTGTAGGTGCTTTAAATCTAGGAATGTCTCCTTTGTTTTTGCAAAGAGGGTTATCTCAAGAGCTTAATTACAATAAATTTACCCGAAAAGCATTTTGGTATGCATTCGAAAAATTAAATTATATTTATCCTTTTCAGGGTAATGCTTCTCATAAAAAGAAATTTAATGGTAAGGCTAACCCTGTTTATATTTCTGGTACTAATGGAACAGGGTTAAGAGAAGTGTTTGCGATGGTAAAAGCGAATGGCATGATATAGTGCTAGTCAAAAACCCTTCAGCTGAGCCTTTGGCGAGACAATGTTGGGGCGCAGCGACGACTACCCGTAGGGAGGGTAGTTTTGAAAACCCTTAATAAGTAGGGGGGTGACTTATAGGTTAAGTAAACGCTTCAAACGATGAAAATTTGATATAAGTCTCTTGTTTAATCCTATGACTGGCAATAAGATGCCGATCTCTAAATTCAGAATAAAAAACAATGAGCGAATTCATACCTCCTTATCCGAAACGCCACACTAAAGAAATTAATCCGTTTCAAGCACTTTACTACGCACAGCAAGATCTGCTCTCAATTTGGGACGAAGAATCATTTGAAGTAGAGTTCATGCACCGTAAAATACTGAAGCAGAATGTGTTTATTGCGAATTCTCCCGATTTGGTCCGTTATATCTTCGTAGAAAAAAAAGATAATTACGAAAGAAAAAGCCCTCAAATGAGGAGAGCTCTAGAGCCGTTATTGGGGGATGGTTTATTTATCAGCGATGGTGATACCTGGGCGAGTAGACGCAAAATTCAAACGCCACTTTTTGATTCGTCCCATATCATGATGTTTAGTAAGGTGATGATCTCTACAATTCAGGAAATGGCTGAAGAGTGGGGGCAAGTACCTGAAGGAGAGGAAATTAATGTTCATACTGAAATGGGAAAACTTACAGCTGAAATTATCGCTAGAACCTTATTTGGAGAAAAACTAGGTTCTGAAAATAGTGCTGCTGTGGTTGATGCTTTCGCAGCTTATCAGTCTGTCGTTAAACAGATGGCATTAAGTAACTTTTTGGGATTGCCAGATTGGTGGCCCAATGTTAACGCTAAGGTAGGTAAAGCACGTAAAGCGGCAAAGACGATCCATAAAGCAGTTGATGCAATTATAGCTAAAGCTGAAGAGGGTGGTCATGATGGTACATTGGTCGCTGAATTGCTAAAGGCCAATCAGACTGAAAGTGGCATCGATACCATGACTAAGAAGCAGATTCGTAATGAGTTAATTGTGCTGTTTATGGCCGGACATGAAACTACTGCTAATGTATTAGCCTGGACCTGGTATTTAATTTCACAAGCTCCTGAGGTTGAGAAAAAACTTCATGCTGAATTAGATGAAGTCTTACAAGGTAGAACACCCGAGTTTGCAGATGTCGATAAATTAAAATACACGCGGGCAATTCTCGACGAAACCATGCGTTTGTATCCGCCTGTGCCTATTTTATCTAGAGAAGCGCTTGAAGAAGATACGATTCGTGGGAAGAAGGTACCGCCAGGGTCAATTATGTTGATTGTGCCATGGTTGATTCAGCGCCATAAAAAATACTGGGATAAACCCGATCATTTTATACCTGAGCGTTTTATGCCAGACGCGCCGAAGCCAATTAAATTCACCTATATTCCGTTTAGTGCTGGCCCGAGAGTCTGTTTGGGGAAAAATTTCGGAATTATCGAATCCGTGTTATCGATTGCTATTTTGGCGCAAAAATTTCGGTTATCCCTTGATGACAATCAAAAGGTAGAGCATGAGTGTCGGTTGACACTAAGACCAAAAGGGCGTCTGCCTATGAAAATCCATTCTAGAACCTAACAATTGAACTTATGGGGTTTATCTTGTCTCTTAAGCTAAGCATATTAATGATTTGCCAGTTAATTTGGCTATAAATATAGCTTGTAATTAAGTTATAGAAGCTATGCACGAAAGGTGCATTATCATGTAGAATCCCTAATATAATTAGGATGAGAGATCTCCTCAAGGATAGTTCATTGTCAGAAACAAAAAAGAAAATTGCCGTTGTCGGTATGGCTTGTCGTTTTCCCGGTGAGGCCTCTTCACCAGAAGCCTACTGGGATGTTTTGAAAAATGGTAAAGATGTTGTCACAGAAATTAGTTCAGAGCGTTGGGGAACTGATTTTTACAAACATCCGAATAAAAAAGAACCGGGTAAAAGCTATACGTTTGCCGCAGGTGTTCTACCTCAAGTAGATGAATTCGATGCGGCTTTCTTCGGTATATCTCCTCGTGAAGCGGCTCAGATGGATCCGCAACAGCGTCTTCTTTTAGAATTAACCTGGGAAGCTTTGGAAGATGGTAAGCAAATTCCCGAATCTTTAGCGGGCTCACAGTGTGCTGTTTATGTAGGTATAGCCAGTACAGATTATGCCCATCGTCGCATGGATGATTTGAGTTCGTTAGACCCTTACTCAATGACAGGTAATACAGCCAGTATTGCTTCAAATAGAATTTCTTATATCTACGATTTGCACGGTCCCAGTGTGTCTGTCGATACTGCTTGTTCCTCTTCTTTAGTAGCACTACATCAAGCTTGTAATGCAATTTGGAATGGAGATGCCCCTATGGCTATAACTGGGGGGGTGAATATGTTACTTCATCCTTTTGGTTTTGTAGGGTTCTCAAAAGCATCCATGTTGTCACCACGTGGCCGTTGTCGTGCCTTTGATGCTAGTGGAGATGGCTACGTTAGATCTGAAGGTTCTGCTGTATTATTCCTGAAATCTTTGGAAGATGCAGAAGCTGATGGTGATCCCATTCATGCTGTAATCGTAGACACAGCAATCAATTGTGATGGGCGTACTAATGGTATTACGCTGCCTAGTACTGAGGGTCAAGCAGAATTGCTAGAGACTATTTATAGTCGGGCGGGTGTTAACCCAAATGATCTAAGTTATTTGGAAGCACATGGTACAGGTACAGCGGTAGGAGATCCTTTAGAAGCAGGAGCTTTGGCCAAAGTATTGGGAAGACCTCGAAAGAAAGCATTACTAATTGGTTCTGCCAAAACTAATTTGGGGCACTTGGAAACCGCTTCAGGTATGGCTGGCTTATTAAAAGTGATTTTAAGCCTAAAGAATAGGGCGATACCGCCATCGTTACACTTTGAAACACCAAACCCAAATATTGACTTTGAAGCTGATAAATTATCAGTGGTTACTGCATTTACTCCTTTAAAAGAAAAAAAGAAACCATTACTAATGGGTGTGAATTCTTTTGGCTTTGGTGGCGCAAATGCGCATGTCATTGTTGAAGAATATAAGAATACGGTAACTGTAAACAAAGTTAAAAATGATACTGATGATGGTGGAGCTCAACGACACCAGGCACAGTCACCACTTTTACTTTCTGCCAAAAGTGAAAATGCTTTAAAAACAATGGCTGGCCAATATCGTGATTTGTTACATCATGCTAGCAATGATTTTGATGATATTGCTTATTCAGCCTATAAAACCCGTCAAAAGTTTGATCATGGACTTGCTATTAATGCAGATACAGTAGAAGAAGTTATAGAGTGTTTACATGCTTATTCCCAAGGTGAAATTCATACCGGTGCAACAGCGGGTAGCAAAGTAGAAATTACGAATGAAAACTCTTTAAATCACAATGGTGCAGTAAAACTTGCGCTAGTCTTCTCTGGTAACGGGTCGCAGTGGCAGGGCATGGGGTGTGAGTTATTAGAAAAAGAGCCTCTTTTCCTTGAGACCGTATTAAAAATAAACAAACTGATTAGTGTTTATGATGATATCTCTTTAATCGATGAATTTAAGGCTTCTGAAGAAGAGTCGAGACTTCACTTAACGGAAGTCGCACAACCCTTGTTGTTTGCCTTACAAGTAGGTGTGATTAAAGTACTTGAATCTAAAGGTTTAAAAGCTGATGCCGTTATCGGTCATAGTGTTGGTGAGGTTGCTTCGGCATGGGCGGCAGGTGCTTTAAACTTAGCTCAGGCTACTGAAGTTATCTATAGGCGTAGCCATGCTCAAGGTAAAACGAGTGGTATGGGACGAATGGCTGCGGCTGCTATTAGTGAATCAGATGCTAAACAGTTAATAGAAGAACTTTTTCTTGAAAGCGATGTGTCAATTGCAGGTATTAATAGTCCAAAATCAGTCACACTTTCTGGCTCTTTAGAGTCACTACAGCTCATTGAAAATCATTTGAAAGAGAAGAGCGTTTTCTGCCGATTACTTGATTTGGATTATGCATTTCATAGCAATGCTATGGACCCTGTTAAAGATGAAATTCTGACTTCCTTAAAAGATTTAATACCTCAAAAAACCAATATAGATTTTTTCTCAACAGTTAGTGGAGATAAATTTAACGGTGAAGAATTAACTGCTAATTATTGGTGGGAAAATATTCGTAAGCCTGTTCTGTTTGCGAGTGCGATGGAAAATATGCTGGATGAAGGCTATCAGGTTTACCTTGAAATAGGACCTCATCCAGTTTTGCGAACTTATGTTAATGAGTGTAGCAGAGCTAAGGATATTTCATCCTTGGCGTTAACCACTATAAAACGCCAAGGGGAAACAAAAACTGGTTTACTTAGTGCGCTTTATAGTTGTTATCTGGCTGGATGTGGCTTAGATGAAAATGCAGTGTTCCCTAAAAAATCAGAGCAGTTTGTTGATTTGCCTCATTACCCTTGGCAGAAAGAGAAGCATTGGTACACTTTAACGGCAGAGGGGTTAGACCTTGTAAACAGGGACAGAGTTCACCCACTTCTCGGATATCGTCTGAATAATCATGAGGCTAGCTGGGAAAATCAAGTTGATGTAGAGATACTTTCTTACTTAAATGATCATGTTGTCGATGGCGGTGCAGTAATGCCTGCGGCTGCTTTTGTTGAGATGGCTCTTGCCGCGTCTAAAGAATGGTTTACTACCGAAGAAGACCTTAAACAGCAGTGGGAGATAGAAAATTTAGAAATTAGAGCCCCGATAGTATTAGATCATGGCAAAACCTTACGTTTTAAATTACTCCCAAAAGATGGTAGTTTTATTATTAGTAGTCGTGATCGTTTAAGCGAAAGCCAATGGTCAGAAAATGTTGTTGGAAGACTACTTGGAAAAACGAATAAGAAGCAACCTGAAAACTATGCGTTAAATAATTATATTAGTAATACAAAGCATACCATTTCATCTGTAGGTCACTACAAGCTTACGGAATCTGTTGGTTTGAGTTACGGTCCTACTTTTCAAGGAATTGAAGAAGTCTGGGTATCATCACTTAGCGCGTTGGCTAAAATTAAAACTGAGGATCAGTTAGATATAGATACCTCTTCTTATCTACTTCATCCTGCGTTACTTGATGCTGGTTTTCAGGTGCTTGTTGATATTTTTTCTAACAATATTGAAAATGGAAATCAAGCAGCTTTAATTCCTGTTCAAGTTGGAAAGCTCTATTACTACTCATCGTCTATAGAGCAGCTTTCATACTTATCCGTAAGTATCACCAAACAAAGCCCCCAGTCTGTGGTAGCTGATTACTTGTTATTAGATTCGGAAGGTACTGTATTAGTTGAACTGAAAGATTGTCGTTTTAGGGGTGTACAGTTGATGAGAAGTTCAGCTTTACTCCCTGCTACTTATGAATTTCAACCATTTTTAATGCCCTTAAAAGATTCGACAAAAGATTCTCCAGTTGCAGAACCTGCTGCTTTAGTAACCAATGCTGTTGAGTTTTTGAAGAATCATGAGTCTACTCTACAAAGAGATAGACACTATCAAGAAGTCTTACCCTTATTTGATCTAATGGTTTCTATGTTTGCTTGGCAAGCTATTCAGAGCCTAAATCCAAAAGGTGATGAATTCACTTTGCAGTCATTGGCAGAACAAGCCCATATAGAATCAGTAAAGCTACCATTATTATCACGTTTACTTGAAATATTAGTAGAAGATGAGTTGGCGACTTTTGAGCATGATCAATGGCTCTTAGTCGCATCTAGTGATTTACCGTCTGCAGAGGATATTTGGTTATCTGTTCTTGGGGATTCACCTGATTACCTACCAGAACTTATGTTACTAGGGCGGTGTGGTAAGCATTTGGCTGATGTATTACAAAATAAAATTGATGCGAAAAGTTTATTGTACTCAAGTAAAAGTAGTATTCAGGAACATTGGAGCGGAGCTTCTCCAAGTAACTTAAGCATGAATCTTGCACTTAGAAATATTTTAAGTGAAATAGTGTTGGATTGGCCTGCAAATAAAAGGCTTAGAATCTTAGAAATAGGTGGCAACGATACTGAGATAAGCCAACAGATTTTACCTGTTCTTCCATCAGAACAATGTGATTATTTATACCTTCATCATGATGAGGAATTGTTATTAAAAGCTGATTTTTCTTTGGAGGATTGGAGTTTTGTAAGCACAGAGCAGTTAGATTTTAGTCAGGATATTTCAGACGGCATATTACAAGATTCTAAGTTCGACATTGTAATAGCAGCTAATACCTTATATCGATCAGATGATTGTGTAAAAGCACAGGAGAATATTAAAAAGGTCCTTTCTCCCAAGGGTGTGGTGTTGTTAATTGAAAGGCAGTCAGATCGCTTTATGGACATGACTTTTGGTTTGCAGGCCGATTGGTGGATTCATACAACTGAAGTAACTACACCTTCACCTCTATTGATGACAGCTAACGCTTGGCGTTCAGATTTGAAAGATTTAGGCTTTGACCAAGTAGAGTTGTTAGTAGAACCAGAGGCAACAGGTGATGTTGGTGCTTTTATGGTTATTGCCAATCACAATCAAACAGAGGTAATTGAAAGAACTGTTCCTGAGAATACTGAAGTTCAAAACTGGATGATTTTAAAAGATGATGATGAGGTTTCAAATTCATTATCGCATTCAGTGATAACTGAATTAAATAAGGCCGGACACCAAGTAATTCTAGTCGAAGTAGGTGAGACTTATAAACGTTTGGGCCCTATGCATTTTTCGTTAAATTTTGATTCATCTAACAATGAAGTAGAGGAACACTTTGATCACATCTTCTCTACCTTGAAAAAACAAGATGTGAGTTGTGATGTGATAGTTCATTTAATGGGTTTACGTTGGCATAACAATGTTGAAGATAACGGCCTTAAACTACAGAATTTAAGATGCAGTAGTACCGTTGATTTACTGAGAGGCTTAGAAAAATCTAAAATAACTGAACTACCTCAATTAAAAATTGTTACCTCTGGTGGTGCAACAGTATCTAGAGAAAACCAGGATTTCTTGTTTGAAACTAACCCTTCCCAAGCTCCTCTATGGGGGCTTGGAAGAGTTATAATGAATGAACATCCGGATTTAAATTGTAAACTTATTGATTTGCAGGGTAGTTTTGATACGGAAGTATCTAGTCGTATTCTCATAAACGAACTAATACTAGTAAGCTCTGATAATAATGAAAACGAAGTAATTATTAATGAAAACGTACGTCATGTTATGCGTATGAAAAGAACCGATTTATTACCCAAGATTGAATCAAAGCTTCTGAAAGAAAAGAAACATACTGAATATTGCTTAAAATTCAGTTCTCCTGGGCAACTAAAGAATTTGATTTGGCAAGAGTTGCCAGAGAAATTTTGTAAAACAGATGAAATTCAAATAAAACCACATGCAGCTGGACTTAACTTTCGAGATGTTATGTATGCGATGGGTCTGTTATCTGATGAGGCCGTAGAAAACGGTTTTGCAGGTCCAACATTAGGAATGGAAGTAGCTGGTGTTGTGACTAAGGTTGGGAGCGCTGTAACAGAGTTTAATGCAGGTGATGAAGTGGTTGGATTCGCCCCTGCTTGTTTTAGTTCGAGAGTAATCACTCAAACTACCGCTATCACACATAAACCTAAAGACTGGAGCTTTGAAGAAGCTACGACGATACCAACAACTTTCTTTACGGTTTATTACGCTCTTAAACATTTAGCTCAAATAGAACCAGGTGAAAAAATACTCATTCACGGAGCCGCAGGTGGTGTTGGAATTGCTGCCATTCAGTATGCTAGATATTGTGGCGCTGAAATATTTGCAACAGCAGGAAGTGATGAAAAAAGAGACTTTGTGCGTTTGTTAGGTGCGGACCATGTTATGGATTCCAGATCTCTTGCTTTTGCTGATGAAATCATGGAAATAACCAATGGCTCAGGCATTGATATAGTATTAAATTCTTTAGCAGGTGAAGCCATAACAAGAAACCTAGCGGTATTGAAACCATTTGGTCGGTTCTTGGAGCTAGGTAAGCGTGATTTCTATGAGAATAGCAAAGTTGGTTTAAGACCCTTTAGAAATAATATTTCTTATTTTGGAATAGATGCCGATCAGTTGCTCATTGAAAGACCTGTATTAGCAAACAGGCTGTTTAAAGAAATGATGAAACTTTTTGATGACGGTAGTTTAAGGCCTATGCCATATAGAGCTTTTCCAGCTACTCGGATTGAAGATGCTTTCCGCTATATGCAGCAATCGAGACAAGTTGGTAAAGTTGTTGTTTCCTTTGAAAATGGTAATACGATACCTGAAGATGCAATTCATTCCTTGCCTGTAAAGGATGAGGAGCTTGTATGTAACTCAAATGCTAGTTATTTAGTTACGGGTGGTCTAAGTGGCTTTGGTTTGAAAACTGCTTGCTGGTTAGTCGATAAAGGGGCTAGATCTTTAGTGTTAGTCAGTAGAAGTGCTAATGTTGCGAAAGCTGATGAAGAAACAAAGGCCATACTTGAATCACTCAAAAATAAGGGTGTAAGCATATATACACGTGCTTGTGATGTTACTGACAAGAATGCATTGAATAAATTGGTCGCTGAAATTCAAAAAGATATTCCTCCTTTAAAAGGAGTTGTCCATGCTGCTATGGTTTTGGAAGATGGTTTGATTCGAAATATGACTCAACAGCAGTTGCTAAAAGTGATGCAACCGAAAGTACTTGGTGGGTGGAATTTACATAAAGCAACGTCCGATATAGATCTGGATTTCTTTGTATTGTATTCGTCTGCGACAACATATGTAGGAAATCCAGGTCAGGCGAATTATGTGGCAGCCAATAGTTATCTTGAATCGTTGGCTACATACAGAAAGTCTTTAAGTTTACCTGCAAGTTATGTGGCTTGGGGCGCAATCGCTGATGTTGGTTATTTGGCAAGAAACGAAGAAACCAAAGAAGCGTTACAATCACGTCTGGGTGGAGAAGCACTAAATTCAGATAAAGCACTTAAAATGTTAGAAAAAATCATATTGAGTGATAAGGCTGGAGTAGCAGTCATTGATCTTGATTGGGGTGTAATACAACGTGTAATGCCGGCTGCGAACTCTCCTAAGTACGATGAGTTAAAGCGAATGGTAAAGGCCTCCGATAGCGATCATTTTGAAGATATCCAGACACTTATCACTAATATGGGGCATGCAGAGATACAAGAGCTTGTTGTAGACTTATTGCTCGATGAAATAGAGCAAATATTACGTCTACCGCGTGAAAAACTTGACGTAGAAAGATCTATTTTCGATTTAGGTATGGATTCATTGATGGGTATGGAGTTAGTTTTGGCTATTGAAGAACGCTTTGGTGTTAAGTTGCCAGTAATGGCTTTAACAGAAGGTGCGAATATCCTCCGTATCGCAGAGAGAATTACAGATCAACTGTCTGAATCTGAAGATGAAACAATGAGTACTGATTCTGATGCTAGTAAGAGTAAATCAGCTCATGAAGAAAGTATTTCTGTCGCTGCATCTCGTCATGGCCATACAGAAAACATGACAGAAAAAGAAGCGGAAGCGTTATCTAAAAAGCTCATCGAAGATGCAATGAAGCAATTACCAGTGGTAAAGTAATCGGATGTCAAAGCCTATAAAGAATAACTTGTTTGGTTTAAGTGGGTCAGTGAAAGACCAACTAGCACAAAAAATGCTAGAAAAACGCTTAAAAAAAGTCACTGAAGCGAAAATGCAAAACGGTGATGTGTTAAGGACAAGAAAATCCCTTCAATCAAATTCGAAAGTACCTGATGAGTTCTGTCGTTTTGATATGTTTCCTGGTTACCAACAAATAAGAATTTTAGAGGCAGGTGGGAAACAATTAGGTGTACCTAGCCCTTTCTTTAAAGAACATGAAGGCATCGCTGGAAATACAACCAGTATCAATGGCAATGAATATATCAACTTTGCTAGTTACAACTATCTGGACTTATGTGGGCACCCTGAAGTTTCAGAGGCTGCGAAACAAGCTATTGATAAATATGGTACATCAGCCTCGGCAAGTCGTCCTGTAGCAGGTGAAAGACCTATTCAGCGTGAACTGGAAATAGCATTAGCAAAAAAATATGAAGTAGATGATTGTATTGTTTTTGTCAGTGGACACGCTACAAATGTAACGACTATCGGTTATTTGTTTGGGCCTAAAGATCTGATTTTGCATGACTCCCTAATTCACAACAGTGTGGTACAAGGTGGTCAGTTATCTGGTGCTACTCGTTTACCGTTTCCTCATAATGATTGGCAAGCGTTGGATGAATTATTGTTCCAGCAGCGTAAAAATTATGAGCGTGTGTTAATAGTCATCGAAGGCATTTACAGCATGGATGGTGACTATCCAGATCTGAAACGTTTTATTGAAATTAAACAGCGTCATAAAGCCTTTTTGATGGTTGATGAAGCGCATGCTTTGGGCGTACTGGGCGAAAAAGGTCACGGCCTAAAAGAGCAAGAAGGTGTAGATGGCCATGAAGTTGATTTGTGGATGGGCACACTAAGTAAAACCTTAGCAAGCTGCGGTGGTTATATTGCTGGTGAACATGCTCTTATCAAACACCTCAAGTTCTCTGCTCCTGGATTCTTATACAGTGTGGGAATATCTCCACCCTTAGCGGCATCTGCTATTGCTGCACTAAAATTATTAGATAAAGAGCCAGAACGTGTTGCGCAACTCAAAGCGCGTGGTCAGCAATTTTTAACGCTTGCACAAGAAAAAGGGCTGAACGTAGGTTCCAGCGCTGGTTTGTCAGTGATCCCAATAATAACGGGTAGTTCAGCAAATGCTGGGCGACTAGCCAATGCGTGTTTTGAACGTGGAATAAATGTGCAGCCGATTTTTTATCCGGCAGTGCAAGAAGGTATGGCGCGTTTACGCTTCTTTATTTGTTCTTCACATACAGAAGAGCAAATCAAACTAACCATTGATATCCTCGTAGAAGAGATGAGTAAGCTCTAGCAAGAAATGGTTCTTTCACAGAACGACATCACAAAATCTCTAGATAAAAAAAGAGTCGTTTTTTGCACTTACGCGAGCATCTATTCATCCAAAGTAATGGAACAGCTCATAGCGGATAATGATATAGAGTTAGTAGGTGTTATTAACTCAACGCGTGTTTTAAATTCTCAATATGGTCATATTAGAGGTGCCTTAAAGCAGATAAGAACCTCTGGTTTACGTTATTCGAGTTACCTTTTTATTATTACAGATATTTTCAAATTCCTTCAGCCTGTATTTTTATTCAAGAAATGGCCGCTTCGAGATGTTCATGGTTTAGCCAACTTTCATAATATCCCTATCCATGACACTAAAGATATTAACAATATAGACTCCGTTGATTTCATCAAATCAGTGAATCCTGATTACTTATTAGGTAGCCACTTTAATCAATTAATAAAGCAGCCTGTCTTGGCATTAGAATCACTTCAATGCATCAATATACATCCTTCATTACTTCCTAGTTACAAAGGTGTTGATCCGGTGTTCTTTGCAATGCAGGATGAGCAAGATGCTATTGGCGTCACCGTACATAGAATGGCTGAAACCTTTGATACTGGTGAAATACTTATGCAACGTGCTTTTGATGTTGATAAGAGTAAGTCGCTTATTTTTAATAACTGTCTATTGTTTCAAGAAGGTATCAGAATTGCGTTAAGGTGGATAAAAGATAATCAAAAGCAACTCTTACCTACAGCTAAGGAGAACTTAGGTGGAAATTACGATTCTTGGCCAACATCAAAGGATGTTAGAAAATTTAAAAAGACAGGAAAACGTCTTATCGCTTTATCAGAACTCTGGAAGCAGTAATAGCTACAATGAAAACAAATTCTTTTTTTAGAAGTTCTGGTTATACGACTGACCCAAAGATTAAATCTCTTTCTGGTTATGAAATTGACCTGCAAAAGATCCCGTCTTTTTTAAGAACTCTAATGGTTACCGATGGCACGGTGACCAAGTCACTTGAGGCATGGTTTTGGGAGCCCATTAGTATTACGCCATTAAATAACACCTTAGACATTCTTACAAAAAGTGTTGATGGTTTAGAAGTGGAAGCGGGAGATAAAGTTTTACAGCGAGAGGTTTATTTAAAAGGAAATCATACAGAGCAACTTTTTGCAGCGGCTAGATCGACAGTC
>RCNF010000816.1_pt1 | contig 16283 bp, 8 predicted proteins | sample 2041311 | NCBI WGS metagenome assembly RCNF01 (sample SAMN09708228, study PRJNA481090) | Marine sediment metagenome, whole genome shotgun sequencing project. | biome: marine sediment; feature: ocean; material: sediment; isolation source: Sewage treatment plant 2 marine sediment (STP2) ... | reverse complement strand
GTCGCTTGATATAATTAGTGTAGATGGGGGTACCAAGTCAAACGTTTTCCGTCCCCCCCGCCTACTCGTCAGCCTGCACCACGTTTGACGACTCGAGTTTGTATTCCCCCTGCCCCGTCTGGTCAATAAAGAGGAAACGCGGATGCAGCCCTCGATCCGAGAAACGACTGGGGAACAACGGGTTCCCACCGTTCTCATATTTCCACAACTCAAAGGGGAAATTGTGGGTGGCCGAGTAGACGATATTCCCCCGATCACGTTCCGCACTGTGGGAATATGGCATGGGCACGCCCCCAACCGCCTCGTAGGGATTGATATTCTGGGTCCCACCGATGGACCCACCCTTGGCGGTGGTTCCATCGCGGTCCGGCGCCAGGGACTGGTACACCTTGATCCGGGCGTCATCCTGATCGCGGAAATTCATCGGCATGTGCTTGGTCTGGATTTCATCGGCGGGGCCGAGCAGCAGGAACACTTCGCCGCGGTCGTCCTGAGCCCCAAATTCGCCAAAGCCACCCAGAAATTTCTGCACGTAGGCCAAGCGATATTGGAATTCCAGATAGGCCCCGTTCACGGGGCTCTCCAGATCAGGATTCATGGCGTCCCAAAAATCCTCCAGCAACTTCTCCTGTTCGGCGGGGCTGCTGGCCAGGAATTTTTTCAATTCCCGTCCCGAAAAAACCGTGTGCCCCTCTCCCAGGACCATACCCCGGTGCTTGCCCAGCGCCTCCAGGCGCCAGATCACATCGAAGCGGGTCAGGCTGCCGCGGCCCTGGCCGTCCAGCGGGGCCATGTTCAGCAGGTAGGCACCCTCGGGCAGCAGGTTGACGTCCAGCGAATAAAACAGCGCCGCCGGGCGGCCGGCCGCCAGAGCCTGGCGCCCCCGGTCATCAAAATGCACCGTGTCGCGCAGGGCAAAATCCATGTCCAGATTGACCACCTCAACCCGCAGGCCAGCCGGCTCGTAGTCCAGGGCGATGCCCCCTGCCTGGGGCCAGACCGGTTGGAAAATCTGCAGGTGATCCTGCTGCAAACCGTAACGTCTCGAAGGGTGCATGTAGTCGTGAAGCCAGTCCGACTCTTCGGCCTGGGAATTGACCGTCGCGGGGTTCCAGGCGTCCAGCGGAGCCTGCATCAGGAACAGCGGCTCTTCCAGAGCTACACCGGATCCCGGACGCGGATCTTTCTCCACCACCCACGCTGTCGAGCACTCGCTGCTGGCGTTGTTTTTGTGGGCGGAATTCAGGACGCCCGGCTTGCGACGATTCACGTCGTAGACGCCGCAGCTGATTCGCCCCTCACTGAATTTCACGTCCTTGAGCAAGATCCCAAAAACCTGAAACTGGGTGCGGGCACCGGTGTCGGCTTCGGACATCGCCGGCGTGCGGATCTGGCGTTTGCGCGTGACGACCTGGCCGTCAAGAGATTCCAACGTGACTTCGACCCGAACCCGGCCGACAAAGCGCCCATCCTCCGCTTCGAATTTGAGGTCCGCGTTGTTCACTTCTATCAGTACCATCACGTCCAACTGGTCCTCGGACACCCAGCGGTTGACCACGTCAACCGACGAGTGGAAATTGCCGCCGCCATCGAGCGGATGCAAAATCGCCTCGGCCCTATTCGGTGCAAACACCGCACACAGGATCAGGCAGGACAACAGGATATGGGTATAGAAGCAGACAGACCGTCTGATGCGGCATCGCTTGGCTGGCATGACCAGGCCTTTGCTTGTGGTGACGAACCGATCCCCCTCGACCGGGGCTGGTGGAACCAGCATATGATGATATTACGGAATTTGCGCCCATTTGGCCAGCAAAACGTGGAGGACCGGCCACAAAGGGTGATGTGGGGTGGCAGCGGCCGTTCACCGCGGCCACCCCTGGGGATCACCTGACCACCACGAATTTGCCCACAAAGTCCTCAAATCGGCTGTTATCCGACTGCACCGTATACAGGTACACACCGCTGACGACCTCCTGCCCGTTGCGGCTCATGAGGTTCCAGCTCAGGTGCCCCGAGCCGTCCAGGCCACTGTGGGGCATCTCTTGCACGAGATCGCCAGCCACGGTGTAGATTTTTACGGTGTTGTGGGCGGCTGGAAGGTTGGTGAATGTGACCCGCACTCCGGTGGGGTCATCGCCATTGGGTTTCAGCTCCTGGTAATCGGCCAAGGCATCCCGGGTCGCCGGATTGGGATAGACATAGATGTTCACCCCATATTTTTCCCGCTCGGCCGCGCTCTGGGATTCGGTGCCCGGCACCGTGTTGTGGAATGACGAGCCCGGATCGCCCGACAACCCCGGCCCCACCGGCAAGTCGAGCCCCAAGTCATTGCCTGCCGGCAACAGGGCGTGGTCCGTGGCCGTCACCGAATAGAAATAGATGAATCCATTGTGCACCGCCCGATCGATGTACTGAAAATAGCGCGTCCCGTGTTTGCCGACCTGCGGCGGCACCTGCCCCGCGTCCTGGGGACGCGAGGTCACCGCCCAGAAAGTGTCCAGCACATCGGGATACATCTCCCAGGCACCGATGACCCCGTAAAGTTGGTTGGGCACACCATGGGAATCCCGCACCGGCGGGCGCGCCGCATCTCGCCCCTGGGGATCGGCATCAACCACGACCTGCATGGAGTCACTCAACCCCGAGAACTGCGGGTCATCCAGACTCACCGGGCGATAGGCCACCTCCTCCAGGCCGGTGTTGGCACCCAGGGGGATCGTATCGAGGTAGGTGACACCGCCAATGGACCGGGCGGAAACGAAAGTATTGACCAGATCATATTCGGCCACCATCTGCCACAGGGTGCTGGCTGGGCCATTGACCAGGGAGGTCCCGAAGGGCCGGTCCCAGTTGTCGGCCCGCCAGATGCGGTAGGATTCAAAATCCAGCTGCTGCAGGCGGATGTCCGGCGTGATCATGCTCTCATCATCCCAGAACACATGCACCCGGCTGTCGGTGGCCCAAAGCCGCAGGCCTGGCGGCGGCGGGGCCATGCCCACCAGCCAGTGGATCTGCTTGTCCAGACCGTCGACACCCGTGCAGCCGGCGGTGCTGGCGTCGTTGGTCAGGTTGCAGGTCCAGCGTCCCTCTTCAAAATCTTCCGGGCCGCAGATATATCCCAATTGCCGGGCGCACTCAAAGCAGTTGTCCAGGTTGAACATGGCGCAGGTCTTCACGAGACCATCGACTTCCCAACTGAAGCGGTCGTCTTTGGTGTGTCCGGGCTGGGTCAATACCCACTCCGGATCCAGGCAGCTGGCGTCCATGTAGTCAGGCCGGAAATTGTCCCAGGGATTCTGATTGGTGCCGTTGTCAAAATCCTCGCGGCACAAAAGCGTCTCACGGCCCCGCTGGCCGGGATCCAACTCCTGACCCGATTCTGTAGTCACCGAAGTGATGCCCTGCACATAGATGCCGTACCAGGTCAGGGCCGCTTCAGCACAGTGCGCCAACAGCCCCCGGCCGCCAGCACTGTTGCCCAACCCAGAGCCCACGACCATCCCCACCTGGAAATTCAGGGTCTCACCCGGAGGCATGATTTCGAAGGGGCCTGCCGAGACGAGAATTCGAAAATCGGCTTCCCTGCTCGGTTGGGTATCGTTGTCCCATTCATCCAGCGGGGCGCTGAGCAGTTGGTACCTTTCTTCATCGTTGGTCGGTTCTCCACCCTGTTCAAAGCCGGTCGAATTGGCGAAACTTTGAAAAGTGCGCATGCCCACGGCACGAGGCGCACGTCGACCGGAAGGGTCCACGTCGTGGCCCAGAAAGACGATACCAAAGTATCCGTCCAGGCGATTGTTCTCCGCCGCATCGTACATAAACCCGACCTGGATCGGGACGAAGCTGCCATCGGATGCACGGACTAATCCCGGCGAGCCGTGGGTCTCCGGCCAACTGCCGGCCATGTCATCGTTCGCAGTATTGGCACCACCGCGGGGCCCGATATCACTGTCGGAGAAGAAGCCGATATAGACCCGCTCCACATCCGTCACGCCCACGTTGGTGATCTTGTAGTCAAAGCCCGCAAAATCATCGACCTGGTCGTTCTCCCATTGGAAAGAGGTTTGGGTGATTTCCAGATTCATCGGCACGTGGTCGGGGTTCTGTTCGCGGGCCAACCCGGTATTGTCGTAGTTGGTCAGCACAAACATCTGGTTGCCGATCTGGCCAAAGTCCTCGTCGATCAGGCCGTCACCGTCGTCGTCAAAACCATTGAGGGTTTCTTCGTCCACCAGGCCGTCGCCGTCGTCGTCCGGACCGGGCATCGGATCCCGATTGCCGCGAGCCAGGGCATTGCCCGCGGGGCGCATGATCTTCGCCCCGACCGCTTCGTAGATGGTGGAAGCCAGATCATCCAGGGGAGCTACCTCGCCACCGGTCGAACACAGGCGCTCGCCGAGCACAACACCCCCTACCCAGAGACTCGAGGCATAGAGATATTCGTCGCCCGAACCGGCCGGCCACTGGCAGGACGGCGCGTGGGAATAGCGCGAAGGCCGGGAATAGGCCGAGCCGATCAGGCCCCAGTTGGTGATATTGATCTGCACCTCCCCCACATTCATCACGTATTGGCCATCCTGGATAAAGATGCCACTGGGGTTGTAGCCCAGTTGCTGCACCGGGTCGGAGATTTCATGCCACGCCTGGGCAGCACCGGGCGCGAGCAGTGACAGGATGCCCAACAACACGGGAACCGATCGGGCCCGTTGGAAGAGATTCAGAAATGTAGACGGAAAAATTCGACGCGACAACGCCCGGGCACAACGACCTCGGGGGTGAACCATGATGAGCATGATTGACCTTCAGGGGAAAAAGAAATATGCCCCGGGATCGCAATCGTGGTGGGAACGACGACAGATGAGGATAAGGATTTTGCAAAAGGCGGTCCAATAAAAAACCGCCCCGATCAGTCGGGGCGGTTTTCACGATTCATTTAATCTGGGCAATCTCTGGACAATCTCTGGACAATCAGTGTCGATTCGGCATGATCCTGGAGGTCAATAGGATCACTCCGAAAGTCATCGCATCAGTACGTGACCGAAACCGTGAAGCGGTGCACATAGCCCAGCGCTTCCATATCAACGGCACTGTAGTCAGCCTGGATGGCCGTGCCTTCACCGGTGGGCAGCGCGGCACCAAAACCATACGCCAAACCATCGGTGTCGTAATTGATGTGGTAGCCGGCCCGCGCAAAGAACATGTTGTTCAGCGCATACTCGATACCGGCATTGGCCCGCTCGACGTTATCCGAGGGGTGCTGGAATTCGAGCGCCGGAGTCAACCGTTGCTGCTCGTTTTTGAAGGCGTTGAAGCTGACGCCGACCTTGAAGGCCACCGGCAGTTTCGACTCGCGCTCGTCAAACGTGAACTTGCTGCCCAGATTCTGGATGGTCATACCCAGTTTCAGGTCCTTGATACCAATGCGGTACATGATTCCAAAATCCATGGCGCCGGTATTAACCGCCGTCTCGGCCAGGCCCATGTGCAGGTAGTTCAGCGTGACTCCAGCCGAAAACTTGTCGGTGAAGAACCGCGCATAGCTCAAGCCGAAGGTCGTCGTACCGGCATCAAAGGTCTCGCCGGTGCCTTCAGGAATGTAGGCCGTACGCACCAACTGCGGATCCATCCAGAAGGAACGGACCGAGAAGGCAAACGTGCCCGGGATCGAGCGCGGATTGAACGCCATGATGGCCGAACTGAGGTTGGTATCAGCCGCCCAGGAGACATGGTTGATGGACACCTCATTGCCCTTGACGTTCACCAGCCCGCCGGGGTTCCAGAACACGGCTGTAGCGTCGTCCGCAAGTCCGGTAAAGGCCGACCCCATGGCCGTGGCTCTGGCGCTGACGCCAATTTTGAGTGACTGACCGCCGAAGGTGCCAACTTTGGCAAACCCGGCTGCAAACACCATGGATGGCAAGGCCAGCATGATGGTGGTCAGAATCGCGATGCGTTTCATGGAAACCTCCAGATCCGTCCGCAGACGGAGTTGACACTAATCTGCCCCTATCATCAGGAGCTACCTGACTACCACAAATTTTCCAACGAAGTCCTCGAACCTGCTATCGTCGGATTGCACGGTGTACAGGTAGACACCACTGACAATTTCCTGTCCATTGCGACTCATCAGGTTCCAGCTCATGTGGCCGGATCCGACAATACCGCTATGGGGAATCGTCTGCACAAGGTCACCACTGACCGTGTACACCTTTATCGTATTGCTGGCGGCCGGCAAATTGGTAAACGTCACCCGCACACCCGTGGGGTCGTCGCCGCTCGGGAACAGTTCCTGGTACTCGGCCAGGGCATCCCGGGTAGCGGGATTCGGGTAGACATAAATGTTCACCCCAAACTTTTCGCGTTCTGCGGCGGATTGGGCACTGGCACCCGGTACCGTATTGGAGAACGAAGAACCAGGATCACCCACCAGACCGGCCCCCAGGGGCAGGCTGATGTGACCCGGGTCCTCATCGGTACCCGGCATCAATTCGTGATCCGTCGCAGTGACCGAGTAGAAGTAGATGAACCCGTTGTGGATATCACGATCGACGTATTCGAAGTATTCGGTGTCGTGTTTTTCCACGATGGGTGGCACCGCTACAGCATCCTCTGCGCGATAGGTCATGGCCCAGAAGGTATCCAGCACGTCCGGATACATCTCCCAGTTGTTGATCCCGACAATGGGGAAATACTGGTTAGGCGAGCCATCGCTGTCCCGCACATCCGGTCGGGCGCTCTGGCTGTTCGTGGGATCCATGTCGACCACGACCTGCATGGAGTCGGCCAGACCGGCGAAGGTCGGATTGTCCAGGCTGATCGGCCGGTACGAGATGATCTCCAGGCCGGTGTTGGCTCCCAGGGGAATCGTATCGTTGAACGTTACATTATTGATTTCACGCTGGGTCACGTAGGAGTTCACCAGATCGAACTCGGCCACCATCTGCCAAAGGCTGCTCTCGGGGCCATTGACCAGTGAAGATCCGAAAGGACGTTCCCAGTTGTCGGCCCGCCACACCCGGTAGGACTCGAAGTCAATTTTCTGCAGCCGGATATCCTTGGTGATCATGCTCTCATCATCCCAGAACACATGCACGCGGCTATCGGTGGGCCACAGGCGCAAGCCCGGCGGTGGCGGCGCCATGCCGACCAGCCAATGGATCTGCTTGTCCAGGCCATCAACGCCGGTGCAACCGGTCTTGTTGGCGACCGTGGGATCGTTGCAAGTCCATTTATCGTCCTCGAAATCGATGGGCTCACAGATATAACCCAGCTGGCGGGCGCACTCGAAGCAGTTGTCCATGTTGAACATGGCGCAGGTCTTTTCGACACCATCGACGGTGTATTTGAAATAATCCGAATCCTCCAACCGTGCCTGCCCCAGGACCCACTCCGGTTCCAGACAACTCTGATCCATGTAATCCGGGAGGAAATTATCAAACAGAGAGACGCCGTCGGTCCCAAAATCCTCGACACAAAGGATCGTCTCGCGACCAAACTGTCCGGGATTGAAATCTTCAGGAGGGCTTCCTTCAGTGACCACACTCTTGATCCCATCGACATAGATGCCGTACCAGGTCAGAGCCGCCTCGGCGCAGTTGGCCAACAGGCCGACGCCGCCGTCGGAATTGCCCAGACCCGAACCGACCACCATACCGATCTGGAAGCTCAACTGGCCACCGGGAGGCATGATCTCGAAAGGACCGGCCGAAACCAGGAAACGGAAATCGTTTTGCTTACCCGGCTGGGTGTCGTTGTCCCACTCTTCGATGGGAGCACTCAGCAGTTGGTAACGTTCGTCATCGTTGGACGGATCGCCACCCTGCTCGAAGCTGGTGCTGCCGGAAAAGCTCTGGAAGGTTCGCATACCCACATTCCGGGGTGCAAACCGTCCGGCCGGATCAACGTCGTGACCCAAAAAGACGATGCCAAAATAGCCATCAAGGCGGCCGTTTTCGGCCGCGTCGTACATGAAACCCACCTGCAGCGGCACAAAACTGCCGTCAGAAGCCCGAACCATGCCCGGCGAACCGTGCAGGGCGGGCCAGGAGCCGGCCATATCGTCGTCAGCGGTGCCACCGCCACCGCGGGGACCAATATCACTATCGGAGAAGAATCCGATATAGACGCGCTCGACATCAGTCACACCAACGTTGGTGATCTTGTAGTCGAAGCCGACAAAATCATCAACCAGATCGTTTTCCCACTGGAAAGAGGTCTGCACCACTTCCAGGTTCATGGGCGTGTGGTCCGGAAAGTTTTCCTGGGCCAGGCGAGTATTGTCATAGTTCGTCAGGACGAACATCTGGTTGCCGATCTGGCCAAAATCCTCGTCGATCTTGCCATCTTCATCGTCGTCGAAACCGTTGAGGATTTCTTCGTCGATCTGGCCATCACGGTCGTCATCGGGCCCGGGCATCGGATCGCGATTACCGCTGGCCTCGGGATTGCCCGACGGACGCAGGATCTTGGCACCGATCGCCTCATAGATCGTCGCTTCAATATCTTCCGGCTGCGGATAGAATTCGCTGCCAAAACCGCCGGTGGAGCACAGGCGTTCGCCAAGCACCACACCACCAACCCACAGGCCTGACGACCAGAGGTATTCGTTACCGGAGCCGGCGGGCCACTGGCATGACGGGGCATCGGACCAGGGACGGGCGATCGAATAGGTCGAACCGATCAATCCCCAGTTGGTGATATTGATCTGCACCTCACCCACGTTCATGACGTAACTGCCGTCCAGGATGAAGATCCCGTTGGGGTTGTACCCCATTTCGATAACGGGGTTTTCGACGTCCATCCATGCAGCCGCTGGTACTACGGCGCAAACCATCAGCAACAGGAACAGGGCCGAACCGACACCATGTGCCATCCGACTGGATCCTTTTGCCATATTCTCGATGGTCATCAACATTGCCATCCTTTCCAAACCGGATTCTCGCCCCGAGGGAGAAGAACCCGATACGGTATGCCCATTCTAGAAGTAGTAACCGATGCCGAAACGGAACAGTCGGTGCGGACCGAAGGTTCGCGGATCGGTGATGGGAATGAATTCGTCTTCCCCGTCGCCATCAGCATCCTGGAGCAGCGCTGCTCCGTATTTTCCTGTTTCGGTCAGGTGCGAAAGGCCACCATAGCTTGCACCATTGATCATGCCCGGGTTGATACCCGCGCCACCTGGCGCCACCACGACATCCTGGTTCAGGAGGTTGAACCCCTGCAACTGGAGCGAGAGACGCTTGCCATAGAAATTGATGTTCCGTTCCAGCTGGACATCGAGCGAATAGGTCGCCGGCAGGCGCTCGCTGTTTTCCAACATGGGATCCTGACGCTTGGCGAAACGATCGACCGGCGTCCAGGGGAAACCACTGCCGTACGAGAACGAGAACGAAGAGGACCAGACACCCGGTTTGGCCAGCAGCAGCAACAGGTTCAGCGTGTGGCGCTGATCCCAGTTCAGAGGCAGCTCCTGGTTGGGCAGGAATTCGAGCCCTTCAGGGTTCGAGCCAAAGTTGGAGTCCGAAGCCACACCGTCGGCGAAAGCGTAGGTGTAGCTGAAGTCGAACTGGTAGTTGTCACTGAAGCGCTTGTTCAGCGAGAACTCAACCCCACGGGCCGACGCGTAGGCCTGGTTGATATAACGGGCCAGGGTCTGCCCCGTGGCGTCGTCGGTTACCTGGCTGGACGCGATCAGATCGTAGATGTCCTTGCTGTAAAGCGAGAACTGGCCGGCAATGAAGTCGGTGAACTGATGCTTGATACCCGCGGAATACTGAACCGTTGTTTCGGGGTCGAGGTTCGGGTTGCCCAAAATGCCGTTATTACCCACCGGGTCCTGGCTGGCAAACAGGAACTCGCGGCTGGGGAACTGCACGAAACGACCGTAATGGAAGTGGAAACCGTCACGCTCGGTAATCGGGAAGGCAAAACCCAGACGCGGCTGCATGGCCGTCTTGTATTTCACCACATTGCCGTCGACGTCTTCGTTATTGAGTTCGATGGCCGCCGCGGTACCCGGCGAGAACATGTCATAACGCAGACCGTAGTTCATCACCATGCCTTCGTACTCCCAGCGATCCTGGAGATACAAATAGGCTTCCGGGTTGTAGGTATGGAAGATGTTTCGGTTGCCGCCCTGGCTCCAATTGCCCGTGAAACGACTCTGGCGCATAACCGCCGGATCGGCCAGAGCGAAGCGTTCCAGATCGTTGTAGCGCACACCCAGGCCCAGTTCAGCCAGATGGCCTTCCCAGCGGTTGCTGACCAATTCCAAACCGAGGCTGTAAGTACGGGAGTACTCTTCGGTATAGGTGTCCAGATCACTGCCGGTCACAAAATACGGGCTCAGCGGATCCGAATAATAATCTCTCTGACCGATATAGATGCGGGTCTGACCGGAGAACAAGCCAGGCGAACCGATCGGGCCGTGGTTGTACTCGTAGGGATCCTTGCCATCGACATCGCTGCGGCGATCAAAGGCCACCAGACCCAGCCGAACCGTGTAGAAAGTCGACTCCGTCAGATTGTGACGCCAGACGATCTTGCCAACCTGTCCGATGTTTGTCCTTGAGACGTAGTTGTTGGCCGAGTTGAAGGCCGCGTAGGAGCTGTCCTCCTCCACGGTCGAAAACGCGCCATAGGGATAGCGGAAGCCATCGAAGGACGCGTGGGCTACCACGGTTTCGATCACGTTGCTGTTGGCATCCCTCACTTCCAGAATTGGCGTAGCCACGCGGCGGGCACTGGAGTTGCGGCTGTCCAGCACCATCACGGTGCGGGCATCGCTCAGCATGTTTTCGTACCACGGACCATAATAGACCGGAATGTTGCGGCCGGTCGCCACCCAGGCCCCCAGGGCACTGGCGTAGACAACCTGCGGCATGTAAATGATGCGGCGGGCATAACCTTCGGTGCTCCAGTTGGGCGCGTAGAACTGATTGGCGGACATCGAATAGGAATACTCGGCGGTGACTTTTTTGTCTTCGCTGACGGTATAACCCAGCTTGATCGAGCCCTTGGCGTTATTGGACTGGCGGCCGCGGAACTTGAACAGCGTGGTATTGCCAATGCCCACTTTGTATTCCGGACGATGAGCCACCGAGGTGTTTTCGGAGTCGGTAAAGGACAAATCGCCGGCAACATAGTAGGTCAGGCCCTTGACCGGGCTCGGTCCACCAAATCCGTACTCAAAACGGTCATAGTTGGTGAAGGTCTTGTCCTGACGTCCAAAATCATCAGTCAGGAAACGCACACCACCACCGAATTTCTCGCCACCCTCTTTGGTCGTGATATTCACCACACCGGACAGGGCGTTGCCATACTTGGCGTCCAGGCCACCGGTCACCATACTCATCTGGTCAACGGCCAGGGACGAAACTTCCAATGAGCCCGTACCCAGCGGGTTGCCCACATCCACGCCGTCGATCTGCATCGCGACTTCACCGGAACGACCACCGCGGACAAACAGCTCGCCTGCACGCATGACCACACCGGCCTTTTTGGACAGGGCGTCCTCAACCGAATCGATGGCATACTTTTCGAAGGTCTCACCACTGACGATTTGCTCCTGCACCGCGCTCTTGACCTCGACCATGTACTCGGCACCCTCAACGTCGAAAGCCTGCAGCTGTTCGACAATGACGGTCTCGAGATCGAAAGTCAGGTTTTTGATTTCGCCTGAACCCACTGTGACCGTCTGCTCCATGGGCGCATAACCGAGATACAACACCTTGACGGTATAGCTACCTGGCTGCATGCCGTTGAAGTAGAAGACACCGCCACCAAGGGACATGGTCCCTCGTGTGGTGCCTGACAGCAACACATTGGCGTAATCCAGCATCTCGCCGGATTCTTTGTCCTTGACGGTACCCTTGATGGTGGCCGGCGCTCCCTGAGCCCAAGACTCAGCGGGCGCAATGCTTGTGACCAACAAGGCCACCAAGAAGAGAAGTAGTACGCGTGGCATCATCCACTGAATCCGGTGGCGCCGGAGCATACTGGCGCTCCTTTCCGAAAGGACAAATCCGACTGACGCGGGTTTTCCCGAAACTCGTCGGTCGGCAGAACCTGGGAACTGGCTAAAACTAATAATCACTGAACCTAGCCGGGCAGTGTGGGGTGACTGCTGAAAAGGGCGTTTCCGCCGGTACTGGGAGGCACATTGGGCGCCGCAAATTCCCTGATTCCCTCGTGGGATCCACCTCTGGATCCTCCGAAAATCCGGGGATTGGCAGCCCATGCCGCAACTGGTGTTTGAATATAGAGATTGGCTTATTACGTGTCAATAAAATGTGAGGGCTCTTCGGCTTCTGCTTCAGGGCACCGCAACCAATGGTTCTTTGAAACCATTTTCAGGGATGGCAACTCCTTGGCGCAAATAGGCTTCTGAAGGCGGCAATTCCCAAAGTACGGACACCCGGCCCTAGGTATGGGTTCGGTCGTCCGGGGCAAGAAAGTCTCTTGCACCCAAAGACCCGGATCCTCCCGTAGGGTCCGCGGCAAAGCCCGCACCAACTCCCTGGTGTAGGGATGGCGTGGGGCAAACGGGCTGCCGGACGGCAATGACTCCACCACCAAACCGGCAAACATCACGTGAACCTGGCGGCAAAGGCCCTGCAGGACCTCCAGATCGTGTGAAATGACCAGCAAGGCCAGGCCCCGCTGGCGCATGATGTGTTCCAGCAGAGACAAAACCAAGTCGCGGGCCTCGGCGTCCAGGGCGCTGGTGGGTTCGTCGGCGATCAGCACGTCGGGCGACGTGGCCAGGCAACGGGCCAGAGCCACTCTTTGGCGTTGTCCGCCGGACAATTGGTGCGGGTAGCGGTGTTCCAGGGCCGGATCCAGTCCGACTTCCGCCAACAAATGGTCGGGTGCGGCCCCCTCTGCTCCGCCCGCCTCACGCAGGGCCGCCCCCACTTTCTGGCGGGGGTCCAGCGATCCGCCCGGGTCCTGAAAGAGCATTTGCACCCGCCGACGCTGGGCCCGTGCCGCGGCACCGCTCAACCCCAGGCCATCACTCCCGTCCAGAAGCAGGGTCCCTCCCTGGAACGTCACCTGCCGGGACAGCGCCCGACCCAGCGTGGTTTTGCCACATCCGGATTCGCCCAGCAGACCAACCGCCTGGCCGGGCCGAAGTTCCAGATCAACACCCGCCACCGCAAACCGGTTGGCGCCGGGATAGGAAACCGAAATATTCTTCGCCTGCAGTATCGGAGCCACGTCCTGCGGCGCCGTCGCCAAAGGCTTAACGGGAGCTGGCATTTTCAGGTCCGCCACCGGCACCACTCGCTCGAGGTGGCCGTCGGCCATGAAGGCCACCCGCTCAGCCAGCAACGGGGCCAGATTCAAATCGTGGGTGATGAACATCAAGGCCATGTCCCGTTCCTGGCACAGACGCCTGATCAGGGCCAGAATATCCTTCTGCACCGAGACATCCAGGGCGGTGGTCGGTTCGTCGGCGATCAACAACTGCGGATCACAGGCCAGGGTGGCCGCCAACAGGACGCGCTGCCTCATGCCGCCGCTGAGCTGGTGGGGAAATTGCCGGGCGGCCCGTTCCGGCTGCGGCACCCTTGTCTCGGCCAGCAGTGCAACCGCCGTCGTGGCGGCCTGCCCAGAGGTCAGGCCCCGGTGCAGTTGCAAGGTTTCGGCGATCTGCTTGCCCACCCGAACCACGGGATTGAGACTGGCCTGGGGCTCCTGCAGGATCAAGCCCATCCCACCGCCCCGGGCGGCGCGCCAGTCGCGGCCATCCGGATCGGTCAATGTCTGGCCCTGCCAGGAAATTTCGCCCTGCCAGGTGAGTCCCGAAGGCAACAGACCCAACAGGGCCCGGGCGGTGAGGCTTTTGCCACAGCCGGACGGGCCCACCAGAGCGAGGGTCTCTCCCGGCGCCAGATCCAAATCCACGCCGCACACCAGTGAGCGGGGCTGCCTGCTGAGAAGGTCATAGTGGTCGATGCGCAGTCCGCGCACTTGCAACAGGCCATCGGTGCGGGTCGGCTCAGCCATCGCTCCGACCTCCCTGCCGCCTGGGGTCCAGCCACTCCCGCAGGCTTTCGCCCAGCAGGTTGTAGCCAATCACGGTCAAGGCCAGCGCAACGCCCGGCAAGGTCGCCAGCCACCAGCCGTCGACCAGGTTGGCCCGTCCCATCTGGATCATGCCACCCCAACTGACCATGGGCTCCTGGACTCCCAAACCGAGATAGCTGAGAAAAGACTCGCTGAGGATGGCACCGCCAACCCGCAGGCTGGTCGCCACAATGATGGTGGGCCACAGGCCAGGCAGAATGTGGCGCCAGGCCACCTGCCAGGGCGTCAGCCCCAGGCCGCGCGCCGCCGTCACAAATTCGCGTTCGCGCAGGGAAAGAGCTTCGGCCCGCACCAAACGGGCCACACCCATCCAACCGGTGACCCCCAGGACCACCATGATCAAAACCAACGAAGGAGAGGTCAGTGAGACCAGCAGCAGCACCAGAAAAATGCGCGGGAAGGCCATGAACAGATCGGTCAGCGACATGAGCAGGCGATCCAGCCAGCGAGGGCCCAGGCCGGCCGCCATGCCAATCGCCGTGCCACAGACCATGGCCGCCAACACACTGACCCAACCCACCAGCAACGAAGTGCGGGCGCCGTGAACCAGGCGCACCAGAACGTCGCGGCCCAACAGGTCTGTGCCCAAAAGGTGCGCTGATGATGGTTCCAGCAGGCGCTCGCTCAGTTGGCCCATGGCTGCCGGATCACCCGGCGCCAGCACCGGAGCCAGCAAGCCGATCACCGCCGACCCTATGGTGAAGATCAGGCCGAGACACAGGCTGCCGCGCCGCCACCAGGGCCGGGGCCCGGACAGGACCGGGCTGTATTCAGGAGGCGTCAACGGCGCCCCCTTCGTTTTCGGCCATATCCGGCAAGCGCACCCGGGGATCAGCCCAGCGGTACAGCAAATCAGCCAGCGTCGAACCGGCCACCACCGCCAGTCCGGTCAGAAGGGTGGTGGCCATGATGACGGGATAGTCCCGCGCCCAGATCGCTTCGATGGTGACCCGCCCCATGCCCGGCCAACCAAAGACGACTTCGACCACCAGGGCCCCGCCCAACAGGTTAGGCAGCCACATGCCCATCAGGGTGATCAGGGGCAACAGGGCATTGCGCAGCCCATGTCCGAACAGCACGCGCCGCTCGCTCAAGCCACGAGCCCGGGCAGCCAGGATATAGTCCTGGGCCAGCACGTCATCCAACCCGGCGCGCAGGTAGCGGGCCGGCCCCATGAACGCGCCCAGGGCCAGGGTCACCGCCGGCAATACCAGATGGTGCAGGTGATCCGCCAACCGCTCACCCGCCGAGTAGAAAGCCGCGTCCGAACTTTCCCAACCGCCGGCCGGAAACCAGCCCAGTTGGCGGCTGAACAGCAAGATGAACATCAGTCCCAGCCAGAAAAAAGGCAGAGAGTAGAAAGTCAGACCGACCCCTTGCACAGCGTGATCAAGGGGCTGGCCGCGGCGGGTCGCCATGACCACGGCCGAAGCGATCACCAGCAGCAACTGCAGGCCGTAGGCGCTGAGGGTCAACAGCAGAGTCGGTCCCATGGCCTCGCCGATGATTTCAGCCACTGGTCGTTGCTGGCGCAAACTGGTGCCCAGGTCACCCTGCACGATGGCCCCCAGCCACCGGAAGTACTGCTCGGTCAGGCTGCCGTCGAGGCCGAGACGCTCACGGATCAGCTCGCGATCCGCCGCCCCCAACTCCTCTTCCACCACCTGGTCCAACGGATCACCCGGGGCCAGGCGGACCACAAAGAACACCGCCGAGACCAGGATGAAAATCAGCAACAGGGATTGGGCCAGACGGCGGGTGAGCCAGGGCAGCATGGGTGTCCTTTGTGACGATGATTTCGAGATCGGACCGTGATCATAGGGAGGGTTGTCCCACGCGGTCAAGCACGACCCTCGGACCGGATATTTTCGTGCGTTCTGCAACGCGGTCATGGCTTCCTGCAAAGGGCGCCCTCTTGCTCCGGCTTTCTCCCGGATTCGGGACCGATCTCGCACCACCCGGTTGCTCCTCATGGTTCCTCGTCGTTCCCCGTGGTTCCTCACCGCTTCCTACTCTGCGGGGATTCCTCACCCGGTACGGTTCTTCCAAGCGCAGATGGCAATCTGTCGGCGCCCACGCGCCTACATCTGATTCGAAGGGACCGCAATGACCACCAGGACCTCTATGGATAAAACGTTGCCGGCGGGGCTGATCCTGCTGACCACAGTGCTGCTCGCGACAGCCGGCTG
>RCNF010000815.1_pt1 | contig 16286 bp, 9 predicted proteins | sample 2041311 | NCBI WGS metagenome assembly RCNF01 (sample SAMN09708228, study PRJNA481090) | Marine sediment metagenome, whole genome shotgun sequencing project. | biome: marine sediment; feature: ocean; material: sediment; isolation source: Sewage treatment plant 2 marine sediment (STP2) ... | reverse complement strand
GCGGGATCATGGGTGGGGACTTCAGCTTTTTCAAATGGTCCGCCGCCTGGCAGAACTATCACGAAACACCCATCGGCGGGGTCCTGGCCCTGCGCGCCATGGTTGGGGGCACCCGGCCCTACGGCAGTTCCCTGGATTTGGGGCCCGACGGGGTTCCCTATGATGACCGGTTTTTTGCGGGAGGTTCCTCGACCGTGCGCGGCTACCGGCAAAATTCCCTGGGCCCACAGGTCACCGATCAGGATGAACTGGATCGGCTCAACTACTCTTCAGACGTTTTGCTGCCGGACAACCCCGCCCGCGGCGGGAACTATCTGCTGCTGACCAACGTGGAATGGCGGTTCCCCTTGCCGGTGCTGCGGCGCTGGAAATTTTCCAGCGTGGTATTTTTCGAGGGGGGAAATGTTTGGGCCCAGTTGAAGGACGTGCGCTCCACTGGTTTCCGACTGACCTCCGTCCCGGGAGATCCGCAGGACCCGGCGTCGACCAAGGATTGGGACTATCGTTACAGTTACGGAACGGGAATCCGTTTCGATACGCCCTTTGGACCCATTCGCGTGGATGTGGGTTTTCCCCTGAAGCGTGTGCGTTACGTGAGTGAAACCCGTGATGTCCAGGATCCCAAGGTGGTCTGGCATTTTTCCCTGGGGTATCCCTTCTGATGCGCTGGATCAGACCACAGAAACTACCTTTGCTGGTCGCCTGGTTGGTGATCGTCGGCGTGGTGTACTGGCTGGGAGCCCATCCCTGGATGGTGGCCCCGTACGCTTCCAGCCTGGTCAGCCGGCACCTTCTGCGCATCGAGGACGGTGGCCTGAGGGTCCGTGACTTCAAGGTCCGTGCTTTCGAGGGGCTTGACCTGTACGGCGTTTCGTTGACCCTGCCGGGCAAGTCCGGTGGGATGACCTTGATGTCAGCGGACACCGTGGCGGTGGACTTTAGCTTGACCGAAGCCTTGAGCGCCGTTCCGCATCTGCGTCGGGTCACCGTATCTGGCCCCGAAATCTATTCCAGGTCCGGCACCGATACCACCAGCTCCGATGACAGCGGTACGATCGACCTTCGCTTGCCCTCCCTGTTGATTGATCACCTGGTGGTCAGGGACGCCTTCCTGGAGTTTTCCGATTCGGCCGGCCGTTTGGTTCAGCGGATTCCGAGTATCGACCTGAAAGCAGAGGTGCGGACCGGCAAGGAAGTAAAGGCGGTTCTGCGTGGTTGCGACGTGGACTGGGAAACCCATCAGAGTCTTTTGACGGACTTGCGCGGGGAGGTGACAGTGGACAACCGGGGGATCGAGGTCGAAGGTCTGAGTGGAGCTCTGAACCATCACCCGGTGCACGTTGAAGGAAGTAGGCGTTGGGACGGGGAGCTGGACATTTCCGTGGAAGCCGAGGGCGCCTCGGTGGCCGAAGTGGAGAACCTCCTGGATCAGACTCTCAGTTTCCTGGCCCAAGGCGATATTGTCGGCACTTTTAAAAAATCCGAAGACCTTTTGGTCTATGAGGGAACCTTCAACGGGGAATTGGAGGGTTACCAGATGACCGACCTCTTCGGTCGTGCCCTCATCACCTCGGATGAAGTCCTGCTGGAAGACCTGGCCGGCGACATCAACGGGGCGAGTTTTGACGGAGGGGGTCGGTTCGACATCCGCGACCCGGAGGCCTTTTACTTCCTGCTGGAGGGGGACGTCGCAGACGTGGATATGGCCAAGGGGCTGATTCCCGGGGAAGAGGAAATGCCCACGACCCACGGTGCAGGCCGGCTGCGAATCGAGCATTTCGATAACCCCGCCTGGACCCGGGTCACCGGAGTGCTGCATGACGGATTCATCGAAATCATGCCCTATGATACCTGTTTGGTGGACGTGATCGCCGTGGAGGATTCGTTGTTTTTCAATCACGTGGAAATCATGTACGGCCACCTCCACGGAATGCTCGAAGGAGCGGCCGACACGGCCGGAAATTTTGATGGCTACATGAGTGTCAGCTCCGAGGACATCTCCACCTTGCCGCCGCGCTGGAATCTGCCGCCCACTACCGGACGCCTCAATGGACAGGGGACCGTGAAAGGCCCTCTGGATGCGTTGACCTTTGCCGGGTGGGTCAACCTCTTCAAATTCGGTCTGGGCCCATTGGCCGCCGGGTACGGCGAGATCGCGCTTGTGGTGGACGACCTGTTGGGCCGCCAGTTGATCACCGCCGGAGTCGATGGCCGGGACTTTTCCATCGGCCGCGTTCCCTTCGGGGATTTCAGTCTGTGGGGCACGGCCAGCCCGTCCTACGCCAGGGTGGATTCCTTCCGGACAGACCTGGGTGATACGAACATCTTCCTGGCCTTCCAGGCCGACTATTCGGAATCGGTCAGCCGGGTCCAGGTGAATGCTTTTCAGGTGGATCTGGAAGGCACCAGCTGGGCCATCGACCAGGCGGTGCCCTTTTCCGTGGGAAACGGCCATTTCTCCCTGCCTGAAATGCGCCTTTTCTCGGACCAAGGCGCCCTGTCGGTCAGCGGACTTTTCGAAAAGGATGAGGTGGTTGCCGGCAGCATCCAGCTGGAGAGCTTCGACATCGCCCTGCTGAACCCCTTCACCAATACCCAGGAGGATCTGGCCGGCCGGATGACCGCCGACATCGTGGTGGGGGGCGAACCGGCTTCCCCGCAGGTCAATTTGACTGCCGATCTTATGGACGCGCCCTTTGCCCTGGCCGATGTTCATTCTATGCACGTGACCGCGGCCTTCAACGAGGGCACCATCGACTTCCAGGAACTCGACCTGCGAACCAATTTCGGCCGGATCACGGGCGAGGGAACCGTGTCGCACCCGGGCGCCGGCGTGGAGGATTACTGGCCGGGGGCGGATCTGGATCTCGATCTGGAAATCCATGAAGGTAATTGGAATTTTCTGGACCAGTTCGCCCTGCCGGCCCTGGATCGCCTTTCCGGCCACTTCAACGGTAACCTGCGGGTGGCCGGCAGCACCTTTGAACCTTTGATCAGGGGACAGGTGCGCAGTGCGCCCTTCCACATCCATTGGCTCCACTTCGACGAAATGTCCAGCGAGATCATGGTGGATCACCAGTCGATGGTCCTGGGTGGCCTGTCCGGCACCAAGCAGGATCTGGTCATGACCGGCCGGATCGAGATTCCCCTGGTCCTGGATCTGCTCAGCGAGCCGACCTCGCCTCTGGACGGCCCCTTCTTCATGCAGGTGGACATTCCCCGGGGGAGTAACCTGGCGCCCTTGGCCCAGGCGACCAACGCGTTTGTGACCGCCAGCGGCACCGGCGGCGCTCATGTCATTATCTCCGGACCGCTGGAACATCCCCTCTACCAGGGAACCCTGGAGATCAGGGACGCGGGTTTTGTCCTGCGAAACCTCCAGGAGGTCTACCACGAGGTTTCCGTGGACGGCATTTTCCAAGGCGACGGGTTGAAGGTTTTTAATATCACCGGAGGCGAGGGCCTGCGCGGAAGGTTCACCGGCGAAGGTCAGGTCATTTTCAATGGCCTGGAGATGCGGTCCTTCGATATCAATCTGGGCCTGGACCGGTTCCTGGTGGCCTCCATCCCCGACATGGCGGCTGTCGTCAGCGGTAGAAATGGACGATTGACCAGTGTTCCGGTGGGGCCGGACAGCACCCTGGTACCCAAGTTCACCGGCGATCTGGAGGTCATCAAAGCCCGCTATTTGGGAAATTTCGGCCAGGGTTCCGGCGCCAACGATCCGTTGCAGGCCACCGTGGCGCCCGATTGGCTGGCCGACCTGCATCTTCACGCCCAGCCGCGAGTGGCCACCATTTTAAACCGCGAGCTCGAACTCTTCATGGGGGGCGATCTCGACCTGATCCGAAGCGAGGAGGGGCTCTACCTGCGGGGGTCTTTGGATGTGAACTCGGGGCGGCTGATCGTCTTCAACAACAATTTCGAGGTTCGGCGAGGACGCCTGGATTTCAGCCGGGAACTGGGCTTCGATCCGCGGGTCGACCTGGACGCGGAAACAAAGTTCCGTCTGCGCAGTCAACACTCGAGCAACAGCATCATCGAGGTCATCGGCGTTCACGTGACCGGGCCCCTGTCGGGACCGGACATCCAGTTCTCCTCCGAACGCGGATATTCCCGTGAGGCTATCCAGCGCATGCTGGTGGGCCTGGAACCGCATGCCACGCCCGAGGGCGATTCGGGCCGGCTGGCCAACACCTCGATTGCCGCCGGGTTCAACATCGTCGAGCGGGAAATCGCCCGGGAACTGGATATCTTCGACACCTTCGAGATCGACCAGATCCAGCGCCAGCGCGAAACCGGCGATTCGGCCTTCGACCCGTTGATCGGGGTGGGCAAGTACATCGGCAGCGATCTGTACCTCAAGTACGCCCAGGGCATCCGGCAGGACGACCGCGATTTCATCGTGGAGTACCAGATCAACCGGCACCTGCTGCTGCAGTCGGAAATCCGCCGGCGCATCGATGAGAACCAGGGGTCGTCGACCTACAACCTGGACCTCAAGTACCGTTTTGAATATTGACCCTTTGGTGATGGAGCAGCTTTGAACGACATCCTCGACCAGCTTAACGAGGCCCAGGCCGACGCCGTGACCGCCCCCGATGGACCGGTACTGGTGGTGGCCGGGGCCGGCACCGGCAAGACTCGGGTTTTGACCACGCGCGTGGCCTGGCTCATGGCTGAAAAAGACGTGTACGCCAGCCAGATTTTGGCCTTCACCTTCACCAACCGCGCGGCCAAGGAAATGAAGGAACGGGTGGCCGCCAACCTGGACGGACGGGACGTCCCCTTCTGGATCGGCACCTTCCACGCCACGGGTCTGAAAATCCTGCGCGCCGACGGGGCGCACATCGGCATCCAGCCCGGATTTTCCATCTTCGACACCGACGACAGCAAACGCCTGCTCAAGCAGGTCATGGCTGACCTGAAGGTAGACCCCAAACAGTTCACCCCCAACGCCACCCGATCACTGATCAGTAAGTGGAAAAACGACGACCTGGATCCCGCCAAGGCCAAGGCTCACGCGCGGTCTTTTGTCGAGGAGAAATACGCCGCCATCTACGAGGGATACCAGGCCGCCCTGGTCAAGTGCAACGCCCTGGACTTCGACGACCTTATCCTGCGGACGGTGCACCTGCTGGAACAGGTGGAACCCGTGCGGCAAAAATACGCGCAGAAGTTCCGGCACGTTCTGGTGGATGAATTCCAGGACACCAACCCGCTTCAGTTGGTGCTGGTCAAGCTGCTGACCTGCGTGCACGGCAACCTGTTTGTGGTGGGGGACGATGACCAGTCCATCTATTCCTGGCGCGGGGCCCGTATCGAAAACATGCTCCAGTTCGACGAGTATTTTCCTGGAGCGGTGACCTTCCGGCTGGAACAAAACTACCGCAGTACCGGCAACATCCTGTCGGCGGCAAACGAAGTCATCGCCCACAACAAGCAGCGCAAAGGCAAAAATTTGTGGACCGACGGGGCGGCCGGCGACCTGCTGTGCGAAGAGGAGTTTTTTGACGACGAGGACGAAGCCGCGCGACTGGTGGAGATCATCCGCACCGAAACCGCCGCCGGCATGTCGCGCGGAGACGTGACGGTCCTGTACCGCACCAATGCCCAGTCCCGTGTGCTGGAAGATGGCCTGCGGCGGGCTTCGCTGCCCTACCAGATCGTGGGCAGTCTGCACTTCTATGAGCGCAAGGAAGTTCGCGACCTGATGGCCTACCTCAAGCTGGTGGCCAACCCCGCGGACCAGATATCCCTCCAGCGCGTGATCAACGTGCCCAAGCGGAAAATCGGTGACACCACGGTGAATCGCCTGGTGGGCCTGGCAGGCCGTGAAAACCTTACCCTGGGCGAGGCCGCCGCCCGCGACGGGTTGCTGGAACAGGAAATCGCGCCAGCTGGTTGCAAGCGGGTGCGTGCCTTTTTCGACCTGGCGGTGCGGTGGCGGATGTTGGCGACCACCGGGGAACCGGTGCACGAGATCTTGATCCGGATCATGAAGGACATCGGCTACCAGGGTTATTTGGAAATGGACGATCCCGACAGCGCCGGGGCCCGGGGTGAAAACGTGGCCGAACTGGTCAACGCCGCGGCTGGATTCCACGAGTCCACGGTCGGGGGCACGCTGGACCAGTTCCTGGAGCAGGTGGCCCTGGTGTCGGATCCGGATACCATCACCGATGGTGAAGGCGTCGTCAGGCTGATGACCATCCACACCGCCAAGGGGTTGGAATTCCCGGTGGTGGTGATCACCGGATGCGAGGACGACATTCTGCCGCACATCAACAGCACCGAGGAAGAAAGCGGACTTGAAGAGGAACGCCGCCTGTTCTACGTGGCGGTGACCCGGGCCGAAAAAAGAGTCTACCTGCTGCACGCGGCCCGCCGGCGTCGGTTCGGTACCTGGCAGGACAGCCTGCCCTCGCGATTTCTGGCCGAAGTTCCGGACGCCCTGATCGAGCGACGTCACCTGGATTCCCGCAGCACCTTTACCGAACCGGTGGCCCGCGGTCTTTTTGGTGGCGACCGGACGCAGCGGCGGCGCCGGCCGGCCGCCGGCAGCCGTGCAAATTCGGAAGTCAGGCCGGTCAGTCCCGACGAATGGGGCCATCGAGGAACCCAACCCGAGGTTCCCCAGGTCGATCCCGATTGGTCTGACGACGTCGTGCAGGCCTCTCCGTACTACGAGGGGCAGACCGTTTCTCACGGGATATTCGGCTCGGGGATCGTGGCCCGAGTTGAGGGCGCCGGCCCGGACATGATGGTCACCGTGGATTTCCACGAGTCCGGGCGCAAGCATATCAATCCCCGTTTTGCTCCCCTGGTGCCCGTGGATTGACGCCCATTGTGGTTAGGGTCAGTGGATGAAGGTGATCTTCTGGACCGAGCGGGCCCCGGAGCCGGTGAATTCCACCCAGTAGATCCCGGCCGGCAAACCGGCGGCAGTCCCTGGGGGCGGCCAGGTCCAGATGTGGGGCATAGCTTCAGGATCATTCTTCGGACCGGTGGCCGCTAACAGTCCCAGGTTGGTGTTGCCGACAAGCCTCCCTCTTATATCGTACAATTTTGCAATGATTTTCCTGTCTGAGGTCAGGAAAAGCCTGAATTCTGCACCCATGGCCGATACGGGGTTTGGCCAGGGGCCCACGGTCTGCAGAACCGGAGGCGGACTCCAGGGCGATCGCATCAGGACCATGCCTTCCGGATCCACGGAAACCGAATCCACGGGGCAATCCAGCTGCCAGGTAAAAGCCTCGGACACCCGGGACAGGATGACCAGTTCTTCCCGTGTTTCGCAGGCCGTGTGAATCACCACCGGAACCGCCATTTCGAAAACCGGGGTCTGGTATTGCCTGAAGTTGATGCGAACAGTGTCATAGGCCTCATCCCTGTCCCAGATGGAAATGTCTGGGATCACCAGCGGTACGGCCGCAGTGGTTACCCAGGGAGTAAAAAACGAATCCAGTTCACGCCCCGCAGCGGCTTCGGCGTGGCCGATCATGTCGGCCAGGGTGACGCTGCCCAGAACCAGTTCCGGGTCCCTGGCGTAGTCGGTCAGGAAACGGAAAAAGTCCTCGTCCCCGATCAACATCCTCAACATGTGCAGGACCCAGGCGCCCTTGTCGTAGATCAGGGTGTTGGGCAGGATGGGATCCGGGTCGCTCAGCAAGCCCTGATCCGCAAAAAGATCGGCATGACGTTGCCCACCAATTTCCCGCATGTATTGCTGGTACATCGGCAAGCCGTAGGCATGCTCGATCCACAGGGCTTCACAGTAGCGGGCGAAGCCTTCGTTGAGCCAGATGTCCGCCCACACCGTCGGGGTCAAGCTGTCGCCGAACCACATGTGGGCAAGTTCATGGATCACCACCAGTTCGTAGAAGCGGTCGCCGGTGAAAATGATCTGGCTCAGACTGGAGGCCGTCTGGTGTTCCATCGAACCCAGCCACTTGATTTCGACCTGGGCGTATTTTTCCCCGGGAAAAGGATAAGGGCCGGCCAGTCGGACCATGAGTTCCATCATGTCGCAGGTGGGAGCCAGATCGATTTCGGCATCCTGGCGGTCCTGGGGAAAGACGTGGAAATCCAGGCGGACCGGGTCACCGCCGGCAGGATGGCAGTCTTCGCTCCAGGAAACGTAGTTGGTGGCGGCCACCGATACGAGGTAGGTGGCGATGGGAAAGGCCTCGCGCCAGGCGAAACGCCGCAGTCCGGGGCCGGGGGCATCTTCAAACAAAAGAGTCCCGTTGGAGATGGCCACCAGGGGGTCGGGAACGGTGACCACCATGCTGACCAGGGCTTTATCGGAAGGATGGTCCTTGCAAGGCCACCACGCATGCGACGACCAGGGTTGGCTCTGGTTGGCGACGATGGGCACGTCGTCGGTTGGATCACGGGGCGTGCCGTTCTCCTGGACCCGGAACATCAGGCCGGTTCGGAATGCCCCGTGTGGGGGAGGACGGCCCTGCCAGCGGATGGTCAGCGTTTCGGCCGCGGCGGCCGACAGGGGCGGATCGAAGGTGACGACCAGGCTGTCGCCTTCGTGGGTGAAGAGGGCCTCGGTTCCCCGGAGGATCACCCCGTCGCAGGTCAGGTCATCCACCAGATCCAGTCGCACTTGTTGAAGGCCCGCCGCCAGGGCCGACAGGCCGATGTCCACGGTTCCGGTGATGGTGCGTTCGGTAGGGAAAAGCTGGATGTCCAGATCATAACTCAGGACGTCGTAACCCCGATCCCCGCTGGGTGGAGGTGGAAAATCCTTGTCGGTGAGCCATTCCACAGGCAGGCGGCACTTGGCGGGGCTGGGTTCAGGAAGGGTGCGGGCGGTCGATCCGGTGGCCGGCCAGGTGAAAGTCACCGTCAGCAGATAAACAAGAATGATGAAACGGCATGGTATCATTCCCGGTCACGGCCGCATTTCCAGCAGGTGTCGAATCGGCCTTCGATTTCCTCGGCACAACCCTGGCAAACCCAGGATCCGGTCGAGGGTACTGGTTCGGTCGCCAGGATATCCCGAGCCTTGTCCACCTGGTCGTCAGGAACGAAAAGCTTGACTCCGGCCTGCAGATCCAGATGGGGCCGCATACCTCCGCAGTTGTCTTTTTCGAGGACAACCGGCACTCCCAAATTTTCCAGCCGGCCCTTGGCGATCTGCGCCTCGATTTCGCTGGTGTAGGTTTCCAGCCTGGTCATTCCGTCACGCATGAAGAAATCCTTTCAACGGTTCGGTCCTTATCATTCAGAATAAGAATACTACGGATTTTTGGCAGGGAAAAGCCCGGTTCGGGCTGTGGACCACAGCCAAGGGCTTGCGGCCTGGCCCAAATCCAGCGACAATGGGTTCGATGAAATCCGTCATGCGGCCTGCCTGGCAGGTGTTCTTTTTCCGGAGGTAATTCCTTGAGCCGACGCGATCCCCATTCTTTCAGCGACCTGGATCAGGGCCGGGTTGCCAGCATGGACCTTGACCTGAACGTAGATTTCTCTTCCAGCCGCCTTCACGGGAAGGCCACCTTGAACCTGGCCGCCCCGGGCGGTGGTCCTCTGGACCTGGACACGCGGGATCTGGAAATTCGCGGCGTCACCGATACCGACGGCAACGAACTGGCCTGGGAAATCGCCGAGCAGGACGACATCCTGGGTTCGTGTCTGCGGGTCACTCTGCCGGTCGGTGCGCAGGCCTTCACCATCGACTATGCCACCAGTCCGCAGGCCAGTGCCCTCCAGTGGCTCGAACCCGCGCAGACCGACGGCGGCAAACATCCCTACCTGTTCAGCCAGTGCCAGGCCATCCACGCGCGCAGTGTCATACCCTGCCAGGATTCTCCGTTGGCGCGGTTCACCTTCCACGCCAAAATGACGGTGCCCGAGGATCTGACCGTGGTCATGGCCGCGGCTCCCGGGCAGGCGGGCACCGGGTCGCAGCCCGGTACGCGCAGCTTCAGCTTCGAGATGCCCCAGTCCATCCCCCCGTACTTGTTCGCCTTTGCTGTGGGCAACATCGTCTCGCAGGATCTGGGGCCCCGGTCTCGGGTGTACACAGAGCCGGAGACCCTTGAAAAATCCGCCTGGGAATTCGCCGACGTGGATAAGATGCTGCTGGCGGCCGAGGACGTTTTTGGTCCCTACCTGTGGGATCGTTTCGATTTCCTGGTCATGCCCGGATCTTTCCCCTACGGCGGGATGGAAAACCCGCGCCTGACCTTCTTGACGCCCACGCTTTTGGCCGGCGATCGGTCGCTGGTCAACGTCCTGGCCCACGAACTGGCGCACAGCTGGACCGGCAACCTGGTCACCAACGCCACCATGGATGACTTCTGGCTCAACGAAGGTTTCACGGTCTGGGCCGAGCGGCGCATCCTGGAAAATCTGGACGGACTGGAAGCCAAGTCCCTGGCCTCGGCCATCGGTCGCAACGGGCTGATGGAGGCCATGAACTCCTTCGGCATGGACTCACCGTTCACCCAGCTGCAGACCGACAGCAAGGGTTCGGATCCGGACGAGTTCTACTCTCTGGTTCCCTACGAGAAAGGTTACCTGTTCGTGGCCCTGCTCGAACAGGCCGCGGGCCGCGAGAAGTTCGACGCCTTCATCAAGAAATATATCAAGCATTTCAGCTTCACCTCGATCACCACCGCCCAGTTCGAAGAGTTTCTGAACGCCGAACTGCCGGGCATCCCTGACCAGGTCCGTGCGAACGAATGGATCCACCAGGCCGGGCTGCCCGACAATAACCCGGTGTTCGAGTCCGAGCGGTTGGCCATGCTGGAAAATCTGGCCAAGAGCTGGTCCGACGGTGGGCGCCCCGATGTGGCCGCGGCCAAGAAGTGGACACCAGAAGACTGGCAGATCTTCCTGCAGGCCTTGCCGCGCACCCTGCCTCAGGAGGACTGCGCCTGGCTGGACGAGAACTTCGGTCTGACCGGACAGGGCAACAGTGAAATCCTTTGCAACTGGCTGATCATCGCCACCGGCAGCGGGTACGAACCCACCTTCGACCGCACCGCCCGTTTCCTCAGTGAAGTGGGGCGGATGAAGTACCTCAAGCCGCTGTACACGACGCTTTACTCAGGGAAAAAGACCAAGGGTCTGGCCAAGGAGATTTTTGCCGCCAACGCGAATGGGTATCATCCCATCGCCCGCGGCGGGATTGAAAGGATCATGGCCGGTTAGGTCTTGCCGGTTGGAGTTTTTCGGAATCGGCCCGGGTTGTATCCCGGGCCGATTTATCTATACGCGGACTTCGCACTTCTCCCGCTGGGAGCGGTAGCAGGCGTCCACGACCTTCAGGGTCGCCAGTCCGTCTTCCACGGTTACCGGGGGCGTGGTTCCTCCCCGGACTGATGCCAGCCAGTCAACGAGCAAGGGCGGAAGGGTCGGGGCACCGGCGGAAATCTGGAAGTTTTCCTGCCCGCTATCGGTTCGCATGACGATTCCGCCTTCCAGGTAGTCCGCCTGGAGTTGCCCTTTTTCTCCCACGACCTCCAGCCAACAGGCCCGGCTCAGGGTGTACTTGCTCACTTCCAGGCTTGCCCAGCAGCCGTCTGACAGGACGGCTCGGGCCAGGAACAGATCCTCGACCACAGGATTTTGAATCTGCGCCTGCCGTGAATCCACGCTCACGAATTCGGCTCCGGTCACAAAACGCACGGTGTCGAACAGGTGCACGCCGGTCAAGAGAACCGATCCGCCCACCGTTTCGTCGGGATTGCGTTGCCAGCTCAAGGTGGTGGGCGCCAGGCGTTGCGATCCGCGCACCAGGTGAATGCGGCCTAGCTGCGGGACAAGCTGGCGGACCTTCAGGATGACGGGATTCCAGCGCAATGCTTGGCCGACCATGAGCTGGTGTTGGGCTTCAGCGTCCAGGACCGCCAGCTGCATGGCTTGGTCGAGGGTGCCGGTCATGGGTTTTTCCAGCAGGAGGGGTTTGCCCGCGGCCAGGACCGCGGTCGCCAGTTCGAAGTGGCTGGACGGCGGCGTGCAGACTATCACACCGTCAACATCGGGGTCCGCAATGAGGTTGGCCGGTTCCGCGTGGTAACGGCAATCGAAGTCGGCGGCCAGCCGCCGGCCCTCTTTTTCCGTACGGCGGCAACAGGCCGCCGCGGTCATATGGGGAACATCACCTGCTGCATGGCGCAGGTAGCGGGTTCCGTGGGCGCCGGCGCCGATCACTCCGATCCCGAAAGTCATGATCCGGCCCGTTTCTGGCTGAGGGGGCGGGCCCGGTGAAGCGACAGCAGAGAGGCGTCGCCGGTACCGGGCCTGGACACGCCTCCCGGAACGGAGTCTATCATGCACTCCAGGACCATGTCACGGCCGACCGCTGGCGTCGGTATTTCCATTCTCGCGGGAGTCCTGTTCCTGATCGTCGGATTCACCGGCGCGGACGCCCAGGTCGACGACCCGGTCGTCATCAACGAGGTCATGGCCGATCCGGCCATTGACTGGGATGGCGATGGTGCCGCCGATTTCAAGAATGACGAATGGATTGAAATCCTCAACAACAGTCCCGATCCGGTCGACCTGTCCGACTATTTCCTCCGGGATGGTCTGGGGGAGGATCCGCACCTGGCGCTGTCCGGGGTTCTGGATCCCGGTGAAACGGAGGTCTATTACGGATCTGAAGCGGTAGCCTGGCAAACCGAAATGGGGATGACGACCTCGGGATTCAGTCTGAACAACGGTGGAGACCTCGTGCAGCTGGTGAGGGCATTCACGGGTCCGGACGGGCCCGAGTGGGAACTGATGTTTGTCATTTCTTACGACGACCACGAGGCGGAAGATGATCGTTCCTGCGGGTTCAATACCGCACTGAGCGAATGGCTTCTGTTCGATGCCATCAATCCCTACGGCGGAGACCGGGAGCCAACCGGAACCGGTTGTGCGCCCTCGCCCGGCGAGCCCAATACCTGTCAAGATAACGTGGCGGTGGAAAGCTATTCCTTCGGTCAGGTCAAACTGATTTTCCGGTAGCTAGAACGTCCCAACCCTGTGTCGGGTCGTCCCCGTGACCCGGCAACCGGACGGACCGGGAAAGGAGTCCCGGTTCGTCCTTTTTTTGGAACCCAATCCTTGGCGATAATCCCCGAAAAATCCCCACCTCGGCGGGCCAAACCGGTTGATTTGTCTTTAATTATTCGTCTGGTTCCTGTAATCTGGCCCTCGAATATGCCACCTGTTTCCGAATCCCCAGCCGCGGGATCCCCAGGCCCTTTCAGGAGTAAAAATGCCCTTCAATGAAAACCAGAAAATGATCCGACAGATGGCCCGCGATTTTGCCGATTCCCGGCTTGCGCCCATCGCCGCGGAAATCGACCGGTCAGGCGAATTTCCGGTGGCCACGGTCAAGGAAATGGGGGCCCTGGGGTTTTTGGGTCTGGCCGTTCCCGAACAGTACGGAGGCGCCGGGGCGGACATGACCAGTTACGCCCTGGTGGTCGAAGAGGTGTCCCGGGTGTGCGGTAGCCACGGCCTTACCGTGGCCGCCCACAACAGTCTGGGCTGTTGGCCCATCGCGACCCTGGGAACCGAGGAGCAGAAGAAGGAATTCCTTCCCCGCGCCGCGACGGGGGAATCCCTGCTCTCCTTCGGCTTGACCGAAGCCGAGGCCGGCAGCGATGCCGGCGGCACCCGGACCACGGCCGTCAAGGACGGGGACGACTGGGTCCTGAACGGCAGCAAGATGTGGATCACCAATTCGCACTACGCCCACGGCCTGATCATCACCGCCAAGACGGACCTGGAGGCCGAGGGCAGCCGCGGCATCAGCGCTTTCATCGTGCCCCCGGATACGCCGGGATTTACGGTCGAGAAAAAAGAAAACAAGCTGGGCATGCGGGCTTCCGATACGGCGCCTCTGACCCTCGAAGATGTCCGCGTTCCCGGCCGGTACCTGCTGGGCAAAGAAGGCGAGGGCTTCAAGTATTTCATGATGACCCTGGACGGCGGTCGCATCTCCATCGCCGCAGTGGCTCTGGGCCTGGCCGTCGGAGCCTACGACGTGGCCCGCGCTTATTCCAAGGAGCGCCATCAGTTTGGCAAGCCCATCGCGCGTTTCCAGGCGATTGAGTTCATGCTGGCTGACATGGCCACTCAGATCCAGGCCGCCCGCCTGATCACTTACGAAGCTTGCCGTCTGAAAGACAACAAGGAGGATTTCGGGCAGATGGCGGCCATGGCCAAGCTGCATGCCAGCGAAACGGCCATGTTTGTCACCGACCGAGCCATCCAGATTCTGGGCGGGTACGGTTACACCACCGAGTATCCAGTCGAACGCATGTACCGCGACGCCAAACTCTGCACCATCGGCGAGGGGACCAGCGAGATCCAGCGCATGGTCATCGGCCGCCACGAACTGGCAGACTGAAAAGGAGACCCAATAATGAGCAACCGATCCGTGATCTGTGCAGCCGTACGTACTCCCATCGGCAGGTTCCAGGGTGGGCTGGCTTCCGTGCGCGCTCCCCAGCTGGGCGCGATATGCGTGAAGGCTATTCTGGAAAAAACCGGCCTTGACCCGGCCAAAGTGGACGAGGTCATCATGGGCAACGTCTGTCAGGCCGGTCTCCAGCAGAATCCCGCCCGGCAGGCCGCCATATTTGGGGGCGTGCCGGCTAGTGTGAGCGCCATGACCATCAACAAGGTCTGCGGCTCGGGCCTGAAGTCCGTGGCCCTGGCCGACCAGGCAATCCGTGTCGGTGACAAGGAATGCGTCATTGCCGGCGGGATGGAGAACATGAGCCAGATTCCCTACGCCTTGCTCAAAGCTCGCGACGGGCTGCGCCTGGGCGACGGCAAGGTCACCGACCTGCTGGTTCACGATGGCCTGTGGGATATCTACAACAATTTCCACATGGGCATGACGGCCGAATGGGTGGTCGATAATTTCAAGGTGTCCCGCGAGGACCAGGACGCCTACGCCGCCCGCAGCCACCAGCGTGCGGTCGCCGCCTGGGAAGCCGGCAAGTTCGATGCCGAGGTAGTTCCTGTGGAAGTGCCGCAGCGCAAGAAAGACCCGGTGGTCGTTTCCCGTGACGAGGGACCGCGGGCCGATGCCTCGAAGGAGGGCATGGCCAAGCTGCGGCCGGCTTTCAAGCGGGACGGCGGCACCGTGACCGCGGGCAACGCCTCCTCGATCAACGACGGCGCGGCGGCCCTTTTGATTTGCAGCGAGGAATTCGCCAAGGCAAACGGGTTGCCCATCCGCGCCTATATCGAAGCCGCCAGTACCGGAGCCGTCGAACCAAACGAAGTGATGATGGCCCCGGTAACCAGCGTGAAAAACCTGCTGGCCAAGACGGGAAAAACCATCTCGGACTACGGGCTGTTCGAACTCAACGAGGCCTTCGCGGCCCAGAGCCTGGCCGTGGTGCGCGAACTCGGCCTGGACGACAACAAGGTGAACGTCAACGGAGGCGGGGTCAGTCTGGGGCATCCCATCGGCTGTTCGGGCGCCCGTATCCTGGTGACCCTGCTGCATGCCATGGAAGACCGTGGTGTCAAAGACGGAATTGCGAGTCTGTGCCTTGGCGGCGGCGACGCCGTGAGCATGGCCATTACCATTGCCTAGAAACGGGATTCAACCTCAAGGGGAAAGGAACGCACCATGAAGGTTTCGGTGATCGGCTGCGGGACGATGGGAAATGGCATCGCCCAGGTATTCGCCCAGTTTGGCAAAGAAGTGAATCTGATCGACATCAAGAAGGAGTATCTCGACCGTGCCCTGGGCACGATCGAAAAGAACCTAGGGCGCATGGTCAAGAAGGAGAAGATCACCGAGGCCGATGCCTCGGCCACCTTGGGTCGGCTGGCCGCGGCCACCGATCTGAAGGCCGCCGCCGACAGTGAACTGGTCGTCGAAGCGGTGTTCGAGAATTTCGAGGTCAAGAAGGAGATCTTCACGAATCTGGACGAAATCTGCGGACCGGAGACCATCCTGGCCAGCAACACCAGCAGTATCAGCCTGACCAAGATCGCCGGCACAACGGGCCGGGCCGACAAGGTGATCGGCATGCACTTCATGAACCCGGTGCCCATCATGAAACTGGTCGAGGTCATCTGCGGCCAGGCCACCAGTGATGAAACCCTGGCCACCGTGACGCAGATCGCCAAGGATCTGGGCAAGGTGCCGGTCACGGTGCAGGATTACCCGGGATTCATTTCCAACCGTGTCCTGTTGCCCATGATCAACGAAGCGGTTTTCTGCCTGATGGAAGGCGTCGCCGAACGCGAGGCCATCGACACGGTGATGAAGCTGGGCATGGCCCATCCCATGGGCCCCT
>RCNF010000812.1_pt1 | contig 16307 bp, 5 predicted proteins | sample 2041311 | NCBI WGS metagenome assembly RCNF01 (sample SAMN09708228, study PRJNA481090) | Marine sediment metagenome, whole genome shotgun sequencing project. | biome: marine sediment; feature: ocean; material: sediment; isolation source: Sewage treatment plant 2 marine sediment (STP2) ... | reverse complement strand
TCCTCAATCGCCCTGCCATAAATGACAGGGCTAAAAACCGCGCCCCCTTAAGGGGGCTTTTGTGTCATTGCGAGAGCTACCCCAGCCCTGTCATTGCGAGGAGGCCACAAGCCGACGAAAAAATCTCCCGAATTCCACGACCACCCGGCCCTTCAACAAGCCTGTCCCGAGTGGACACTAAGCCCTTCGCCAAGTTTATCCTGAGTGAAACACAGCGAAATCGAAGGGCTCTGGGCTAGCTCTGCGAAGTGGTAATCGAGGGGCTCAGGTTAAACGGAGTCGATGAGGAACGAAAAAATATCCTGAATTCCACAACCGCTCGACAACACCCCTAATTGACAGTAAATCTCCCCTGTCCTATACTGAAAGCAGCTCAACAGCCACACCTGGAAATAGGAGAAACGCTGCCGGATAAAATTCTTCAGATCCAGCTATTAGGGAACTTTCACCTCGTCTACGGCGATAAACCTGTCATTGGCGTAGATTCTCCACGGCTGCAATCGTTTTTAGCCTACTTATTAATCAACCGCAAATCTCCCCTCTCTCGCCAGCATTTGTCTTATCTCTTCTGGCCGGATTCCTCTGAATCACAGGCTCGCACAAACCTTAGAAATTTACTTTACCGGCTGCGGGGAGCCCTTCCAGATGCAGACCGCTACCTGGATGTTGGTTCAAAAAATATCTGGTGGCAGCCTGATGCTCCATATAAAGTAGATTTGGATGATTTTGAGCTTGCTTCGGATCGAGCTGAAAAGGTCCAGGGATCAGGAGAGCCTGAAACTTATCAGAAGGCATTGGAAGAAGCAGCAAATTTCTACGGGGGCGATCTGCTTCCCAGCTGTTACGATGATTGGATCTTCCCCGAGCGGGAGCGTCTCAGCCAGGCTTATCTGAGAGTTTTAGAAAAACTTGTGGAAATCCTGGAGGAAAATCAGGAGTTTGGAGCTGCCATCAAGAATGCTCAGCAGCTCATCAGGCAGGATCAACTGCATGAGGATTCTTACCGACGCCTGATGCGATTACATTCCCTGAATGGGGAGAGAGCCCGGGCCTTACGGACCTACCATACTTGTATAGATGTCCTGGAGAAAGAATTGGGAATGGATCCCAGCCAGGCAACCAGGGAACTATATCAGCAGCTGCTTGATCGTGAAGTCGAACTGGAAAAACCTGCCCGGGCAACCGAAAGGGGAGCAGAGCTGGTTGGGCGGGATCAAGCCTGGGGGAACTTACAAAAGGTTTGGCGCGATCTGGAATTTCAACCCCACTTTGTTTTGATCAAGGGTGAAGCAGGCATTGGTAAAACCCACCTGGCAGAGGAATTCTTACGCTGGACCCGCCGGGGTGGAATTAAATCAGTTAAAACCCGGTCTTATCCTGGCGAAGGAGAACTGGCCTATACCCCGGTCACCGCTATCTTAAGAAGTGAAATAATCCGGGAAAAATTAACCAACCTGGAAGAATCCTGGCTGACTGAAATATCCCGTCTGCTGCCGGAGCTGCGGACCGACTTTCCTGACCTGCCAGCTCCTGAACAGCTGGGGGAGAACTGGCAGCGCCAGAGGATGTTTGAAGCCTGTGCCCAGGCCGTCTTAAAGGGAGAGCAAAAGCTAGTAATCCTCCTGGATGATCTGCAGTGGTGCGATCGCGAGACTCTGGCCTGGATTCGATACATCATGGAGTTTGATTCAAAAACAAAATTGGCCCTGGTGGGGACTTTAAGAACGGAAGAACTCTCCCCGGATAATCCCTTAACGACTCTGATTTCAGACCTGCAGCGGAGTGGGAAGATCACTGAAATTGAGCTAAATCCCCTTGATCAGGAAGCTACCTACACACTGGCTTCAACTCTGTGGGGTGAACAACTGGATGATCAGGCTGCTGAACGCCTTTTTCGGGAGACAGAAGGCAATCCGCTCTTTGTAGTCGAAGTAGTGCGTTCTGGATTTTTACGAGAAGGAACGAGTCCCACAGAAACGGTAAAATTACCTCCCAAAGTGCAGGCTGTGATTGAAGCTCGCCTGGGAGCGCTTTCTCCAGAAACCCGGGAACTAGCCTCCCTGGCTGCAGTGCTGGGGCGTGAATTTGATTTTGAATCGTTATTCCAGGCTGGAGGGATGGAGGAAGAAATTGTCCTGAGCGGCCTGGATGAACTCTGGCAGCGGCGCCTGATTCGAGATGAAGGAGAAGAGGGCTACAACTTCAGCCATGATAAGTTCCGGGAAATCATTTACCAGAACTTGAGTCCGCATCGGCGAACTAACCTGCATCGGAAAGTTGCAGATGCCCTGGAGCGAATGCACCAGGACCAAATAGAGATAGTTTCCTCTCAGCTGGCTTTTCACCTTGATCAAGGAGGCGAGCCGGACAAGGCGATCCAATATTATAGTAAGGCAGGAGAACAAGCCCGCCGGGTTTACGCCTGGCAGGATGCGATCGACTATTATCAGCGGGCAGCGGATTTATTGGCGGACCGAAAGGATAAAAGAGCCATCCAGCTCTTCCTGGGTTGGGGCAATGCTCTCTTGAGAGAAGCCAGGTATGAGGAAGCCGCGGAAGCCTATCAAAAAATGATAAAAGCAGCGGAGGCAGCCCAGAATCTCGATTCGACAGCCCGGGCTTTGGTCGCTCTGGCTAAAGTCCAGGATCGCCTGGGGGAGTATCAGGTTGCCCTGGAAAATGCTGATCGGGCTGCAGAGTTAGCTGAAAAATCCAAATCCAATCCTGAGAAATTGGCTGCGGTGCTGATGAAGGGTCAGCTCTATTATCGGCTTGGAGAAAATGAAAAAGCTCTCAATCTGGGGAAAGAAGCCCTGGTCTTGAGTGAAAAGCTTGATGATCAGTTAACTAAAGGCCGCTGCCTAAATTTAATGGGTTTGATTCATGATGTACTGGGTGATTATGATCAGGCTAAAACTTATAAAGAGCAGGCTCTGTCGATCTCAAAGGAGATGGGGGGACAGAGATCAAAATGGTGGATCGGTAATATTACTAATAACCTGGCCAATACCGCCAACCTGCAGGGGAATTTTCAAGAGGCGGTGGATTTATACCAGCAAGCGCTGGATATAATGAGTGAAATCGGTGATCAGGACTGGCAGGTCATGTGCCTGGTCAATTTAGGCGCTGCCAAGGTTGGCCTGGGATTTTATAAAGAAGCGGAGGAAGATTTATTACGGGTGATAGAGTTGACTGAAACTGTGGGTTGGTCCGGTCTTTCCTTAACTTACTTCTTCCTGGGTGAAGCCCTGCTAAGCCAGGGGAAAGTGGAAGATGCCCTGGCAGCAGCTCTAAAAGCTCTTAACTATGCTGAAGAAACAGGAGCCCAGGAATCCCTGGGGGCAGCCTGGCGAGCGCTCGGTAAGGTGGCTTCCCAAAACCCAGGGGGGATCACCATCAAGAAACAAATATATCAAGCGGGAGAATGCTTTAAGAATAGCGAAAATATCTTTAAAGATGTGGGTGCGGATGCCGAGCTGGCTCATACCTTAAAGGCCTGGGCGGAGTACGAGCTGTCCGCGGGGGGGAAGAAAAAGGGCAAAAAAATGTGGGCTGAAGCCAAAGAGATCTTCCAGAGGCTGGAGGTGGCTGCAGAAGTGGAACGCATGGACAAGGAACGTCGGGACGAGGAGCGCTAAGAAGTGCACCAAAAACTCCCGCCGGGCAGCTTTACCAGCGGGAGTTTAATTCAAAAAAATTCCAATTCATAACCCGGTTTTTGATTTACCCCAACCGGGTCCAGGATCCACCCCAAACCATAACATGGGTATTACAATCCGCCGATGAGGGGGTCTTCCAGTTCTTCAACAGAAATACAAACAAACCCGTAGGAGTCATCATCTGGAGGCGCTGTAAAGGTAATAGAAGCCGGGGGGAATTCTACCCAGGCAGGGGCCCAATGAGCATCCTTCAAATTAGCATTCTTTAACACCAGGTAGGCTACTCGTGGTCGTCCTAATTCCGGATCGTATCCATTGCTCCAGGCTTTAGGAGAATATTTAAGAAGTATTTCATATTCGGTTATAAGCTGATGCTGATCTCCCTCTTCGACCCGGAAATAAGTAATAAATCGGGACACTTTTAAAGGATCTTTCTTTGTAATAGCTCTGGCTTTCTTTATTAATTTCATTGGGATCGTTTTTATTATTTTCAGCCCGTGACCTCCCCCTGGCAGCACCAGCTTGGCTCTGATGTAATCCCCATCCATTTGATGCAAGACTTCCCCTCGAAAATCCTCAGGACCACAATTTTGTTTTTCCATTTTTCCTCCAATTAAGTGATAAGACCTTTCCCAATCTAAAAATTTATCTTCAACTTGGATTGCCGGAACGGCCAGGTGATGTTATTTCCCGCTGAAATCCCCCTGCCGTGGAATATAAATGGGCAGCTTTTGTCTCCTTTAATAAGCGTAGCATAGGCAGGGCAAGATAACAAGACCCCTCTATTTCAGTCAAGAAATGATCCTTTAAATAAATCTCTTCTCAGGAAACGTTTCCTGAAACGCTTTGGAAACGCACCATTTACTATACTGCTGGTGTAAGTTCAAACATTCAGTAGAAATAAGGAGAAATCCCATGTTATCCTGGAATGATTATTACGTTCAAGAACAAAGGAGAAATGACCGGATGGCCGAAGCCGAACACGAACGACTGTTGAAATCCGTTTCTTCTCAGAAGAAATCTTCTCACAATAAGGTTTCCAGCAAGCTAAGGGAATTGGTAGGATCCTGGATGGTGAGAAGGGGAGGAAGCCTGCTCGATCGAGGTGAAGATCTAAACCTGGCCAGCCAGGGGCAATGATCTTACTCCAAACTTCAGAGTAAAGGCGGATTCCTCATAGCGAACCCGGAGCGCTGACACAGGCTCCGGGTTTCAATTAATGGAATGTCCGACCCTTCGATACGCACTCCGCTGGAGTGCTACTCAGGACATCTTAATTTTTATGTCATTACGAGGAGATCGGAGCCCGGCGAAAAAATCTCGATTTAATGAGGAGATTGCCACGGATGCTTCGCTAACCTTCGGTTTCGCAATGACATACTATTCAGTGTAAAAACCGCCCCTCCTTCGATACACATTCGCTGAGTTTATCCAGAGTGAAAACTAAGAGTTCAACCTACTCAGGACGTCTTGTTTTTTCTGTCATTGCGTGGGCTACCCAACCCTATCATTGCGAGCTCTCTCAGAGCGGAAACTGGTGCATTTCCGGTTGTAGTCGAAGAGGAGCGCGGCAATCTCCTGATTAACACGGGCGCCCGGCCCTTCGATACGCACTCCTCTGGAGCGCTACTCAGGACGTCTCTTTGACAGGCACCCTTTGGTATCACTCAGGATAAGCCCTAAATCGCAGGCTGATTCAGACGCCCAATAAAATTGTAAGGTCAGCTTTGTCCAACTAGACAGTTAATTCTCCAGTGAGATGTATAATCCAAACCAATGACTGATGTTTCTATTCAGAAAATTAAAATACTCTATCTCCACAATGAAAGGAGCGTACTATGACTATATCAATTAAACAAAGACCTATTTTCGGAATCGCCTTTCTGGCGATGCTGATGCTCTCATCAATTCTACTGACCGGGTGTCTGGCTCCTGCTGCGGACAACTCAGCCCAGGCAACCAACATGGCTCTTGCCGTGCAAGTCACAATCAATGCCATGGAAAAAGAGCAAAGCACCAGCGCCGATGATGCCAATATGCAGCTTACCCAGGTGGCAGGAGCTGTCCAGGCAACTTTAACCGCTGCTCAACCCTCACCCAATCCACCTACAGCACAGGTGATCATTGAATCCGCAGCCACCGCTGAACCCGATAATCAACAGGTGTTAGCTGATTTCGAAACCTGGATGAAAACGGCTGATATCCTGCTCTACGAAGATATAGCAGGGGTTTACACCACCACCCGCTTCGTGATGGAAGCCCTGGATTCCCTGGGGTTAGAATATGTCGACGTTAAAGACGCAGTGGGGAATTTTAAGGACCAGCTTGTATCCGGTGGACCAGGTGGAGAAGGCTGGGATTTGATAATCTCCGCCAAAGAAGCCCGGGGGTTGGTGAAAGGTGAAATATACGATTATATCAATGACAATTTTAATAATGGCAGTTCTGTGATCATCGAGGAATGGCAGCTGGATTCGATTGTGGTTGGGAAAGTTGCCCTGCTGCTAAATCGCTGTGACGTGGAATGGCAGGACGATTGGTATTGGGATCCAATCGAAAACCAATTACTCTGGCCAGTCGATGGCACTTTAGCGATCCACCATCAGCCCAATGAAGGGATTGCCCTCACCAATCCATCATTATTCTGGGGTACTGAACTGGGTGACTTTTTTCGTTTAGCCCCTGGAAGCAAGGCTGACGTTCTCTGGGTTGCCCGTGCAAACGTCAAGGATTCTTTTATTACAGCATTCAGTTGTGAGGAAAACCGCCTGATCTTTCAAACCTACGGCTCCCACAGCTACGGCAAAGACCGCGTGGTTCGCATGTGGGAAAACTATATCTATAATGCCCTGCTTGCCAGATATGAATTACTGAATGAATAAATCAATCCATATTCCATTACATAGATGAACTAAAAACCGGGCAGAATTCTGCCCGGTTTTTTTTACTTTCCCATCTGGACCGTTATGATGTGCTTAACGGGTTCGGGATCGAGTGGGATGAACCGCTCCTCCAGACGCTGGCCATCCAGTTCCAGCCAGGCAACCCCCTGCTGAATATGATCGGGATTCTGGATCGTGATGACATAGAGAGCCTCTCCATGACGAAATTGAATATTAAATCCATCCCACCAGTCAGGGATCACAGGATCGATGAATATCCGATCACCACGTTTTTTCAAACCCAACACTTCCTCAATCCAAACCCGATACATCCAGGCCGCTGAACCAGTATACCAACTCCAACCCCCTTGACCGATCCGTCCCGGCAGCCGGTAGACATCTGCGGCGACTACATAGGGTTCAACAGTATACCGCCAGACATCAGGACCTTCCCGGGCGTGTTCAATGGGATTGAGGATGCGCAGGATTTCCCCGGAACGGTTTCCATCCCCTTTACGAGCATAGGCCATCGCTAACCACAGGGCAGCATGGGTGTATTGTCCGCCATTCTCTCTCACTCCCGGAGGATAACCACGGATATATCCCGGGGAAGGCAGGCTGGTGTCAAAGGGTGGGTTGAAGAGCAAAACCAGCTTCTCGTCTTTGAGGACAAGCTGGCGCCAGGCAGATTCGAGCGCCAGTTCTTTGTGAGCAGGATCACCGGCGTCGCTGATCCAGGGCCAGGATTGGGGAAGCGAATCAATCCGGGCTTCAAGGTTGGCGGCTGATCCCAGGGGGCTGCCATCATCGAAGGTTCCCCGCAGGTACCAGGCGCCGTCCCAGGAAGTTTTTTCAATCCGGGACTCAAGGTCGTCCGCCTCCTGGCGATACGTGTTGGCGAGATCGATCTCACCGAGGATCTTCGCCAATATTTCCATTCTGCCGAGGACTTCAATCAAAAACCAGCCCAGCCAAACACTCTCACCCCGTCCACCCTCCCCTACCCGATTCATGCCATCATTCCAATCCCCGGTTCCAATCAGAGGCAGCCCATGCGGTCCTTTGGTAAGGCCTCGTTCAACCGCCCTCCGGCAGTGTTCAAATAAAGTCTCCTTCTCCAGCGAGACTTGCGGCTCCAGGAAGATTTCGTGCTGGTCGGGTTCGAGCTCGGGGGCAATCAGGAAGGGAATCTGCTCCTGAAGAATATCGTTATCTCCCGTCACCTGAACATATTGAGCCGTGATATAGGGAAGCCAGAGCAAGTCATCCGAGATGCGGGAGCGTATCCCAGCGCCACCGGGAGGATGCCACCAATGCTGGACATCACCCTCGGTATACTGACGGCTGGCAGCCAGTAAGATCTGTTCGCGAGCAAGATCCGGGTCCGCAAGCAAGAAAGCGGCTACATCTTGTAACTGATCGCGGAATCCTATCGCACCACCAGATTGGTAAAACGCGGACCGTCCCCAGAGCCGGCAGCTCAAGCTCTGATAGAGCAGCCAGCGGTTGAGCAGCAGGTTCACAGAATGTTCGGGTGTATTGACCTGGACAGTATTGAGGATCCGGTCCCAGAAGTTTTGGGTTTCCTCAAGGGCTTGATCCACAGCGAGAGCTTCATGATATTTTCTTACGAGTTTTGCTGCCTCCGCTTGCGTTCCAGCCTGGCCAAGTATGCAGATCACTTCTATGGATTCACCCGGCGCGATCTCAATTTTGGTCTGCAAGGCACCACAAGGATCCAGTTCAGCGCCGACGCGACCAGCAAGCTCGGACCGTTTCATAGCATCGGGATTTTTGGAAGTTTGATTCCGTCCAAGGAAAAGCGATCGATCGCATGTGAAGGATTCAGCTGATGGGCTGATCGATGCAAACGCAACGCGATCACCATAATCGGGATGATATCCATTTCGAGAAAATATCGTGCCCAGGTCTGGATCCCATTGTGTGACCACATGTTGTTGTGTAATTTCGCGCTGCTCTCCAAGTGTCCATTCGACAAAATAGGTGACGCTGAGTTTTCGGGTTTTGCTTGAGTCATTTTGCAGTCTGAGTTTGCTAATTTTGACTGGTTCTCCCCCATTTTCATCGACGGGCACAAAAGTTGTCAGGAGCTGCTCGATGGCGTGGCTGTTGTGTTCAAAACGGGAATATCCCGCTCCGTGACTGATGCGGTATGCGTTCCGCTCACGAATAGGTCCAGCAGTCGGATTCCAGAATCGCCCGCTTTCTTCATCCCGAATGTAAATCATTTCCGAGTGGGGATCAAGCACAGGATCATTGGACCATTGGGTCAATCGATTTCGTTGGCTATTCCCGTACCAGGTGAATCCAGCCCCTGTCTCACTGACGAGGGTCCCGAAGTTTGGATTGGCAATTACATTTACCCAGGGGGCAGGTGTGTTGGTATCAGGACCGAGGTAAATCACGTACTCCCGTCCGTCCTGGCTAAAACCGCCCAGACTGTTGAAATAAGGTAATTCCATAAATGGCAGCATTCGCGATGGTTCTTCCTCGATCCGTTTGGTTTCAAGGGGATCGGGTTCTTCAACGGTCTCAAAGGGTACACTGATTTGCTGGGCCAATGAACCGCGGGCAGCAACCAGGGATACTCGCGCCACTGACTGGAACAGGATTAAATCCTCACCAGCAATCTGGTCAACCGCTCGCAAGAAGACCTCTCCAGGTTGATCCTTGCCTGTGAGTATGCTGAAGGTTTGAATCAACCGATCCAAGCGCTCCATGAGCGGCTGATCATAACTGCTCGATTCCTCATTGAGGATAACAAGATCCGTCACCAGTCCATGCCGCCGCCAATAAGCCTGCGCCTGGAGCATCTGCCGGACGAGTCCCAGGTCACCGACATCGGCTATTGTGATTAACAAGATCGGCAAGTCCCCGGATATGCCGTAGGACCAGAGATCGGATTGCCTTTTGGTATTAATCTCTACGCGGTCAGAAGGAGGGCGCATGATGGCGGAAGGATAGAGCATATAACCCGCAAGCTTTTGGAAGCGTCGAGCATCGTCAGGTTGGATTCGCAATAGCCGCAATTCTAGCTGAGCGGAAGCCCAGGCAATCTCGTAGGCACGTTCAACGACCGCAGGATCTTGATATTTATCGACCAAACTTAATGCTTGCTCGCGGCTCTCGGCAACACCAAGGACAGCAACCAGCTGGGCACTCTGCCCGGGAAGTAATTGGATCTCCCGGCGGATAGAGAACACGGGGTCAAGTACATAACCTTCAGTATTACCTAGAGCAGATTCAATTCCCATTGGGTTAAGCAGTGTCCGGCCTCGTCCTATAAACACACGGCGATCCGTTTCGTACTGAGGTAATCCCAGCGGACCAGATGCTCCCACAACATTCAGGCTGTGGACAGTAAAAATGGGCGGTTCATCCTCCTGACGGGGCCGCCGATACGCAAGCAGCGCTTCACTGGTTAAAACCGCCTCGGTCTGGATGAAGAGCTTGTTGAAGGCTGGATGCTGCCGGTCGGCACCATGGGGTGCCAGGGCAAGTTCATAGTAACTGGTGGTTTGTATTCGGCGGGTGCGCAGGGAGCGATTGGTGAGTGTGATTCTACGAATCTCAACATCATCCTCGGGAGAAACAATTAACTCAGACTTAGTTTCGATTCCGTTGTCGCGCCGGCGATACTCGGCCCGATCGAGCGGAAAGTGCACCGAATACCGATCGGGTTTGCTATTGATGGGGTGGAAAAGGTTCGACCAAACCTGCCCACTGTCCAGCTCCCGCAGGTAGAGGAAAGAACCATATGCGTCCATTGTGGTATCTGCCCGCCAGCGAGTGATGTCCATATCCTTCCAACGGGTGTAACCACCACCAGCGGTAGTTGTCATGGTAGAAAGCTGGCTATTTGAAAGGAGCTGCACCTTGGGTGTGCGGCTGTGGGCTGATTCAAATTTACTGACAGAAGGGGCGATGCCTATCTCCCCGATCCGTGATGGGATCTCTTCCCGGGTTGAAATGTGATGGATGGGAGGCGAAACAGGGACTCGCTCGTAAAGCAGCGGTTCAGCTGCTTTCACGCGGGGATCATTGTGGAATCTGCCCTGCATGATATTATCGTTGAGGAAGTTGGTTAAAGCGAGGAATGCCATTCCCTGGTGATGCGCCATATAAGCTCGCACGATGACCCCGGGATCAGCGTTTGCCTTGGGTCTGCGGTTGAAATCTATGGCTTCGAAGTAACCGTAATCATCAAGCAATCCTCGCTTGGTAAGACGTTCGAGGTTCTTAACGGTGGCGTACGGTTCCAGTCCAACAGCGAGCAAAGTGGCATACGGAGCCACTACCAGGTCTTCATCGAGGTCGCGTTTTAAACCCAACCAGGGAACCCCAAAAGCCTTGTATTGATAGGTCTTATTTAAATCCAGATCACCAAAAGCCGATTCGGAGATTCCCCAGGGTACCCGCCGCCGTTTACCGTAGGCTATCTGCAGCGATACACTCTCCCGGGTGGCCTGATCCAGCAACGAATTTGGGAAGGTTTTCTGCAGGAGGAGCGGCATCAGATATTCAAACATTGTCCCGGTCCAGCTTAAGAGAACACGATGTGAACCATGGGAACTGTAGGGTCGATTAAGCGCCAGCCAGTGTTCGATGGGAACATCCCCTCGGGCAATGGCAACATAACTGCCCAGGCGGGATTCACTGGCGAGCAGATCGTAGTAGGAACCGTCTAACTGGTTAGTGCTTAGATTGTGGCCAACCGAGAATAAGCGTCGAGTGGGGTCGTATAGAAAACGCAGATTAATTTCATTTGAAAATTCGCCTAAATCGGTCTGCAGCCCTTCACCAAGGGCAAACATCTCACCTGCAAACCACTTGCCTTTTGAAAAAGCACCCGCTAACCGTTCAAGCCAGTTTTTGACTTCAGGTTCCTGAACTCCATTGATGAGCTCTTGCAGATCCAATGAAACCATCCCTGCAACCTGACCTGTGGCCATGGATTTTAGGGATGGCGAGTTGTGAAGCTCGCGGCGGCAGACGACAAGGCTAGTGAGACCTGCTTCAACGATCTCATCTTCCGATCGTTCCGCGAGGATTTCCATCCAGACCAAATAGCGATCGATTAATTCTGTCCAGGCTGAAACCTGCCGTTCAAGCTGCCTGGCCCAATAAGCTGCACCGGCATGGGTACCTGCATCCTCTCTCAGCTGGGCTGCCATGGTCTGCACCCTGGCGTGGATCTCCCGGATCAGATTGATCAGCTCGATCGCTTCCGGAGGACATTCCTGGATCAGATCAAGGAGTTCGAAGACACTCGCCTGTGTTTCAGCAGCGATGTTTTCTTTCTCCAGTTCTTCAAGCAGGATTTCTGTTGTATCTTGCAGACCAGCCAAGGCTGATGTACTGAGGATTGGTTCATCGAGGGTTTCAGTGATACCCTGCTCAAGAGTCCAGAGAGCAGCGATGAAATTACCACTGTCCACAGAAGACACATAACGGGGTTTAAGTGGTTCTAAATCTTCAAGGCTATACCAATTCAATAAATGCCCCTCAAAACGCTCAAGCTTGGAGAGCGTTTTCATCGTCCTGGTAAGTCGATCGATGGTCTGATCTAGCGTAAAGTATCCAAAATCATTGGCTGCTAAGGCACTCAACATCCACATTCCAATGTTGGTTGGGCTGGTCCGCATTGCAAGCTGATTTTGATGCGAGACCTGGTAGTTATCCGGCGGGAGCCAGGAAGTATCTTCCCCTACAAAATCGTCAAAATAGCGCCAGGTCTTCCGGGCAACTCTGCGAAGCATGTGTGTATCTTTCCCGCTGAGCGTTTGGTGCGGTGCTCGATAAAACTGTTTCTTCGTAAGCAAGATGACCAGATACGGGCTTATGAACCATAATCCCAGCCAGGGTAATGCGAAAAAGAAGCTTTCCGGGTTCAACAGGAATATAGCGAACCCAAGTCCCAGGCTGAGCAGCGAGATTAACCAAAATTTATTCTGATAAATATTCTTTTTATCACTGGCGCTGCGCTCGGCCATCTGGGCTGTGGCCCACTCGAGCATTCCTCTCCGGCTGAACATCCGGCGATAGAAGGTACGCATGATGGCGTCTAATGCCAAACCGGACTGATGCAGGAGCAATGACGCCTCAGAAATCGCCCGAGCCAGGTCATGTTTGATCTGGCGAAATGAGAAAGCCCTCATGCCCTGGCGAGAGGTAACCCAGGTTAGAGGTCCTGCGAGGGGCTGAAAAAGGATCACACTGGCGGTGAGAGCGGCTGCCATGAGTTGAAGGTCAAAAACAAAAAACCAGGTAATCACCAGGGCGGCCACACTTGCAGCTGGCACAAGACTCCGACGCAGATTATCGAAGATCTTCCAGCGATTTAGCTTACTTAAAGGATTGGCGACCCGTTTGCGGTTTCGATCGGGAACCCAGGGAAAGATCCAATCCGCGATTTGCCAATCACCGCGAATCCAGCGGTGCTGTCTGCGGCTGTAGCTAATATAATCCGAGGGAAACTCGTCGAACAGTTCTATATCAGAGGCCAATCCAGTCCGCACATGAGCACCTTCGATCAAGTCGTGGCTCAGCAAACATTCGTCCGGGAATCGGTCAGCCAACACGTTATAGAAGAAACGCGGATCGTAGATGCCTTTGCCAATATAAGAGCCTTCCCCAGAGAGATCCTGATAAGCATTAGAGACTGCTTTGGTGTAGGGATCAGAACCAACCGGATCGGTGTATATCCTGCTGAAGAGCGAGGCTACCGCGCTGGGAAGCGACGGACTCACACGGGGTTGAATGAGCGAATAGGTTCCCTGGGCTATCTGTCCCTTCTCATCATATCGGGGTTGATTAAGCGGGTGGGCCAGGGTCTCGATCAAACGCCTGGCGCTATCCCGCGGCAGTTGAGTATCGCTATCCAGGGTTATGACATAACGAATATGGGTTATTTGATCGGACTCACCTACATAAACGATGGAAGGCTCATCTTCACGACGAAGTCCCAGGATCAGACGGTTGAGTTCCTCTAATTTGCCGCGTTTGCGCTCCCAGCCAATAAACTTCTGCTCGGATTCGCTCCAGGTCCTTTGGCGGTGAAAATGGTAAAAACGCCCCTCACCATATTTGCGGTTCAGCTCTTGAATTCCTTCTTCGGTGATGCGGAGAAAAATCGAATCGAGCTCAGTGACCTCTGAACCCGCATCCATAAAATCAGAGAACAAGCCAAATACAAGATTGTGCTCACGATTGCCAAGAAAGCGGATTTCAAGTTTTTCGATCTCCTCTTTAATCGTACCTTCGTCCGATAAGAGCATGGGGACAACAACCAGGGTCCTATAAGCATCAGGAATACCATCTTGAGCGAAATCCAACTTTGGCAGTTGGCCCGCTGGCAGGATACGCGTGGCAAAGTAATTGATCCCTTCGGTCGCAAGCTGGCTGGCGGGAAGCGCAAGAAGAATTAACACCAAAATTTCAAGGATTGTGGTTCCATCCCTGGTGCTGAACAAGACCGGAAAGGCCAGCAATCCCAGGGTGGCGCCAATAATCGATCCCAGGTAGAGGGGGGTATGAAAACGATAAATCCATTGATAAAAACGATAGCGCAAAGATTCCCTGCAGCCGACAGATTTTGAAAACTTTTTTCGCCCCTCGCCAATCAAGTAGGTCCCAACATGCTTTTGACGGGAACTCCAACCTTCGCTGCTCTCCCCCGCCGCGGCCATCACAATTACTTTGCGGGCGATCTTGACCTGCTCTACCCCTGAACCCTTCGCAATAACTTCCACTGCTTCGCGGTATTGGTTGCGAGCCTCAAAATCCATGTCCGCGTAAATTCCAGCCGGATCACGGCGCAGGATTTGCTCGACGTGGCTTTGCTCCTCAAATATCTCACGCCAATCCAACAGTGAAAGTTGGCGTAAGCTGGTGATGGCATTGCCAATTGAGATTTGGTTGACCGCCTGGCGGGATTGTTCTGCCGAATGAAGCTCGGTTAACGGCCTGCGCAAAGAGCGCTCTAACCAGCTCTGAACAGGGACGAGTGCGGCATCTTCATCATAAAGATGACCAGTTAGTTGAGTGGCAAAGTAGGAGCTTGGGCGGCCGCGTCTTTCTGCTAATTCAGCCAGAACGGCAAAGAGTTGATCGGGATCACGACGCAGAGTCACCAACAACCGGTTAGCCCAGAAATCGGCCAGTTCGCGGTCGCGCATTTCCCGCCAAGCCTGCCGAGCCAATTGTTCTACCCGCTGGATCAAGGCGATCCGCAGCATGAGCGGCAAGGCCCATAACTCACCGATCGTGAGACATTCAGCCTCCTGGTAAGCCGATAAAAAAGCCAGGATATTGTCTTGATCAAGCCGGGCATCACTATGTCCAACGAGTTCTTTCGCCAGACTGTAAACGCGGGGGGTACCACGGTCGGGATCTACGGTCAGAGTCGGCAGTTCACGATAGAAAGATTTAGGTAAATTAATTAAAACATCACGCCCATGGCTCTCGATTAAATATTCGTTATCGAGGATCCATTCTGCGATGGGACCCATGCTCTGTTCGAGCCTAACGGATTCGGTCAAATCACCACATATGGCATGGATGGTCTGGCGGGCGTGTTCGAGTTGATCAAGCAAGACGCGGCTTGGTCCACCTTTCAGATCAATATGATGTTCTTTTGAGAGACGAGCGGCATGAGCCCGGATTTGCGGCAGCGGTAAGGCAGTGAGCTTAGGAAGATCGGGGGCTGGCGGGAAATTACGTTGGGGATGCACGGCGGAGATCGAAATTTCCGATACAATCGAGTCCCGCAGGATTTGCACAGCCGATGTGAGAGACCCAAGCGGTGCCTGCAGAATCAACAGCGACTCTTCAGATCTCAGCCAGTTTAAGTGGCGGTCAATTACATCACTTGAAACTACCGGGAAAAGCTGGGCAGATAGGATCGCTCCAATAACCGCACCCAAACCAAACCCGATAACCGTGATAAGCAAATGGTTTAATGTCGCCGGGGTAATTAGCCGGGAAAAATAGCCGATCATCGAGAGTGTCACACTGCCCGTGCTGAGAATGAAACCCCCTACCAGGATGATTGTATTACGTATGCGTCTGCTGGGATCACGCTTTAAAATTTGGTCTTCAGACGTCCTTTGTAATAAAATCCTTCTTCGGAAACCCTTTCGGCCCAGTAAACGCAGGGCTGTCAGGGCATCCTCGGGTTCTCGAAAATAACTTAGTAACAATCCGATTTGATTCATAGGTCTATTCTTCGGGGATATTTTGGTAAGCCGGGCCAGGTCGTTCTTTATTCTAGAGGTCAGGGTTAGAAAGCTGAGAAACTCTGTCTGCATTATATCGTGGTGCCTACTCCTCGAATAGTGTCAACACAAAACAAAGTGACTGAAGAGGGTGACTTATACGGCACAACAAAGGTTCTTAAACTCGACCAAAAAGAGTCTGTTTCTGGGGACAGAAACGATTGACGATTTAAGAGGTTAAAAAGAATTCACATACCCTAGATGCTGGTGAGGGACGGGGTCTTACTGCTGTTATTGCCCTTCGATTTCACTCAGGACTGGCCCTTCGATACGCACTCCTTTGGAGTGCTACTCAGGACGGCTTGTTTTTTATGTAATTGCGAGGAGGTCGGAGACCGACGAAAAAATCTCCTGTTATTTCAATCCCCATTCACCCGGCCCTTCGATTCCGCTACACTGCACTCAGGACAGGCTCTTAATTCGCGGGCTATGTTTTCCAAGTCTCCCCCAGGGGAGACTTCTTGTGTCTA
>RCNF010000811.1_pt1 | contig 16328 bp, 13 predicted proteins | sample 2041311 | NCBI WGS metagenome assembly RCNF01 (sample SAMN09708228, study PRJNA481090) | Marine sediment metagenome, whole genome shotgun sequencing project. | biome: marine sediment; feature: ocean; material: sediment; isolation source: Sewage treatment plant 2 marine sediment (STP2) ... | reverse complement strand
TAAACTTTTTTCAGAGTTTATCATTTTTCACCCCCATTCCGGGAAGCCCGTAAAACCGCGTCAATAATCCTCTGATATCCCGTACAGCGGCATAAATTACCGATCAACGCTTCCTGAATATCTGTCTCTGAGGGATGAGGATTTCGGTTTAACAAAGCTGTTGCTGCCATTAACATCCCCGGTGTACAGTATCCACACTGGACAGCATTTAGATCTGCAAATGCCTGCTGCAGTGGAGTGAGCTGCCCATTTTCTGCCAATCCTTCGATGGTGGTGATTTCTTTACCATCAAGCTCAACCGCAAGCACAAGGCAGGAGTTCATTGGCTCTCCATCTACCAGCACAGTACAAGCCCCACATTCTCCAGCTTCGCAGCCGTTTTTTGTACCGGTAAATCCCAACTTTTCCCGCAGCGCATGCAGCAGAGTCATATTGGAAGGAACCTGGAGCAGCTCTTGGGTGCCATTAACTATCAGCGAAATTGAATGAATAACCATACTTGTCCCTCTTTTTGTCTCTAAATTACTTTTTACTTTTTTATTAAACCCCAGACTTCACTAAGCCCCTTAAATACCAAATTATTAACCATTTTCTTTTGATAAAGTGCCGTAGCTCGAACATCTTCAATCGGAGCAGAAATCTCCATGGCTTTTTCCGCGGCCTGCCGCAGGATCTCATCAGTTAATGGCGCCTGGGTCAGGAATTCTTCAACTTGAGGAACCCTGTATGCAGTGGGTGCAGTAGAGTTGATTCCAATCCGGAATTTTATTCCGGCAGGAACATCAGGATCAGGAAATCCCAGTACTGCTACCCCAACAATCGCCAGATCTCCCATTTTTGATCTGCCTAATTTTATATATCGTCCAATGGCGTTTTTCGGTGGATTTGGGAAATGGACTTCGGTCATATATTCATATTCTTTCAGAGCAGTTTTCCCGGGTCCTACCCAGAATTCCTCCAGGGTCATCGTTCGCTCACCACCTGGTCCAGAAAGAGCTGCTTTTCCCTCCAATACCAGGGCTGCCGGTGCCAGATCTGCACTGGGAGAAGCATTACATATATTTCCTCCCAGGGTTGCCCGGTTCCGAAGCTGATAATTTCCGACGGTATCCGCAGCTTCCCCCAATACCTTGTAATGATTTTTTATTTTTGGATGGACTGAGATTTGGTTCAACGAGGCAGCCGCCCCTATAGTGATCCCTTTCTTCTTATCATATGTAATGTCTTTCATTCCAGGGAGATATTTCAGATCCAGCAATATGGCTGCACCTTCACTGCTATCTCTCATTTGGATGAAGAGATCTGTTCCCCCCATGAACAGCTTTATTTCGTCTCCCTTTTCTTTAAGCAGGCGAAAGACATCCTGGGGTGTTTCAGCCTTAATGTATTCAAAATCGGGTAAACCGGGACGCGCCAACATCAGGTAAACCTCCTACTTGTCCAAGAATTTGTTTTCTTTATCAATATAAATCTCATATTAAAAAATATTCAATTAGTAATTATTGCTCTGAAAAAGCAAGTAGAACAACTCAAAATCCTTTCTCAATTTTGTTATATATGCCCACAAAGGGTAGTTGAAAGAGATTTTTTGATTATACACCCCTAAAAACGGGTGTTGCAGTTACTATTTTCCTATTCTCTGTTGCATAGTGTCAATAAAAATAGGCATCCGCCTGGGTGGATGCCTATTCTAAAGTTATTTACTTGGGTTTATAGTTCTGCAGCTGCTGGCGGTTTAAAGATCAAGAAAACTGCATTGATCAATATACCTAGAACTGCTGCGGTTGCAATCGCCGGCAATCCAGAGGGAAAAATCCCCTGAAGAATCGGGACGGGCAGGAACCCGCCAGGGTATCCAATATTACCACCGATGCCGATAACCATGATCACCGCGCCTACAGCCAGGTTGCGGGGGTTGAAGAGACTGACGTTATTCTCCACCATCAGCGCAATACCCTGCATGCCGATCACGCCAAACAGGTAAATTGCCAGGCCGCCAGTGACTGCCAGGGGGACTGAGGCAACCAGCTGTTCCAGTTTACCGATGAAGCCCAGAAGCATGGAAACGCCGCCGGCCATGATCAAAACCGGTCCAGAGTAGTTGAGGGTGATTGCCATCAGCGAGTTGTTCTCGCCGTAGTTGGTGCCAGCCGTGGAACCAAACATACCGTTGATGAAGTCTCCGATACCGTCCAGGATCAGGTTAAACCCGATATGCTCATCCAGATGATAGGGTTCTTCGCCAACTTTTTCGGCATAGCGGTCAACATAAAGACTGATCTGGTACAGGTGGGCAGTGGATTCCGGGATGGTGGCAATGGCCATGATACTGATGCTGAAAATCGCTGTAACAACCATAGCACCTGTGAAAGTCGGGAAGGTGATATGGGGGAATACAAACCAGCTGGCACTTGCAACGCCAGAAAAATCAACCTGGCCAAATGCAAGGGAGACCAGGTATCCGGTGATTGCACCCAGCAGGATTGGGATCATGCCAATAAACCCTTTCCCGCGCAGATAAACTGACAGCAGAATGGTGACTAGAAGGGTAATTATTGCTACCAGCCAGTTTACGGCAGCCATATCCAGGGCCGCAAATCCAAGACCAAAACCGATGATACAAGCTACCGATCCAGTGATAACCGGGGGCAGGACTTTATCAATGGCTGCTTTACCAACAGCTTTAATGATAAAACCAATGATGATATTGATGACACCTGTTACCAGGATTCCGGCCTGCATCAGGCTGATTAATTCGTCGCTTGCTGGAACGCCCCACTGGGCATTGGTAATGGCTAGGTAGGCGGTCAGATAACTGAAGCTTGATCCATAAAAGAGGGGGATGAATTTCCCAATCCGCCATTTTGATAGGATCAATGCCACAATTGTCGCCATTCCGGCCACAAATAACACTGTTGAAAGATGGAACCCGGTTAATAATGCACAAAAAGCTGTTGCCGGGAACATAGTCAGCACATGCTGAAAGCCCAAGACAATCATCTTCCCAATTGGAGGAACTTCATTAGGAAGATAACCTGGTATTTTTCGGTCCGCAATTGCCATATTTTCTCTCCTTTGAGTGATCAATAAGTACAAAAAAAATCAGAATCAAGAACTGCTGATCTGAGTCAGAACCATGTTTTCCAAAATCACCTCCTCGTCCCAGGCTAAAACCAACAGAGATAGATCAAGGTAATAGGAATCCAATAAGATAAATAACTAGTAAGAAGGTTAGTTGCGGTATTTAAGTATAACTTAAAACAAGAATTATCCCAATAATCACTAAAATTACTACACCTATCAGCCATTTTGCCCAAGAGGATGACAAGATCCCTCCCACCATGTCTTTAGCAATCGCGGCAGCATATTCTTTCTCTGAAGCCCCCTGGTATTCGACTTCCCGATCCTCTCCCTTCGCAGCCGATCTCTCTGCTAATACGTGATCCAGGGTCTCAAAGGCCTGGTTAATTATGCTTTTGCTCACTGTATCAATCAATCGCTGGCCCACGCCGGCTAATTTTCCTCCGATTTGAACCTCACCAACATATTTCATCAAGGTGCCAGATTCCCCCTTATCTATTAATATTATATCTCCAAATCCTTTCAGAAAGCCCGGTTTACCGCGTCCATCAACACTCATAGTGTAACTTTCGGGAAATTTTTCATTGGATATCACCAGGTCACCAGAAAATTCTCCCGCTACCGGTCCTACCCGGACATTCATTATTGCTTCATATTTATTATCACCAACATCTTCCATATTTTTGGTGCCCGGCAGCGCAGCCGCCATCACATCTGTATCTCGAAATAAATCCCAGACTTGTTGAGGAGTCCCATTAAATATATGCTCACCTTCGACTTTCATGATTTTTCCTCCCGTTTATGAATCAGCTCAAATAACCGGTTAGGACTAAGGGGTGTTTCCAGGATCTCCAAATCGTACTCTGGCAGCGCGTTTTCCAGAGCCTGGGCAAATGCAGCTGGAACCGGAATCGCCCCTGCTTCCCCAACACCCTTGGTGCCCAGCTTATTATTGGGCGCCGGAGTATTCATGTGGTAAACCTCGATGTGCGGCATTTCCGTCGATCCAGGAATCAAATAGTCCGCCAGGCTGGCATTTAAGAGCTGGCCATTCTCGTCATAATGGAGTTTTTCATAGTAGGCATTGCCAATTCCCATCGATACTCCACCGTGAATCTGACCCTCTACGACCAGCGGATTCAGCATGGTTCCGCAATCCTCTACCGTGACATATTTAAGAATTTTAATCATCATCGTTTCCGGATCCACTTCCAGGATCATACCGTGCACACCAAATGCTGTGGCGCCGTAGGCTGGCCCAAAATATTTTGTGGACTCCAGGCCGGGTTCTGTCCCCGGTTCAACTGCCCCACGAAAGGGATTGGCCAATACAGCCAACTCACCCAAGCTGATCGATTGTTCTGGTATATCCGCCACCCGAACCAGGCCGGCATCCAATTCCAGCTCTTCTTCCGGTGTCTCTAGAATTTTACTGGCCAGTTTTAGTACTTTCTGGCGCACATCACTGGCTGCAGCCAAAACAGCGTTACCTGCAACCACGGCGCCCCTGCTGGCGAACGTACCGGTGCCCCAATGAATTTCAGCTGTATCGCCGGTTACCATACTGATATCCTCAACATTGACACTTAGTTCTTCAGCGATAATCTGAGAAAAGGTTGTCATATGGCTTTGGCCCTGGGTCCCTACACCCGTCGCAGCGCTAATTTTTCCACTGGGTTCAATGGCAACCCGGGCGCCTTCATAGGGGCCAACCCCGGTGGTCTCGATAAAGGGAACAATCCCAATACCAACATGTTTTCCCTCGGCGCGCAGTTTTGGTTGTTCTTCTTGAATAAATTTCTCGTAACCCAGTTTTTCAAGCGCTTGATCATAAGCTGGCTGGTAATTTCCGGAATCAAATACCAGTTCGGTAAATGCCTGGTCTATAATTTTATGATTGTAGGGAAAAGCATCCGGGGAAATAAAATTCAACCGGCGGACCTCCCGGGGATCTAGAGCCAATTCCCGGCAGGCAATATCCAGCATACGTTCCACAACATAGATGCCCTGGGGACGGCCAGCACCGCGTACCGGCGTGACAATGGTTTTATTGGTAAATACAACGGTGAGATCACTGGTGTAATTCTTAACATCGTATGGACCCATAGAGTGGGATTGGGTATTCAGGGGAGTGGTCAGACCATAGGGGTCATAGGCACCGGTATCATGAATGAACTTTTGTTTGATGCCCAGGATTTGACCCTCTTTTGATAAAGCCATTTCCACTTCGTGGATTTGCTGTCTTTCCTGGGTTGTGGCATAAAAGTTTTCCCGCCGATCTTCAATCCATTTCACTGGTCTTTCCAATTTCATGGTCAACCAGGGCAGAACCATCTCTTCAGCATAGAACATCATAATTTTTGGACCAAATCCTCCACCAACAAATGGCGCCACAACCCGCACCTGGTGTGTACGCAGCCCGAGGCGAGCAGCCATACCATTCCGAATCGGGATCGGAGATTGAGTGGCATCCCAGACCATTAGATGTTGGTTTTTAGGATCCCAATCCACCACCAACCCGCGGTTTTCCATCGCTGCAGCAGCACCACGATCAATCTCAAAACGGCGTTTTACAACCAGGTCCGCATCTTTTTTTGCGGCTTCGTAATCACCTTTTTTCTGGATCAAATGGGCGGCCAAATTAGTATCCAGGTCATCATGAACCAGCGTGCTTCCCGGCTCAAGGCATTTTTCCAGATCCACCACAGCTGGCAACGGGTCAAAATCTACATAAATTTCTTCTACCGCATCCTCGGCGATATAGCGGCTTTCCGCCACTACCACAGCAATGATCTCCCCGGCATGTTTTACTTTATCTTTTACCAGCGGAACCTGTCTGCGGGAGTTAAAAACCACATTTTCCAGGGTCGGCGGCGGGGAAACCAGGGGAGGTCCCGGTTCCCAGGCGTCTCCCATATCTTCTGCGGTGTAAACTCCCACTACGCCGGGAATTTCCTTCGCCTGACTGGTATCAATGCTTTTGATCCTGGCATGAGCATAATCACTGCGTAAAAAAGCTGCATGAAGCATGTCAGGCAAATTCACATCACCGACAAATAATGCCTGACCGGTCAGCAAGCGAGGATCTTCAACCCGTTTTACTCGTTTTCCGATGACTTTATAATCCACAATTTTGCTCCTATTTGAATCTCAGTTCAAGCTCAACCAAGGATATGCCTTGAAGATCAATCAGCCATTCATTTCTTCCACTGCCAATTTCACCGCATCAATAATATGTTGATATCCCGTACAGCGGCAAAGGTTGCCAGAGATGGCTTCCCGGATCTCCTCTTCGGTAGGATTTGGATGTTCTTCCAGGTAAGGAACCAGGGTGTTTAAAATTCCAGGTGTGCAGAAACCGCACTGGAGGGCATGAGCTTCCCGGAATGCTTCCTGGAGAGGGTGCATCTCATCCATCGTTCCTAATCCTTCAACCGTCAGGATTTCGTGTCCATCAACCTGGGGTGCAAATAAAAGGCAAGACCTCACGGCTTCTCCATCCAGCAATACCGTACAGGCACCGCAGACACCATGTTCACATCCAACATGGGTTCCGGTTAGACCGAGGTCGTTCCTGATAAAATCGCTTAATAAAGTCCGTGGGTCAACCGATTTTTGATAGGGAGTTCCATTGACAGTGACTGATAGTGTATAGGTGTTTTCCATGGGTTTCTCCTTATTGTTCACCCTTGGCACGTTGATATGCTTCTTCGAGAGCTCGCCTGGTAAGTACGTTGGCCAAATGCCTGCGAAAATCAGCTGTAGCATGGATGTCGTTGCCCGGATCAATTTCATCTGTAGTAGCTTTTTGGGCAACCGCCTCGATAAGCTCTGGTGTGATTTCCTCTCCCTTGAGCATTCCGACAGCTTCAGGAGTGGAAATTGGTCCATCCCCTGCACTGAGGTATACCAATCGGGCATCCTGGCAGCGATCTTTTTTATCGAGGGTAAGTACTGCCGCCACACCAACCAGGGCAAAGTCATGAGGCCGGCGGGCAACTTCCTGGAGAGACCACCCCGATCGAGAAGGCAGCGCCGGGATAGACACTTCAACAAGCATCTCCTGGGGTTCCATAATGGTCATTAATAAACCCACAAAAAATTCCCGGGCTGGAACAACTCTTTCGCCCGCCTGGCTTTTAATTTTAAATTCTGCATCGAGCACGGTTGATACCACCACCAACTCAGAGGATGGATCTGCATGGGATAGACTTCCGCCGATCGTACCCCGGTTCCGGATTTGAATCGTGGCAATCTTGGGCATGGTTTCATGGATCAGGGATGCCCGTTCCTTAATTAAGGGATCCCGTTCCGCCTGGCTGTGGCGCACAAGAGCGCCTATCTTAACCCCATTACCATCGGGTTGGATCGAGGCAAGCTCAGGGATGTTGTTTATATCCACCACCACTGCAGGTTGAACAAGCCTGAAATTCATCATCGGTACCAGACTCTGTCCACCCGCCAGGATTTTGGCGTCGTATCCATGTTCATTTATTATGTCTAAAACTTCGGGGACTGAGGTTGGAGCGAAATATTTAAATGGTGCTGGTTTCATAGGCTGATCTCCGTTATTATTGCCGCCGGTACGTTCAATTATTATATGATATTTCTGTTAATCTTTGAGCCGGTTAAGCTCTCTCCGCAGACAACTTTCCAAGGTCGTCGGCTGCCGCCCAAGCAGCCAGCTGAGAACAAGGGAATTTCCACTAAAACCAAACTTCGTGTAATGCTGGAACATTTGCAGCAGAGTATATCTTTGATAGGATCCCAGGCCATTTTTTAAAGCCTGCGTTTCCCAGGTCTTATAAGGAATCCTCTGAGCCTGAATATCTTTGCCAAGAACTTCGCTTAATACCCCTGCAACTTGAGCCTGAGTGATCGGACCCGTCCCCACCAACTCATAGATCGCACCTGAATGATCTGGTTCAGTGAGTACAATTGCCGCGGCTTTAGCGAGATCCTCCAGATCCACCAGGCAGATTCCTGTTTCAACTGGGTATGGCACCCGATAAACACCCCTCTCAATGATTTTGGGGATAAGTGAGGTAATATTCTGCATATAGGCTGTGGGTTGCAGGATAGTGAAGGGCAGTCCGGATTCAATCAAGTGCTCTTCAACCCGCAGCTTCAGCCAGTGGTGGGGCATGGCTTCAATCTGGGGATGTAAAACCGAGTGGTACACAAAATGGTTTACCCCGGCTTCTTTGGCAGTCTGAATGACCCTTGCCCCAATATCCACCTCCCTGGGATGCATATTTGGACAAATATGGTAAACAGCCTTGACTCCTTCCATAATCAGCTGGAGATCATCGAAATTGAGAAGATCTCCCAAATAGATTTCGCTTACTCCGGCTGATTCAACCGAATCCTGATATTCTTCTTTATTAACCAATGCCCGAACAGATGCTCCAACGCCGACCAGCGCTCGGGTAACTGCCAGACCTGTTTTTCCTGCCGCTCCAGTGACAAGAATCATAATCTATAAATGGTCCTTTTCTATAATGATTCCCTAAACGCTACAAATCGCGCCCAGCAGGAAGCCAGTTCCATTCCTTTTTGTACAAAACATCCGATGTAATAACGCCCACTATCCATATTCGCCAGATCAGCTCCCAGGTTTTCAGCGTGGATGATCCCTTTGGGAAACAAGTTTAGATGCATATCCTGGTAATACTTATCCAGCGGGTAAATTTCATCCCAGTCTTTCCCATACTGTTCAATTAGTTTCTGGTTAGCTTCCTCAAAAGTTTTTGGATGCCAGAGCCGCTGGATGGTATTCATGGGATGTTCCATGGCAACACAATCCACTGCCAGCCATTTTATTTCCATCTTCAAGCACCAGTCCGCAAAATCCGGGGATGGCCCTGGATGCCTGATCATGTAGCGGAATTCATCAGAATCAGGACTATTCCAGCCATACTTGAGATACCCGGTTTTAATAACCAGAATATCCCCTTTCTTAACCTCAGCAACCTTCTCAACCATTTCCGGTGTATATACACTGGTATCGCTGACAAATTCTGATATATCCGCCACTACACCTGGACCAAACCACTTATCAAAAGGAGTCTCACCAATGGTCAGCCCGCCAGAATGGAAATGAACCTCCCCGTCCATATGAGTCGCCAGATGGAAGCTCGCTCTGCAATGGGCATTATTCCGGCCCAGTCCAAAATATTGACCACCTACACGCTTGGTATAATTTACACTTAATGGAACATAATTTGCCCATTGGGGTGTCTGAACACTAAACGGCAGGGTCATATCCAGCATATCAATTTCCCGCATTTGAGCAAAAAATTCCTCCTCTTTCACCCCGTCAGGCGCCTGAAAAGCAACTGCCCGACTCCAGGAAGATTCAACTTCCATATATGGGATTGGCATAATCATGATCCAGGCCCGTTTATTTTTCAGCTGGTCGATTTCACCACCTAATGACTCTGCCAATAGTAATCCTGCTTTTGGCATGGTGATATGGGTAAGTTTGTGATACCACTCAGCAGGGTAGACCTCATCCCAGGTTTTCCCATGGATTTTCTTGAGCTTGGCTTCTGCTTTATCAAATTCCCTGGCATGCATGGTGCGCAGATTGGTATTCATGGGGTGTTCTGCACATCCACAATCCACTCCGATAAGTTTTAATTTCAGGTCCAAAGCCCATTGGAAAAATTCCGGTGAAGGTCCTGGATGGCGGAGATAATAACCAAATTCTTTATTTTCAATTCCTCCCTGCGCATCAGGATTTGGAATATCTGGCTGATCCCAGCCATATTTGTGATATCCAGTATTGATAATCAGAATATCCCCTTTTTTTACATCAACTTTGTTTGTAATCATCTTCGGGGTATAAAGGCTGTAATCCGATACCTCATCGGAGATATCAACCACCACACCCTCGCCAGATAGATCGGTCAGCGGGATATCAGCAATCGCTCTGGCTCCTGAATGAAATGCGCGAGGACCTACCAGGTGAGTCCCGGTATTGTTGCTCCATTCAATTTGCTGCCCGTTCGCGCCCTGTCCACCACCAAAAGATCCCGTAAGCCGTTTAAAAAAGTGAACCTGGAGCGGCATCTCTCCGGGAAATGGAGGGGTGAAGACACTTAAGGCTTGTGTCAAATCAAACATTTTAGTGCTATTCAGCAGATCAATAACTTTCTCTCTTTTCATACCAATCCTCCCGAACTGACCCAATGACTATTTCCAGGGATATGTGCCTAACCAATCTGGTAATGTTCCGCAAAAGCCACCAGTGCTTCCTGGAACAATGTGATCGGGGGACGAACCAAACCCGCTCCAATCTGGCCAACCCCAGCATCCTTATGGGCAATTCCTGTGTTTATCCGGGGAGTTATGCCTTTTTCAACGATTTTCCTTAGGTCCATGCCTGTTGGTGTTCCTCGAAAATCCAGGGGTGGAATCGTGAAATATTTATGTTCTGTATAAGTAATTTCGTACATTTCCATGGTCGTATTGAGGGCATCTTGTGGAGTGCCACTCACAAAATTTACGATCGCCGGAGCGCTAGCCATGGCAAAGCCGCCAATTCCAGCCGATTCCGTAATCGTGCTGTCACCGATATCTCCGCTGGAATCCTCTTCACTAAAACCAGGGAAATACAACCCTTTTGGAGTTGGAACCGGGGCTGTGAACCAGCGTTCTCCCAAACCGCTGATCCGGATCCCAAAATCAGTCCCATTACGAGCCATTACACTGATGATCGTGCTGCCTTCAATCCCGTGACAGACATCAGACATTGCCTTGCAAGCTGCCATCACCGGGTTAAGCACACTTAATGCATTTTCACCCAGGAATGATATTACCTCGGAAGCTAGTGATGGATCCTTGGAAACTTTGGCAATAAATGGAGCAAGTTTTGCAGTATATAAGATTGATCCGGCTTTATTGCGGTTGTGCCCTTCATCCCCCATATGCAGGGATTCAGCTAATAGCGCCCGGATGTCAATCCCACCGCTGGCTTCTATTGCCTCTTTCAAGAGGGGCGCCATCACATCCTCCATCCAGCGCAGCTTGTCAATTACATCATCACTGTACGCCCCATAACGCAGTACTTTGCCGTAACCTTCATTCAAATTGGAGTAGGAAAAATTATTATGAGTTTTGTTTTCAAGGATATAAACTGACATGGATGGGCAGGTTACTCCAGCCATGGGACCGACGGCCTGATGATGGTGGCAGGGCTCAAGTAGAATCTCCCCGGACTCAACCAATTTTTGGGCTTCTTCCATGTTTTTTGCTTTGCCCTCAAAAATCAGGGCTCCGGTGATTGCTCCTTGCATGGGTCCAGATGCTCGATCCCAGGTGATGGGAGGTCCCGCATGCAGCAGTAAGTTTTCTTTCATCCCTGGGATAACATCGATTGCTTTACCTAACCCTACCAAAACAGGCCGGGCTTCCATCATTCGCTCCACTGCTTCTTGATTTGCTTTTTCAATATCCATTCCTATCTCCTTTTCATTTCCCTCACTAACTACCTGGATCAGGATCCCTTGCGGGGATATCGTTTTCCGGGTTCAAATTTTGATTTAGCTTCTTTTAATATCTCCTCGTATAAGGCCAGGTTGCGGTCTTCTAGGTGATCAAAAGGTTGAATACTCTTACTGCCCCAGGTAATATATTTCAGTGGATCTGGATCAAGTTTGGCAGCAATAATCTCTTCTGTTCCCCTTGCCTGCGCCAGCCGCCAGGCGATTGGATTTACAATCATACTGTGGCCAAAATAATAATTTCCGGCCGCGTCAGGTCCCACCATATTGGTGCTGATCATATACACATGATTATCATATGCCCGGGCACAGTTAGTGATGTACCAAATGTCATAACTTCGCAGTAAAGCAGAGGGCCTGACAATGATTTCCGCGCCTTTCACCGCCAGCAGTCGTGATAATTCCGGGAAATCCCCGTCATAACAAATGATCATACCGATATTACCCAGCTCGGTTTCATATACATTGGCCTGGGTTCCAGCTTCTACCCATCCACCGGAATCTCTTCGTTCTCCCGGGAAGGGATGGGTTTTGTCATAGATTCCGATGATTTCTCCATCAGGTCCAATTAGATGAGCAGAATTATAAATAATTCCTTTCTTGTCAGCTCGCCGGTAAGTGGGCCAGACCACATGAACCCCTAGATCCTTGGCTGCCGCCTGAATCTCTTCAGTTAACGTGCCGGGCGATTCATCTACCAGATCCCATAATTCATCCGGGGGCATCCCGGTATCAAATCCCGTTGTAACCGTCTCGGGGAATACAATCAGTTCTGCCTGATATTCCTTAACTGCTTTTTTCAGCCACTCCACCCCTTTCTTTATATTGGCCTGGGGATCGTTCGGTGTAATTGCTATCTGGGCACAAGCCGCAGTAAACTCTTTCATTTGGAAATTCCTCCTTTATCCTTTCATCTTTTCCAGCAACGCCATCAAATCGGTATCCCCGCCTGCGGCTGGTTTCCAATCCACCTGTAGTGCGCCTACATTCTGCGCCACCAGGCTTTCAGTAAAAGACTCCAATCCCACATTAATAGCAGAAAACGCATTTGTTAGAGATCCCAACTCAACCTGTTTAAATGCTCCCTCTTTTTTGGGTTCTGGAGCGCCTTCCAGGGCTCGGACCAATCTACCCGCGTAACGAACAGCTTTATCATTACTGTGAAATACCTGCGCCCCTGTTTCTAGGAATTGTTCTACCTGGGACGTCATATCCTGGGGATCGGCATCCGTACCGGAAATCAGTACCACAACTTCCAAATAACGTCCCCCTTTTTTGGCTTTGGATCGAGCTGCCTGGATTGCAGGCACCAACTCAGCTGCCGGGTCTGGGTGGGATCCATACCCGAGCACTACGTCCAGAAAAATCAAGGCAGTCTCAGGATCCTCAGCTTCAGATTCTAAACGTTTGATCCGCAGTTCATGATCCATCATGGGATGCAGGCGGCCTACAGTAAATTCATCTTCTCCAAGGTCAACAATGGTATGTCCCTGGCTGATCAGCGAATTCTCTAAACGGTATTCTTTGTTTATGGGAACATTTGAATAAACATCCGGAAGATAATACTCCAGGATCAGTAGGGCTTCATAAGCTAAAGTCCCCCCTGAGAACAATCCGCGCAGGTACCGTTGACCGTCTTTAAACTGATCGATTGGGAGGTCTATTTCCGTCTCTCCGCCCTCAGGATCAGTTGCTAATTTCACAGCCGCGGCAGCTGTTTCATCAAAAGTGGTTGTAAAGTGAAGGTTGTCAATATTGTGCAATGTGGAAGCATATCCGATGAAATTGATCACCACCGGTTTGCTTAACCCCCGAGCAGAATTAATCAAATCATCCGCGGCTTCCGGGTCCGGCGGCTTTGAAACCAGCACAATCACTTTGGTTTCCGGATCACGATCCAGGATATCCAAAGCCATCCGTGCAGTAAGTCCGCCAACCTGGGAAGAAAGATCTCTCCCTCCAGTACCAAGGGCATGGGTCAAACCACTCCCAAACTGATGGATACGGACAGAGACCTGCTGAAGTCCGGTTCCTGAAGCGGCGACCATTCCGATAGGCCCTTTACGAACCTTGTTAGCAAAACCCAAACCCACACCATTAATAATCGCTGTGCCGCAATCTGGTCCCATCACCAGCAAACCCTTCTCGGCTCCCTTCTTTTTTAGGTCAATTTCCTCTTCCAGGCTGACATTATCACTGTAAAGGAAGACATGTTTATCCAATCTTAACGCTTCCCGTGAAACTCCGGCGGCGTATCGACCTGGCACAGAGATCAAGGTCCAACGCGCATCCGGCATCATATTTGCTGCAGATTCCAGGCTCTTTGGTAAAAAATCCTGGCCAGCTGTATCCCGACTCCGCCGGGCAGCCACCAATTCATCCACCCGGGCAATTGCTTTGAGGGCTTTTTTATCATTCTCAGCCTTAACGACAATGACCAGGTCATCTGCTTTGGCGGCTTTGATCTCGTCAACTAACAAACCAGACTGATCCAAAAGATCCTGATTGGCATTCGTGCCCATCACCACGCCTGCATCAATGACCCCCGGCAAATCCGCCAGTGAGCGCTGCAGCTGCATTAAAATTACCGAATCATAATATGCGCCGGTACGAATTTCTGTTTTTATCGAGGACATAACACCTTCCTGAACAATTACTGAATATCCATCAAGCCCTGGGCAATTTAAGAATAAAGAATCAGATAATACCTTTTTCCTGGAAATCAGCTGCCTGCTCTGGGCTGTATTCCAATAGGTCTACCAGGATTTCCAGGTTGTGTTCGCCCAGATCCGGGGGGTGATGCTGAATTTCGGCTGGTGTGCGGGAGAGTTTATAAGGAAAACCTGTTAAGGGAATCTTACCGGCGGACGGATGCTCAACCTCCAGAATCAAATCACGTTGTAGCACCTGAGGATGATCAAATACTTCCGGTACTTTGTTTATTGGTCCACAGGGTAATCCAGCTTCCCGGAAAACGAACAACCAATCCTCAGCCTTTTTTTCGGAAAAGGTTTGGTTGAGAAGTTGTATCAGATCCAGACGATTTTTTACACGGTCCTGGTTGGATTTAAATCGCAGATCTTCTTTTAACCCTGGTTGTTTGATCACATCACACAGGAGTTCCCATTGCCGTTGATTGGCTGCACCCAAAACAAATCCTTTATCTTGGGCCTCAAATGCTTCATAGGGAGCAATATTAGGATGGGCATTTCCCTGTCTTTTTGGGGGGTTCTTGCCAACCAGGTAATTGGCTGCAACGTTGGACAGCAAGGCGACCTGGGTATCAAAAAGGGAAACATCAATATGCTGTCCCTGGCCAGAATCAATTCTTTCATAGAGGGCAGCTAAAATCGCCGAAGCCGCAAACATACCGGAAGTTATATCAATAATCGGAATCCCAACTCTTGAGGGCGGGCCTTCTACCGGTCCAGTAATCTCCATCATCCCGCCTTCCGCCTGGATAATTGCATCATATCCGGGTAATTCCTGGAAGGGACCTGTCCTGCCATATCCGCTGATAGAACAATAGATCAATCCAGGATTTTTTGCTGTCAGATCCCCGACCCCCAATCCCATTTTATCCAAGACTCCGGTTCTGTAATTTTCAATTAATACGTCAGAAACATCTGCCAGACGCCGGATAATTTCCTGTCCTTGAGAGTCTTTCAGGTTTACAGTTAAGCTGCGTTTATTCCGGTTGGCTGCAAGGAAATAGGCCGAAATCCCGGAATAAGGACCATACGGTTCACCCACGAACGGGGGTCCCCATCCTCGGCTTTCGTCACCAGAGCCGGGACGTTCAACTTTGATTACATCGGCTCCAAAATCCCCCAACATCATTGTACAATAAGGTCCGGCCATGGCCCGGGTTATATCTACTATCCGGATATTTTTTAATGCTGACACGACTTACTCCTCAAGAAAAATGGTTGTTTATTACCATAACCCCCTGCCCCCAGATTCAGAATACACAGTGAGCGTTTAGACAAAAGGCTCGGATCAAAAGAGCGGAATTAACAGCAAAATAAACTGAGATTTTATATGAGTATGAGGCCAATTCCCTCCTGCAGGCGCATCCAGTAAAAATCGTTTAATTAGTTAATTTTAGTATACCGTATTTGATGGGTTATGATCACTCTTTTCACCAAGGGATCCTAGATTGGGAGGGTTGACAAATCCCCTCTCCCCATATAGACTGAAGGGTAAGCTTCGTTTGTAGGGTAAGGCGGTATTAATCTTGAATTTATTTATCCTCGTAACTTTAATGGCATGTGTGATGGTTATGGTCATGCAGATGGACATGTCCAGTCCAAGCTTGATTCGGGCAGCCATTCACCCGGGGAATTCTCACTGAATTATCTTCGGAAAAATGACATCGGGCTGTCCATCCAGGACAGCTTTTTTTTATTATTCGTTCTTAGCTCGGGAGTAAATCATGAACAGAAATATCCTTGTTGCAGTTGCCTGGCCCTATGCCAGCGCTGACATACACGTAGGGAATATCACTGGATCCTATTTGCCAGCGGACATCTTTGCCCGTTTTCATCGTTTAAAGGGCAATCAGGTGCTGATGGTGTCTGGATCCGATTCTCATGGGACTCCAATCACCGTAAAAGCAGATCAAGAGGGCAGCACCCCGGAAGAAGTATATCAAAAGTATCATAAAAAATTCCTGGATCTATTTCAAAAAACCGGATTAAGCTATGACCTGTTTACCAGCACCCATACTGAAAACCATTT
>RCNF010000810.1_pt1 | contig 16337 bp, 16 predicted proteins | sample 2041311 | NCBI WGS metagenome assembly RCNF01 (sample SAMN09708228, study PRJNA481090) | Marine sediment metagenome, whole genome shotgun sequencing project. | biome: marine sediment; feature: ocean; material: sediment; isolation source: Sewage treatment plant 2 marine sediment (STP2) ... | reverse complement strand
ATATAAGTATTTGTTTTAAAAACATTCTTCAATCTCGACAGTCGCTCTCACGACTGTATGAATAGGACCTGTAGAATTATTTTCAGGTGCCTCGGCAGAAACCCAGAATCTACATTAAGTTCAGGTTGGTTCCGCATGTTCACAACCGCAATTGTACATTTTCAGGTGGAATCCGACGCTAGCTCGCGTTTCGGGTCCCGAATCCACTCGCTCCAGGACCCGACGTACAGTCTGGGCTCCTGATAGCCCGCCAGCAGCCCTGAAATAGCCAGGTGGCACGCAGTTACACCTGATCCACACATCACACCCCACGGCGTCTCGAGGTCGTCACCGAGCACCTTAGCGAGTATCTGCCGTATCTCGACAGAACTGCGCCAGGTTCCATCCTGGTTCAGACACTGTGTAAACGGCAAGTTCAAAGCTCCGGGAACATGCCCCGCTACGGTATCAATGGGTTCAACCTCCCCCCTGAACCTCGCCGCGTCACGTGCATCGACCAGACGCAGCTTTTTAACCGCATCTCTTACCGCAACAAGCTCGGCGGTTTCGATAATTCGACCAGCCTGCGGCGCACCTTCAAACGTTGCCACCGGGCGCGTAACTGCCCCTGCCTCAAGAGGTCGTCTCTCCTCTTGCCAACGAGCGAACCCGCCGTCCAGCAGTGTTACCTGTTTGTGACCAAGGAAGCGGAGCAACCACCACGCGCGTGCCGCAATAGCATTACTGCCAGAGTCATATACCGTAACTCGGGTATGTTTTCCGACGCCGGATTGTCTAAGCTTCAAAATGAATTTGGCGATATCCGGTAATGGGTGGCGGCCGCTTGTCGCTGTTACCGGGCCCGCCAGGTCGGCATCGAGATCTGCATACACAGCACCTGCTATATGGCCTTGCAGGTATTGCTCCTGACCCAGACGTGGATTCATCAAATCAAAGCGGCAATCAATGCAGCGTTGATTCGTATCGTTCAAGCGGGCAGCAAGCGTCTCTGTATTGATGAGCAAGTTGGATTTTATCACTGGCAGAACCTCAGGACGGGGTGCAGCTTATAGTACCTTGCGATGTATCAGCGGTTGCATACTCACTTGGGGCTTGTCCTACACAATTGTCTAAAGGACAATATCCCCCACAGCGGCATTACTGCACTTCTTAACGTCAGAAATCTGGATAAATTATCGTGAAAAAAATACTGGTTGGGTTGAAACGCGTCATTGACTACAACGTGCGTGTTCGAGTCAAGTCCGATGGCACTGGCGTCGAGACGGATGGCGTCAAAATGAGCATTAACCCTTTTGATGAAATCGCTCTCGAAGAAGCTCTGCGCATCAAAGAGCGAGGTGACGCCGAAGAAGTCATCGTGATTTCAATGGGTACGCAGGAAGCGCAACAACAGCTGCGAACTGGCCTCGCCATGGGCGCCGATCGGGCGATATTGGTCGATACTGGCGGGCCTGTTGACTCGCTTACCTGCGCAAGAATTTTTCTTGCGGTGGCTGAACAGGAAGAACCGGGTCTGGTGCTGCTGGGGAAGCAGGCGATTGATGACGACAATAGCCAAACCGGACAAATGCTCGCAGCACTCTGGGATCGACCACAGGCAACTTTTGCATCGGAGTTGACCGTGGATGGCGATAAAGCCCGGGTTACCCGCGAAGTGGATGCAGGATTGCAGCTGGTCGAAGTAGATTTGCCCGCGGTCGTTACCGTCGACTTGCGGATGAATGAACCTCGCTACGTAAAATTGCCGGATATCATGAAAGCCAAGAAGAAACCTATGGACATAGTTTCCCTGTCCGACATGAACGTCGAACCCGCGCCAGTTATCGCTCACAAGAGTTTCACGCCACCCGCTGAGAGGGCTCGCGGGGTAATGGTAGAGGATGTTTCCGGCCTGATAGCGGCGCTAACTGACAAGGGGATACTGTGATGTCCAAAGTACTGATTGTTGCGGAACACGACGGCGAATCCCTGAATCCGAGCACTGCAAAATGTGTCGCATGCGCTGTACAGATTTCCGGCGCCGAAATTGACGTTGTGGTTCTTTCTGCGTCGACAGCCAGCCTGGCGGCCGAAGCATCGAAACTTGACGCCGTTAGTCGGGTATTGACTCTTGAGTCGTCCGAAAATGCACAACCGATAGCAGCGGTTTTAGCGCCACAGGTCGTTGCCCTGGCACCCGCATACAGTCATGTATTCGGTCCATCGACAACCTTTGGCAAGGACTTGATGCCGCGTATCGCTGCCCTTCTCGGCGTCAATCAGATTAGCGATGTCATGCGTGTTGCAAGCAGCCATACTTTTGATCGCCCGATTTATGCGGGCGGTGTCATCGTACAAGTAGAGGCGCCACAAGAGAATGTCGTGGTAGCTACGGTGCGGGCCGCTTCGTACCAAGCTGTAGGGAGCAGCAATTCAGCGCCAGTAGAGAGCCGTGAGGTCGACGTTGAGATTCCGCAGCACACACGTTTCATTGAGCTGAGATCTGGAGAAACAGATCGGCCTGACCTGCAAACGGCATCGAAAGTCGTGTCAGGCGGTCGTGCCTTGGGTAGTGCTGAGAGTTTTGATCTTATCTACAAGCTGGCAGACAAGCTCGGGGCTGGTGTGGGTGCATCCCGCGCCGCAGTTGATGCTGGCTACGTACCCAATGAGATGCAGGTTGGTCAAACCGGCAAAATTATCGCGCCGGACTTATACATAGCGATCGGAATTTCCGGGGCAATTCAGCACATTACGGGAATCAAGGACGCCGGCACGATTGTGGCGATCAACAAGGACGAAGATGCGCCGATTTTTGAGGTGGCCGATATCGGTTTGGTAGGTGATCTGTTCGCTATCGTACCCGAGCTCACCGACGCACTTAAATAAGGCGACTCAGGCAACACAAGGCGCCGACCGAAACAGCGTCGGCGCCCTGGTTTCCAACTATTGCGATGTCTACAAGCTGTCCAGTAGTGCCGCAGCGGAACTTACCTCAAACTTGCCGGGCTCTTCAACGGCCACGTGCACAACCACTCCATTGTCGACGACCAAAGCAAAACGCAGTCCGCGCTTGCCCATGCCGAAGGCCGAACTGTCCGCATCCAGGCCGAGCGACGATACATAGTCACCATTGCCATCGGCCAGCAGCATTATCTCCTCGCCAACATTTCGATCTTTGCCCCAGGCGTCCATTACGAAGACATCATTCACGGCAGTGAATGCAATAGTATCGACTTGTTTGCCGCGAAAATCGGCACTATGACTGACAAACCCTGGCAAATGGTGTTTTGAACACGTTGGCGTAAATGCCCCAGGGACAGAAACGAGGACGACCTTCTTTCCCGAGAACAGCTCATCAGTAGATAGACTAGCCGGGCCAGCGTCGGTCATGACACCAAAATTTCCAGCAGGCATTGTATCGCCAATTTGAATCGACATTTATTTCATGCTCCAATTATTGTTAGCAACCTGTTACAGGTCGATCTGTTGTGCAAAATGATACGGTAGTCATGTTAGTGACATCTGCAACGCACGTCACCTGAAATTGATCTACACCACAAAAGACATAGGTGGAATGGATCCATTTCATACAATATTTATGGGTAAGGAAGAATCATGAGATTCGAGCTAAGCGAAGAGCAGCAAATGATTCAGGACATTGCGCGCGAGTTCGCACAAAGCGAAATCGCACCAATTGCCGCGGAATTCGATCAGAGCGGACAATTCCCGCTTGAATCGGTACGTAAAGCCGGAGAACTCGGCTTTATGGGTGTGGAAATACCCGCAGAGTATGGTGGCGCCGGGCTTGATGCGATCAGCTATGCGTTGGTGATGTCGGAAATCTCGGCGGCCGACGCCTCGCACGGGACAATTGTCTCGGTGAACAACTCTCTGTTCGGCGTTCCATTGCTCGCCTTCGGTAATGAAGCACAGAAACAGGAATTCCTGAAGCCAGTGGCTTCCGGCGAGGTCAATGGTGCCTACGCCTTGACCGAACCACATTCGGGTAGTGATGCCGGAGCTATGCGCACTCGGGCACGCTTATCGCCCGATGGCTCGTACTACAGTATCAGCGGCAAGAAGGCCTGGCTAACCTCCGGACCGGTGGCGAAATACGTCATCGTATTCGCACAGACTATTGCCAGCAATGGAGAATCTATCGGTATCAGCGCTTTTGTCATTGATGCTGATAAGGAAGGCTATCATCGCGGCAAATCAGAGCCGAAGCTGGGCATCAGAGCTTCAGCAACCTGTGAAGTTGAACTCTCAAATTATCAATGCCCGGTTGAAAATCGCATTGGCAAAGAGGGCCAGGGCTTCAGTCTGGCAATGAAAGTGCTGGATTCAGGGCGGGTCGGCATAGCCGCTCAGTCACTCGGAATTGCGCAAGCTGCGTACAATGCAGCTGTCGAATATTCCCGTGAACGAAAGGCGTTTGGTGAGGCGATCGGCAGCTTCCAGACCATTCAGAACAAAATCGCCGATATGAAAGTTAGAATTGAGGCGGCCCGCCTGTTGACACTGCAGGCAGCCTGGTCGAAAGATCAATGTGAAAAGGCGGGTACGAAGAATACGCTCAACGCCAGCATTGCCAAGTTGTTCGCCTCCGAGACGGCGATGTTTGTAGCGCACCAGGCATTACAGATTCACGGCGGTATGGGTTACAGCAAAGAATTGCCTCTGGAGCGCTATTTTCGAGATGCGAAAATAACCGAAATATACGAAGGAACCAGCGAGATTCAGCGAATTGTGATTGGCCGCCATGAAACAGGCCTGCGCTGACAGGGAACTTAGAGTCAGTCGTTTTACGACCGGTACTGACGAGACCTAGAGCTCGTTATCTGCAACGTGAATGATCAGACCATCCAGGTCATCATTCACTTCAATTTGGCAAGTTAGACGACTGTTGTCTTTGCGCTCGTACGCTGCATCCAACATGCTGTCTTCCATATCGTCCATAGGCGGCAATCGATCAAGCCAGGCTTCGTCCACATAGCTATGGCAGGTAGCACAGGCGCACGCACCACCGCATTCAGCAACAATCCCTTCGATATTGTTGTTAATTGCTCCTTCCATGACGGAATAGCCATTATCGACTTCAACTTCGAGCTTGCTGCCATCGGGCTTGATGTACGTTATTTTTGCCATGCGAACTTATTCTCTGATAAAGCGCTGTTTTCTCGGACGGGTATAGTTTAAGAGCGTTGACTGGGGTCAGTCAACGCTCTTATTGTTGCTTGTTGCGTGGAATGAGAGGCTTGGCGCAGCCCATCAATTTTGCTGCAGGTTACGCTCGTTCGGCGTTCTTCCTGCGTTCCTCAACTTCCTTGAGTTGCTTCCTGGCCGCCTTTTCCGCCAAACCAATTTGACGATTTCGTTCGACGTCGGCATTGATGACCCTAATCCACTGTGCCGAGACTTTTCTTGAACGGGCCACCTTCCCTGCCGCTTCAAAAGCTTTGACTGAGTCAGAGTACTTGCGCTCGTTATACAGACACATGCCAAGCGATATCTGCGCATTATCAGGGCTCTTGAGACCGCCCTTTCGTATGCCATTGCGAACTGAAGAAATACAGCCCGCATAATCACCCGTATTCAGAAGGGTATTTCCAAGACGCACATCCAGTTCGCCATCGTCGCTCATACGTGCCGCTTCCTTAAGTGCGGGAATAGCTTTTTTATCTTCCTGAGCCAGCTGCCAGGACTGTGACAACAGCCGATAATTCTTGGCATTCTTGGTAACCCGCCCTGTCCCCATTTCTTTCTCGAGCAGCTGAGCCGCCTTGAAGGGAATCTCACGCTGCATATAAAGTTGAGCCATCGTGACCAGCTCACTTTCCTTTTCAAGCAGCTGTTGCGTATGTGCAGCCTCGTAGGCGTTAACCAGGTTTTCATCTTCACCTAGCTCTGTGTACGCGCCCGCCAAAGAGAACCAGTAGCGTTTCTTGGGCCAGTTCATCAACAGGATTTTCTGGATATCACGAACCTTCGCGTAGTTCTCGTCGCTGAAATACGCGAAATTCAGTAGCACATACCAGTCTTCCTTGACCGTCAAGTTGCGAGTTTCGGCAACACGCATCGCATTCTCAATAGGCTCAACCATTTCGCTATAGCGAGTGATCTGATACAGATTCTGAGCCTTCAGGATGAAGGGTTCTGGTGCCGGATTGGTTTCCATAACAAACCACTGATCAAGCGTGGTCAGTGCCTTGCTGTAGTCTTCTTCCATGGTGTGCAATTGCGCCAATGTGTACAGCGTTGCCTTTTTCATTTGCGGCTCAAGGCTTGGTATCGCAACCATTCTTTCGTAGGTGCGACGCGCATTGTCCATGTCGTCCATATTGTAGTAGACGAAGCCCAGATAGTTGAGCACGTTTGCTTGCTCGTACTCTGACAGTTTTTCCGGGTCGTAAAGACGATTAAGTACCTTCAGGGCACCAGCGTAATCCTTTTCGTCAACGGCTTCCTGTGCCTTGGTGATCTGGTCATAAACAGATTTACTGACCGCCTGAGCTTCCTTGGTACGTTGCTCCGGTTGCTCTTCATCGTTTTTAGCCGCTTGCACTGGCCCCGCGATCAACATACCGCAGAGCAATGCGAAACCCAGTTTTCTTGATAATTGAATTATCGTATGCATGTTTGAATGTATCCTCTTCGATCTGTTTGATCCCGCCAGGACTAACAAATCCAATCCAAATTTAGTCTTCAATCTTGAAAGTAATGCGTGTCTTAACACCCGGCACATCAACGGGGATGCCATCTACAACTCGAGGCTTGTACTTAAATTTCATTACAGCTCGCGTAGCAGCCCTCTCAAACAGGCTGCTGGTAGAAAATGACACTATTGGATCCCTTACACTTCCCGTTGTGGTCACCGTGAATGACATGTCTACGTACCCTTCAAGCCCGCGCGAAAGCGCACGTGCCGGATACACTGGCGCCACTCTGACGATTGGAAGATAGTCACCTTCCGCGATATTCATACCGCCCGGGCCGCCAATGTCCATATTCGACGCGACGGTCGGTGCAGCGATATTAATCGTCGGCGCATCCGGATCAATGTTGTCCATATCCTGAGGTGGAGTCTCAGGTGGAGTCTCCGGAGGTTTGGGTGGCTTCTCCGGTGTGTAATCTTCGGTGTTGATACTCTCGTTTCGTTTTACGCGCACAAACTCGAGTTTGTGACGTACTCGCTCTTTGCTGATAGCGGACTCACCGTACTCAATGAGCAAATGCATCACGAAGAGCAAACTCAGCGTTATCACCACACCGATCACTACTGAAAACGCATAACGGCCTATCATTATCTAACTCTCCTCAGCAGCAGTTGCCACTTTGTATTTTCCTGCCCGGTGGTCTTACGCTTCATCAGTAGATATCGCCACGTTCTGCACATTCGCACCTTTTGCCGCTTTCATAACGACGGTAAGCGCCTCGTTCGTCGATTCGGCATCCGCCTGAATCACGATCGATCCTTTTGGGTTCTCGGCATACAGACGTTCGATGTTTTGCCGTACCTGTCGCGGGTCAATTAGCTTCTTATCGATCCAGATTTCGTCATTAGCACTGATAGCGATCAATATCGTCGCGTCCTGCTTGTCCAGCGTGAAAGCCTCTGGGCGATTAACGGAGATTCCAGCTTCCTTAATGAAGGATGCGGTCACGATGAAAAAGATCAACATGATGAAAACGACGTCCAGCATCGGCGTCAAATTAATCTCATTGTCTTCTTCTTCAGCGCCTAACGAACCTTGCTTATTGCTCATTTCCTGATTCCTGTTTGTAAATCAATTCCCTGACTTGAAAAACCGGTTCACTACTGACCATCTGCAATTGATATGTTGTAAACGCCTGCCAGCCGAGATGCATCCATCACTGCAATGAGCATTTTGTTGGCCGACTTAGGGCTCGGCTGAATGACAACGGAACCAGCTGGGTTTTCGGCATGCAAGCGCTCAATATTGGCCCTGACCGCTCGCGGATCAATCGAACGCCTGTCGATCAGTATTTCGTTATTCGCACTGATCACGATAAGAATGTTGGCTTCTTCCGGCGGCACTACGCTCGTCGGTGCATCTGGCCGGTTCACATCGATACCTGACTCCTTAACAAAGGATGCGGTCACGATGAAGAAGATCAACATGATGAATACAACATCAAGCATGGGTGTGAGGTTGATTTCATTATCTTCGTCGTCGACGCCCAGCTCTACTTGGTGTTTACGCATGAATTATCCTCTAGTGATCCATTGTGAGAGTGTCTTCAAGGAAGTGCACCTCACGGGCCGCACGTCGGGTCAACAACGTAACCAGCAGAACCCCGGAAAGTGCCCCAACCATTCCCGCCATTGTAGGAACAGTCGCTTGCGACACACCCGCAGCCATTGCACGTACATTGCCTGATCCGGAAACCGCCATGACCTCGAACACCTTGATCATGCCGGTTACCGTGCCCATCAAGCCTAACAACGGACAGAGGGCGACAAGCGTCTGAATCATCGGGATCCCCTGGTTGGTCGCCATGCTGAACTGCGAAATCATCAGCTCTCTAATTTGCCTTGCGTGCCACGACCGGCGCTCTGGCCGAGACTCCCATGAGTCATGGATATCTCTGGACATGGTCCTCATCGACGAACGGAAGTACATCAACCGTTCGACAATGAGTGCCCACATAAAGAAAATCGCAACAGCTATCCAGCGCAATACCGGACCGCCCAGCTCCATGAAGGCGCGGATTGCTTCAAAACTGTCAGTCAGCCAAAGCATGACGTCTCCTTATAGCAATCAGCCGTTTTTCTCGGAATGCTTGGCAATAAGGCCAGCACTCTGAGATTGGAGGATGTTGACGATTTTCTTGCTCTGGCCACTAACCAAGGTGTGAATCAATACCATCGGAATAGCAACAACCAGACCCAGTACGGTCGTCATCAACGCTTGCGAAATACCGCCGGCCATCATCTTCGGGTCACCTGCACCGTAGAGAGTGATGACCTGGAAGGTCTTGATCATGCCGGTTACCGTACCGAGCAGTCCCATCAACGGTGCAACCACCGAAACGACCTTGATAAACAAGAGTCCCTTCGTTAGTCCCGGCATCTCCTTCAACGCCGCCTCGCTGAGCTTGAGCTCAATCGTATCGGTATCTGCATTCACATTACTTTCGTAGGCTGCGAGCACACGACCCAGCGGGTTATCCGCACTTGCTGAATCACGTTTGAGCTGCGCCCTGACCTTGCGGCTGTCTGATGACAGACCAATCCAGCGCCAGATCGCAATCAGCAATCCAATGATGCCAAGTCCGATAATGCAGTAACCGACGATGCCACCTTGATGGATACGATCCATAACGGTCGGTGACTCGACGAGCAGTGCAAGAATACCGCCTCGCGTCACATCGAGACCAAATGTTACGGGTCCCTCGGTCTGGCTGACCATGTCAGCAGCAGAATTTGTGAATCGAGCCTGGTCCGGCTGGCGGGACAGTTCAGAGATGCGTCCGTTGGAATAACGCAGGTAGCCATTCTCGCTCACGATATTGAAAGCACCTACGCGCACGACATCCATCTCGACTTCCTGACCGTCCGCCAGGGTCACCAGATGCTTGAAGCGAGAAATCTTGCCCGACTCTGTGACTTCACGTTGCAGCTCATACCAAAGTTTCTCGATATCGTCGATGGATGCCAATGTGCTTGCACCCGCCATTTTCGAACCGAGTTCAGCGAGGAACTCGCCGCGATCCGGGTACTGGATATTGGTCAAAGAAGTATTAAATCGACCCTGCGTATCACCGGCAACCGTTTGCAACACACCGAATAGTTCTTTCAGTGCGCCCAAACGCTCGTCCAATGCCGCACGGGCGGCAACGGTCTTCGTCTGATTTTCTTCGAACAACTGCTCCAGTCGGTTGCTTTCAGCCTCTTGTCGGCCGCGCTCAGCGCGTGACCGGTTCAACAGCTGCTCTTGCTGGTTACGCTCCTGTGAAAACTCCGCTTCTCGCTGACGGTTTTCCTGAGAATCACGTGCCTGGCCCTGCTCAATAAGCCGCAGTAGCTCAGTCATGCTGGATGCGTCATCGTCCTGCGCGTTAGCCGTGCTGAGGCCGAGCATCCCAACCGCAAAAAGAATAGATAGTCCTAAAGATATGCGTTTCATTTAAGAAGCCTCCACAGATATCGCCGCAGGCAAAGGAATTAGAATCAATTCCGGTGCCACCAGCTGTTTGGCCATGCGCAGGCCTTTTCGAATTTCATTTCGTCCATTGTCATCGAAGACCCACCCATTAGTGGCTGCGTCCCAGCGACCGGTGACTTTGGAATCGTCTGACTGGCAATACAGCCCGATTCGTCCAATGCGCAATACATTCATTTCACGCGGGCTGCCATCAATAGTGATTGTGTCGCTATACCATTCAGAAGAAGAACCGTAGTCATTCTCGATTTGGTACGCCTCCATCACCTTACGGAACTTCTCAGCAACGCTGACATCGGAGCGAGCGAGAATATCCTTCAAGGATTCGACGCGCTTGGTGCGTTCTGCAAGCAGAAAAGGCACATCAAGCCTCACCGACTGATCGAGGCCGTCAATCATCTGCTCCATGAGCGGAAAGATCTGACGGTTGATGACATCAACTTGATCCATGGATAAGGCAATGTCTTCCAACGTAGCGCCCTGCCCGCTTGTCTGTGCCGCCATGAGACGGTTGTAGACTTTGAGGCCGTCGATTTCTTTATTGATAGCCCGATACTGATCACCAAGAGATCGCGTTCCCTCTACGATATTGTTCACACGCTCTTGGGATTGCTGGGCCAGATTCAGTCGACGATCTCCGGCTTGCAAGACTTGATCGACTGACTGCGCTAAAACGCTGCCGGATGCCGCAATAACTGTGGCCGCAAATAGCGCAACGCTTATGCGCCGACTGCTGCTTATGCACCTTTTCATGGACGCTCCTTAAAAGGTTTGATTATTAAAATGAATTGTTACGGAGAGACATGCAACGTATCGCATGAATACATGCAAAAGTGAAAAACAAAGTCACCGAAAGTGCCCCTGTAAGCGCACGCGACCCTCTCCAATATCGCCGCGGCGTTGAATATTCGGACCCAAAAGTATCTCTCTTTTCTATTGGTGACCCGGCACTTTCGAGCACGGGCTTCCCCACCTTTTATTTGAATAATTTTGTTTAGGTCCCGAAGTACCTAGGTCGAAGAATAACACATGGTTCACATATCGCCAGCCCAACTATGGCATATGACAAATGCGGCATGCATAACGCGTTCTGTACACATTAGTTAATAGCCGCCGGTTCAAGACGATCAATTATGGTTGACCGACCAGGGGGCAAGCACTGAAGTCGCGCCACATTTGGCAGGCACTCCGCAGCAGCGCCTTCCGTGGCAGCGATATCGGGCAACATTCACAGCGCCTCAAGCACAACGCTAATCGCAACGATCACGCAGGACGTATGCAATCCAAATGCACTTGACAAAGCTCGTGCCGGTATCGAAGTCAGGTCTTCGATGGTATGAAAAAAAACCGATTCAACAGGTTTAGCGGGAATTCTAATGTTTATTGAGACTAGTGGTCCCGCCGCGCCTCCGCGTACGGGGCAAATTATTCGGCCACCAGTCTGGTGGAAATATTCCGGGCAGAATTTGGTATCACAAGTAACTGATATTTCGACAGTTGACATCCCAATAGGCTTGCAACATGATTCGCTCCTATGGCTGACAAACAACACATGTATACGGTCTCATTGAATATTTCAGACCTGCTGCTCTTGCCGCTTCAACTGCTTCTCATAAGGAGACAGGGCGGGTAGCGCGTATTTGGCCAAAAGAAATCGCAAACCCCGCATCCACACAGGATTGTGGGGTTTTTTTTGACTTTAACTTTGATGCTTTGGGCAGACTTCTTGCTCACTAATAATAGAGGCGAAACGCCGGGGACACTTTTACCATGCAAATGTATTCAGAAGCAGACGTCGACACCACCTGTCTCGGTGACAAACAGGTCACCATACTTGGCTACGGTAGCCAGGGGCGCGCACATGCGCTAAACCTGAAAGATAGCGGGTTCAACGTTGTGGTTGGACTGCGATCTGGCGGCGCCAGCTGGCCGAAAGCCGAGGCTGACGGCCTGGTCGTGAAAGAGCCCGCTGAAGCCGTAAAAGGAGCGGCAATCATTGCCTTCCTCACGCCTGATATGGTCCAAAAAAGTCTGTACAACGACATCTTGGCCGATATCGACAACGGTGCGACACTGTTATTCGCCCATGGTTTCGCCGTGCACTTCAATCAAGTCGCGCCCCGGGATGATCTCAATGTTGTGCTGATAGCGCCCAAGGGCCCGGGCGGTTTGGTACGACGACAGTATGAAGAAGGTCACGGTGTGCCCTGCCTGGTTGCAGTGCATCAGAATGCCGATGGCAACGCTTTGCAGCTCGCGCTTGCGTACTCAGCGGGAATCGGCGGCGCCCGGGCAGGTGTCATCGAAACCACGTTTGCTGAAGAGACCGAAACCGATCTGTTTGGTGAACAGGCCGTTCTGTGTGGCGGCGCGACCGAATTGATTGTCGCAGGCTTCGAAACACTCGTTGAAGCTGGCTACCAGCCCGAAGTTGCCTACTACGAGGTCATGCATGAGCTAAAGCTGATCGTGGACCTGCTTCACGAAGGCGGTCTGCGCAAGATGCACAAGTTCATTAGCGATACCGCAGCCTACGGCGATATGGTCAGTGGCCCGCGAGTCGTTGATCAAAACTCGCGCAAGGCGATGAAAGCGATACTCACTGATATTCAGGATGGCACTTTTGCTCGCAACTGGATTGCCGAGAACGAGGCAGGCATGCCTGAATTCAAGCGCATGATGCAGGCCGACCTGGATCATCCTATCGAAAAGGTCGGTGCCGACCTGCGCAGTCGCATGGACTGGCTCGAGAATTGATACCTCAAGCACCCATCATCAATAGCCGTGAACTCTCAAGAGACACATAGCCAGAGGACGTAATTCATGTCAGACAATCAGATTCGCATATTCGACACGACGCTGCGCGATGGGGAACAAGCCCCGGGGTGCAGCATGACGCTAAGAGAAAAGCTTCGAGTCGCCAAAGCGCTATCTGATCTAAACGTCGACATCATTGAGGCCGGCTTTCCGGCCGCGTCACCTGGCGACTTTGAGTCTGTAAAAACCATTGCAGATGAGAACTTTGGTCCGATCATTTGTGGCCTTGCTCGATGCAATGCTGCGGACATTGAGAAAGTTCACGCAGCGGTCAAGGGTGCTGAGAATCATCGTATTCACGTTTTTGTCGCCACGAGTGCTATTCATCGTGAGCACAAGCTAAAGATGGCAAAAGAAGAGATCATCAATAGCGCTGTTGGTGCCATTAAAATGGCCAGAGAACTCTGCGATGATGTTGAGTTTTCTCCGGAAGATGCATCGCGCACAGAACTGGGTTATCTGGCCGAGGTAGTTAGTGCTGCGATTGAAGCCGGCGCATCGACGGTCAATATCCCGGACACGGTGGGCTACACGGTGCCCGCCGAATTCGACGAACTCTTTCGCTATCTCAGGAAGCATGTACAAGGCATCGACGATATTACGTTGAGCGTGCATTGCCACGATGATCTCGGTATGGCGGTTGCCAACAGTCTTGCCGCAGTTCGTGCCGGTGCGCGCCAAATCGAGTGCACCATCAATGGCATTGGCGAGCGAGCAGGCAATTGCAGTCTTGAAGAAACCGTGATGGCGCTCAATACCCGCGAAGATTTTTTTGGACTGACAACCGGAATTGACACTACCCGACTCTATCCAACCTCAAGGCTGGTATCGAGCATCACCGGAATGCATGTGCCGCAGAACAAGGCCATAGTTGGTGAGAACGCCTTTGCGCACGAGGCAGGAATCCACCAGCACGGCATGTTGCAGCATGCTTCGACTTACGAAATCATGCGGCCGGAAGACGTAGGAATTAGCCAATCAAATCTCGTGCTCGGCAAGCACAGTGGACGACATGCATTTCGCGATCGGGTCAAGAGTCTCGGATTCGAACTTGACGATTTCGAAACCAATCGTGCTTTCAAAGAATTCAAGTCGCTGGCAGACAAGAAGAAAGACGTATACGACGGTGATATCGAAGCCATCATCATGAACGTCGACAGCGCCTCCGCCGGACCCTGGGTGATGAAGTCTCTCGACGTGAGAACGAGCACGGACAACCCTGCGACAGCAACGGTTGTCTTGCTCAACGAGAATGGTGACGAAACATCGAACACCGCAGAAGGAGATGGGCCTATCGCTGCCGCCTTTCACGCCCTCGAATTAACAACCGGTATTGGTCTCGACCTGAAAAAATTCGAGCTACACAGCGCGTCGATGGGCGAAGACGCGCAAGGTGAGGTTATCGTTACTGTTGACCATGGAGCAAGTAGCTACCGTGGTCACGGGACCAGCGTCGACATTGTTGAAGCCGGTTGTCGAGCAGGACTTGAAGTAACGAATCGAATCTTGCGACGTAAGTCGCGCGATGAAGATGGCGACGCGACAGCAAGATCGTCGCAAGCGACCATTTAGACGAAGGCCGAGCGATTTTCCTGATAAGTCAGGAAGTACTAAAATGACCCGGAACAAATCGGGCCCTGAAGCAATATAGATGCACTGACGGAACCTCAAGTGAGCAACGGAAAAACCCTGTTTGAAAAAGTGTGGGACGAGCACATCGTTACACCGGAATCCACTGCAACACCCGCAATCCTCTTCATTGATCTGCATCTGATTCATGAGGTCACAACCCCGCAGGCATTTGCTCTGTTGCGCGAGAAAGGACTTCCTGTCAAGCGCCCTGACCTGGTACTGGCGACGATGGATCATTCGACGCCGACCACTCCTGTTTCAAGCTTCAAGGACCTCGCCGTAGTCAGCGAAGGCGCAGCCAATCAGATTCGGCAAATGGAACAAAACTGCCGCGACTTTGGGGTGGAGTTGCATGGTTTCGAAAGCGCACATCGCGGCATTGTGCACGTGATTGGGCCTGAGCTCGGTGCGACGCAGCCGGGCAAGACCATCGTCTGTGGTGATAGTCATACCAGCACGCACGGCGCTTTCGGTGCTTTGGCCTTTGGCATCGGCACCACAGAAGTTGGCCATGTCCTGGCGACGCAGTGCCTGTTGCAACGCGAGCCAAAAACGCTGGCTATTAACGTCACCGGCGAACTGGGTCATGGCGTAACCTCAAAGGACCTGATCCTGGCGATTATCGGCGAGATTGGTGTTGACGGCGGCACCGGGTACGTAATCGAGTATCGTGGCGAAGCAATTTCTGCGATGGACATGGATGCGCGTATGACGATCTGCAACATGTCGATCGAAGCTGGCGCCAGAGCTGGAATGATCGCCCCGGATCAACAAACGTATGATTATCTCAAGGGGCGCGAGCATGCGCCGACAGGAGCAGACTGGGACACAGCAGTTGAACGTTGGAAACTGCTGCGCAGCGACGCTGACGCTGTCTTTGACAAGGAAGTCACGATTGACGCAAGCCAGTTACAACCAATGGTCACCTTCGGCACCAACCCGGGCATGGTCATTGGCGTGAACGACCCGGTGCCGGACGCCAATGACGATTTGAGCTTCAGCAAAGCACTGGATTACATGCAGATCAAATCCGGTGCAGCGTTGGCCGAAACATCAGTTGATGTGGTTTTCCTCGGCAGTTGTACCAATTCCCGTCTGTCAGATTTGCAGCAGGCAGCGGATCTGATCAAGGGCAAAAGAGTGGCCGACGGCGTGAAAATGATGGTGGTGCCGGGCTCACAGAAGATCAAGCTCGCGGCTGAGTCGATCGGTCTGGATCGAATTTTTAAGGATGCAGGTGCCGAATGGCGCGAGTCAGGTTGTTCGATGTGTCTCGGAATGAATGGCGACACCGTCGCTAAAGGACAACTCAGCGTCAGCACCAGCAATCGCAATTTCGAGGGACGCCAGGGCGTTGGCTCGAGAACCATTTTGGCCAGCCCCCTAACGGCGACTGCATCGGCGATCACGGGGCGCGTAACCGATCCGCGCGACTTCATGGCTAAATCGGTATGAACCCTATCAAGAGCATTCAGGCGCGCACAGTTGTTCTCGCCAACAACGATATTGACACCGACCAGATCATCCCTGCCCGCTTCCTGACGACGACAACCCGGGACGGTCTTGGCAAGCATCTTTTTTCTGACTGGCGATTCAATGCCGATGGCTCGCTCAAGACTGAGTTCATTCTCAATAAATCAGCAGCGGCAGATTGTCGCATCCTGGTAGCCGGCAACAACTTTGGCTGTGGCTCATCGCGCGAGCATGCACCATGGGCTC
>RCNF010000809.1_pt1 | contig 16354 bp, 14 predicted proteins | sample 2041311 | NCBI WGS metagenome assembly RCNF01 (sample SAMN09708228, study PRJNA481090) | Marine sediment metagenome, whole genome shotgun sequencing project. | biome: marine sediment; feature: ocean; material: sediment; isolation source: Sewage treatment plant 2 marine sediment (STP2) ... | reverse complement strand
ATGCCGATTTCACCCCAAACAGGAACCGTCACACTGTGAAATTTACCCAGCGTCATTCTGTCGAAATCAACCTGTATTATCGGCCGTTTCGGTGTGATGCCAGTATGGTTGGAGAACGATGAGCCCAGCGCTAATATCAAATCGCATTCATTCATAAACCAACTAGCAACAGGAGTACCCGATCTACCTAAAACACCCGCTGCCAGAGGATGAGAATCCGAAATTTGGCCCTTGGCTTTGAAGGTCGTGAGAATAGGGGATTGTAGTTTTTCTGCCAGTTCGATAATGGCGGGCATTGAATCCCGCGCGCCATAGCCGACAATAATAATCGGCCGTTTTGATTTTTTAATCAGCGCTAATGATTCATTCAGGGAATCATCGCTTGGTGTGATCAAAGAGTCAGAAACACGTCCTTCAGGTGTCCCAGCTTGTGCTGATTCTGCTGCCGGTAGAGTCTGTACATCGTCGGGGAAGATTAAATGTGCGACATCTCTTTCAACAATTGCATTTTTACAGGCGAGAGTCATGAGCTCGGCATGTTTGGAAGTGTGCAATACAGTTTGACTGAACTTGCAAACAGGGGCGAAGGCAGAGGCTAGGTCAATCTCCTGAAACGCACCTGGGCCTAATACCTGAGCATCGACCTGTCCCGTTAATGCCAGTAATGGAGCACGATCAACTTTAGCATCCCATAGTCCTGTCATTAAATTAGTCGCTCCCGGACCAGCTATAGTGAGACAAGCGGCGGGTTTTCCGGTTAATTTGGCATAGCCGGAACAGGCAAACGATGCCGCACCTTCATGGCGGATACCATAATAATTTAAGCGGCCTTTTTCTTGCTGCAAGCGTAATGCATCGGCCAGACCAAGATTAGAATGCCCGACCATACCAAACACACTGGTTACACCCCAGTTGGTCATGGTTTTAGCCATAATATCTGTAACTGTTTCTATATGATCGTCTTCGGCTTCTAATCCTACGTAAATGCCGTCTTTGCGAACATCAACGGAATAAAGCTTTTGTCCTGAATCTTCATGACCGCCAGGTGGACGCCCGGTCAGCGGATCAAAATCCCAGCCATGCCACGGACACCGTAGCCAGCATTGGCCATCATCACCCGCTTCAATCGAACCTTCCCCCAGTGGTCCACCCTGATGCGGGCAATGGTTATCCATCGCAGTGAAAACGCCATCGACATGGGTTAATGCCAATGTTTGCACACCCGCAGTTACTGTTTTAACTCGACGATCCGGTAACTCATCGGTATCTGCAACACGAAACCATTCGATTGTTTTTTCGTTCATGAAATATCCTTGAGGGAAAATTGGTGTTCCTTAAAGATAGCAGACCAGCACTATTAATTTTACTTTCGCTAGGTTTGTTTGGGTTTTCTTTATCGTCAAGTCATCATCAAATCATCTTTGAACAGTTTAGCTATCTGTAAAAATTTACTGTAAATAGCCTGGTAGTTTCACACTTCGTTTACACCTCTACATCGTTCTCCATTTATCTGGATTGGCTGGGATGGAAATCCCTTTAATGCTATATTTAGCGAGGGTTTATGGCATAAACGCGTATCATAATAAAAAGCATAAAACGATAGTCAGAATATAAAAAATGAATAAAATAATAAAAATTCCTGAAGCACTTCAACCAGCCTACGAGTCACACTTGGCTGATGAGAAAATACTGATAACGCGTATTTTTTGTATTATTGGAATGTTGCTGTTACTTACTTCAGCCGTTATCGATTTCTGGGCTTTACCTTCTGCCTTGTATGAAGCGCTACTGGTAAGAGTTGTGGTAGCGATCGGTTTAACGTTGGTATTTTGGTCGTCTTATACGCCGTTATTTTTGCGTTACTATCACTATATTCTGCCCACTTCTTTCCTGCTCACATCTACAGGTATTGAAACCGCAATCTATTTATCCAAGCCTAGCGAACTGGCGTATTACATTTATTTTTCAGGCCTTATCCTGGTTTTGATGATCCTTTTTTCATGGGCGCATATAAAGATAAAGAGCCTGTTGCTTACCTCTGCAATCATTATCCTCGGGTATATCGTTGCAATACTTAGCCATACAACTGAGGGCCCGCATAGCAATTTGGCAATCTTGATTCCTACCGTATTTATTTTGCTGGGAGCTATATCAATCGGTTTTGTGGGGAAATTGATCCGTGATAACCATCTGCGTCAAAATTTCGTGTTGCATCAATCGTTAAAAGAGGTGGCTGAAAATAAAGCGCAGGAAGCTGAGAAACACCAGCATCGAGCTAATCATGATGCCTTAACGGGTATGGCGAACCGTCGCAATGCTGAAAAAGTCATGGCGCGAGACCTGGAATATGCCAAACAAAATGATATGTCGATGGTGATTATGTTTCTTGATTTGAACGGCTTTAAGCAGGTAAATGATGTGCATGGTCATCATGCTGGTGATGAAGTGCTGAAAGCTGTGGCAAAACGCCTGAAACACTGCACACGTGAAAAAGATTGTCTGGCGCGTCTGGGCGGTGATGAATTTGCAGTGGGGCTAGTTATTGATAGAAATGAAGATTATATAATCGATGGCATTCGCAATAAGATCAAAGAAACTATTATCAAACCAATCAAATTCCAGAGTGAAACTCTGGTAGTCGGTACTAGTATTGGCGTCGCATCCTATCCTGAAAATGCAGACAATGTTGCCGTACTGATGGAGATCGCAGATGAAAAAATGTACCAGGATAAAATCAGTGAAAAACAAAACGGGGATAATATTAAAGGGGAAAAAGATAGCTCAGCTAAAACGCATAATAACAATGTCGCAACCTTTCACCGTTAAGATCTGAATCATTTTAAACCTGGCAGCTTGCTAAATATCTCTCACTGAAAATTCTGCAAAATCAAATAGTTTCTATTGTAAAATATATGTTAGTTAAGAGGGGTTCTATTTGCTTTAAGATCAGAGCTTCTTAGTATTAAACTGAAGAGGTATATCGACATGAATAGAATAATGGCTCAATTACATCAGGATCATATTCATCTTTCTCGTTTGTTAAAGATGTTAGAACGGCATGTGATGGTGTTATTGCATGATGGTGATCCCGATCTTAATATGATGATTGATGTTGTAGATTATATTAGAAATTACTCTGATCTTTTTCATCATCCCAAAGAAGATATAGTATACGAAAATTTCAAAAAGCGAACTAAAGAAGGCTCCGATATTGTTGATAACTTGCTTAATGATCATCAGCATATACCTATGGTAACACTTGAATTTCAACAGATTCTATATAGTGCCAGCAATGGGTCACTCATTATTAAAAGAGATGAGCTAAGTAAAAAAATCACTCACTTTATAGATATCCAGAGGACACATCTAAATACAGAAGAGGAGAAGTTATTTCCGCTTATTAATAAAACTCTGAAGGATAGTGATTGGGCTGAAATTGAAGCATCAGTTCAAGAGAAAAGTGATCCATTATTTGGTAAAAATGTCGAAGAGTCCTACGAGAGTTTGGATCAAACGATTAAAGATCAGGGTGCTTAATTTTCTGAGATTTAAAAAAGGGTCAGGACCAGTTTTATTAGTGAAATTGCATAAAAGGTGTGGAGTCTTTAAATAAACAGGGGATCATCCAAAGTTAAACAAAATCCTCATTAGTTAGTAAGTAGATATTAACCAGCCGGATAGATTCAATATAACGCCATTGCATTATGCGGTTGATGGAACGCATTTTTAAACCGTTAAACTGTAAGTAGACAATGGTGAGAATATTCACGCTAAAATCAAAAGAGGTAAAACACCGCTTGATTTTATCAAACGAAAAACAAGCGGAAAAAGAAATTGAGAATCGCAGAATACTTGATCAGCAATGGCGCTAACAAGAAGCCTATCAAGCTAAAGCTCAACTAAAACAGTTAAAGTAAAACCGCTGTAAAAACATTAAGGCCTAGTATCGCCATCCTACTGACCACTTATTTCACGGAGAAAGCTTATGATTATTGAAAAAGGTAACAAAGTACATGTCATCTATAGAGCACTTTACGAAAGCTCAACACGTCGACATTTTTTAGGTGAAGTGGTAGCCGCCGAGAGCACTTTATGTCGTCTTGAAGGCTTTGTTTTTGTGCTCGATCCTGAGTCAGATTTATATAAGAAAAAGCCCGAAAAAAGAATCACGATTATAGATTTAGCTGAAAGTGGTTACGTCGTTAATGTTCTTGATCAAAATATTGTTCTGGCAGATGTAACGTATAAATATATAGAGAATGTCGGCAGGGTTGCTACTGATGGCAAAGGTTTTACCTTGGATATTAATGAGTTTGGTCCGAAAAGCTAATTTGTGTTTTTTGAGTATAGGTTTTTAATAAATTCGTCATTACAGTTTGAAACTGCTGTGATTTGTTCGATCATTTTTTCCTATTAGCCTCTTACACAAATAAAATATAGAAAATGCCTTGAAAGTGGGGGGGTGTAGTTTCATCTATCCTATACTCTTGTTTTTATCATGAGGCTTACCAATGAAGTTACAGCTTTCAGTGTTTTTCAGTTTGTTTATGTTTTTGACTATGTTTGCAATGACTGAAGTTGTTAATGCAAAGAATCTAAGTTCTCCTAATGATACTAAAGCGTTGGCTGATGAAATGGTGAGTCATTACATTAATAAAGAATTTACTGAAGGTATGGCTGCGGCAAAACCTCATTGGCCTTTGCCTCAGGTTGAGCTGGATAACCTAATAAAAACAATCGAGAAGCAGAGGCCTATTGTTGATAAGCATTTTGGACAGGCTGTAGATTCTGAATTAGTACATGAGCAGAAAATCGGAGACTCATTTTTACGTTATTACTATTTACATAAATTTAAGAATCACGCTATTTATTGGAAGATTACGTTTTACAAGCCAGAAGCCAACTGGGTTGTTAATGGTGTTAGCTTCAAAGACAATTTAGATATTCTATATAAGTAATCATTCATGAGTAATCAAACACAAAATATAGAAGCAGCTGAACTGGTTGCTGATCAGGATATCCTTGTTTCACACAACCTACGTGATGAATGGTTGATGTTGGAAGACGTGAAAGCAGGACAGACTAAGACCCCGCTGGAATGGTTTATTGCAGCCTTCGCCGTAGCTTTTGGTGTTTGGCATATTCTCACTAATCTATTCCTTAACGAGCCTGGGCTTTGGCAAAATGCGATTCATTTTGCTGGTTTCGCGTTTCTTGCCTCTACCATTTATAGCGCTTTTGGGCGAAGTAAAAATAAGCCATGGGCAATTAAACTCGACATTCTATATGGTTTATTAGTTGCGGCATCTGCACTTTGGGTAGCTGCTTCAGAATCCCGAATCTATGAAGATACGTTAGCTGTAACCGGACAAGCGTGGCAATTCAATGCGATTGATTGGATGGCAGGTGGATTATTGCTATTTGCTGCTCTGGATTTATCTCGCAGAGTTTCTGGAATGGTCATTCCGATACTTATCTTATTGTCACTTTCCTATATCTTATTTTTAGGAGAGCACTTACCGGGTGTTTTCCGTTCTGCCAGTTTGCCGCTCAACGACATCATGTTTCGATCATTATTTAATGATGAAGGTATGTTCGGCATTTTGGCGAGTATATCGTCCACCAATATCACTTTGTTTATGATTTTTGGTGGCTTTCTGGTGGTCTCTGGCGCCAGTGATTTTGTGATTGAAAGTTCTAAGTTAGTAGCAGGTCGTGTACGTGGCGGTGCGGCATTTGTTGCAGTGCTGTCATCTGCTTTAACAGGAACCATTAGTGGTTCTGCCATTGCGAATACTGCATCGACAGGCGTGATTACGATTCCACTGATGAAGTCCAATGGCTTCCGTGGAAAGTTTGCGGGTGGTGTTGAGGCTGCAGCTTCTACGGGTGGACAGTTAATGCCACCAATTATGGGTGCTGGTGCATTTGTAATGGCAAGTTATACGTCTATCCCATACTCAACCATTGTGGCGGTATCGGTTGTCCCAGCAATACTGTATTTCCTGTCAGTAGCATTCATCGTTCGTATCGAAGCGGTTAAATATAAGGTGGGTGATGATCAGGATTTAGTGATTGATAAAGGTAAGATCATCTCTGGTGGCTTAACTTTTATTCTACCTCTAACGGTAATGATCTGGTTATTGATGTCGGGTGTAACTCCAAGTTATGCGGCATCTTGGGCGATTGCTGCGCTGGTGTTGGTTTCGTGGTCAACTTTTTTGATTGCTAAATTTATAAATCGTGATGACTTTAAACCGACGGTAATGAGCCCTTCACGCATTGCAGAAGCTTTTATGTTTGGTATTCGAGCCTCTATCCTAACAGGCATCTTGTTAGTAGCGATCGGCATTATGAATAATGCGATAGTCACTAGCGGCATTGGTAATAGTTTCTCGCTAATGATTGCGCAGTGGTCACAAGGTTCGATGGTGATTGCAATATTACTTATCGGGCTTGCCTCACTGGTATTGGGAATGGGGCTGCCAGTGACGGCTGCTTATATTATTCTTGCGATTTTAAGTGCACCTGCATTGGCGGGTATTCTTGCAGATGGTTTGATAGTCGACCAATTGATTCAGGGTATAGCTGATTCCTCTAAATCTGCGATGTTTATGCTGGTGGATAGTCCACATGTGGCTAAAATCGCAGTTGGTATGACCCGACCAGAAGCCATGGAACTGATGTCTACGATGCCGTTTGAAATAGCTATTACGCTTCGCCCTTTATTGGTGGATGCTGAACAATTAACGACGTATTTGCTAATCGCACATCTAATCGTTTTCTGGTTGAGTCAGGATAGTAATGTCACCCCCCCAGTTTGCTTGGCAGCGTTTACGGCGGCAGGTATTGCCAAGTCCGCCCCAATGGCAACAGGTTTCCAAGCGTGGAAAATAGCCAAGGGTTTATACATTGTGCCATTGATGTTTGCGTATACGCCTTTGATTAGCGGAAACTGGTTTGAAATAATCCAGATCGGTTTCTTCGCGCTGTTTGGTATCTATGCGATTAATTGCTTAGTCCAAAATTATGCTGAAGGTCCTTTAAAAATATGGCATTACCCGCTATTGGTTCTAGGAATTGTTGGGACATTCTTACCGTTAAATTTATTGTCTAACTTGGTAGGTGCTGTACTAATCATCGTGGTCGTTGTTCTCACCCATAAACATATGTTGAATGAAGACTTTTCCGAGAGCTCTATTTAATACTCAAAAATAAATATAGATAAAATCATGCTAGATCAAACAAGTAATAAAACAATAGAAACGATGCTGAGTCATCGTTCGATTCGTAAGTTTCTGGATAAATCCATCGATACAGAGACGCTAGAAAAAATTATCGAATGCGGTCAGGCTGCCGCGTCATCCAGTTTTATTCAAGCCTATTCAGTTATCCGCGTAACAAGCAATGATATTCGTGAGCAGATAGCAAATGCAGCTGGTGGGCAACGTTGGGTTGAAGAAGCGCCTGAGTTTCTGGTGTTTTGCGCAGATTTAAAACGCATAGAAGTGGCATGTGTAGAGCAAGGTGCAGGGGAACTTGAAGGACACACAGAGCATTTCTTGGCGGCAAGTGTAGATGTAGCTTTGATGGCTCAAAATGTCTTATTAGCCGCTGAATCAACGGGCATGGGGGGCGTGTTTATTGGTGGGATTAGAAATGATCCACAATTAGTTTCTGATTTACTTGGCTTGCCAGATCAAGTCTATCCCGTGTTCGGTATGTGTTTAGGTTGGCCAGCTATAGATCCTGATGTAAAGCCACGCTTTCCTGTGAAAACGATTCTACACCAAGACCACTATGCTCTTGAGAAAGTTGAATCTCAGGTTGAAGCCTATGACCTGCAAATGCAAGCTTATTACCAATCGCGGGCAGGTAAGACGCGCGTATCAAATTGGTCAGAACAGACGGCCAAAGCTGTGCAGGATAAAAAGCGTGAACACATACTGAGTTTCTTAAATAACCGAGGATTTCTCAAACGCTAGGATAATCTATGGCTTACGATGAATACATTGCTGATCGGATTCACCAAAATATTCAGGATAAGCATGTCGCTTTTGAAGCTAAAAACATGATGGGTGGATTGTGTTTTATGGTTGATGGGAAAATGTGTTGCGGGATTCATTATGATAAAAAGAAAGACACCGATTTATTGATGGCGAGAATCGGGGAAGAGGCTTATAGCAAGGCTATTCAGAAAACAGGTTGTCATCCCATGGATTTCACAGGTCGGCCAATGAAAGGCTATATTTTTGTCGATGCCTCTGGTTTTGATAACGATGAGGACTTGGAATATTGGCTCAAGTTGTGTCTAAATTTCAACCCTATTGCCAAGTCAAGTAAGAAGAGAAAATCTGAATAAACCTCCTATAACTAGATCTTTACTATAATTATTCATAAGTACTAGCTAATTATCGATCTTTTATTAGTGTGGTTTTAAGGGTAATTAATGACTTATAGTAAACCTTCATCAATGTTTCTGACGAGTAGAATGACTATCCTATTCATTCTCAGTTTGTTTCTGGGATTTATTGCGATGAATATTAAAGTCATTGAACAGCCTCAAAATGAATTGTTCCCGGAGCCAAAGCAAGACTTTACTGAAGCAGACAATTTCTTTTCTCGTTTATTCGAAGCAATTAAAAGTAGTGAAAATAGCACCAATCAATTACCTATTATTCTGTCTGATATAAAACCATCAGTGGCCTTTGATGACATGCAGGTGAAATTATATGGAATCGTTTACAACGGAAAAAAAGAAAGCTATGCATTAATCTCACACAGTGGAAGAATGCAGGAAGTTTACCAAACAGGATCGTTAATTTTTCATAAGGCAACTGTTGAAGAAATTTCTAAAAGTCAGATAGTAATTAAGTATTATAGTGAAAGTCATATTTTAAAAATGGACTTGCAGGGTTACACAAACACCTTGCCGTATTTGAGTTTAGAAAAAGAAGATATTCTTCAGCAAAGAATTGTTATTGAGCAGGATAAGCGTCGTAATCCCATTCGACTATTATTGATCAGGAGACCTTATGCCGTGTATGAAGAAGGACAGTTTCTAGGTTATAAAATAATGCCAGGGGGTAATGCGGATCAATTTATTCGTCTTGGTTTTGAAAGTGGGGATATCATTACGAGTCTCAATGGCTTAACTTTTCATGGGCCGGGCATGCAACAATTCATCATTAGTGAGTTAACCCATTCTCGAAATATAAATTTAGTCGTATTACGTGGTGACGATCAATTAAGCATCATGTACGGTTTTTAGTGATGCATCATAATTATATATAAAAAGTATAAGAATCCCTTGCTAGACATTATTTGTGGTACAAGTATCATACTTGCATCAAGAATTAATAAATATAATCTGTTACTTACGCAAGATTTCTGTAGATATTTTATAATTTACCTTAAGAAGGGTTAGTAGAGATTATATTTATTAGAAACTAATAGTTAAAGATATGACGAGTTAATAGTTATATTGCTTTGGGGGAGACTTTTTTTACTTAAAAAGCTCAAAAAATGATTAAAACAATAGTATTTATAACAATATTGGTAACACAACTTTCAACGAGTGTGTTCGCTGATACCATACAATTAAACTTTGGCATCTATGGTTCAGAGAGGCGTAACTGGGTGGATGAACAAAATTCGCCCATTCTTAAACACCTCGAGAATCTACTCAGTGCTAAATTAAATAATAAAGTAGAAATTAGTACCGTATTCTTCCCTGCCTATAAAGATGCCATAGATGCTTTGGTAGATAAGAAAATAGATTTTGCGAGACTAGGGGGTGCTTCTTATGTTCAGGTTAAGCGTCGAAGTCCAAAAGTGTCAATCTTGGCTTTAGAGTCGAGTAAAGGTTTGCCTTATTATGAGGGAGTAATTGGAGTCCTAAATAATAGTTCTATCAAGCAAGTAGAAGATTTGAAGGGAAGAAGTTTCGCCTTCGGAAATAAATCGTCTACCATTGGCAGATATTTATCCCAAAAGTTTTTAATAGACAATGGCATTACAGCTGATGATTTGGCAGGTTATAACTATTTAGGTCGACATGATAACGTTGCAGTCGCAATAATCCGTGATGTCTACGATGCTGGTGCCTTTAAGGTTGATATTCTAAAAAATAAAAACTTTAGTAAAAGAATTCGAATCATCGCGCGTTTTAAAGCACCAACTCAGGCATGGATCGGTCGTGAAGGACTGGATCCAATGTTACAGATCAGTTTGAAGAGTGGCTTGTTAAACATCCCAAAAGAAGCATTTATAATTAAGAATAGAGACGGTTTCATTGAAGGAGATGATAGTGATTTTGAGAGTTTGAGAAATTCAATTGAGAATAACGCTGTTTTCTTTATGGAAAAAAGCTCACAAAACTATGATCTGGTTTCTAGTTATAGTGACTGTTAAATAGTTTGATAAGGATTACTTGAAGGCTTTATGACTGATAAACAATTAAAGTACCTGAATACACGCTAAGGTCTAGAATCGTCTTTCAGACGAGCTAGTCCTAAGCTCTGGCATAGATATTCGGCTGCGCCTCACCCTTCGGGTCGTCGTCACTGCGTTCCAACGTTGTCTCGGCTCTGCCTCGGCTGAGTTGTCCATTTCAAAAAACGAAATGGCAAGCTCATGGTAAGTAAGGGGATGATACTTAATTATCAAGACTACTCAATAAACGCTTATTTAATATAGAAATCAATTTAGGGTGATCACTGATTAGTGTGCTGATAGACACCTGAAACTCTGGATACTTATCCATTACCGCATCACAAATCTCAACAATATCTCCGCCTTCTCCTGCATGACTACCCGGTAGGAAAAACATCAAAATAACAGACGCTTGAGTTTCACCTGATTGGGCTTTATGTATTAGCCAATCTTCTAATAAATCACCATTGAAGTCGTATTCCTTTCCTTCACGGCGTTCCATCACCGCTTCTTCTAGAACATGCGTGTCAATATTATCGTTGATTAATCTTTCTCTAACACTTTCTGCGAGATGCTGTCTTACAGCCGTTACTCTTGGGACGGGTGAGCCATGATCAACAAGTACAATGTTTTTAATCTTGGAGTGTTGATCTGAATTATTAGATGAAGTAGAAACAACATGATCATAAATAATATCGGTGAGATCAGCTTCACCTTGGGGAAGTGGGTAAATAGTATCTGCAATTTTCAATTTAAATTTGCCAAACTCTTGTTCTAAAAGAACTACTTCATCAGGAATGAAAGAAGTTAAAGCTCGGCTATTACCAAAAAAGAGTGGCAGTAGAATAAATTCCTTTTCTCCTGCAGAAAGCTGTTGTTTCATAAAGTCGCTAAAGGTATTCGCAGGCTGATCATTAAGTTCTGATGTGGATATTCGATTCGAATGCTTACACGATACAGGGTGAATTTTTAGACCTGATTCCAATGTTAGTTTTTTCGCTAATGTGCGTAACTGAAGAGTGGCATTTGCACGGAGTGATCCATTATCAATCAATAGGATGCAGGGCATTTTTATTTTTTCCTTAATCAAGAATCAGGTATACATAGATAGTAAAGAATTTGTGAAACGAAAGTCTATCATCCGTATATTTATTGTGGAGAAAAAGTGCTAAGCCGAGTAAAGCGAGACAACGTTGGAATGTAATGACAACGACCCGTAGGGCGTGGTTTTCATTAAGTTAAATTAAAAAACCACGTAAAAGTAGGAGGGTGACTTTATCTCTTTGGCGCTGGTCCAGTGGTATCTCTGATAATTAATTCAGCATTCAGTTCGATGCGTTCTACATTAACTGTCTTTCCATTTTTTTTGTTTTCTATCTGACGCAGAATATAGTCAGCTGCTTTCTCTCCCATGCGTCTTGATGGCGAGTTCAACGTAGTTAACGATGGCTTTAAGAAAGGTAATATTTCTATATTATCAAAGCCGGTAATGGATAGGTCATCGGGTACCTTTAGGCCTCTTTCTTGTGCGCCATGCAATGCACCAAGCGCAAGAATATCATTACCACAACTAACAGCAGTGATATCAGGGTGCGCGTCCAATAACGTTTGTAATGATTTACTGCCTTGTTCAACGGTATAGCGACACTCAACGATACGGTCATCATTGAGTGTTAATCCTGCAGAGTTTAATTGTTCTTCAACACCTTTAAGTCTCCCAGCAGCGCGATCATTATTCTTGAGGATACCTGAAATGATACCAAAGCTTTTATGACCTAATCCCATTAAGTGTTTGGCGATTTTTTTGCCCGCTTTTATGTGATCGAAACCGATACAGCTATATTCAGACTTTGGGTCATAGATCCAAAGATTAACGATAGGAATTTGGTAGCGTTCTATCGCTTTATATATTTCCGGATGATGTTGTGCCCCAACCATGACAAGTCCATCGATACCTCGGGATAATAGTGACTGAACTTCGCGCCGTTCTTCTTCTTGAGAATAGCCATTGTTCGCTAATAATAAGGTGTAATTCGCTTTGGTAAGTCCCGTTTGTAAGTGCTGGATAGCTTTAGAGAAAATGGTGTTATCAATTGTAGGCACTATCACGCCGATGGTTTGAGTCCGGCGTGAAGCCAGAGCTCGGGCTGCGCCGTCTGGTACATAACCTAAGTCATCAATTGCCTGATTAATTTTCTCTTGTACTTCAGTACGTACCTTATCTGGATTATTCAGACAACGAGATACGGTCGCGGTTGAAACATTAGCCTTAGTGGCGACATCTTGAAGGGTAGGTTTTTTTTTCTGCATACAGGCTCAGAGTGTACCAGAAAGTTCTAATAGTGCCTGTTTTCAATAGCTTAAGTTTTAGCCTTGATTTTAACTTGGGTTTTATTCTGGAAAATAAGGTGTTTATTTCAGTTATTGGTTTGACAAATATCAATATCGTTACTAGTATGTAAGCGCTTACATAAACATATTCTGGAGAATCCTAATGGCAACAACTTATCTGAAAAAAGCGAGTAAAGACGCAACCACAGGCGAAGACGATACACGTGACATCGTTTCTAAAATGTTAAAAGAAATCGAAGAAGGTGGCGAACAGCGTTGTGAAGAATATGCAAAACAGTTAGATGGCTACGAAGGTAATATTGTTGTTTCTCAAGAAGAAATAGAAGCGGCAGGCAAGCGTCTTTCGCAACAAGTAAAAGATGACATTAAATTTTCATACGATCGTGTGTATGGTTTTGCGGTAAAGCAACGTGAATCCCTAATTGATTTTGAAACTGAATTATCACCGGGTTTATGGGCAGGTCAGCGTCAAATTCCTATGCAAGCAGCAGGCTGTTATATCCCTGGCGGACGTTATGCCCATGTTGCTTCGGCAATCATGTCGGTTGGTACCGCTAAAGCGGCAGGCGTAGATTACGTTGTAGCATGTTCACCACCTAAGCCAGGTCATGGCGTTAACGATGCTATTTTATACACGGCTGATTACTGTGGCGCGGATACTGTGTTAGCGCTTGGCGGCGTGCAGGGTATCGCAGCAATGGCATTTGGTTTATACACGGGTAAGCCAGCAGACATCCTTGTAGGTCCTGGTAACCGCTTCGTTGCTGAAGCAAAGCGTATGTTATACGGCAGAGTGGGTATCGATGTATTCGCTGGCCCAACTGAAATTGGAATTATTGCAGATCACACGGCTGATCCAGTTATTGTTTGTAGTGACCTTGCAGGTCAGGCAGAGCATGGCCCTGATTCTCCAGCATGGTTATTCACTTCAGATAAAGCATTAGGTGAAAAAGTCATTGAGATGATGCCTGGTGTGATTGCAAAATTACCAGACACAGCACGTAACGCAGCAAGTGTTGCTTGGGCTGACTATGGCGAAGTAGTACTTTGTGATACTGATGAAGAGATGGCGGTAGTTAGTGATAAATATGCTTCTGAACATTTAGAATTACATTGTGAGAATTTAGATTGGTGGGTAAGCCGTCTAAAGAATTACGGTTCCCTGTTTGTTGGTGAAGAGACGACGGTTACCTACGGTGACAAATGTTCTGGTACTAACCATATTCTCCCTACTAAAGGCGCAGGACGTTACACAGGTGGTTTGTCAGCAGGGAAATTCATCAAGACTGTAACTACTCAACGTATGACTAAAGAAGCGAATCGCGAAGTAGGTTCAGCAGCAGCTAGAATTTCTCGTCTAGAAGGTATGGAAGGTCATGCACGTTCTGGTGATGACCGTTTGGCTAAATACTTCCCTGATGAAGAATTCCTATTAGAAATTCCAGGGCATGGCGTTGAAGCTTGATGCTCTTAGCCTTGCCGGTAAAGTAGCACTCATAACGGGTGCTACATCCGGTATTGGGGCACAGCAGGCGCGTGCATTATGCAGTGCGGGTGCCAGTGTTATTTTGGTTGGACGCCGTGAAGACCGACTCAATGAATTATCCTCAGAGTTAAAGAGCGATGGTCATCAGGCCGTTTGTATCGTCTCTGATTTAATGCAGGAAGATCAATGGGATATCGTCGTTGAAGCAAGTTTGGCGGTACATCAGCGGGTCGACATTCTATGTAATACCGCTGGCATAAACCTGCGCCAACATGCTGATGATGTGACTTCCGAGAGCTGGGATCAAACACTTACATTAAATCTAAAAGTGCCCTTTATGCTGGCACAAAAGTTAGTGCCCAATATGCGCGAACGAGGTTGGGGAAAAATTATCAATGTAGCTTCGCTGCAATCTGAACGAGCTTTTGCCAATGGAATCGCTTATGGCGCATCTAAAGGTGGAATTAGTCAGCTGACTCGTGCGATGGCTGAAGCTTGGTCAAAAGATGGTATAGGGTGTAATGCAATCGCCCCTGGGTTTTTCCCGACAGAATTGACCGCACCTGTATTTGAACAACCTGAGTTGGCTGAAAAATTAGCGCAACAGACTGCGATTGGCCGTAACGGCAACATGGAAGACCTCGATGGTCCTTGTGTATTTTTAGCCAGTCATGCTTCGGATTATGTGACAGGGCAGACACTTTACATCGATGGCGGATTTACCGCTAAGTAGTTAGTTTCAAAAAAGAAGATTCCCAAAAACCCTATTATAGATAGAGTAAAAACAGGCTAAATACACGCTAAAATCTAGTATCGCCTATCGGCGAGCTAGCTTTAAGCTCTGGTATGCATGAGTTGTCCATTTCAAGAAACAAAATGGCAAGCTCATGGAAAGTAGGGGGGGTGTCTTTTTAATTTTATATAAGAGCGATTTCTTCTCTTAGGAAGATAATAGGAGTTTAAGATGAAAGCACTCGTTTATACAGACACTCAAGAAGTTACTTATCGTGACGAACCACAACCCAGCCCGAGAGTGGGCGATGTTGTGATGGATGTATCCGCTGCCGCTATCTGTGGTTCTGATATGCACGCCTACCACGGACATGATGAACGTCGTGTACCTCCGTTGATTTTAGGTCACGAAGTCTGTGGCACAGTTATTGACGGTAAGCATGCAGGCAAGCGTATGGTTATCAATCCATTGATGACCTGTGGTGTGTGCCACGACTGTTTAAGTGGTCGTAGTAATTTATGTACAAAACGTGAATTGATCGGCATGTACCTACAAGGAGCGTTTGCAGATCAAGTAGCGATAGAAGAACGCAACTTATTGGAAATTCCTGCTGATATGAATCCAGTAAGCGCCTCTATTACAGAACCCACAGCAACGGCATTACACGCTATTGCTCTAGTAGAACGCATTGCCTACAGACCGTTATCAGAAATGAAATGTCTGGTATTGGGTGGAGGTGCAATCGGCCTGTTAGCTGCGCTTGTGCTAAAAGCAAAAGGGGCATTACAAATTGACCTTGGCGAAACCAATGCATTGCGACGAGCAAGCATAGACGAGCAACATTGCGCGACGACTTATGACCCGATCACAGAACAACCACCACACCTTGGTGACTACGACGTAGTCTTAGACTGCGTAGGTTCCGGCATCACGCGTAATGTGTCATGCGAAGCGGTTAGACCAGGTGGCATCATTTCACACGTTGGTTTACAAGACAGCGAAGGCGGTTTCGATAGCCGCAAAATCACTTTGCAAGAAATTACAGTATTGGGTAACTATTGTTACACCACCGCTGATATGAAAGCGTCGATCGATATGCTTTATCAACAAAGACTCGGGAATTTAAACTGGATTGATGTACGTCCTATGTCTGCTGGCGGACAAGCGTTTGATGATTTACATAATGGACGAGTTGCCGCCGCTAAAATAGTTTTGCAACCTGATCATCTCTTAAATTAAGACTTCATAATTTAAGACCTCATAAATTAAGGATTTACCATGAACAACAGCCAGAAAATTTGGTCAGCTTTATCGCAGAATGATGTAGATACGGTCACGTATTTACCTTG
>RCNF010000808.1_pt1 | contig 16359 bp, 13 predicted proteins | sample 2041311 | NCBI WGS metagenome assembly RCNF01 (sample SAMN09708228, study PRJNA481090) | Marine sediment metagenome, whole genome shotgun sequencing project. | biome: marine sediment; feature: ocean; material: sediment; isolation source: Sewage treatment plant 2 marine sediment (STP2) ... | reverse complement strand
AAAGACCTTAAAAGTATAAATACTCTTAAAGCCTTTCTTTATTAAGCTCCTCCTCTTGGACTCGAACCAAGGACCCTCTGATTAACAGTCAGATGCTCTAACCAACTGAGCTAAGGAGGAATTTTGAATTCCAAAAATTTGGTGTGCAAATATAAATGTTTTTCTATTTTTTACAAGCGTTAAACCCTTTTTTTTTAATAATCTGTATTTCAAGAATAACCGCTAGGTTATAATTATAATATAATTTTAAAAAGTGTATTTTTGTTTTTAATATTTAAAAAAGGGATAAACAAACAATTGAATGGATAGGTTTTCATTTTTAAATGCCGCACATACAGGTTTTATAGAAGATCTCTATAATAAATATTTAGTGAGCCCTGATGAAGTTGAACCAAGTTGGAGAAGCTTTTTCCAGGGTTATGATCTTGCCAATACCGATTTTTCACTTATAGGAGAGGAACCATTATCTATTGAAGTTCCTGAGCATGTATATAAAGAATTTCGGGTTATTGAACTCATAAATGGGTATCGTTCTCGAGGGCATCTATTCACAAAAACAAACCCTGTTCGAGCAAGAAGAAAATATACCCCAACCTTAGCCATTGAGAATTTTGGACTTTCAAATGATGACTTAGAAACCATTTTTGATGCTGGTGAAATATTAAATATTGGTAGTAAGAGCTTAACAGGTATAATTCAACATCTTGAAAATATTTATTGCGATTCAATAGGTGTTGAATACATGTATATTAGAAATCCTGATGTTATTAAATGGTGGTCAAATAATTTAAATACAAACGATAATCATCCAACATATTCAATTGAAGCAAAAAAATATATTCTTTCTAAACTCAATCATGCTGTAACTTTTGAGAACTTTTTACAAACCAAATATGTAGGTCAAAAACGTTTTTCTTTAGAAGGTGGAGAATCTCTTATTCCAGCAATAAGCGTTGCCCTTTTTAATGCTGTTGCAGAATATGATGTAGAGGAGTGCGTACTGGGTATGGCACATCGAGGCAGACTAAGCACTCTTATTAATATTTTTAGAAAACCGGTTCGGGAACTTTTTAGTGAATTTGAAGGTAAGGATTTTGAAGATGAAGATATTGATGGTGATGTAAAATATCATCTAGGTTTAACAATCGATAAAACATATCAAAACGGGAAATCTATTAGGATGAATTTAGTGCCAAATCCTTCTCATTTAGAAACTGTTGGGCCAGTTGCAGAAGGCATAACCAGAGCTAAAATAGATAAAGATTATAATGGTGATGATTCAAAGATCCTTCCAATATTAGTGCATGGAGATGCCGCAATTGCAGGGCAGGGAATTGCCTATGAAGTCGCACAAATGAGTCAGTTAAATGGCTATAAAACTGGCGGTACAATACATATAGTAGTGAATAATCAAATAGGATTTACCACGAATTACTTAGACGCCCGTTCAAGCACCTATTGTACAGATGTTGCTAAAGTAACTTTATCCCCTGTGTTGCACGTCAATGCTGATGATGCAGAAGCAGTTGTTCATGCAGTCGAATTGGCTTTAGATTACAGGATGAAATTTAAAAGAGATGTCTATATTGATTTATTAGGTTATCGTAAATATGGTCATAATGAAGGTGATGAACCGCGTTTTACTCAACCCAAACTATATAAAGAGATTTCAAAACATGCCAATCCGTATAAAATATATGCTGAAAAATTAATAGCAGAAAAAAGTATTGATGAAGCGTATTCCAAGAAAATAGTTTCAGATTTTAAAGAAATGCTTGAATCTGAATATGCAAAATCTAAAGAGGATACTTCATCAGTAGTTCGCGAATTTATGGAAGAACGTTGGACAGATTTTAAGCGGCAAAAATTAAATGTGATGTTGCAATCTGTCGAAACATCTTATCCAAAAAAGAATTTAAGGAACATTGCTAAAATAGTTTCTACAGTACCTGAAGGTGTAAAATTTTTACGTAAAGCAGAAAGAATTCTGGATGGTAGAGCCAAAATGGTTTTTGAAACAGACGAGTTAGATTGGGGAATGGCAGAAACACTAGCCTATGGAAGTTTACTTGAAGAAGGTTTTGATGTTCGTATTTCTGGTCAGGATGTAGAACGAGGAACCTTTAGTCATAGACATGCAATTTTACGCGATGAAATATCTGAAGAGCGTATCAATTTATTAAATACCAACGCTGCTAATAAAGGAGAAATGAATATTTACAATTCTTTATTATCGGAGTATGGAGTGCTTGGCTTCGATTATGGATATGCGATGGCAAACCCAAACACATTAACTATTTGGGAAGCGCAATTTGGTGATTTTAGTAATGGCGCTCAAATCATATTTGACCAATACTTATCTGCGGCCGAAGACAAATGGAAAATGCAGAATGGAATTGTTATACTTCTGCCTCATGGTTACGAAAGTCAGGGCGCAGAGCATTCATCAGCCCGAATGGAGCGTTATTTGCAATTATGCGCCATAGACAACATGATTGTTGCCGATTGTACCACTCCGGCAAACTTCTTTCATCTATTACGACGTCAAATGAAATGGAATTTTAGAAAACCATTAATTGTTTTGACCCCTAAAAGTTTGTTGCGTCATCCTAAGGCGGTATCATCATTAAATGAATTTGAAAACGGACAGTTTCAGGAAGTAATCGATGACACTATTAATCCAGAAAAGGTTAAAAAAATGGTTTTCTGTACTGGTAAATTCTATTATGATTTACTTGCAGAAAGAGAAAATTTGAAGAAAGAAGATGTGGCATTAATTAGAATCGAGCAATTATTTCCTTTACATTTAGAAAAAATAAAAAGAATAATAGATCGCTATCCAGCTGTTAAAAAATATATTTGGGCACAAGAAGAACCTAAAAATATGGGAGCCTGGAGCCATATGATGCAAAGGTTTGACTTGGTCAAATTAGAAGCGGCCTCAAGACCATATGCTGCAGTTCCGGCACCAGGTTCAAGTACAAGAGATAAAAGAAGACAAAAAAGGGTCATAGATCAAGTTTTTGAATAAATTAAGAATAAAATTAGAAAGATGATTTTAGAAATGAAAGTTCCTTCTCCGGGAGAATCTATAACAGAAGTGGAGATAGCTTCATGGTTAGTTGAAGACGGTGATTACGTTGAAAAAGATCAACCTATTGCCGAAGTAGATTCTGATAAAGCTACGTTGGAATTACCCGCTGAAGAAAGCGGTGTTATTACTTTCAAGGCGGAAGAAGGTGATGCTGTAGCGGTTGGAGCCGTAGTTTGTTTAATAGATATGGATGCCAAAAGGCCAGAAGGTTCAACGCCGGTTAAAGTAGAAAAGAAAGAAGAAAAGCCTTTAGAAACAAATGTATCTTCGAACGGGGTTGAGAAGACATATGCTACAGGAACAGCTTCGCCTGCAGCCAAAAAAATATTGGAGGAAAAAGGTATATCGGCCACTGCTATAATAGGTACTGGAAGAGATGGAAGGATAACCAAAGATGATGCAGTAAAGGCAGTGCCAAGTATGGGTACACCATTGATGAACAGCACTAGAGATGGTGAACGTAAAAAATTATCAATGCTACGTCGAAAAGTTGCTGAAAGGTTGGTTTCTGTTAAGAATGAGACCGCCATGTTGACTACATTTAATGAAGTTGATATGCAACCAATCTTTGATTTACGAAAGCAGTTCAAAGAAGATTTTAAAGAAAAGCATGGAGTGAGCCTTGGGTTTATGAGCTTTTTTACAAAAGCCGTTGTTAGAGGCCTACAATTATTTCCTGATGTAAATTCAATGATAGATGGAGATTATAAAATTTCTTATGATTTTCAGGACATTTCAATTGCAGTTTCAGGCCCTAAAGGATTAATGGTTCCGGTAATAAGGGATGCCCAGAAATTAAGTTTTAAAGGAGTGGAAAATGAGGTAAAACGGTTAGCAATAAGAGCGAGAGATGGTGAAATAACTATCGATGAAATGACGGGTGGCACTTTTACTATTACTAATGGTGGAGTCTTTGGTTCTATGTTATCTACACCTATACTTAATCCTCCTCAAAGCGCCATTTTAGGTATGCATAATATTATAGAGCGCCCTGTTGCTATTAACGGAAAGGTTGAAATAAGACCTATCATGTATGTTGCACTGTCATACGATCATCGAATTATTGATGGAAAAGAATCTGTTGGATTTTTGGTTTCCATTAAAGAAGCGCTGGAGAATCCTGTTGAAATATTGATGGATAACAATCCAAAAAAAGCGTTGGAGATGTAACATTTTTAAAAATATTTTTTATACTGCAAAACCCTAAAGTCAAGTGTATTAAATTTTGGGTTTTGTTGTTTCAAACGTTTATATTCTGAGTTACTTCCCACTGCTCTGTTAGCTGAACCTGAAGGTGCCATAAGGGAAATAGTTTTTATAATTCTTGAGTCCAAATGAAAATTATGTATTCTAGGAATTTCATTAGAAACTAATCGAAGTTTAATATCATATTCTTTAAGGTGTTTCCTAAAGAAATATTCGGGCCCGTTTTTACTATTCCCTCCAGTAAAAAGTAAGGTATCAACTGTTGTGTGTTCCTTTAAATAACCAATCAAATTACGAAGCCGCACTTGTTGCATTCCCAGATCAGAAGCATCAATTTTCTCTCTCTTACAATTTTCAACAATATCATAGATTCCTATTTGTCGTTCAGTCAAGAATTCTTTTCTCTGTTGTATCGCTATTTCAGTGGTTTCATATTTAAGATTTAAATCAAAAATACGATCTAATATTGGCCATAATTGTCCATCACGACTTCCATAGCAAAAATTAACATCACGCTCTAATAGATGGCCTTGAGAAAATCGGGGAGGGGGTAAGGTGCCAACTATGAGTTTGGTTGCATTTTTGGATATAAATGGCCTATAGGGATGTTGATGTAAAAACATTTTCTAATGTATGAAAAAAGCCTGAGTTAGAAACTCAGGCCTTCATTGTTGTATAAAAACTCTAAATTTACAAACCAATAACTATTGTTGCTGTAAATTTATCATTATCAATATCTAGTTCAGCCGGTGTTACTCCATCTTTGTTTAAAAAACTATATACATCTGTATTCGTTGAGTTTTGATAAGCTAGATCAAGTTTGACATTACCACTAAATTTAAAACCAATACCTAATGAATAACCCTCTATATTGTCAGAATTAATAGCATCTTCATATGGACTCTCTTCAAAATGATAACCGCCTCTTAAGCTTACATTATCTAAGCGCCATTCTGCACCTACATTGAATGTTGATGTATTTTTTAAAGCATTTGCAAACAAATCGTTTTCGTCAACAAATTCACTGGTAGGTTTTAACGTTGTATTCGTAAAATTCTTGTAAGTATAGTCAAAACTTATGAGCCCTTCTTTTCCTAAGATATAAGCAAAACTTCCGGTTAATTTACTCGGTGTATTCAATTTATAATCAAAAAGATTAACGTCGGAAAATTCTGTATAAAGTTCAGAATCATTACTTACACTAATTTCTAGATCTTCCACAAATTCATCAGTTAAATTATACCATATTGGTGTATGGTATGCTAAACCTAGACGAACTTCATCAGATGGCTTTGCAATAAAACCAATATTAAAACCTACACCATCACCAAATGTGTATAATTCTTGTAATAATGAAGCGTCAAATAAATTAGCATTTCCATCATTACTAGAGTGCTCAAAGAGAGTTCTCTGATAGTATTCTAAACTATGGGTTACTACAGATAAGCCAATAAACATTTTTTCATTGTATTGTCCGGCTATTGAAAAGGTAAATTTTTCATTCTGGCCGGAAGTAAAGTTTCCAAAGAATTGTCCTTCAACATCGTCGTAAAAAATATCATTGTCAATATCACTATCATAATTTAGATAAGGATCATAACTAAGGTTACTTGTTCCAGTGGGCCCAACTATAAAATCTGATTCACCACTATTCCCTTCTATAATAAAATTGTTTTCAAAATCTTTAGCCAATGTATAATTAAAACCTAATGCAATTTTTGACCAATTAGAATTTCCACGGTTATTAAAAATCATTACTCCACCAGCCTGAGTTAAATTAAAATAATCATCATTATTAGTGGTGTTTGTACCATAAAAAGAACTTAGAATATCCGTATCTCTAAGACCAAAAGATATACTGGTTTGAGAATTATTAAATACTGCTAAACCTGCAGGGTTTACATCTCCTGCGGAAATATCTCCACCCAATGCGCCAAAAGCTCCACTCATGGCATTAAATCTTGCGGTACCATTATTATCTTCTCCAGAAAACAGGATGGCTGCATCACTATAACTTATAACTTGGGCATTAATTACTACAGAGGATAATAATCCTCCTATTAAAAATAGAAATTTTTTCATGTTAATTTTTTTTAATTTTTTCTAGAACTTCTTGAACTACTTCTTGAAGAAGATGAACTTCTTGATGGGGCTGATGTTGATCTTGATGAGGCACTACTTCTGGATGAAGAACTACTGCTACTAGCTCTACTAGGACTTTTAGATGAAGACCTATTACTACTAGCTCTACTTGAGCTATTAGAGGAATTATTTCTAGGGGCACTATAACTTCGTCTATTTGAAGATTGAGTGTTGACTCTTCGATAAGAATTATTGTTCGAGGTAGCCCTTCTTTGAGTATTGTTATTTCTAGTATTCGAATAAGAAACCCTTCGTGGTGCTTGTGATGTCGATCTTCTCGCATCAGAGGACGCAACGCTTCTTGCATTTTGTGTTGTTCCTCTTCTAACATTAGAATTTGAACCAGGTTTAACCATCCTTACATTACTTCTAGGTGATCTATAAACCGATGATTGAGATCTTCCATTACTTCGTCTTATTCTACTTGAACGATTTGTTGAATTGCTGGAATTTCTTCTAATAGTTGAATTATTACCGCTTCTACTATCTACATTTCTTCTAGTGGCAGAATTACTCCTAGTATTACTTGAATTATTTCGTCTAACATCATTACTACGCGTGTTAGTAGTACTTCTGCGGTTAATTGCGTTAGTTCGACTAGTAGTCGTTGTAGAACTTCTTCTATTTAAATTATTAGAATTATCTGCTGAAGATCTTCTGCTATATGCGCTTCTGTTGCCTAAGCGACTCGTATTGTAGGCGTACCTTCTGCCATAGGTGTAATTGTTGTTATACCCATAATTATTATATCCGTTATACCCGTAATAAAAAGGATTATAATACCCATATCCATAGTAAGGATTATATATATGATCATACCCATTATAAGGCCAGTGGAAATAAAAAGGATTATAATATCCACCATATCCACCATATCCACCATATCCATAATAAGAATTATAAGGATTATAAAAACTATTATAATACCCATAATAATTCCATGATCTATAAAAACCACCCCAACCAAAGTTAAAGTTTACGGTAACATTATCTGTATATTCCCAAGGAGAATTACCTTCAACATATTCTTCATCATAATATTCATCATCTCCATAACCCAATGAATCCACGTCAACAAAAATATCATCCTCGGTTATATCTTCATATCTATCAGACTCTCTTTTAAAATAATCTTGATACGCTTGAGATTTAGTGTCTTGTACTGCGACTTGTTTAGTTTCTCTAACCGCAACTTCTTGTCTTGGTTCATTAGAAGAATAAATACCGTCATCTTCATATGTAGCACTTTGATAAGAACCACATGAAGTTAAGCCTAATAAAATTAATCCTGTTAAAGATAAATAAGTGACTTTACTATTGATATAATTATTTAATTTCATGTTGAGTGACTTTTAATACTATTAAATTACAAAATATAATTAGTTTTGCACTATTAAATACTTGTGTTAAAAGAATCACAATATTTATGCCAAAAGTAATTATATGAGTAAAAATTTAACAAAACGGAGTGAAGACTACTCTAAATGGTATAACGAATTAGTGGTAAAAGCCGACCTAGCTGAAAATTCTGGTGTAAGAGGCTGCATGGTTATAAAACCTTATGGTTATGCCATTTGGGAAAAGATGCAGGCTGAATTGGATAGAATGTTTAAAGAGACCGGTCATCAAAATGCCTATTTTCCTTTATTTATACCTAAATCTTATTTTAGTAAAGAAGCAAGCCATGTTGATGGGTTTGCCAAAGAATGCGCAGTTGTTACACACTATAGATTAAAGAATGCTGAGGATGGCAGTGGTATTATTGTTGATGAGGATGCTAAATTGGAAGAAGAATTAATTATACGACCTACCTCTGAGACCATTATATGGGATACTTATAGAAAATGGGTGCAATCATATAGAGATTTACCATTATTAATAAATCAATGGGCAAATGTAGTACGTTGGGAAATGCGTACCCGATTGTTTTTGCGGACTGCAGAATTTCTATGGCAGGAAGGACACACTGCACATGCAACAAAGAAAGAGGCTATCGAAGAAGCTGAGCAAATGCAAAGAGTTTATGCAGAATTCGCAGAAAATTTTATGGCTATGCCGGTAATTAAGGGTACTAAAACCGAAAGTGAAAGATTTGCAGGCGCCTTAGACACCTATGCTATTGAAGCTTTAATGCAGGACGGTAAGGCCTTGCAAGCTGGTACATCTCATTTTTTAGGGCAAAATTTCGCCAAAGCTTTTGATGTTAAATTTACATCAAAAGAAGGAAAACAAGAGTATGTTTGGGCTACGTCCTGGGGTGTTTCAACACGATTGATGGGTGCTCTAGTGATGACACATTCTGATGATAAAGGTTTAGTATTGCCTCCAAAATTGGCACCAATACAAGTAGTAATTGTGCCTATTTATAAAAATGAAGAGCAATTAAAAATGATATCTGAAAAAGTTGATCAAATTATCTCTGATTTAAAAGCTAGAGGTGTTTCAGTTAAGTATGATGATAGAGATACATACAAGCCTGGATGGAAATTTGCTGAATACGAATTAAAAGGGGTGCCTTTAAGAATTGCAATAGGACCTCGTGATATTGAAAATGGGACTGTAGAGTTAGCAAGACGTGATACTTTAACTAAAGAAATTGTAAATCAGGATGAATTAGTAGACACCGTTGATAAACTATTAACTGAAATTCAAGATAGTTTATTCAATAAAGCGAAAGATTATAGAGACGAGCATATTACTGAAGTGGATACTTTTGAAGAATTTAAAGAAGTATTAGAAACAAAAGGTGGATTTGTCTCAGCACATTGGGATGGTACTACTGAAACAGAAGATAAAATCAAAGAACTTACAAAAGCAACCATTCGAGTCATTGCTTTGGACGCTAAGAATGAGGCAGGTAGTTGTGTTTTGACTGGGAAACCCTCAACGAAAAGAGTACTATTTGCAAAGGCTTATTAATTTATCACAAAAGCACTTGCAGAGTTGAAAAATTATTTTATTTTTGCACTCGCTTTATAAGTTAAAGTAATAATGGTCCGTTCGTCTAGGGGTTAGGACGCCAGGTTTTCATCCTGGTAACAGGGGTTCGATTCCCCTACGGACTACAAAATAAACGATTTAACGTTTATATATAAAAATAAAATAAAATGGCAAATCATAAGTCGGCATTAAAAAGAATCAGAAGTAACGAAACGAAGCGCTTAAGAAATAAATTTCAGCATAAAACTACTAGAAATGCTATTAAAGAATTACGCGATTCAGAAAAGAAAAAGGATGCTGAAAAGCAATTACCTAAAGTTGCAGCTATGATTGATAAATTAGCTAAGAATAATATCATTCATAAAAATAAGGCGTCAAATTTGAAATCTAAATTAACTAAATTCGTAGCTACGCTTTAATTTAATCACAAAACATATATTGTAAAGACAGTCTTCTAGGCTGTCTTTTTTTTTGTTAGATATGATAAAGTTTTATTTAAAATAATTAGAAATGCAGCTTTCTATGTTCATGATACATTCTTTTTGAATTTCTTTTGATATAGGAATTTTTAATTTTCAGTTGTTATATAGTCAAAGCTGAAAGATGGAAAACGAATTAGAAAAGGAACGAACCTATGTTTTATTTGGAAATGAAGCCATTAGAATATACAAAATGTCTTTGAAGTTACTTGTAACATCAAATCACATAACTTATAAAGTTGGTGCATACGTAGATGTAAGTAAATTTGTAAAGGAGGCTCAGAATTGGGATGATTTTATAGAGATTACTGAAGATGAATATTTAAAACTTAAAGTAAGTTATTTAAGATCATTAAATAGTGATAAACCAAAAAAAAGCAAAGCAAGATCAATTTTTAAGTTTTTAAAATAAGTACCTATTACCACTCATAAGTTTTATCGGCATCAAGCCTTATAAAGATAAATAACAATATTGTGAATCCCCAGAGTGAAGAACCACCGTAGCTAAAAAATGGTAATGGAATACCGATTGTAGGCAACAAGCCTATTACCATACCAATATTTATCAAGAAATGGAAAAAGAAAATAGAAGCTACTGAATAGCCAAATACTCTGCTAAAAGTAGATTTTTGCTTTTCCGCCATTTGTACTAATCGCAGTAAAAAGGCTACAAAAATAATAATAACCGCACTGCTACCTAAAAATCCCCACTCTTCACCAACCGTGCTAAAAATATAATCTGTATGTTGTTCAGGTACAAAATTTCCTTGCGTTCTATCACCTTCTAAAAAACCTTTGCCGGTCAAACCCCCTGAGCCAATGGTAATCATTGATTGGTCTGTATTATAACCAATCCCTTGATTATCCGAAGTTTTACCTAATAATATGCTAAACCTATCCCTGTGCCTTTGTTCAAAAACATTGTTAAACACGTAATCAACGCTATACATAAATAGCCCAGTAACAACGTAGAGGGTTATTATCTTAATCCAGTCCCTTTTTAATTTAATTTTTTTGAAATTAATAATATAAACAAAAAAGAGGGTTAGCAATCCATAAATAATAAGAATTGAAGTGGTAAAACCGGCGTATAATGTTATAATGAACAATACAATTGCCACTAAGCCAATAACCAAATAATAGGCGGACAGCCCTTCTCGATATAAAACAATAATTAGGGAAAAATAAATTAATGCAGAACCGGCATCCGGTTGTAAAACTATAAGTATTGCCGGTAATAGAATGATAAAAACTGCACTAAGTTGTGATTTGAAACTGGTTAAATCTTTGTTAGGTTCATTCAAAAAATTGGCCAAAGCGAGTACTGTGGCAGCTTTGGCAAATTCAGCTGGTTGTAAACTAAAACTTCCAAAATTATACCAGGATGTGGCTCCATTTATTGTAGAACCAAAAATAAAGAGTCCGACTAACGAAAGAATAGAAAAGACATAGAATACTCCTGAAAAACGTTCATAAAACTTAGAATCAATTGAAATAATAAAAAAAATGAGAATAAAACTTAAACCAATCCATTCTAATTGTTTCCCATATAAAGTAGTGAAATCTAAAATTTCACCGTTATTTTCAGTCACGGTGGCTGCATAAATATTTATCCAACCAAAAAATACGAGTACAAAATAAAATAATACTAATATCCAATCGATACCTGCAAATATGTTAGTCTTCCTTTTGCGCAAGAGTTTGTATTGTTAATAATTGTTTATCATATTCATTTTGCAGACTTCCTTCAATCATACGCTGCTCTAACCAAGGCCTCGCAGTTTCTCCATTCAAATATTTCTCTATCATTAATGTCGCGATAGGCCCTGCCCATCTAGACCCCCAATACCCATTTTCCACAAATACTGCAATTGCAATTTTAGGATTGTCTTTTGGAGCAAAAGCGATAAAAACTGAGTGATCTTCAAATTGAACTTTTTCTCCATTAACACTTGTAAAATTTTCTGCAGTACCCGTTTTACCACATATTTCTATACCTCTTACTCTTGATCCTCGGGCAGTTCCTTTTTCAAAAACATTAAACATTCCTTCAATTATTGGTTCAAAATATTCTGGTTTTATTGAGGTATATTTTGGAGTTGTGAAATTGTCAATTCGAATTGGTTTATTATTAATAGTTTTTATGATATGTGGTGTAAAATAATAACCTCTATTGGCGATAGCAGCCATCATATTAGCTAATTGTATTGGGGTTGTCAATATTTCACCTTGACCTATAGCATTAGAGATTGTTGTTGACGCTCCCCAATTAAAAGTTGGATAATAACGATTATAATAAGCATCATCTGGTATTAATCCTTTTTTGCCACTAGATAGGTCATTATTTAAAAAATTACCTAATCCAAAACTTTTTGCATGATCGCTCCAAACTTTCATTCCTTCCGATGAAGTAGGATATTTTTCTATAATTCTTTTATACACATTAGCAAAGTATGAGTTGCATGATTTGTATATGCCTTTGTCTAATTTTATTGGAGAACCGTAAATACCACAATGACATTTCATAAATGCTTTTGCACTTCGACCATATTTAAATCCACCATAACAATAAAAATGGGTTTCTGGGGTAATAACTTGTTCTTGTAAACCTATAAGGGCATTAATTATTTTAAAGGGTGACCCTGGGGGATATTGTGCCAATAAGCTTCTATCCATCAAAGGTTGATTAAACGCATCATAATGCATTTTGGTGTAATTTTTTGAACGTTCTCTCCCGACTAATAAATTGGGATTATAGCTTGGAGTAGATATTAGAGATAATATTTCACCTGTCGAAGGTTCAATAGCCACTATTCCTCCTCTTTTGTTTGCCATCAGAGCTTCTCCAAATTGTTGTAATTTACTATCTATAGTAATGGACACATCATTACCTATGGTAGCCAGTGTATCATAAATGCCACCTTTGTAAGGCCCCATTTCTCTGTTAAATCTGTTTTTATGTATAAATTTCACTCCTTTAACTCCCCTTAGTGCTTCTTCATATTCTTTTTCAACACCTTGGATACCTATTAATTCACCCTGTTGGTAATAGCTATTTTTTTTAATAAATTCTTCATTAACTTCCGCAATATATCCTACAACGTTCGCTGCTGAATTTAATGGATATTCTCGTAAAGAACGTTTTTGAATATAAAAACCCTTGAATTTATGCATTTTTTCTTGCAACGAAGCATAATTATTTTTTGATAATTGAGCTATAAATACTGAAGGTATTCGGGGTGAATAATTTTTAGCTCTTTTGAATTCTTTTAGAAATTTCTCTTTCGTAATTTTTACTAAACTACAAAACTCTATAGTATCCAAAGGCTTAACATCTCTGGGAATAATCATAATGTCATATGACGGCTGATTAGCAACCATCAAGACATTGTTGCGGTCATAAATGAAGCCTCTATCAGGGTAATCGTACTTTACAGCTATGGCGGAGTTATTATATGGTGATGGTTTATATTTAGAATTTAATACCTGTATGTAAAACAGACGAAAAATAAACAGAAGGCCTATTGACAGTATAGTAAAATATAGTATATATTTTTTATTCATCCTATTTACCTTTGTTCATTAATAATAAACTAAATATTATCAAAATAATTGTAAAAATACTTGTTAAAAATGCTCTTGAAAAAATAGTAATTATAGCATTCAGTTTAAAGTACTCAAAACTATAAACTATAAAATGATGTGTGAATGTTAAAATAGCGATATAACTGAGTAGTTTTAAAAAAGGTAGTTTATTAATATTAAAAACAGGAAAATCAATCTCCGATTTGTTGAGTAAACCTTTTAATAGAGGTAGTCTTATGTACGCTATGAATAATATGGCAGACGCATTAATTCCACCTGAATTAACAAAAAAATCTATGCACAAACCAAGTAGAAAACTTAATAATAAAAAAAGGCCTCTATCCCTTTTTAACGGGTAAATAATAACAAATAAAATATATAATAACGGATTAATATAGCCAAAAAAGAGAATATTATTTAAGACAACAATTTGAACAAAAATTAAGGCAAAAAATAAAATTATATATTTTATTACATCATTCATTTATTATGCGGTCTTCTAAAGTGTTAATTTCTTCCTTATCAAAATTATTAATAATAGTTACCGGTCCAATTGCACTCATATCATTAAATAATCTGATTTTAATAAACTTATATGAATTATTTTCTTTGCTGAAATCTAATATTGTTCCAACAGGGATGCCTTCCGGGAAAATAGTTGATTTACCACCGGTAATAATGGTGTCATTTTTGTTAATATTTGCTTGTATTGGTAAATCAATTAGCTGCAGAATATTATAATCATTTCCGTCCCACTCCAAAGTTCCAAAGTAAAAGCTGTTCAATAATCTAACATTAATTTTAGAATTTTCATTTAAAATAGATAAAACTGTTGCATAATTATTAGAAACAGAATTAGTTATACCTATAATTCCTTTACTATTTACAACTCCTTGATCCGGTTTTACACCTTTAATAGACCCTTTGTCAATCGTTAAATAATTATATTTCTTATGATATTGGTTATGAATAACTTTTGCGAAGAAATACCTGTATTTTTGAGAGTACTTTGTGGTATCAATTACTTCGATATCATTAATCGAGCTATCTTTTAATTGTAAAGAAAGAATATTACTTAATCGCGTGTTTTCCTCAAGCAATTGCTGATTGTATAATCTAAGATTAGTATATTCTTTGAATGAATTTATACGTTTATGAATACCTCCCGTAATAAAATTTGCTGAGTTGACAAATTTACTTTTATGATACGAATGACTTTGTATTGTAAATAAAATTGCAATGAATTGGAGCAACAAAAAGAATAAAAAGTATTTATACTTTATTATAAAATTGATAATCTGTTGCATACATTTTTAGAACATTAACTACTTTACTTGATCAAGACGCTTTGATATTTTTCTAAGTCTTTAAGTGCAATCCCGGTACCTCTAACAACTGCTCTTAAAGGATCTTCTGCTACATATACCGGTAAGTCAGTTTTTCTAGAAAGACGTTTGTCTAAACCTCTAAGCATCGAGCCGCCACCAGCTAAATATATACCTGTGTTATAAATATCAGCGGCTAACTCAGGTGGTGTTTGAGATAATGTTTCCATAACCGCATCCTCGATTCGTAAAATAGATTTATCTAAAGCCTTGGCAATTTCTCTATATGATATTTTTATTTGTTTAGGTTTACCACTTAATAGATCACGACCTTGAACTAAAATATCATCAGGAGGAGTTGATAGATCTTCAGTTGCCGACCCAACGTCAATTTTAATTTTTTCAGCTGTTGTTTCTCCTACATATAAATTGTGCTGTGTCCGCATATAATAAGCAATGTCATTAGTAAAAACATCACCCGCAACTTTTATAGATTTATCACAAACAATTCCGCCTAAAGCTATTACTGCTATTTCAGTTGTACCACCTCCAATGTCAATAATCATATTTCCTTTAGGTTTCATAATATCAACTCCAATACCAACCGCTGCTGCCATTGGTTCATGAATTAAATAAATATCTTTGGCATTCATATGCTCTGCAGAATCGCGTACTGCACGTTTTTCAACTTCCGTTATACCAGAAGGAATACAGATTACCATTCGAAGAGAAGGTGGAAAGAAAAAGCGTTTTTTAATTGAAGGGATCTGCTTAATGAATTCTTTTATCATTTGTTCAGAAGCCTCAAAATCAGCAATCACACCATCTTTCAATGGGCGAATTGTTTTAATATTCTCATGCGTCTTACCTTGCATAAGACTTGCTTTTTTTCCAATGGCAATGATTTTGCCGGTAATCCTATCTTTAGCAACGATAGATGGGCTGTCAATAACAACTTTACCGTTATGTATAATAAGTGTATTTGCCGTACCAAGATCAATAGCGACATCTTCGGTCATGAAGTCGAAAAATCCCATAGAGTTATTTATTAGAGTTACTTGTTAATGCGAATTGCCAAAGTTAACAAATTTAAGGGAATCTTCTATAATTCATTTACATGAAAATATTTATTGTTTTTAGAGACTTTTTTAAATTGTAAATGAATCTCAAAAAAATACAAATAAATCACTTAATGCCTAAAATGACGAGTTCCTGTAAACACCATTGACATTTCATGATTATTACAAAAATCAATGGATAATTGATCTTTAATTGAGCCTCCAGGTTGTATTACTGCGTTGATTCCAACATTTTTTGCAATTTCGACACAATCGGGAAACGGAAAGAAAGCATCACTTGCCATAACAGCACCTTTCAGGTCGAATTTAAAATGTGTCGCTTTTACAATGGATTGGTTTAATGCATCAACTCGTGAAGTTTGCCCAGTTCCGCTTGCGTAAAGCTGCTTATTCTTGACCAATACAATGGTATTTGATTTGGTATGTTTACAGATTTTAGAAGCAAAAAGAAGATCTTCTATTTCTCTATCTGATGGAGTTAAATTTGTTACTGTTTCTAAATCTGAAAA
>RCNF010001954.1_pt1 | contig 16365 bp, 12 predicted proteins | sample 2041311 | NCBI WGS metagenome assembly RCNF01 (sample SAMN09708228, study PRJNA481090) | Marine sediment metagenome, whole genome shotgun sequencing project. | biome: marine sediment; feature: ocean; material: sediment; isolation source: Sewage treatment plant 2 marine sediment (STP2) ... | reverse complement strand
TCTACTGCGTTGCAGCGGTTTTTCAGCAACTCGGCATACTACATGTATTGCCTCGCCTCTGAAAAACCACTGCGCCTTGTATATGGAACTTTCTACTTAGCCATCGGTGAAACTTTTTACGAGTTCATCAACTTATATCTAAATGAAAAAAACCGTTTCCTTTTCAAAAAATGCGATAAATGTTTTTTTTCATATCCTGACAAGCTGCAACCTTAAGTGCCGACACTGTTACATTAATACAGAGCAACACGGAAAAAACAAACTCCCCATATCTACAATTAACGCGTGGCTGGGTATATTTACTAAAAAAAGCATAAAAACCAACGTCATTTTTTTAGGCGGTGAGCCCACCATGCATCCAGACCTTTCCCTTGCCATTAAAAAAGCCGGAGACCTTGGCTGCAATTCCATTACAGTCGATACAAACGGATACCTTTTTAATGATATCCTTTCAAAAGTCAAACCAAAAGATGTTGATTATTTCAGTTTCAGTCTTGATGGTGCCACACCGAAAACAAACGACTGGATAAGGGGAAAAGGATCATATGACACATGCATTGCCGGTATCCGTGAGGCAGTCTCAAGAGGTTTTGCAACAAGTCTTATTTATACGGTGAGTAGAGCCAATTTGCATGAGCTCGACATGATGGTGCCGCTTATAAAAAACCTTGGCATAAACAGGTTCTTTATACAGGTCATCGGTCTCAGAGGAAAGTCCGCAGAAAAAGGGCCGGAAAAGAGCCAGGTTCTGCATTCTCAATGGCTTGGCATAATCCCTGAGATAGCCCAAAAGGTAGCCGAACTTGGTGTAACAGTTACATACCCAAAAGTCTTTTTAGGCCCAAAGGAAATTTTTGAGTGTGCCGGCCTGGTTGCTAAAAATTATTTTATATTTCCGAATGGTCGGGTGTACCGATGCCCTTTGTGTGAGGACTTTCCGATCCACAGCCTGGAAATCAAAAACAACAAACTGGTTAAAACCAAAAGGATAAACGAAAGCAACCTGTTTGAGCTTAACATCCCGGAAGGTTGTGTAATGAACAAACTCATTCAGCCAGAAAATTTGTCATATAATAAAGATGGTACACCTGAATACAAGATTGCGTGTTGTCTGCTAAAAGAGGAAAGATAGCACCAATCAAGGGTTCCTGATCCGGAAGTTTTGATTCGATTAGTGTTACACATTAAATCTGAAATTAATAATATCCCCATCCTGAACTTCGTAGGTTTTTCCCTCAAGCTTTACCGTTCCTTTTTTTTTGGCTTCCTGGAAGGTGCCGGCTGCCATAAGGTTTTCATAAGAAAGAACTTCCGCTCTGATAAACCCTTTTTTTATATCTGTATGTATGACCTCTGCGGCATCAATAGCTTTTGTTTCTTTTTTAATGGTCCATGCCCTTACTTCATCTTCACCGACTGTAAAAAAAGAAATCAGACTTAAAAGCTCATAAGACCGCTTGATAACCCTGTCCATGGCGGACTCGGTTATATTGAACTCAGCTAAAAATTCAGACGCTTCTTCTGCCGACATCTGGGCAAGTTCCTGTTCCAGTTTGCCACGTATCACCATACAATCTTCTTTAGATTGCAGTCCTTTTGCTTCAGGAAGTTTGTCATCGTCATCTTCGTTGTTAAATAAAACCAGCATCGGTTTTCCCGATACAAAGGCATAGCCCTTTAGAAGATGTGCGGACGCCAGATCCGGGTATTTTCTTAACGGGGTTTCGGTTTCAAGTATTTTAAGGCATTCGTTTAAAAGAGAAAGTTCTTCGTTGTTTACCTCTTTGCCCCGTTTTTTGTCCAGTTCAAGTCGTTCAAGGCGTTTTTCAATCACAACAAGGTCGGCTATAATCAATTCCTGATCGAGTTTAATAAAATCATCATAGGGTGAAGGATTATCAAAACCGTAACCGCCAAAATTGCGGACTACATGGATAAGTGCATCACAATCTCTAACCTGGGTCCAGATATTTTGTCCTGTGGATTTCTCCTTTTCCTGGTGAACCATGCCAGGAAGAAAATACTCCACCTGCGCATAAATAGTCTTTTTTGGTTTATACATTTCGCTAAGAACATCTATTCGGTGATCAGGCACATAAATAGTACCGATAAGGCTTTCGCTCTTATGCCCTTCATCTGGAATATTTTTGGTTAATGCTTCGAATACGGTAGATTTGCCTGACCTGGGAAGGCCTATTATTCCTGATTTCATATTAGATACTCTTTCAAAGTTTTTTAGGCGCAATTAGCATTATTTTTTGTTCGGTTGAGGCGTAGGTTGCACCCATCTGTTTTTATTTCCATCGTAAAACCACTTGTCGGGAAATCCGCGTCGCTCAACAAATGTCGGGCTTTCTGCCCAGGAAATCAGATCTTCGTAGGCCTGGTGAATTTTTCTGAATGCGGCAGTATTGCCACCTATGTCGGGATGGTGTTTCTTGGCCTGAGTACGGTATGCACTCTTTATAAGCTTTTGCAATTGAGGAGTGTTCAGCTCTGACCTCCCTATCTTCAGGTTAATCAATGATTTTCCTTTAACTGAAGGAATTTTTATTTCCAGCGGCTTAACAGAATCTGTCTGTGCATTTTTTTGATTCGCTTTTTCAAGCACATGACGCGAGGCAAGATATTTCCTGTTGGTTCTTTTTCTTTCAGTCCACCATGCATTCCCCAGAATATCCGCCATTTTGCTGAAATCATCAGCAGGTTTATTGTTGCTTAAACGAGAAAACATATAACTATATATTTCTTTAGAATTAAACAGAAGCATGTCCATAATTATAAGGGTTTTGGTAAAATAAAAGGTAGCATAACGTATGTTTAATGCCTTTAGCAAACCGGTTCGCATGTTCAGTTTATACCTTAGCCTCTGGCGGCAATCTATTGAACAATACCTGCGTTTTCCCATCTTTTCAATGGTACCGCAGGAAAGACACATGTTCGGGTTGGCGATCTCAGGCCCGGCTTTATTCTTTTTCATCAAGAAGTCCCTTTAGCAGGCTTTTTGCAGCATCTTCGTAAGGCGCATATTTTTTCTTTTTAAATACTTTCTTGAACTCTTTCGATTCAAAGACTTCCTTTTTGAGTTGATCTTTTGCAATCGCTTTAAGATCGGGACGAAATTTAGGTGAAGAAAAAGTTCCGGATACAAGCACAGGCACCTTAACTTCCGAACGTTTCATTTTTTTCTTATCTGCTTTGCTTGTCGTCACGACTACAGGCTCGATCCTGAATTTCAGTGTTTCGCCCGGCAGGTTGGCTTTTCCGGAAACAGCCACCCGAATAAGGGTTGACACCATACGGGTATCGGTTGTTTTCAAAAGCCCGTCGGTAATTGTAAAAGGCGCATAAAGTTCGCTGAACCCTGTTTCAGAACTTTTGTTGCTTTGCCCGGCAAATCCATAAGCGCCGTCTGTGTTCCTGACCATTGCAACCAGGTCAATTCCCTTAACAGCTCCATTTTTAACGCTAAACTCCCCTTTGCCGTTTAGTGTTTTCATGATCTTTTCGGCATCGTCTCCCGACATACTAAGTGCAACCCCGGCTTTTACAGTTCCCTTAAGAATATCTTTTTCTAAAACATCCTTGATAAGCGGTTCACACTCAATGTTATTAAGCTTAAGTTTGATATTGCTTTGGGGAGTATTCTTTTTGACATTTAGTGTTATGTTGCTGGACATGTCTCCGTTGTACAGCTTCATCGTGAGGGGATTTATGTGAAAGATTCCGTTTTTACCGGATATTTTGACATTAATATCCTGTGCCACTGTTTTATTAACCTTTACTTTTCCTGCGTGTATGGAGCCGTTTAAAACAAGGCTGCGAAGCGATGAATAATCCGTTTTTTCTTCGGCTGGCTTTTTTGAGGCCAGCTCACTTGAACCGGATTTCTTATTTGCATCAGATTTTTTACCGGTTTTTGGCGGCAGGTATCTATTAAGGTCGATCTGATCAAGTTTGACTTTGAATGTCACATCCGGTCTGGAAAAATCTTTCGCATTAACGGAAAAATTAATTTTCGACTCATCTATCTTAAGGACTCCATCTGAAACCGATATTTTTTGAGGATTTCCCTTAAGATGAGCTTTAAGTGCAACCTTATTTAAGGTTCCGGGATCTGACTGGCCTGCCGGAATTGGCTGGCCTGTTTCGGAAAGCAGTTTCCGGAGGGAAAATGATGATACGTCAACAGCTATGTCAAATTTGGGATCTTCAGCAGGGTTATCGATACGGCCTTTCAGATGTATAGCCAGTTGCTTCAGCGCATTGACGGAAATATCAAAAGGAACTGCTCCTATGCCCGGTTTCTTTCCCACAGGCCCAAGTTTTCCATTTACTGAAACAGGATACCCATCCATTAGAGCATCAAATTTAAGATTAACCGGCCGGTCTAAAGAAACATCAGAAAGTTGCAGGTTTAGACCGGAAACTTCCTTTTTTTCTTTATTCGAATGATCAATCCAGAGAATAAGACCATTATTAATAGATAAATCACCAACGGCAAGTGACTTTAATGAAAATTCTTCTCCGGGTTCGCCCTCGACCGGTTTTATTTCATTCTTCTTAGATTGAGCCGGTTCTTTTTCTTTCCACTCCCATGTTGTTTTCCCGTCCTTTTGTTTTATCAGGGCAATCCGAGGCTCATTCAATATGATGTGATTTATCTGTATATCCTTGAATTTAGAAAGAAGAAGCGGGAGAAGCTTTACCCTGATTTCAAAAGATTTTACAGATACAAAGTCTTTTTCATCAAAACCAGGCGGATTGCCCAGGTGAAGATCGGAAAGAGAAACGCCTGCCCATGGAAAAAGAGAGGCCTTAAATTTTTCTCCCATTGTAAAGGGCCTGCCAACAGCTTCCGAAACCCGGCGCTCAATATAAGGCTTATACTTCTGCACATCCATAAACACAGGAAGAAGCAAAAGCATCGCTATCACCACGACGGCAAGAAACCCAACGGCTATCATGAACCATTTAATTACTTTTTTCATTATTTACCTCTTTGGTTTCACCCAACCCGGACAAGCCGGAACCAAAGATAAAAATATCATTGGCATTAACGTTTGAGCCATAGAGGACAAGATACTCGATGCTGGATTAAATAAGGAGCATCTATTTTTTAAGATCCAGTATCGAGAGACCAGCATCCAGCATCATATACTCAAAGGCTTAACAAGGTGTAATAGAAATATTTTGCCACAAAAAGCACAAAATTTACAAATAAGAAACTAAAATGTACCAAGATAATCGTATGCACTAGTGGCGCAGGTGTCAATAAGAAAGGAAACCAGACACAACAGGGTTGAAAACTACTTGTGACTTGATGTTAAAATGCAATTAATTTAAAAGGTTATGGAGGTTGCGTTGAGGAGTCTATATTTTATGAAATTAATAAGTTAGATGGTGTTGAGAACTCGCAAATTTATCAGGTTATCAGTTTTCAGGAAAATGAACTTTTATCAATAGCCTTTTCGTGGGCAGCTTCACGGGTTATTTTATCTTTATCTATAAGCTGTTTAAGATGCTGGTCCATGCTCTGCATTCCCACGGATGTTCCGGTCTGAATAATAGAGCTTATCTGTGATATCTTTCCCTCTCTTATCATGCTGGCAAGTGCCGAAGAACCTATAAGAATTTCGACAGCCGCACATCGCCCTTTGCCGTCTTTGGTTTTAAGAAGCTGCTGGGCGATTACCGCCTTCAAAGATTCAGACAACATAGTACGGGTTTGTTCCTGCTGATCTGTTGGAAAGGCATTAATTATTCGATCTATGGTTTTTGCCGCACTGTTTGTATGGAGAGTACCAAAAACCAGAATTCCGAGTTCTGCACACGTCAGAGCAAGAGATATTGTTTCCAGGTCCCGCATTTCACCAACAAGAATAATATCGGGGTCTTCACGACTTGCCACTCGCAGGGCATCCGCAAAGCTTCTTGCGTGGGTACCGATTTCGCGCTGGGAAAAAAGACACTTTTTATTGGGATGAACAAATTCAAGAGGGTCCTCGATTGTAATAATATGTCCATCCCGGCTGTTATTTATGTAATCTATTATTGCAGCTAAAGTTGTCGATTTACCGCTACCCGTAGGTCCTGTAACCAGAACCAATCCCTGCCTGAACTCGGCTATTGTTTTTATCGCTTCAGGCATATTCAGTTCTTCAAGTGTCAGGATCTTTGTTGGAATGATACGAAAAACAGCACTAATTCCGCGCTGCTGGTAAAAAAAGTTGCATCTGAAACGACCTGTGTTTTCAAGTTCATAGGCCATGTCAAAATCACGGTTTTTTTCTACATAAGCCTGCAGTTTTGGCGGCAGTATCTCAAAAAGTATCTCCCTGTTTGATTCAGGTGTAAGAACAGGATGTTCTGTTGGCACCAGGTCGCCCCGCAGCCGAAGCAAAGGCGGAAATCCTATTACCATGTGCAGATCGCTTGCTTCTCTTTCTTTCATTTCCTTAAAATATGTATCGATTACAGCCATTATTTATCATTCCCTAGTTGTATTATTCTGATTGGTGCTCTGCTGCTGAGGTTTTTGAGTTAAAATTTTGAAAGAGCTTTTTGTTGTTTGCATTTGCCATTGCATCTTCTGCGCTTATTTCTTTTTCTTTGAGCAATTTAAGAATAGATTCATCCATAATCATCATGCCTGCACCCTTTCCAGTTTGCATCATTGAAGGAATCTGGAAGGTCTTGCAATCGCGGATAAGGTTCGTTAGCGGAAGGGTTCCAATCAGTATTTCAAGAGCAGGCTTCATGGATTTGTTATCCGTAGCAGGAATAAGCCGCTGGGTGATAACCGCCTTTATGGCTTCACTCAACATAGCCCGAATCTGGCTTTGCTCACCCGGTGGATAGGCATCAATAATACGATCGATGGTTTTTGGTGCACTGGAAGTAGCAAGGGTTCCTATTACAAGATGTCCGGTTTCAGCGGCTGATATTGCAAGGGATATGGTTTCAAGGTCCCTTAGTTCTCCAATTACAATAACGTCCGGGTCTTCCCTTAGCGCACTCCTCAGAGCGTTTGCATAAGAAAGGGTATCTCTGCCGAGTTGGCGCTGATTAACCGCTCCGCGTTTTAAGGGATGTATAAATTCAATGGGGTCTTCAACGGTAAGAATATGGTGCGCGCGTTTTGCATTTAAATAATCGACCATTGCTGCAAGGGTTGTTGATTTCCCCTGGCCTGTTGCGCCGGTTACCAGAACCAATCCCTGATGATTATCAAGAATTTTGTCGACAACGGCAGGCATTCCAAGCTCTTTAAGTGTTGGGATTTCAAGAGGAATTACGCGAAAAACAGCACTAAGACCATTATGGTGAACCATGGTGCTGCCGCGAAATCGACCAAGATCGGGGATCTCAATAGCAAAATCGAGCTGGAGTTCGTCTTCAAGCTTGTTTTTCTGATCATCGCTGAGGACTTCGTATATAGCCTGTTTGCATTGCTCCGGTGTAAGTGCTGCACTTTTTATCTTCCTGAGTTTGCCAAATCGCCGGAAAGTAAAAGGTTCCCCGGGTACTATGTGAATGTCAGAGGCTTTGAAACTAACCGCTGCCTTGAAAACTTTTTCCAGTATTGCCATAAAAAATACCCTTTATCTGTTGGTAACTGTTCACAGTTATCGGTTCACGGTTGTTCCTGGGCATTGCCCGACGTAGCCAAAGGCGAAGCATGGGTCATCTCTCCAAAATTTCTACTTTCCAATTTCAAGTTTCAATCCGTGAACGGCTACCAAACCATTTGGCGAATATTAAATCTTATCTTAAAAAAATGTGTGTCCCAAATTATGATGAATTCTTAAAAAGTATCACCGATGGCATCGTTAAAAGTTACATATACCCCCGCTAAAAATCAGCGGGATAAAAAGGTGCAGTAGATGGGACTTTCTACGACGCCATCACTTCTTTGCGCCGTCTATCGGCTATCCTATCGGCAGGCACAATGATTTCAATACGATCCTTTTGGACATTTAAAAATGATGCATTGAAAATCAGGTAGCCGTTAATGTCTTTTACTTCAGCATCGGTCACCGCTATAAACGGCTTGGCCTCAACAATATAATCTGTCAGGCGGACATTTGAATAAAGCGAGATATTACCCTTAATGCGGTGATTTGTAGTCAGTATTATCACTTTTGTTTTGTCTGTTTGCTCATTCAATGATTTGACCTCCATATTTGATGGCGTCGTAGAAAGTTCCATCTACCGCTGTGCCTTGTATATGGAACTTTCTACTTAGCCACTGGTTATACTTTTTACTAGGCTGTCATATTTACAAATTATGTTTTTCAATAATATCGGCATATTTAATAATTTCTTTAATAAACTCTTCAAATTTTTTGTTTTTTAATGTTATCCCGGCAAGATAAGATTCCTGTCTTGACAAATCCCGGCAGATTTTCATAGGATGAGTGTCTTGTTGACGGAATTGTTTATTTTAATTTCTGTGTTAGTCCATATTCATTATTACCAGACATATAAAAAGGGAGTTTAAAATGAAAGATGTCGTAATCGTTTCAGCATGCCGGACGGCTATAGGCGCATTCGGCGGAAGCCTGCGGGACAGCAATGCCGCTGTTTTAGCCGGCGTCACCATGAAAGAAGCTATAAAAAGAGCAGACATAGAACCGGAAGTTATAGATGATATACGGTACGGCTGCTGCATTGAACCTGTGGACGCCCTTAACGTAGCCCGCGTGGGCGCACTTCTTGCCGGTCTTCCGGATACAATTCCTGCTGTAACGATTAACCGAGTTTGTATATCATCAATGGAAGCTGTAATCTCCGGCATGGCGATGATTCAGGCAGGCATGGCCGATGTGATACTTGCAGGTGGTGTCGAGCACATGTCCGGAGCACCATACACCGTGCCCGGCGCAAGATGGGGTTGCCGCCTTCAGGACAGCGTTTTTGTCGATTCCATGATCCACGCCCTTCACTGCGGGTCACACATCATACCCCATCCTGAAGACGGGCCGGTAAACGCAGATGAACCCCCCTTGAGTTTTTTCAAGGGAAAGCCATACATTATGGGACATACCGCTGAATTCATAGCCCAGCACATGGATATTTCCAGAGAAGAAATGGATGAACTTGCACTAAGAAGCCAGAACAATGCGGAAAGGGCAACAAACGACGGTTCATTCAAGGATGAAATAGTGCCCATTGAAATCCCGGTAAGAAAAAAAGATCCAATTATCTTTGACAAAGACGAACATTTCAGGCCCGGTTTGACAATGGAACAGCTTGCTAAGCTTCCGCCTGCCTTTCTGCCCAAAATCGGCAAGGTGACTGCAGGAAATTCCAGCGGTATCAATGACGGGTCTTCTGGTATGGTAATCATGTCTGCTGAAAAAGCTAAATCCCTGGGAATTCATCCTCTTGCCAGGATAAAGGCGGTGGGAAAAGGTGCATGCCATCCTTCAGTAATGGGCCTTTCTCCTGTGCCTGCTGTAAAGGATCTTTTTAAAAGGAGCAGTTTAAAAATAGAAGATTTTGAGCTTATAGAGCTAAATGAGGCCTTTGCCGCTCAGTACATAGGCTGCGAAAGGGACCTGGGACTAAACAGGGAGATCACAAATGTAAACGGGTCCGGAATCGGACTGGGGCATCCTGTTGGTGCGACAGGCGCCAGGATCATGGTAACTTTAATACATGCTATGAAAAAAAGAGGTGAAACTCTTGGCCTTGCCACCCTTTGCGGCGGTGGTGGAGTGTCAATGGCGTGTGCAATAGAGATTGTATAAAACAAAAAGAGGTGTGCAATGAAGGTAGGAATCTTAAAAGAAATCAAGGCTGAGGAAAACCGTGTCTCCATGACGCCGGCAGGGGTGGAAGTTATGAAGAAAAATGGACATACGGTTTTAGTGGAAAAAAACGCGGGTATGGGCAGCGGTTATGAAGACAGCACATATCTCAAAAGTGGAGCCGAAATAATCGACACACCGGCAGAAATATTCAACCGTGCCGATATGGTTATGCATGTTAAAGAACCCCTGCCACCGGAGTATGATCTTATCAGGGAAAACCAGATTGTTTTTACCTACCTTCACTTGGCAGCAGCGGAAGAACTGACCAATGTGCTTATTAAAAGCAAAAGCATCAATATTGCCTATGAAACCATCCAGAAAGAAGACGGCTCCCTGCCCCTGCTCACACCCATGAGCGAAGTGGCCGGTCGCATGGCCATCCAGCAGGGGGCAAAGTACCTTGAAATGGCTTATGGTGGCAGAGGACTTCTGCTGGGCGGCGTTCCCGGAGTAAACCCCGGAACTGTTCTGGTTATCGGCGGTGGAGTAGTCGGAACCAATGCTGCCAAGATGGCTTGCGGCATAGGAGCCAAAGTTTACATCCTCGATTTCAATCTTGACCGGTTGCGCTATCTTAGCGATATAATGCCCGCTAACTGCTTTCCCTTGATGTCGAGCCCGGCTACTATTCGTAAAATTGTTAAAGAAGCCGACGTTGTGGTAGGCGCTGTTCTTATTCCCGGAGCAAAAGCACCAAGACTTATCACAAAAGAAATGCTGAAAACCATGAAAAAAGGGGCTGTAATTGTTGATGTCGCCATAGATCAGGGTGGGTGCTTTGAAACATCAAAAGCGACAACCCATTCAGACCCGATTTACACGGTGGACGGCATAATACACTACTGTGTAGCAAACATGCCGGGAGCTGTACCAAAAACATCCACAAACGCGCTTACAAATGCAACATTGCCTTATGCCGTTGAAATAGCAAACAAGGGCTGGAAAAAGGCAATAATTGAAAATCCGGAAATTAAGCCCGGTGTAAACGTTGCCAAAGGTAAAGTGGTTTACAAAGGGGTTGCTGATGCATTCGGTCTTGAGTGTACTCCTATTGATGATTTGTTGTAGACGCTTCGGGCCCTTCGGGACTTAAAGAGCAGCCTTCGGCTTTGAGGAGCAGCCCTTCGGGTTTTAAAGAACGGCCTTTCAGGCTTCGCCTCTGGCTACGCCGTGACAAGCGGCCTTGAGTTTTTACCTCAAGCGGAGCGCTCATCAAGCGAAGCGGTCATTGAGCGAAGCGCTCAATTTATCCTGGTTAGGTTTATGAGGTAATTTCTTTGGATTCCCTTCTCACATGGGCAGAAATCGATTTGAACGCTATCGCACACAATGTGCGGGAACTACGGCGTATTACCAATCCAAACGCCCGTCTCATGGTTGCTGTAAAGGCAAATGCATACGGCCACGGTACTATCGAAGTGGCCAGGCAGGCATTGAAAAGCGGTGCAGAAGCGCTTGGGGTGGCAAGGGTTGACGAGGGAATTCGGCTTAGAGAAGCCAGCGTAGATGCCCCTATCCTGGTTTTCGGTTACACGCCGCCATCTGATGCCGCCAGGCTTAATGAGTTTGACCTGCTCCAGACCGTTTATTCCTATGAAACAGCCCGAGCGCTTTCCGACACAGCATCCTCCTTGGATATAAAAATCAAAATTCATCTTAAAGTCGATACAGGTATGGGAAGACTCGGCCTACTGCCGGACAGTCGCCGCGCAGTTACTGCCGACAGTGCTGTTGAAGAGGTTAAATCCATCGCAGGACTTTCAGGTCTTAAACTTGAAGGAATATTTACCCATTTTGCAACAGCAGACTGGGCTGACAAGTCATATGCCGAAAAACAGTTTCAAATTTTTTCAAATTTTTTAGACCGGCTTCACAAAGCCGGTTTGAAATTTAATGTAAAGCACGCAGCCAACAGCGGTGCGATTATAGACATGCCCCAAACCCATCTTGACATGGTGCGGGCGGGCATCGCAGTTTATGGTCTTTATCCATCTGATGAGATTGATAAAAGCCGCATAAAACTTATGCCTGCCATGTCTTTAAAAGCAAGGATTATTCATCTTAAGAAAGTACCTGCCGGTTTCATGGTCAGTTACGGCATTACCCATAAAACAAAAAAACCGACAACCATTGCCACAATACCCGTAGGTTATGGAGACGGATTCAGTCGTCTGATGTCATCTAACGGCTATATGCTTGTACATGGACAAAAAGCGCCCATTATTGGCCGTGTTTGCATGGATCTTACAATGCTTGATGTAGGCCACATCCCGGAAATTGAAATCGAAGATGAGGTGGTCGTTTTCGGCCATCAGGGCAACGTATCCATTACAGTCGATGATGTTGCAAGATCTACTAACACCATCAACTATGAGGTTGTAACCAGGATATCGGATCGCGTGTCAAGGGTGTATCTTTGAATTATTAAGTGACTAAAGTGATATCTCTTTTCGTGTTTTCGTACTTTCATAATTGCAGAAAATCTTTTACTCGCAGCATAATATCTTCCGTATGATCCGGTTCTGTCCACACAATTTCAGGATCTGCATTAAACCATGTCATCTGCCGCTTTGCATACCTTCTTGTATCCCGCTTTAAGGTTCGGATTGTCTCGTCTAATGAAACACGCCCTTTAATAAAATCGACCATATGTCTATAGCCGATGGACTGCATGGATTTGAGGTTTTCCGAATAGCCCCTTTCCAGCAAGCCGCTGACTTCATCCACAAGTCCTTGCTCTATCATCACATCAACTCTTTGGTTTATACGATCGTACAGCGCTTCCCTTTCCATTTGCAGGCCGATTTTCAAAACCTTGTATCGCTTATCTGCAAACCTGTGTTCCCCATGGTGCTTTGAAATCGTTTTGCCGGTTGATTCCGCCAATTCAAGAGCTCTTATTATTCTGTATGTATCATTTGGATGGATTCTCCCGGCCGCAACAGGATCGCGTTTAGCCAGTCTTTTATATAGAAAACCGCTTCCATGAGCATCAGCTTCCCCTTTAAGTCTCATGCGTATATCATAATCAGAAGGGTCTGCACCAAAAAGTCCGTGGATAAGCGCCTTGATATAAAGCCCTGTCCCTCCTGCAACAATCGAAACAATACGCCTTTTATCAAGCTTAAGCACCTTATTGTGAGCAATCCCGGAAAAGAGTGCAGCATCAAAATGCTCGTCAGGATTAACAATGTCTATCATATGATGGCGAGCCCTGGTCAGCTCCGCCGGTGCAGGTTTGGCCGTGCCAATATCCATATGCCTGTAAATCTGCATCGAATCTGCACTAATTATTTCACCGTTAACGGCTTCGGCAATTTTAATGGCAACAGAAGTCTTTCCGATTCCCGTAGGTCCGCATATAATAATAACTTTTGGTTTTCTGCCGGTAGAATTCATTTTTTTATTTTTTAGAGCCTGTTTCGAAATGGGACGTTTTGAAATTGGCTCTTTAGTTTTCCGGTAATGTTTTTAACATGCCTTTTCTCAACACAAAGACACCAAAAACACAAAGAAAAAATAAAAGATGCCCATATTAAATAAAATAATATAGGTTGCTCTGTTTAAATCAGAATTTTAAATGGGCTGTTTGGAGGAAATTTACAATTATGATTTCGGTTAATTATGTCCAACTTTACCTGCCGGAAAGCCTGTGGGTGATTTGAAAAAATTTAATCATAACTTTAAGTTTTATTGACAAGTTATTAATCGGCATATATTAGAATTCAGCTTAATCTTAGTTTTTAGGTTTAACAAAGGAGATTAATTAAGATGACAAAAAAAGTAACGGGATCAGTAATGGTTGTAGGTGGCGGTATCGCCGGTATGCAATCGGCACTCGATTTAGCTAATTCAGGGTATTATGTTCACCTCATAGAAAAATCATCGTCCATTGGCGGGGCAATGGCTCAGCTCGACAAGACATTCCCCACCAATGACTGTGCAATGTGAATTATCTCTCCAATACTGGTCGAGGTCGGCATTTAAACATTGAACTGCATACCTTATCAGAAATCAAAGAGATTAAGGGAAAACCGGGAAACTTTCAGATAACCCTTCACAAAACACCGCGCTATATTGATCCTGACAAATGTACCGCTTGCAATGATTGTACGGAAGTCTGTCCTGTGGAATTGCCAAGCGAATACGATGAGGGTTTGGGCAGCAGAAAAGCTATTTATAAAAAATATGCCCAGGCTATTCCTGGTTCTTTTGCCGTACAGAAGGCTGACAAAGCTCCATGCCGTCTTGCCTGCCCTGCGGGTTTGAATGTTCAGGGGTATGTCCAGATGGTGGGACAGGGGAAATATAAGGAAGCTCTTGATATTATAATGGAAGACCTGCCGCTGCCGGGAGTCCTTGGGAGAATTTGTCCCCATGGTTGTGAAGACGCCTGTCGCAGGTGTGAAGTTGATGATCCTGTTGCTATCCGGGACCTCAAGCGCCTGGCTGCTGATCAATTTGACCCCAGGAATATAGAAATAAAATGCCTGCCGACAAGAAAAGAAAAGGTTGCAATTATAGGGTCAGGTCCTGCAGGACTTTCCGCTGCCTATCAATTGGTACGAAAGGGAGTTTTATCCACTATTTTTGAAGCCCTGCCCGAAGCAGGCGGAATGCTGCGAGTCGGTATTCCTGCGCACCGACTGCCAAGAGAAGTCCTGGATAAAGATATTGAGGTAGTGACAAATCTTGGTGTAGAGATTAAGACCAATACACCCCTTGGGCCGGAATTAACTGTGGATGATCTGTTTAGCCAGGGCTATAAAGCTGTTTACATAGCAATCGGTGCTCATGTGGGAATTGAACTTGGAGTTCCTGGTGAAAAGGCAGGTGGTGTGCGACAGGGTGTTGATTTCTTAAGAGAAGTAAATCTTTCCGGCAAAGCCAAGGTGGGAGAAAGGGTTGGCATCATCGGAGGCGGAAACGTGGCTATTGATGTAGCCCGTTGCGCTGTTCGGCTGGGGGCAAAAGAAGTCAGCATTATCTATAGACGGTCCCGTGCAGAAATGCCCGCCTGGGAGGAAGAGATTCAGGCTGCAGAAGACGAAGGTGTTAAAATTACATACCTTTCAGCCCCTCAGGAAGTATTAACGGAAGATGGCAAGGTCGTTGGTCTCCGTTGTATCAGGATGGAACTTACTAAACCCGATTCATCAGGGAGAAGAAAACCTGTTCCGATTCCGGGAAGCGAATATGATATAAATATCGACCAGCTTATTCCTGCCATCGGCCAGAGACCCGATCTTTCGGCCATAGAAGATATAGCGGACATGGAGTTTTCCAGATGGGGAACTACCGAAGTCGACGCAATTACCTATGCCACCGGCCGAGAGGGAGTTTTTGCCGGAGGCGACGTACAAACAGGCCCGTGGGTTGCCATTGGTGCGATTGCAGCCGGTAAGGAGGCAGCGGAATCTATTATTAGATATATTGACGGGCAGGATATGGTCAAGGGGCGCGAACCGATTGTTAAGGATGATCCGGTTTATCGCCCGATTCCGAATGATGAGTCACGTGCAGCCAGGGCAAAGATGCCTGAAATGCCGCTTAAACAGCGCAAAGGCAACTTTAAAGAGGTTGAGTTGGGTTATGCTGAAGCTGATGGACAGGCTGAGGCAAATCGATGCTTAAACTGCGGGTTTTGCTGTGAGTGTTTTCAATGTGTCGACGTATGCAAAGCTGAAGCTGTCACCATTGAGACTCATGCCGAGAAGGAAGAAACTGTATCAATAGATGTCGGCAGTGTTATCTTAGCACCTGGTTTTGAATCCTTTGATCCTTCAAAACTCGATACATATAACTACTCAAAACATTCTAATGTAATCACTTCCATCGAATTTGAACGGATTCTTTCTGCTACAGGACCCTTTCAGGGGCATCTTATCCGCCCATCTGACCGAAAGGAACCTAAAAAGATTGCATGGTTTCAATGCATAGGTTCAAGAGATTTAAACAGGTGTGACAATTCCTTTTGCAGCTCCGTTTGCTGCATGTATGCCATTAAAGAGGCGGTTGTCGCCAAAGAACATGCCGGCAGCGACCTTGATTGCACCATATTCTTTATGGATATGCGCACCCATGGCAAGGATTTTGAGAGATTTTATGAATCAGCCAGAGACCAGCATGGTGTCCGCTTTATCAGAAGCCGCGTACACACCATAGATCCTATTCGCAAAACCGATGACCTTACCGTTCGTTATATAACTGAAAACGGAGAGCTTCAATCCGAAAACTTTGACCTGATTGTTTTATCAGTCGGCATGCAGACACCTGACGAAGTTATCGAACTTGCGAATAAACTTGATATTGAATTGACAGATGGCAACTTCTGTAAAACAGATTCCTTTGAACCTGTCACAACATCTAAGGAAGGAATTTATGTCTGCGGTGCCTTTCAGGGGCCCAAAGATATCCCCCAGTCAGTGGTTGATGCCAGTGCAGCAGCATCCGCAGCCGGTGAAATACTAAGTGATGCTCGAAATACCGTAACAAAAACTCCCGAAGTCATCCCCGAAACAGACATTACAGGCCAGCGTCCAAAAAT
>RCNF010000805.1_pt1 | contig 16400 bp, 13 predicted proteins | sample 2041311 | NCBI WGS metagenome assembly RCNF01 (sample SAMN09708228, study PRJNA481090) | Marine sediment metagenome, whole genome shotgun sequencing project. | biome: marine sediment; feature: ocean; material: sediment; isolation source: Sewage treatment plant 2 marine sediment (STP2) ... | reverse complement strand
GGGTTTTTTGATGACATAATCCCCGGCGAGATCCTGGCCGTCGAACGACGGCCAGGGACCGTTGATCCGGGCCCCCGCGACAAACGCCAGCGTCTGACGCGGTTGCCCAGATCAAGAGCCTGCGCTCGCTGAGCGCAACCCTCGCCTCTCCCATCATTTTTGAACGAAGAGTGGAACGACAACGACGACGACGGCGAGTCTCAGGCGGCTGGCGGCAGGATCTTGCCGGAGTGCTCGAACTTGACCGCTCTCTTGCCGTTGGTGCAGGCCATGCACGCCGAAGCGCCTTTGATAACGTTGGCGACAAAGACATCCTCAGGCAGATAGAAAAGCGCATCGACCCCGAGCTCCACCTGGACCTCGTCGGTATCGCCGTTAAAGCGGGCGCCGATCAGTTCCTGTTGGGTCGGTGTATTGATGCCCTGGAAGCAGGAGTCGATCACCATCGGCCACAGCGTGCCAAAGAAGATCTTTTTGGCGCCGGCCGCCCGGAACGCGCGCACGATGCGGGTCGCATTGGTCCCTCGGACGATGCTGTCATCGACCAGGAATATGTTCTTCCCCTCCACGGCCTTGGCGTCGACCCTGAAGTCGAGCATGGCGGCCTCGTCCCGGGCCTCCTGGGTCTCTTCCATGAAGATGCGCCCGCCAAAGCGGTATTTGGAGACCGGTGTTGCATATTGCAGAGCCGCAGCGTCGACCTCTTTTTCCAACTTCTGTGCGAAGGCCTCCGCCCCCGGAATCGGCGAATGCGGGATGGGCACGACCAGGTCAATTTCGGGGACGATTTCCGGGGCCACCTCCATCAGGTGCATGGCCAGAGTGCGCCCGGCCCGCCACCGAAAACTGCGGACGGTGTCACCCATCATCTTCGACTCGACGTCGGCAAAGTAAATGAGCTCGAATGCACACGGTCTCGGGTCCTTCTGGACCAGCGTTCGTTGGTCGATATTGAGGTCGCGATCGATAAACAGGGCATCGCCGTGCGGCACATGCTGTTCGACCGCAAAACCATTCTGCTCGAGGGCGAGCGTCTCCGAGGCGATCATGACGCCTTCACGCCCCTTTAGCGTGCGCCGTCCCAGCACCATGGGCCGAAAGCCGTGGGGATCGCGGAACGCGTACAGCCCCTGCGCCGTCGCAAGCACTGCGGAGTAGGCGCCCGTCAACCGTTGCTGGACCTCGGCGATGGCCTTGAAGACGTTTTCGCGCTCTCCATTCGCGGGTTCGAGGCGATGGAAGTGCTCAACCCACAAACAGACCACCCGCAGGAGGGCGTCCGCGTCGCAACTCGCCGTCAGCGCCTGACCGCGGTCTACGAGCTCGGTCTCGACCTGTTGCACGTTGGTGATATGGCCGTTGTGAGCGATGGCCATCGCCGAAAAGGGATCGAAGAAGGGCTGGGCGTTGTCGACCCCGCCACCACCGTGGGTCTTGTACCGGGTGTGGGCAATCCCCACATCGCCCATCAAATGGCCGACGGATTTGAAGATGTCATCGGCGAGGCCCTCGCCCTTTTCGATGGCGGCATGACGATGAACAGGGTCGAACACAAAGAGCCCGGCATACGCCGGGCCGCGATGTTGGAGAAAGTGGGCGCCGTTTCCGAGGTCGGATACGACCGACCGGCCACCCTTACTGATTACGCCGACTATGCCGCACATCAGCCCTCCCCCGAGGCGGACACTATAGAACAACCCCGGGCAATTCGGATTTCGAATTTCGAATTTCGAATTTTCGATTCAAAGGGACTCATGAGGGCAAAACCAGCGGCCCTCGCAAACGCACTAATGACCACCCTGGCGTTCGACCTCGCCGGTCATTGGCACGAAGCGGACGGGGATCACGGCCCGCTCATCGAATCCGCCCTCTGTGGGCGTGATGACCTTCAACTCCTGATAAAAATCGCCGACCGGGATCACCATGTGAGCGCCGGGTGCGAGTTGATCGAGAAGGGGGTCCGGCACGAGTTCGGGGGCTGCCGTGACGATGATGCCGTCAAACGGCGCGTATTCAGGCCAACCGCCATAGCCGTCTCCGCATCTCACCCGGACCGAGTCGTAGCCGAGTTCAGTGAGGGTCGCCTGCGCTTTCTCACACAGGCGGGTGCGAATCTCGATCGAGTACACGTCGACGCCCATGGCTGCGAGCACCGCCGCCTGGTACCCAGAGCCGGTGCCGATTTCGAGGACCTTGGAACCGGGACCGACTTCGAGGAGCTCGGTCATCAAGGCAACGATATAGGGTTGGGAAATGGTCTGAGAATCGCCAATCGGCAGCGGCGAGTCCTGATAGGCCCCATCGCGGCCGATTTCCGGCACGAAGAAGTGACGCGGAACCGCCCGCATGCTCGCGAGCACCACGGGATCTTTGATGCCCCGGGCCTCGATCTGCTGCCTCACCATGTCTTCGCGCTGCATCTGCCAGTCCGAATCGACAGGATCTGTCGCCTGCCCGCCGTGTGAGTTGCAACCGGCCGTCAGGGCTGCGACGGCGATCAGCACCGAGAACAGAGCACCACCTCGCCTCATCGCATTTTCCGCCCTTCACAAACCCACCCGGCTTCAGTGCGGCGCACCAGGGCGGCCGAAATCAGCCTGATCGTGTCGCGAATCTCACGTTCAATGATCATGTTAGAACAACCGCTCGCCTTTCACCAAAGTGCGTATCTCCGGTTTTCCTATGCAACTCGCGTACCCGACGTCTCACACCGGCAATCAGCGGCCTGCCAATGCTCAGCGTCTCCCGGGACCTGCGTTCTTGACAGTTCAACGGCGGAACGCCACCATGAGCCGCATGACCACTCCCAAAGACAGCCTGACGCGACAGGATTCTCCCCACGGACTGACCCGACGAGATGCGCTGGCGGTGGGCGCAGCCGCCGCGGTCGGCGCATCGGTTGCGCGAGCGTCCGCACCGCCTCCAGCCAAAAACGGCGGCCGTCCGGTCGCCGTGGCCTCGAAAAACGGTCTCGAAGCGGTGGGCCTCGCCGTCCGTCGGATGGAGGCGGGGGCCGCGCCTGTGGATGCGGCAGTGGACGGTGTGGCGGTCGTGGAAGCCGACCCCGAGGACGTGACCGTGGGTTACGGGGGCTTGCCCAACTCGGAGGGTGTGGTCCAACTCGACGCCTGTTGCATGGACGGCCCCACCATGCGGGCTGGCGCCGTCGCCGCCATAGAAGGCTTCATGCACCCTGCGCAGGTGGCGCTCCAGGTCATGCGACGCACAACCCGGGTCCTGCTGGTTGGTGACGGAGCGGCACGGTTTGCGGAGTCCCTCGGTTTCCCGGTCGAAGATCTCCTCACCGAACGGGCGCGCAAGATATGGCTGTACTGGAAGGGCCAGATGTCGGCGGTCGATGATTGGATTGCGCCCCCCGATCTGATCGAAGATCCGGACGTCCAGTGGTACATCGAGAAGTACGGGCCGATCCCCCCCACCGGCACCATCAACCTGTGCGCTGTCAATGCCGACGGCGATCTCGGCGGTACGACCACGACGTCCGGCTTGTTCTTCAAGATCCCGGGCCGGGTCGGCGACTCCCCCCTGATCGGAGCCGGCCTCTTTGTCGACAATGAGGTTGGAGCGGCGGGATCGACGGGCCGCGGCGAATCGGTGATCCAGATAGCCGGCGCCCACACCATCGTCGAGCTGATGCGAGCCGGTGCCTCACCCAGAGACGCGTGTCTCGGCGCCCTCGATCGGCTGGTACGGGCGACCAGGGTTCCATACCTGTTGGACAGCGCCGGTCGGCCGACCTTCGATGTCAAGTTCTACGCCGTCGACAAGGCCGGTGAGGCCGCCGGGGCAGCCATCTGGGCCGGCGCGGAGTACGCGATGTGTCGTGGCGGCGAAGCCCCGGCGCTCAAGCCGTGCGCCTCGCTCTACCCCACCAGGCCACCCTGGTTCAAAGACGATTGAGCCCTTGACCACCGGAGGACGCGCTGCGCGAGCGGGTCCGCGCGGCGCACCCATCGTCCTCTAACGAGGACAGTCAACTCCAGGGCTGGACGTTGGGGCTCGCCCCATGGCACACCTTCGACTGAGTAAATCGTTGGTGCCCCGATGGGTTTTCAGATGGAGCCGCTGATCTGGCATGAGGGTTGCTCTTCACCCCTGTGACGGCTTGTTCGCCGTCAGGGAGGCAGCCATGAGAAAGCATCTGAAGATCGCAACTTTCGCCACGGCCCTGGCCGCATCCCTGGTCTTCGTAGCCCCGCCGGCGGAGGCCGGGGGGTCGTTCGGGGTCCACATCGGCAGCAGCGGTTTTGGTGTCTCGGTCGGCATCGGCGACTGGGGACCATACACCAATAGTTGGGCGAATCCGCAGTTCTCCCTGGATTTCAACGCCGCTCTTTCCGGCTACGGAGAGTGGGTGTGGGCAGGCGATCTCGGCAGGGTCTGGCGACCCTGGGTCGCGGTGGGATGGCGGCCCTACACGCACGGACGGTGGGTCCGCACCACTCTCGGGTGGACCTGGGTCGCCTACGAACCCTGGGGCTATGTGCCGCACCACTACGGCAGCTGGGCAATGTGCGACTTTGGCTGGGTATGGGTCCCAGGCTACTCATACGTCTCTGCGAACGTTGTGTGGGTCCGTAGCGGCGGCTACGTCGGGTGGTACGCACGGCCGCCGTGGGGGTGGAGTCACGCCGCGCGCGGCTATCGCCACGGCTATCGGGACGGCTACCGCGATGGCTGGCACGACGCGCGGTATGCAACCTACGTCGACTGGCACCATTTGGGCTCGGACAACGTCTCGCATTACGCAGTCAGACACACCGCCGTATCTCGCAGCCGGATCCAGGATCATGCGTCCGCGCCGACCGCCGATGAGGCGCGACGTCGCGGCGGAGCGTCGGTGGCCGAGGCGAGCATTTCCCAACGGACCGTCACCATGAACGGTCGGCAGGTCACCGTCGCGAGGCCCGATGGGGTCGCGAGAAGCATCGAACACCACGCGTCCAGAACCGCTGCAGAAGCTCTGTCACCTCGAGCTCTGGAGCGCCGTCAGCCGTCGATCCGACCCGTCTCGTCCGCAGCACCGGCCGAGTCGAGGGTCCGAGCTTCTTCGCAGGAGATATCGTCTGATCGTCAACCCCTGAACGCCGGCGGCTCCCGGTCACCACGACAACCGGCACAGCGCAGCTCGGCGGCCACTGTCGACGCTCGGCCGAGTGGACGTCTGGAGTCCAACGAAAGCCTCCATGGGGGGCAGTTCCGTCAATCTCCCGAGAGAGCACCTTCCGGCGGATCGTGGCACGATGATCAACCGCTCGACTCGTCCGCTTCCAGCGGTGGCGGAGCCTCGTCCAACTCGATCGGACCACGCCGCAACACGATATCGCCACGAACCACCCGAGGCAGCAGTGTGGGCTCCTCAACACGACCCGTGATCAAACCCTCGTCGCGAAGCGGTTCGACCGTGGATCGATCGGTTGTCCGGTCAGGGTCGTCAGCCGGCCCCCACTCGGCACGCACTTCGAGACGTGCAACCCCGTCGCACCCTGAGACCGGTCGCTCCACACGGCCAAGCCAGTCGGCGGCCGGCGACAATGCTTCCGGTCGCACGAACGCCGGGGCCCGACGACGGGTGGCTCCGCGCGACGATCAGAAGGCCGATGCGGCCGAGAAACCCGTGCCCCGGTCGCAAAGGATCAAAAAGCGGTAGCCTGAATCATCGGCTCATCGGGGCGGTCTTCGGGCCGCCCCCATTTCTTTGCCAAAGGAAAGCGCCCAAAGGCCCTCCGTGCTCCTCTGTATTTCCGGAGCCTCCGGCAGCGATGCAGGATAGATGCCCCGTGCTAGCATCTGCACATGGGACGGAGCACCGGCAACGATTCGGACGACACCGCGGCGCGGGTCGAGCACGCACTGCGGCAATGCGTCGAATGGAGCAAGGCCGGACAACACCGCAAGATCGTCGCCGAAATGGACCAACACCTCGACCGATTGGACGACGACACACCGCACAGGCCTTCTCTCCTGATCTGGCAAGCTCAAGCTCTTCTCGCGATGGGGCTCGCCGAACGCGCACTCCCGGTGGCCTCACAATCGTGGGACCTGGAACCGAGCCCGCACGCCTGCCACCTGACCGCCAACGCCAAGGAAACTCTCGGCGATCTCGAAGGAGCAGAGGACCTTCTACGGATGGGTTGGCGTCTTTTCCCCGACGCGGTCCACATCCCCGTCCAACTGGCCGTCACGCTGTCCGATCAGGGGCGTTATCCCGAGGCCTTCAGCATTCTCGAAGAGGTCCCGATCGATCACCGCATGCCACCCGATTTTCAAGTGTTCCTATTTGGTATGCGGTCGAATCTTCTGGCCTCGATGGGACGATGGTCGGAGGCAGATGAGGTTTTGCAAACGGGCCTCAACCAACACCCCGCCTCCGACGTGCTTTCGAAGGCCCACGCAGCCCTTACCGGGGCTCGAAAAAGGACACGTGCTCAAAAAGCACTGGCAGAGTCCTGGACCGAGGGCCTCTCCGCCCTTACGGGAAGTGCCCGGGAGGTCGACGAATCTGTGATTCGGTGCGGGGCGGTCAACGAATATTCGGAAATTGTGGTTCTCGCGGCCCGGAGACTGTGGCGGGCCTTCCTCGACCACCGCATCGTCCGTCCACAAGCTCCAGACGTCTGGGGCGCTGCGCTCATCTCTATGGTCCTCGAACTTGATGGCGACCAGACGACCATCGCTGCGGTCGCGGCGTCCGTCGCCTGCAGCCCGGCCAGCGTTCGCACGGTCGTTCGCCGGATCCGGGCGTTTGTCGAATCGCTCGATCCCGAATTTGCCCGGCGCGCGTTTGCTGCAAAAGCCAATCCGCGGCTCGAAGCATCACATCGGCCGAAGGGTTCAGGTACCCCCTCCGCCGAAATCTTGCAGTTTCCAACCTCATAAAGGGGGCTCGAATATGCTCTCCGGCAGGCGTCTGAAAACGCTCACACTCGCGATTGTCACCGTTTTCTGGGTGGCGACTGGATCGGCGGCGCAGAAGGACCTCAACCTGACCGAGCGCTATCCGTCAGCTGAGGGCAAGAAACTCGTCGTCGATGCCGCCGACCTCGATCTCACTCTGCGCACCGCAGATGTGGCCGAAATCGAGGCGGAGATCCGGCTCCACATCAGCGGTACAGGCGAAGAGAAGGGTCAGGGCTGGATCGACGGTCACACCCCGATCTTCACCGACACCGAGGACGTGCTGAAGATCACCGTAAACCCCGGGAAGAAAGGTTTCCTGGGCTTCGGAAAGTTTTCTGCGCGCGCCCGGCTCGGCCTGTTAGTGCCCGCCGGCGTAATCCCCGACATCACAACGACCAAGGGGGCGATCCAGGTGCGTGGGGACTTCCCCGATGCGCGCCCACTGCAGCTGCGGTCGATGAAAGGAGATATAACTTTTGTCGGCGCCGCGGGAGGAATGCGGATCGATGGGGCGGACGGTGACGCCGATATCGAGGTCATCCGACCGCTCGAGGCCTTCAACGCCAGCACATCGTCGGGCGACGTGAGACTGGTGGGTGGGGCGAGGGAAACGAAAGTCGGCACAGCTTCCGGCCAGATCTGGCTGGAAAATCTTTCGGGATCGGTCAACATCAGCACCTCGACCGGCAAAGTCAACATCACCTGGGATCGTCTCGCTCCCGACGCAACGGTCAGGATTCGATCATCATCAGGCCAGGTCCAGCTCGTCGTCCCGGAGGGCGTTCACCCTCAAGGCACGCTCACCACAACCACGGGGAGCATCCGGAGCGAGCTCCCGGGCGAGGTCGTCGGCGATGGCAGCACCCTTCGCCTGTCAGGTGACGGGCCAATTTTCGACGTCGAAACGGCCTCGGCGGAGATCGTGCTCAGCATTTCCCAAATCCGGGAGTGATCGGGCGAACCTTTTGCGATAAATCACGTTTCTCCCTATGAGCCGTGGTAGACGGCACCAAAGGAGCCGAACGTGAAAACGCACGTCGCACTCGTTGCATTGATGATCTCGACGGCAGCAGTCGCCGCTCAGGCAGGCGAAAGCCGCACTTTGACCAAGTCGATGGCGGCCGGGTCAATCAACCGTTTGGTTCTCGACAGTGGTATCGGTGACATCGATATCCGGGCAGCCCAGGGGGCCACGGAGATCACCATCGAGGTCGTTCTTACGCCTCGTCGCGGTGGGTTCTTCTCCTCCAAGCGCAAGGCCGAACAAGAGGTCGATGCAGCCGTTCTGAGCGCCCAGGTCAAGCGTGATCGTCTCGAGCTCACCATCACACCGGAGGCAGATGACGATCGCCGATTTGAGGAGAACTGGAGTATCACGATACCGGCGACCGTCGCCGTCAAGCTCAACCATGGCGTCGGCGACGTCGATATCCGCGACTCTGATTCGGGGGTCGAGATCGACTCGGGTGTCGGTGAGGTCCGTGTCGAAGTCGCCAAGGGTGACATCTCCATCGACCTCGGTGTCGGTACAGCCGTTGTCCGCTCCGTTGCCGCTCCCTACGCTTCGGCTGAAGGCACCGGAGGGGTCGGCGACGCCAGACTCACGATTCGCGGTGAAAAGATCTCGAGCGGCGGGGTTGTCAGCCACTCGGCCACCTGGGAGGGCGACGGCACCTTCCACATCGAAGTTTCAGTCGGCGTCGGCGACGCCGTGATCACGTTGGACTGAGGCTTGGGACCCGGGGCTTGAGGCCTGAGGCTTGGCACCTGAGGCTTGAGGCCAGTGGCCTGAATCCTGAACCCTGAATCCTACGAGTCCTCGCTCTGCTGCGCCTCGAGGAGCCACCGAGCGCCGAGACGGGCGAGGAAGTAGCACGCAAGACCCAGCAACAAAAGCATCACGAGCCCGATGATCTGACCCTGGAACCCTTCATACCAATGGGCGGCGGTCTCCGAAAGCACACCGTCCTGCAGGGTGAAATCTACACCGAAGCTCAGGAACCTGATCGGCGCACCGACATCCGGAGTTCGCAGAATCGCGGTGATCACGCCGAAGATCGCTGCTCCAGCCATCAGCCCCGAAGCGATCAACGTGCCCTGTTCGGCTCGCGCCTCTCGGACCTCCTCACTTCCGCCGGTGCGGCCCACAATCCAGGCGACCACCGCCCCCGCGAGAACCGCCATGTTGATTGATATCGGTAGGTACATCCCGAGCGCGAACGCGAGCATCGGTATCCCCGCCATCCACAACATCACCGCGACCGCACCACCGAGACCGTAGAGCAGCCACGGTTGATTGGCCGGATTGTCCATCAGGCCTCGCGACACCGCTGCAATCATATTCGCCTGAGGGGCCGGCAGCGCCTGCTCGTTCGAGACCAGGAGACCGGTTTCAGGGTCGGTGATGAGGAATCCGTAGGCGTTGTCCATGATCGGGATGACCGCTGCGACCACCAGGGCGGCGACGAACATGCCGAGGAACTTCCATTTTTCCTGGTTCCGTGGGGTGCTGCCGAGCCAATAGCCGATCTTGAAGTCGGTGATCAGCGCTCCCGACGTCGACAATGCCGTACACACGGCAATGCCGATGATGAGGGCGACGATCATCCCGGCCGTGCCCTCGAGTCCAACCAGAATCATGCAGCCGATCGCCAACACCACCGTAATGAGGGTCATGCCGGACACCGGGTTGACGCCCACAATCGCGATCGCCTGGGCCGCAACCGGAGTAAAGAGAAACGACAGGAAGAAGCCAACAACCATTCCGACGAGACCGAACTTGAGGCTGGCCGTGAAACCGTAGGCGGCCACTCCCCCTTCGCCGGGTGTGATGATCGCGACGATGAAAAAGAGGGCGCCCATGGCGAGCGTGGCCGCTGCGGTTATCAACAAGACGTCTTTTGGCGCCATGTCCCGCTGCGTCCGTTCGGTGGCGTCAACGCTGGCGTGCATCTCCTTGGAGAAACCCTTGAAACCCAGGGTCACCGACGACGCCACGATCTTCCACATGCTCAAGATGCCGATAATTCCAGAAACCGCTATCGCTCCGATGCCGATCGGTTTTACAAAGGCACCGAATATCGCGATCGCGCTCATCTCGGCGATCTCGAAGTTGGTCCCGGCGTACGGGAACTCGGCGATGTTGCGCCCGAAGAGGTAGATCAGCGGCACCATCACAACCATTGCCAGCACCGAGCCCGCCGCGATGATCGATGCATAGCGGATACCGATGATGTAACCGAGACCGAAGAGGGCTGCGATCGCCGTCAGCTGGACCTCGATGCGCAAACCCTCACCGACCCCCCCGAGCAGAGTGGAACTCGAGAGGTTGGCATTCCATAGGTGGAGGGCCTCGATCGAAAAGTCGAATACAGCTCCGAGCATGAATGAGATCAAGAGGATCTTGCCCGCGCCGCCCGCCGAACTCTCGCCCGTGATCAGAATGTTGTTGATTGCGGTCGCTTCCGGGTAGGGAAGCTCACCGTGAAGCTCCTGAACGAAGTACTTTCGCAGCGGAATGATCAGGACCACGCCGAGGGAACCGCCGATGAAGCAGGCGAGAAAGATCTGCCACCACTTGATGTCGAGCTGGTTGATGTAGAGCGCCGGGACGACAAAGGTCGCACCCGCGGCCACGACCCCCGCGGCCTGGCCAACACTCTGCACCATGACGTTCTCGAGGATGGTGCTGTTGGGCACACGCAGCTTCCCGAAGAAGATCGCCAGGATCGCGATCGGTATCGAGGCCTCGATCGCGTTGCCGGCGCGCAGCGCCATGTAGGAGGCGGCGGCCGTGAAAACCACAACCATCGCGACGCCGACACCGATCGACCACATCGTCACCTCGGGGCGAAGATCGTCGGGCCCGACGACCGGATCATAGACCTCACCCGGGTTCAGTTTGCGGTAGGCGTTTGCCGGCAGCAGCTTCGACTTCACAGGTTTCGAGTTTTCCATCAGGCCTCCATCCTCAGGACTCAATGTGCGATGAAACGTAGCACAGGCTCATGACGTCGGTCGAGCATCATTTCCTATTCGGATCCCCTTTCGAGATCTCGTTTCAGGACCCGGTCCGGTTCACAGTTCAGACAATCGAACCTCAAGGGCTTTGTAGAGAGCTTCAGGCTCGTCGAAGATCCGCGGCAGCGTCAAATCGGTGCCGGGTGGTGGTTTCATGTCCCAGCTTCTCCAGCACCACACCTCCGCGCCGACCTTCATCGCCAGGGCGATCTCGGACAGGGTCCCCCAGCCGCCACCAACGGCGACAGCCAACGTAGCCGACAGAACGTTGAAGGCGTTGCGCGCGCTGCCTGCCCCGGTGAAAACCGGGACTCGCACCCACCGATTCGGGTAGCCGCCGGACGAGCACGACGTGGGGAGAATCCCAACCGTCATCCCACCGGCCTCCGCGGCTCCCCTGCTGGCCGCCTCCATCACGCCGGGACCACCGCCAGTCAGGACCACCCAGCCCGCGCGCGCGGCCATCGCACCAATCCGTTCTGCGACCTGCAGCTCATCTGCCGAGGCCTCGGAAGGCCCCAGCACCGCCAGAATAGGAAAAGCAACATTGTTCACGGACCCACCTCGTCCCGGCCATCATAACCAAGAGCCCAAATCGTCGAAACCACCCCGAGGATTAAAGCACTGCGCCAAAAAAAACGCCCGGGCCGAAGCCCGGGCGTCTGTTGAGATCCGTCTGATCTGATTACTGCATCGCCACCAGGCCAACGCGGCGGTTCTGAGCGCGGCCGGCTTTGGTCGAGTTGTCAGCAATGGGCTTGTACTCGCCATAGGAGATCACGTTCATCCGGAACAGAGGAATGCCCATCTCCATGTTGAGGTAGCGCATGGCAGCCTCGGCGCGCTTGTAACCAAGCTCGAGGTTGTAGCCTTCGCTGCCGATATTGTCGGTGTGGCCCTGAATCTCGACGTAGGCGTGGCCTTCGACGGCCATCACGACAGCAGCAAACTCATCAAGCTGAGCCTTTGCGTCGTCGGAGAGCTGGGCTTTGTTAAATCCGAACATCACGTCGTTGTCGGTGATGGTCACTTCGTAGACGAACTTGCCCATCGCAAGCACACCCGCGGCATCGGCCCGCATCATCGCTTCCTGAGTTGTCTCTGAAAGCGCGGCAATGTCGGCTGCCATCATCTCCTGGTTTTTCGACAGGTCGGAGATTTCCTTCTGGTTCTTCTCCACCGTATCCTGCACTTCGTGAATCTTGGTGTTTGTCACCTGACCGAATTCCGACACCTGCTCGTTGACCCATTTCTTGGTAGCGCAACCGGTGAGCGACAGTCCGAGGACCAAAACCACCACGAGCGCCGGGGAAAGAACTTTACGCATCATCCACCTCCGTTTAATCTGGGAATCTCTTTCTGTTTCGACCGAACACCGCGTTACTATAACACAACTGCGAGCGCAAACACCCCCCGAAAAAGCCTGCCACGTTACAACTCCAGGCACTCCGGCGTTTCTGGATCGACCTCCGAAACACACTCGACTCTGCCGTCGACAAGCCGGACCAGAACGGGCGTCTGGAGGAACCAGTCGACGCCGGCGGGCATTTCTGCCAATCGGCATTCGGGGCAGGCAAACGGCTGCAGGTTTTCAGTCGGGAATCCCCCCCGTTCGGGTACCGCGATGGCAGTCGTCGGCACCGTCAGCGATTGGCTGAAGTAGAGCTCCATGAGTTGATGGCAGTGTTCACAATCTTTGCGGTAGAAAATCACGTATTGTGAACCACTTGCGATGTCGTCTGGGAGGCCGTCGACCCACGAAACGATGTCCAGATCCAAAAACGATGTTCCCTCCCAGGACTGGTAGTCGGGGAGGTAATAGCTATCGGCGGGGAGAGCGGTCTCGACCTGGGCATCTGACGGGCCGGCTCCTGTCGCCGCAGCAGATTGCACCGGCGCACGCAGCCCAAACGCAAGCGCCACGCTTGCCACCATCCATAACCCGGCGACGACCACCCGCCCGGTCGGGAGATTCGAGGTCAAGGCAAGCCTTGGCTCGCGCCGCCCAAACAGCAACAATCCGAGGAAAAATGTGACATCCGTCACCAAAGTGATCCACGGACTCATGGCGACGGCGCCAAAACACCCGCAGCTCGAGGCGCCGAGTGCCAGATCACCGATCAGAACCGGCATGAATGACGCCAGCATGACGATGCCGGTCCACCGCGCAAGCGGCGGCACCAGGACCATGACGCCCACGACGATCAGCTCGGCGGCAATGCCGAAACGAAGCACGAACATCAGGTCCAGACCGAGCCCGCCGGCCCACTTGATAATCGAGGCCGCAAGGTGGCTCGCACTGAGACCGTCGAGCTTGAGCACCGCGCCGATGAATAACCACAGCGGAATGACCACCCGCGCTAAAACCACTGCAAGGGTCCCAAAGGGACCCGAACCCCGCTTTTCAGGAACTCCACTCATAGCTGCCCTGTCTCCTCTGCTCCTCTGCGCCTCTGCCTCTCTGCACAGTTTTACCTCTGAAATCGGCGCCTCACCAGGACGGCCAGCCAGATTTTACAGATCGCTGACGTCGCCCCCCAGCGCTCCCCACACCACCCCTTCGACCTCAGACGCGAGATCTCTGGTCGTCTTCACTGCGAGGTTCGCCCGGTCGAGCATGCCGGCTGCCTCCGGATCGTCCGCCATCTCCTGGAGGTTGATGCGAACATTCATCGCGGCGCCGAGGGCCGCCGCCCGCGCCATGCCGGCACCGACTCCAGCGTCGGATGCCGATGCGGCCATCCCGAGTTCCCGCGATCGCCGGCACAGCTCGACCACCTCGGGGCAGGCCTCAGCCACCTCGAGCGGCACTTGCGCGGCGCCGAGGGTCGCCTCCCGGATGGTGGCCTCGCGATCGGCGCCCGTCGATCGATTGGCCTCCATGACCTTTTGAAAGGCCCACGTATCAGCATCGATCGCGTCGAGGAGTTGCTGTTTGAGCTCCTGCGCCCTGATCGCGACCTCCTCTAGATCGTCGCGCACATCCTCGAAGTCAGATTTCGGATGGGGCAGGTTGGCGACCATGGCGGCCAGCGAGGCCCCCAGAGCGCCCGCCAGAGCCGCAACCGAACCACCACCCGGCGCGGCAGAGTCGCGCGAGGTCTCGTCGGCAAACTCCTGAAGGGTCATCGATGCCAGCGGCCGGGCCGGGGCGAGAATGTCCTCGATGATTTTTTCTCCGGGTTCGAAGGCAGCGACTTCGCTCAGTCCAAGCGAACGGGTCGCGGTGTGGACGATATCTGATTCGGGCACGCCTTGTGACCGTCCCATCCGCTCGAGATAGTGGCGACCCGCGGCGAGAATCGAGCTCTTCGGGACGAGGCCTACGAGCTCAGAGCCCGTGGCCCGCAGCCCACGTTCTCTGGCGCTTTCTTCACAGGCGTCAAAGGCAGTGTGAACCGGGGTCACATCGATGTCGATCAGGTTCATCGAGACCTGGGCGCACCCGTACTCGGGGATGTACCAGCCCATGCCCCGAACCGCCTTGAGCATCCCCGGCTGCGCGACCTTTTTTCCGTCCGGGCCCATCACGGTGCGGCCCATTTCTCTAACGTCGAAAGCCACTCGATTCGCCCACCGCTTGTCAGACACGTTGAGGTTCACGTTGTAGGCAACCAGGAACTTACGGGCGCCTGTCACCATGGCTCCGAACTCGGGCACGAACACCGCCGGACCATAGTCAGGAGCAAAATCGGGGTCTTCGAGCTTTCGTTCCAGGGCCTCATACTCGCCCTTGCGGATCGCCGCGAGCGACTGCCTCTCGGGACGGGTCGCCGCAAACTCGTACAGAAAGACCGGCAACGACAGTTCGTCTCCGACCCTCCTGCCGAGGCGATTGGCAAGCTCAACGCAATCATCCATCGTGGCGCCGGCCACCGGGACAAAGGGACAGACGTCGACAGCCCCCATCCGGCCATGGGCACCGTGATGCGTCCGCATATCGATCAGCCCACGCGCAGCCACCACCAGCTGATAGGCGCCCTCGAGGACGGCCTCCGGTTCGCCGACAAAGGTGATGACCGTGCGGTTGGTTTCGAAACCGGGGTCCACATCGAGCAGTTTGACGCCCGGCACCGCGGCGGCCGCCTGGGCCACGGCGTTGTAGACCTCTGGGTCACGGCCCTCGGAGATATTTGGAACACATTCGACGATCTTCATATTTTCTTCTCCACGTTTTGAAGGCTACTCGGCCGAGGTGATGCCGACATACGATTCAATGCCACGTCGCGGCCCACAGAACCGCCGGCCCGCTGAAATTATTGACGCGCCACCCATTCTTGATCCGAGTCGACCATCATGCGCACCAACTCATCGAAGCCGACCCGCGGCTGCCAGTTGAGCTCGCGCCTCGCCTTGGACGAGTCCGCCAACAAACGATCCACCTCGGCCGGCCGGAAGTAGCGCGGATTGACCAGGACGCGCTGGGTTCCCGTCGCCCGATCGACACCGATCTCCTCGAGGCCCGAGCCCTTCCACTCGATCTCGATACCGGCGTGCGCAAAAGCGAGCTCACAGAACTCACGAACTGAGTGCTCCTCACCCGTACCGACCACCCAATCATCGGGCTGGTCATGCTGGAGGATTAACCACATCGACTCGACAAAATCGCCGGCAAAGCCCCAATCACGCCGCGCTTCGAGGTTCCCGAGGGATACCCAATCGCGGCGCCCGGCGGCGATCTCAGCCACCGCACGGGTGATCTTCCGAGTGACGAAGTTCTCTCCGCGACGGGGCGATTCGTGGTTGAACAGGATCCCGTTGGCGGCGAACAGGCCGTGCGCCTCACGGTAGTTGATCGTCGCCCAAAAGGCATAGAGTTTGGCAACCGCATAAGGCGAGCGCGGGTGGAACGGGGTCTCCTCCGTTTGCGGAACCTCGGCGACCTTTCCAAAGAGCTCCGACGACGATGCCTGGTAAAAACGGGTCTCCGGCACGACCCTTCGCACCGCCTCGAGCAGTCGCACCACACCCAAGCCTGAAACATCGCCGGTGTAGGTTGGCATGTCAAACGAAATCCCGACGTGGGACTGGGCCGCAAGATTGTAAACCTCGTCAGGCCGGACCTTTTCGAGGATTGTCGCCAGCGACTCCGCGTCGCCGAGGTCGCCATAGTGCAGTCTGACGTGACGCTCGCCCATTCTCGCCTTGCGAAGGTGGTCGATGCGCTGCCGGTTGAAGGTCGAGGCGCGACGAACAATGCCGTGGACTTCGTAGTCTTTCTCGAGAAGGAACTCCGCAAGGTAGGAACCGTCCTGGCCGGTAATGCCCGTGATTAGTGCTTTCTTCATGGCGCGGATTCTAACAGAGGGGCTAACGCCCCTCAATTCTGAATTTTGAATTCTCAATTCCCAATTCTGCATCACCTATCCCACGACTCGTGCGACGTGGTCTTATAAATGAGAATTTAGAATTAAAAATTAAGAACTAAAAATTCCTGTCAGTCGATCCTGTAATTTGGA
>RCNF010001313.1_pt1 | contig 16411 bp, 16 predicted proteins | sample 2041311 | NCBI WGS metagenome assembly RCNF01 (sample SAMN09708228, study PRJNA481090) | Marine sediment metagenome, whole genome shotgun sequencing project. | biome: marine sediment; feature: ocean; material: sediment; isolation source: Sewage treatment plant 2 marine sediment (STP2) ... | reverse complement strand
TTTTTGTTTTTTATTATTACTTGAATAGGCTTTTTTTGACTAGATTTGATAGTAAAGGCAATTGATTTGCCGTGTGTTTTTAAGTCTTTCACCTCCCCTTTTAGTCGTATGTAGCCTTTTGTTTTTGTGTTGAGAGAAGAGGCCTTCTGTAGCTGATGTCTTTTTGTTTTCCAGATGTTTAGATTTTTTTGTTGAGCATTGATTTCACTATCTTTGTAGCAGTGTGCAAATTCTACATTAGGTGGAATAGCGAGTGTTTTGGCATAGCCTTGTTCAAGTAGCCATGCAGAAATGTTGGTGCCATCTTTTAGGAATACATGGGCTAGAACCCTAGAGTATTTATCTTTTTTCTCTTTTCCGTAGAGCAATTTGATAGCGTATTTGGATTGTTTGAGTTTTTCCCTTAAGGTTTCTCTGGCTTTAGCGCCGTAGGCTTCAGCTCTTTGCTTATGATGGTGCGTTTCTGGAGTATCTATTCCTATGATTCTTATTTTACGTTTGTCGGTCAGTAAGAGAGTATCGCCATCGTAAACCCATTTAACTTTAGCATTTTCTAAAGAGCGGTTCACTGGAGAAGGGCAAATTTCGCCCGTAAAGGTGGGGGGTGTAAAAAACATCGCGCAAATTACAGGCACAAAAAAGGCACTCATTATAAGTGCCTTTTTTGAAGAATGCTTATACAGCATTAACGAATATACAATTCCGAAAAATCAGAAGGTATTCGTTATTTTCTACCGTAACGATTGTTAAACTTATCAATCGCGCCAGCAGTAGTATTTGTGTTCTGCTTGCCCGTGTAGAAAGGGTGAGATGCACTAGAGATATCCACTTTAATTAGTGGGTATTCGTTACCATCTTCCCATTTAGCAGTCTCTTTTGAAGACAATGTTGAGCGTGTAAGAATTTTAAAGTCGCTCGCAAGGTCCTGAAAAATTACTTGGTTGTAGTCTGGGTGTATCTCGGCCTTCATTAGAAGATCCTCTTAAAATGGCGTTCAAAAATCGAAGAGCGGGGATTCTAACAGAAGCCCCTAATGTTTTGCAAGAAGAGTATGAACTTATACGCCTAAAAGTGGAAGATGTTTTATACTGTGATACGTCAATGAAAGCAATAAGCAATGCTGTAATGGTTTCATTGGGGGTTCTTCGTCTAGTGAAAAAACTATTGCTCTATTACCGTCAAAAGTAAAGGTGTTTGGGTAAACTTCTTTGAACGTTTCAACTAGCTTGGTGCTGCATATAAAATAAACAGCGTAATTATTCGGAGTGGATGTTTTCCAGGCCAGCCTTATTGTTGTACCAGATTTAGCAACGTAGGCAGGCTCTCCCCATTTAAGTGTTTCTTCAATATCGCTGACTTCAGTATTGCCTTTAGCGATATCGAAAATCATCTGGCGAATAACTAGAAGCTTCTCTTGAACAGCTTCAGGATATAACTCGTAAGTATGTTTAACGTCTTCTTCTTGAATAATTTTTAAGTTAGACATTGGCTAATTCCTGTTGCTAATCATTCTTTTAGGCTTTAATGATACACCCCCCTACTTATGACTCGTTTTACTCGCCCTTCGGGTCAGCTAAAGCTGTTGTCTCCGCTACGCTCCGGCTGGTGGTTTTTCGTTTTATTGCACATTTATTAGACTCTCGATATGTGTCGTGACAAATTCATAAATATATGAATTAATATGGGAATAAATAGACGGACCAATGAATAGAATTAAGATTAAGGGAGATAAAAAATGTCTAAGTTTGGAATGATAATACTGGCTGCAATTACGTTATTTCTTATTTTTGGCGTTGGTGTCTATAACCGCATTGTAGGTGGTGATGAGGGAGTTACGGCTTCTTGGTCTGAAGTGGTTAACCAATATCAACGAAGAGCAGAATTAATTCCTAATCTAGTTAGCACAGTAAAAGGTTTTGCAGATCAAGAAAAAGACGTACTTACCAGTGTCGTAGAAGCGCGTGCGAAAGCAACGTCCGTTCAAGTCTCCCCAGAAACCTTAAATAACCCGGCAGTATTTAGTCAATTCTCTAAAGCGCAGGGGCAATTAAGCGGTGCTTTGAGCCGTTTATTAGTGACCGTTGAGCGCTATCCTGATCTTAAATCAGATAAGAACTTTCTTGAATTACAAACTCAATTAGAAGGTACTGAGAATCGAATAAGCGTAGCGCGTAAACGTTATATCGATTCAGTTAAAGATTACAATTTAACCGTGAGAAAATTCCCAGGGAATATGATTGCAGGTGCTTTAGGTTACAGCGTTAAACCGAACTTTACCGTTGCAAATGAAGATGCTATTGCAGCGCCACCAAAGGTTGATTTTAATACTGAGCCAGCTACAAACACAACGCCTGTCACATACTAGCCAAACGATAATAAAGATGATGCGTAAAGGGTATTCTCTGTCAGGATTTTTCCTGTACCTGTTGTTTTCTATTCTCACGATAACTTGCGTTACTACTAGCGCCACAGCTGATTTGCTCAAAGTCCCAGAATTAAAAAGTCGTGTAACTGATTTAACGCGCTCTTTATCTGCAAGTGAGAAAGCTGCGATTGAATCTTCCCTAGAAAACCTAGAAAAAAACAAGGGCAGTCAGTTAGCCGTTTTAATGGTGAAAACTACCTCTCCAGAAGTCATTGAAGATTATTCCATGCGAGTCGTAGAAAAGTGGAAGCTCGGTCGCAAAGGTGTGGATGATGGCGTGTTACTGTTAATCGCGATGCAAGACCGAAAAATGCGCATTGAAGTAGGATATGGTCTTGAAGGTGCAATTCCCGATATCGCTGCGGGTCGCATTATCAATGAATACATCACCCCGGCGTTTCGAAATGGAGATTATTACTCGGGCGTTTCAGCTGGTGCTAACAAAATAATTGGTCTCATCAATGGTGAGGCATTGCCTGAGCCATCAACTAATCAAGGTGATAGTTTTAATGATACTGGTGCATTACTCGCTATGATGATCATCGGATCTTCTTTTATTACCAACCTCTTTGTTCCTTTGTTAGGGCGTTTGATTACTGTCTCTTTGATTACTGTCGGCGGTACGATAGTCATTTGGATTTTATCTCATAACTTCATCTTAACTATTCTTGCCGCTTTTTTCTTAGCCATCTTTACTCTTGGGTTTAGCGGGCCTCGTAGTAGCAGTTACCGTGATGGTGGTGGTTGCGGTGGAGGCTTTGGTGGCGGAGGTAGATCCAGCGGAGGCGGCTTTAGAGGCGGTGGTGGTGGATTCGGCGGAGGCGGCGCGTCCGGCGGGTGGTAACTATGAATTTAAAAAGAACAATTAAACATCTGCTTTATCCTGGTTGGTGGTTGCGTCGAGACTTTCCTGCATCGGCTAGAATCGAAGGTGCAATCAAGCAATCAGAAACAAAGCACAGTGGGGAAATACGTTTTGCTATCGAAAGCTCATTGCCTTTAAAAGCGCTATGGTACGATGAGTCGATGCGTGAGCGTGCCATTGAAGTATTTTCCCTATTAAGAGTTTGGGATACAGAAGACAATAATGGTGTCCTAATTTACTTATTATTAGCTGACCATAAAGTTGAAGTTACAGCCGATAGAAATATCAATAAAGTCGTTGGTGAGCAAGAGTGGCAGCGCATTTGTGAATTGATGCAAACTGAGTTTCGCGCAGGTAATTTTGGTAATGGCGTGGTTTTGGGGATTGATGAAATTGGTGCTTTATTAGAGCAGCACTTTCCTGTTTCTGAAGCTGATACTAATGAGTTGTCAAACAAGCCCGTTATTCTGTAATAGGCAAAACTCTTAGTTAAAATTCTAAAGTCACCCCCCTACTTATAAGCAGTTTTTAATCTGTTTTCTTTTTGCGGGCTCTAGGATGAGCCTTGTCATAGACTTTGGCTAAATGCTGAAAATCTAAGTGGGTGTAAATCTGGGTAGTACCAATATCTGCATGTCCCAGTAATTCTTGCACCGCTCTTAAATCTCCCGATGATTCAAGAATATGGCTGGCAAAGGAATGCCTGAGTTTATGAGGGTGTAGATGCTGTTCCAAGCCTTGTTTCTTGCGCCAGTAATTGAGTCGCTGTTGAACAGAACGCTGACTAATTCTTTTGCCCCTATTGCTCACGAAAAGCGCTTGTTCATCTAGTTTGGCTAAGGTATCTCGTTTGCCTAACCACATTTGTATAGCGTCACTCGCTTTACGCCCAATCGGTAGTACTCTAGTCTTATTTCCCTTACCTAACGCTCTGAGTATGTTCTCGTTGAGATCAATGCTATTTAAATCAAGATTAGTGAGTTCAGAAAGTCGTAAGCCAGACGAATAGAAAAGCTCCATAATGGCTTTGTCCCGAATTGCTAAGATGCTATCTGGTGGAATATCCAGAAGCTGGCTTAGCACATCAACATCTAATGTGTCAGGTAGGGTTCTTGCCGTTTTCGGTGCGCGTATATCGATTGCCGGATTGTTTTTGAGCTGATGGTTTCTAATTAGAAATTGATAGAAGCTGCGTAAAGACGAGAGTTTACGTTGTAGTGTTTTACCACCGATTCCTTTTCGATGAAGACCTGCTACCCAGTTGCGAACATGAAGGCTATCTGCGTTAACGATGTCATCGCAGTCATTTTTCTTTAGCCATAGGGAGAATTGTTTCAGATCTCTTTCGTACGCACCGAGCGTATGAGGGGAATATTGTTTTTGGTATTTTAAATGCTCAGCAAATTGTTTAGTGGCATTTGACACAATTAAAGATCATTCTCAATTGTTTAGTTTCGGTAGGTGATAGGTAATGCTGGTAGAAATTAACTCACCTAAATGACTGATAAACACCGTTCCCATTCCTGGGTGGAAGCGACTTTCATCTTCGCTTCCAAGGGCTAAAATACCAATATTTTCTGCACCAAACAAAGGTACTAATGCTACAGACTTTACTTTGTTAGCTTGCTTTGCAAATAAGAACGATTGTTGCTCTTCTTTTAAGTGGCCGCAAATTGGCTTTTTAGACCTGAAGAGGTTGCCAAAGCTTTTTAGGTTTTCATTGCTTGATGAAATAAAATGCATGGTGTCATCGCCACCAATAATTTTTAAGGTGACAAAATCTGCATTAAAGTCTTCACGAAGCACATCCTGACAGGTACCAATAACATCGTCGATTCCATCGGCGCGCATTAATTCAAGTGTGAAACGTTGTAAGCGCGTAACAATCTGTTCATTACCGCGAGCTGTTCTGATTAGCCCATTGAGCTGTTCTTCAAGGTCACGGCTCTTTTCACGCAGGATAGCAACTTGTCGCTCGATTAATGATGCTGTACCCGCACCGTGCGGAACTTGAATCGTTGACAGTAAATCAGAGTGGCGTTGAAAGAAATCTGGATGAGAAGCTAAATACTTAGCAACCACAGATTCATCCATCATCGCATCGGCCATTATCGAGTCAGCTAATGAAGTGTCAGTGCTGTTCTCATCGTTGTCTTTTGCAGATTTAGATGTTTTGCCTGTACTCATTAATGAAGCTCCTAAGATCTCTTTATTGGATGTTAATTAGTTATAATTTACCAGATGTGCACCAAATTCATATCAAGAATTTACAGTGTAATCATTCCTTTGAACACTGTTGCAGTTGGTCCGCTCATCATAACTGGATTTGTATCTCCTGCCCAGCTAATTGATAAATTGCCACCGAGTAGTTTTACATCAACCTTATTATCTAAAAGCCCCTGTACTATGCCGGCAACCACTGCTGCACATGCACCTGTTCCACAGGCTTGAGTCTCGCCCACACCACGTTCATAGACGCGAAGTTTGATATTCTTCGAGTCGATTACTTGCATAAAACCAACGTTAACTGAATTAGGGAAATAGCTGCTTTTTTGGATTGCTTTACCCAATTCTTCAACCGCTGTGGAATCAATATCATCAACAGCTATAACGGCATGTGGATTACCCATAGAAACTGCGCCAATCTCTAAATTCTGCTGGTTGATTTTTATGGAATATCTTTCTTGCTGAATATTTTCCGTGTTTGGAATGAAAGGTATTTGTGTAGGTTCGAGAATGGGCGTTCCCATATCTACGGTGACATTACCATTGTCTTCTATGCGTAAAATTAAACGACCACTTTTGGTAATGACGGATATTTCATTCTTGTCGGTTAAACCTTCGTCACGCACAAAATGCGCAAAACAGCGTGCGCCATTGCCGCACTGTTCAACCTCGCCACCATCAGAATTAAATATACGATAACGAAAATCTGACCCTTCAACATCAGACTTTTCGACCAACAATAATTGATCGCAGCCAATACCTAACCGCCGATCTGCAATGAAACGTACTTGCTCCGGATTTAGGGTAATAGCTTGGTCAATTCCGTTGATTACAACAAAGTCATTGCCTAGGCCATGCATTTTAGTAAAGTTTATATTCATCTAGATATTTGTCTGATTGTCTTGAATAAGCGTAATTAATTCCTATATTACAATTAAGGTGTCACGTTTGACATACAAAGTTGATGCAGAAGTGGAAATTTAATGATAAAGTACGTGCGCATATCAGCTTTCACTAATATAGATAGGAGAAAATCATGAGCGATTTCAACGAAGAATTAGATGCACGCGGTCTTAACTGCCCTTTACCAATTTTACGCGCAAAAAAAGCGATTAATGGATTAGAAAACGGCGAAACTTTGAAAATCATTGCTACTGACCCTGGTTCAGTTAAAGATTTCGAAGCGTTTTGTAAGCAAACTGGTAACGAGTTAGTGTCTACTGCTGAAGATGGCAGCGAGTTCACTTTCTTTATCAAGAAAGCTGGCTAGTCAAAAAAACGGACTAATTTATTTCCCGCTAGAAATGATTTAGTAGAAAAAGCACCTTCGGGTGCTTTTTTTTGCCTTCAGATTACATTCTTTTTCGTTTACACGATCTTCAGTTTACACAGCCTTTCGTTTACACCATCTTCCGTTTACACTGCCATAATGAAGAACGATCCAAAATTAATTAAGGCATTTCTACAAGAAAAACAGCAACAACACTTATATCGTTCTCCACGCATAAGTGAATCTGCACAGCAGCCGCTAATGCAAATCGATGGAAAAGAGTATCTAACCTTTTGCAGTAATGATTATCTGGGTTTAGCTAATCATCCTGATTTAGTAAAAGCTTTTCAACAAGCTGCTGAAAAATATGGTGTGGGTAGCGGCGCGGCGCATTTAATTAATGGCCACTCGACTGAACATCAAAAACTAGAAGAAGAAATCGCTGAATTCACCGGCCGTGATAGGGCGCTTCTTTTTTCAACAGGCTATATGGCGAATATGGGAACAGTGAACGCGCTATTAGAGCGTGGTGATTATTTGTTCGCTGATCGCTTGAATCACGCTTCTTTAGTGGATGCGGGATTACTCTCGCAGGCTAAAATGAAGCGATATGCGCATGCTGATGTAACGGCTTTAGAAAAGCTCTATCAAAAATTACCTAGCTCCGTAGAAAGTAATAACTTTAGAAACAGCATGATTCTTACTGACGGCGTTTTCAGTATGGATGGTGATGAAGCGCCATTGAAAGAACTGTCTCAAATAGCGAAACAAAATCAAGCCTGGTTAATGGTCGATGATGCTCATGGCTTTGGTGCTCTTGGTGAAAATGGTGGTGGTCAACTTGAGCAAGATAATCTCTCACAAGATGACGTGCCCATTCTCATGGCAACCTTGGGTAAAGGTGTAGGCACAGCGGGAGCTTTTGTTGCAGGAAGCGAAGGTTTAATTGAGTACCTAATCCAGTCAGCAAGAACCTATGTTTTCACTACCGCTATGCCTCCAAGTATTGCCGCTGCCACTCGAGCCAGCCTAAAAGTCATTAAAGAGGAAAGTTGGAGGCGTGAAAAACTTAAAGTATTGATTGATAGATTCAAGCAAGGGGCACAGCAGCTTGGCTTAGATCTAATGCCTTCAAATACGGCTATCCAACCTATCATGATTGGTAGTAGCGAGACTGCGATTCAAATCAGTCAAAAGCTACAAGATAAGGGAATTCTAGTGACTGCAATTAGGCCGCCAACCGTTCCTAAAGATTCCGCTCGTCTTCGCATTACTTTTTCAGCGAATCATACGGAAGAACAAGTTGAAAAGCTTTTAGGGGCATTAGAAGATGCTTTTTGAAAATTTTTGCTGCTCGATGGGGATATTTTGAGTGCTATGATGGTATGTAGAAACACATTTAAGTTTTGATAAACTATTTCAAGGGACTTACTAAGATTTTTAGAATCTATAAACAACTCATGTTTAAACTCATTTCCAATTTTAACCATAGCTATTTAAAAGAATTTTTAACGAAGGTTAATATCGTTTTACTGTGCTTTTTTATGTCGTTTAGCTTGGTATATGCTGAAGATAAGGCGGCTGAAAAAAAGCCAGTAGATATTCAATCTACTGGTAATAAAGGTGATGTGAAACTTGATGGTAAAGAGACTGAGCAAGAATTAACAATAGAAGCGGCTAAGGCAAAGCAAAAAGCCAGATTAACTAATGAGACTCTATCTACGCTTTTAAACTTTGTTGAGTTACAAGAGCAGCTAAAAAAGGATTTGAAAACAACTCGGAAGAACATTAAACAGACACTTTCAGAAACCGAGCTAAAAGAACTCAAAGAGCAAATAGCAAAAACCGAAGAAAAGCTGAGTGATACATCGCTGAATATTGAGAACATTGCTGCTAATACCGATTTAGACTTATTACGAGTCAATAAAGAAGCGCCGTTTGATTTACAGAAAGAATTATTCTCTTTATTAGAACCTGCGCTAAAAGAAATGAAACATGCGACGAGTGATGTGCGTGTTAGAGCAGAACTACGTGAGAGAATTGAATACTTTAAAAAACGTGAGCCCATCGCGAAAGAGGCGTTAAAAAACATAGCTAATTTAAATAGGGCAAATAAAAATAAGAAAATTAAACAAGCCTTGATCAAGATGAATAAAGAGTGGTCAAAACAATTGGTTTATATCCAGAGTGAATTACAAGCTAAAGAATTACAGCTGGAGAAACTAATCACTCAAGATGAGTCTTTTTCGAAAAAATCGGAAAGCTATTTTAAAGACTTTTTTCAACGTCGTGGATGGACATTGATTCAGGCGTTTCTGGCTATTATTGGTGTGTTGATTTTATCTCGTTTGATACACAGGATCTTAGTTTACACAATGAAGGGTTACAGTGCTGAACATCGTCGAGTGCAGTTCAGAGTAATCGATTTAATGCATCGCATGGTGACCATGCTGCTGGTGTTAATTGCACCGATGATTATTTTCTATATTGAAGAAGACTGGGTGTTATTTAGTTTGGGAATTTTGTTATTCATTGCTATCGCTTGGACACTAAGACAAGCGATCCCAAGATATTGGGCGCAGCTCGAATTATTCCTCAATGTTGGCCCAGTCAGAGAGGGTGAGCGTTTAGAGCTAAATGGCATCCCTTGGCGAGTTAAACATATCAATATGTATTCTATCTTAGAAAACCCTATCGCAGAGTTAAGTCAGCGTGTTGATATCAATGATTTGGTTGATTTACGTTCGCGCCCGATTAGCCTGGGTGAACCTTGGTTTCCATGTAAGCGTGGTGACTGGGTGATTTTAAGTGATGGCGTGCGAGGAAAAATCACGGGTATCTCCATGGAGTTTATCCAGATGATTCAACGTGGCGGTGCCTCAACCACGTATAAGCTGGATGAGTTTTTATCATTATCTCCGCTCAATTTATCCAAGAGTTTTCGCATTAAAGAAACCTTTGGAATCGGTTATATTCATCAAAAAGAAAGTACCAATGAAATTATCGAAATTTTAAAAGTGACGATTAATCAACGTGCTATTGATGAAGGCTATGAGGATAGTGTACAGAGTATCAATGTTGAATTTGAATCAGCTGCAGATTCGTCACTAAATATTGTTGTAATTGCTGACTTTAAAGGTGATGTTGCCGATATCTATAACCGCTTGCGACGCTCTATTCAACGTTGGTGTGTAGATGCGTGTACGGAGAATGATTGGGAAATTCCATTCCCACAACTGACTCTACATACTGAGAAGGTTTTAGAAGCTTAAAACAGCAAATTAGTAGATAAATAGCACAAACTATTTTACACCCCCCCACTTATAGGCATTATTCTTAATATGGTTTACTCTTGACTGAGTAAATTTTATTTTACCTGATTTATTACTTAACTCGTTACCCAGCTACCAGATCATAATTTATGAAATATAAAGACTTACGCGATTTTATTACCCAGCTTGAATCTCAAGGAGAGCTGAAAAGAATCACGGTAGAGGTTGACCCTAATCTTGAAATGACTGAAATCTGTGATCGTACATTACGCGCTGGTGGCCCCGCATTATTGTTTGAAAATCCAAAGGGGTTTGATGTGCCAGTTTTAGGTAATCTGTTTGGCACTCCAGAACGCGTTGCAATGGGGATGGGTGAAGATTCCGTTGCTGCATTAAGAGATGTTGGAAAGTTGTTGGCGAGTTTAAAAGAGCCATCTCCTCCAAAGGGAATTAAAGACGCACTTAGCTCCATACCTAAATACAAAAAAGTATTGGATATGGCACCGAAAAAGGTGAAAAAAGCTGCCTGCCAAACTCATGTCATCGAAGGTGATGATGTGGATTTGTCAAAACTCCCAATACAAACGTGTTGGCCGGGGGATGTAGCTCAGTTAATTACATGGGGATTGGTAATCACCAAAGGTCCGAATAAATCACGCCAAAATCTAGGGATTTATCGACAGCAAGTGATCGGAAAGAATCGAGTGATCATGCGCTGGTTGTCGCATCGTGGTGGTGCTTTAGATTTTAGAGACTGGCTAGAAAAACACCCAGGAGAACCATTCCCAATTACCGTCGCTTTAGGAGCTGACCCAGCAACGATTTTAGGGGCGGTTACACCCGTTCCGGATACGCTTTCAGAATATGCATTTGCGGGTTTGTTGAGAGGTTCGCGGACTGAAGTAACCAAATGTATTGGTAATGATTTACAGGTTCCAGCATCGGCAGAATACGTTTTAGAAGGTCATTTGTATCCAGATGATATGGCTGATGAAGGCCCCTATGGCGATCACACTGGCTATTACAATGAAGTTGAGCGGTTCCCTGTATTCACCATAGAGCGAATTACGCATCGTCAAGACCCGATTTACCACAGTACCTACACGGGTAGACCACCCGATGAGCCAGCTATGCTGGGTGTTGCGTTAAATGAAGTGTTTGTCCCGATATTACAAAAGCAATTCCCAGAGATTGTTGATTTCTATTTGCCGCCCGAAGGTTGTTCTTACCGAATGGCAGTAGTGAGTATGAAAAAACAATATCCAGGGCACGCGAAGCGCGTGATGATGGGTGTTTGGTCATTCTTAAGACAGTTTATGTACACCAAGTTTGTGATTGTGGTGGATGATGATATCAATACACGCAGTTGGGATGATGTTATCTGGGCTATGACTACGCGTATGGACCCTGCAAGGGATACCACAACTATTGAAAACACACCAATAGATTACTTGGATTTTGCCTCTCCCGTTTCTGGTTTAGGTTCTAAAATGGGTTTTGACGCTACTAATAAATGGCCCGGGGAGACTAGTCGCGAATGGGGAGAACCTATTGTTATGGATGAAAAGGTAAAAGAGAAAATAGATCGAATTTGGGACGATTTGGGAATAGATTCTTAAAGGTTAAACACTTTCCTTAAGCTTCCCTTAAGCCTAAATATGTAATACTCTGCGTAAGACTTGGAATTTATTAATAATAATTAACTAAGAATAATAAAAAATAACAAGCCGAATGATACAAGAATAATAATTATTCGAATAAATTACCGTCGGTAAAAATAATATTAGGGTGTGAATATGAAAATTGAGAAATTATTTCTCATTTTGCTTGGGGTCGTTTTTTCTATTGGATTGTCTAGTCCTTCTCGAGCAGCTGAAAAGCTTGGCACTATGGAAGCGATTTGGAGTTCTGTAGATGTGCCTTCAAATGCTAAAACAGCTAAAAAGCCAGCTATCAAAGCAATAGCGCAAAAGAAAACAATAGCTCAGAAGAAGAAAATAGCTGCACAAAGAAAACCTGTTGCCAAGAAAGCAGCTCCCCTTGCTAAAAATGCTGCTGCAAAATTAGCACGCCAGCGCGCTATGTGGAAAGCAAAGTGGGAAGCGCAGCAACGCGCTAAAAAACAAAAAAATGCAGTGGTTGCAAAAACACCTGCGGTGAAATCTCAAGCTCGAAAATTAGATAAAACTCAACAAATGAGAGCAGCAGCTAAGCTTGTTTTGAAAAAAACGCCTGTTTCTCCTGTAAGAGCTCCAGTGAGACAAGTAGCTAAGCAACAGCCACCCAAGCCTTTAACCAGAGCGCAATATCAGTGGCGTTGGAAGCAGCAGCAATTAAAAAAGCAACAACAATTGGCTCGTACTAAAACTCCTGCAAAAAACCCAGCAAAAAATAAAATACCAACGTTTACCAATGCCGATATAAAAACGGCTTCGAATAGAAAAGCATTAACTTCAAATCGAGCAGCTTTTCGCCAAAATAAACAACCCGCGGCTTTAAAATCATTACCATTTGCGGTGAAGCACAAACTCCATGCGGCTAAACTAAGTGCAAATGGCATGAGTGCTTATGTGCAAGATGTTAATTCTTCTAAACCATTGCTTGGTCATCAAGCAATGACGTCTAGAGTGCCTGCATCTGTAATGAAATTAATTACCTCATATGCTGCTTTGGGAACGCTAGGTCCAAAATATCGATGGCCTTTGGATGTTTATACTCAAGGCAAGGTACGTAATGGCACTTTAAAGGGCGATCTAATTATCAAAGGTTATGGCTCGCCTGAATTCAATAAAGCTGCACTGCGTAAAGTGCTTCATGGTATTCGCAACAAGGGCATAAGAAACGTATCCGGTCGTGTGGTATTTGATAACAGTTATTTCAATGTACCGAATAAAGGTTCATTAGATGGTAAATCTCAATCAGCCTATAACGCGCAACCAGACGCATTGTTGTACAACGAACGCCTAAGTAGTTTCCAGGTTAGATCAAGCAGGAAGCGCGTGCATGTAAGTACTTCGACACCGACGCATAATGTGAAAATTATAAACCGTATGCGAACGTCAAAGAGAAGTTGTCGACCGCGTATCAAAGTTTCAAAACGTGGCGCGCAGACATTAGTAACGTTTAGTGGAAGGTTCTCCAGACGTTGTGGAACCCGCAGCTATAGCCGAGTAATAAGTCGTCCTTCAGAAATGATTTATGGTGCTATGCAAGCAATGTGGAAGCGTGATGTAGGTGGCAAGTTGAACACTCGTTTTGCTATGGGTAAAGCGCCAGCCAATGCGAGACCACTTCTAAGAACGTACTCTCGAACATTAGCCGAGATCTTACCGACGATTGATAAAGACAGTAATAATGTAATGGCACGACAAGTGATGTTAACTATTGGTGCTAAATCAGCAGGGCAAGGGACTCAGCGTAGCGGTGCAAATGCAATCGGTACATGGCTAGCTTCTAGAGGTTTGAACTTCCCAGAATTACGTATTGAAAATGGTTCTGGCTTGAGCCGCCATGCGCGTATTAGTGCAAGACATGTGGGTGACTTATTGGTAGATGCTTATCGCAGCCCGTATCGAAATATATTGATGCAATCACTGGCCGTAGCGGGCGTTGATGGCACTATGAAAAGACGCCTGAAAGGAACAAAAGTAAGAGGTCGAGGTTTCTTTAAAACCGGTACTTTACGTGATGTACGTAGTATTGCTGGATATGTGAAAGCCGCAGATGGTAAAACCTATGTAATGGCAATTTTGCACAATGATCCGCGCGCCAAGCGTCGAGCATTACCGGCTCATGATAAATTAATCGAGTGGGTTTATTCTGGTGGTCGTAGTCAACAAGTGGCGATGCGCTAGGCTCTAATAAACTCTAAATAGGTTCTAAGTAGATACAAAAAACGCCTAAAAGTAGGGGGGTGACTTAAATTTAGTCACCCCCCTACTTTTATGTGGTTTTTTTAGTAACGATATCTAGCTTAAGCTCTAAACTTACCTTTGTTGAGTCTATCTGCTTCCATAGTCTCAATCTCTCTCGCACCGGATACAACAATCTCTGGGTCAGGAATAAAGTCTAAATCAGTATTGGATCGTTTATACGGCGCGCTATTTAAAATCACTTTCAAGACATTCAATCGTGCGGCATCTTTATCATTTGAACGTACGATAACCCAAGGTGCCGCCGATGTATGAGAGCGCTTAAGCATTTCGTATTTTGCGTTGGTGAATTCATCCCAGTGATCTTGAGCTTGAATATCAACTTCTGATAATTTCCACTGACGTAGAGGATCAGTTTTTCTTCGTTCAAAGCGTTTCGCTTGCTCTGATTTAGTCACACTGAAATAAAGCTTTACTATAATAGTGCCTTGGCGGACCAAGTCTTTTTCAAAGCCTACAACGCCTTTCATAAAGCTTTTGTGTTCTTCTGCGGTACAAAAACCTAATACGGGTTCTACCATTGAACGGTTGTACCAGCTACGATCGAACAGCACCATTTCTCCACCATGTGGAAACTGCTCTACATAACGCTGAAAATACCATTGTGAGCGCTGCTCCCTAGTTGGTTTTCCTAAGGCAACCACACGATAGTGTTTCTCGTTCATATATCGTGCAACTCGACGAATCGTTCCGCCTTTACCTGATGCATCTCGACCTTCAAAGAGAATAATCATACGCTTATTGGTATCTTCAAGGTACTGCTGCAAAGCGATTAATTCAGCCTGAAAAGGTTTCAGTGACTTTTCCGTTTTGTATTTCTTTTCGGCTTTATTCTGATTTTTTATGAGCGCTTTAAGCTCTCCTTTAAGGTCTAGAATCTGTTGCTCTGAAGAGACTTCAGCCTCAACGTTTTTAGCTAATACCGGATCTGGCTTAGTTTTAAGATCAACTATTTTTTCGTTGCTAGAATCTTTGTTTACAGACATTATGTTCTCCCTAATTATTACTTTTCTGAGGCTTTTGGACTCACTTTGGAAGCTATCATAGCGAATATCAAGTTTATGCACCAAATTAAGTTTTTAACGGTCGTGTTTGTCTTAATCGGCGTGCTCTTAAATCCCTTATACGCTAAAAGCGCTTCGAAACCATTGCTTATGTTAGCGAATGTTTACCATGAGGGTATTGATCTAGATCAGTATTGGATTAGTGAAAAATATGACGGTGTACGTGCTTTATGGGATGGTGAAAAGCTAGTTTCTCGTGGAGGTAATACTTATGAAGCACCGGAATGGTTTATTCGAGACTTTCCTAAACAGAAACTCGATGGCGAGCTTTGGATAGGGCGACAACAATTTGAATTATTGCTAAGTACCGTTAGAGATCACGAGCCAGATAATGAGGCTTGGAGAAAAGTACGATACATGGTTTTTGATATGCCAGAATTAATAATGAGTTTTGATTCACGGATACCGCATATTAATAAAGTGACTAAAAATGCTGATATTGATTGGTTGCAAGCTGTACGACAATGGAAAGTTTCTAGCCATAAAAATCTTATGAAAGCGTTGGCTGAGATAACAGATGCTGGAGCAGAAGGCTTGATGCTGCATCGTGGGTATTCATTTTATAAAGGCAAACGAAGTGGAGATTTATTAAAAGTAAAACCTTATCAGGATGCTGAGGCAATTGTAGTTGGACATGTCGGAGGCAAAGGGAAGTATATAAACAAAATGGGCGCCTTGCTTGTGGAAACATTCATAACTGAAACATTTAGAGATAAGGTCCGCTTTAAACTTGGTACAGGATTTAGTGATGAAGAGCGTCTTAATCCTCCACAGATAGGCGATATCGTTACTTATCAATTTAGGGGTAAAACGAAAAATAGCGTCCCTAGATTTGCTTCATTTCTAAGAATCAGAAAAGCTAGAATTAATAAAGTGTTTACAAAATAAGAATATTAGGATAATCTAATATACATAATTTAAATCCCCTTTAAACGAATTTTAGGAAGACAAGAAATGAAAACTCAACTAATTTTAGCAACTGCTTTATTTACTTTATCGGCAACTACTACTGCTTCTGCAGATTGGTTCGATGGTTTTAATAATGGTAACGGAACGGGTAATGCTTACGGCAATGCATCAGGAAATACTACGGGTAACGGTAAGTTAGATGGACAAACTGCTGCAAAAGCTAATGGTTGGGGCACTGGTAAAGGAAATGCTGACGGTGAAGTAGATTTCGCAATTAATTTTAAAGCGAGAGGTAAGACTGATTTAAACACTCAAGGAAATCTTGAGGGACAAGGTACTGGCAAAGGCAATGCAGACGGCCGTGGAAAAGTAGACGGAACAACGGCTGCAAATACATACGGTAATACAACTGCAAACACTGGCTCTAATGGTAGAGCTAATAACATGC
>RCNF010000801.1_pt1 | contig 16442 bp, 15 predicted proteins | sample 2041311 | NCBI WGS metagenome assembly RCNF01 (sample SAMN09708228, study PRJNA481090) | Marine sediment metagenome, whole genome shotgun sequencing project. | biome: marine sediment; feature: ocean; material: sediment; isolation source: Sewage treatment plant 2 marine sediment (STP2) ... | reverse complement strand
CATTTGTTAGGATACGATCATATGCGTGATCAAGATGCCACTTTGATGGAAGGTCTTGAGACCGAGATACTTGGCAGCATGGGGGTAGATGACCCATACAGGGACAGTAACGGGGCTGAAGGGTCCCTTTTTGGATTGGATTAATGGGCGATATTGACGGTTCCTCTAACGCAGCGCAACGCGCGCAACCGTTAGGGCAAGAAGACATAGTTGAAACAGATCTGGACGATGCGTCGAACGCGGACAGGCCGGGATTTTTTCGCCGGGTCATAGATGCATTTGGCCCCTCTGACACTGATGAGAACGAAGCAGGTGACGCCGCCGAAACGCTACGCCCGGTTGCGCTTGGCATGATCAACTTGCGCCGTTTGCGGGTCGAAGACGTAGCCATTCCCTCTGCTGATATCATCGCGGTGCCAGACACCATCACGAAGGATGAGTTGGTGGCCGTCTTCCGGGACAGCGGGCTTACCCGTTTGCCAGTCTATAATGGCACATTGGACACTCCCGTAGGCATGGCTCACCTCAAAGATTTTGCGTTGATGCACGGGTTCAATGGCTCAGGCGAAGGGCGGTTTTCGCTCAAAAAAATGCTACGACCATTGATGTTTGTGCCGCCCTCAATGAGCATCGGGGTTTTGCTGACTAAGATGCAGGCGGAGCGCCGCCACATGGCACTCGTGATTGACGAATATGGCGGCGTGGACGGTCTTGTCACCATTGAGGATCTTATTGAACAGGTCATCGGAGAGATCGAGGACGAACACGACACCGCTGATGGCGAATATTGGGTCAAGGAAAAGCCGGGCTGTTATGTCGCCTTGGCTAAAACACCGCTAGATGAGTTTGAGGCCGAGATTGGCCAATCTTTGACTGATCACCACATGGTTGATGAAGAAGAAATCGATACCTTGGGCGGGCTGGTGTATATGCTGGCGAGCCGTATTCCCTCGCGCGGCGAAGTTGTAGTTCATCCAGACGGCCCGGAATTTGAAGTCATCGACGCCGATCCCCGCCGGATCAAACGGCTACGTGTCAGACTCCCGGGTGTGACTGACGCATGATAGCAAACTGGTCGGTCACACGTCTTGGTGACTGGCTTGCCGATGGTTCGTCACGTCTAAAGTATACGTACGCGGTTCTTTCTGGTGCCGTTGCCGGGCTTGCTTTGCCACCGTTTGATCTCTGGTTTTTAGCAGTATTTGGCCTTGCAGTATCTCTGCAGTTGCTGCGCGTCAGTTGTAGTGGTCGACAGGCTGCCTTGGTTGGGTGGGGGTTTGGCAGTGGCTACTTTGCGGTCTGCCTGCATTGGATCGTTGAACCGTTTATCGTCGATGCCGATCGCTATCTATGGATGGCGCCATTTGCTTTGGTGATCATCACGACTGGAATGGCGTTATTTTGGGGGGCTGCATTTTGGGCCGCCTTTCGACTGAGCCAAGGCGCAAAACCGTTGGTCAGCGCGCTGGCATGGGCCGTATGTCTGGGTACGGCTGAGTTACTCCGCAGCTATATCCTGACCGGATTTCCCTGGGCGCTTATCTCACAAATCTGGGTTCAAACTGACATGATCCAGTGGATCAGACTCTTGGGACCCCATGGTCTTACGTTGGCAACACTGCTGATGGTCGGCTCGGCCAGCAGCGCATTTGCGGTTAGCGGATGGCTCAACCGGACCGCATTGCTATTACCTATCAGCCTGTTGGTCAGCGGCCTGTATTGGTTATCGCCTGATCCTCAATCCCAGCCAATCGGCCCTGTCATTCGTCTGGTTCAGCCTAACGCGCCGCAGCATGAAAAATGGAATCGGGATCTGATCCCGATGTTTTTTCAGCGCCAGATTGATTATACCGCCGCTGCAACATTGTCGGGCAGGCGGCCAGATCTGATTGTGTGGCCCGAAACCGCAGTGTCCAATCTGCTGGAAAATGCTGGCCCCGCCTTTGACGTGATCAAAGATGCGGCAAACGGCGCGCCCGTTATTCTGGGCATTCAAAGGCGAAACGCGCAACAATACTACAACTCAATGGTGCTACTGGATGCCCAAGGCGAACTGGCGGGACTTTATGACAAGCATCATCTAGTGCCGTTTGGAGAGTACATCCCTTTTGGATCAATTTTGGGTAAGTTCGGGCTGCACGGCTTTGCAGCAAAAGAGGGCGGTGGTTACAGCGCCGGACCCGGTCCAGAACTGCTAGACTTGGGTGCGCTAGGCCGCGCGCTGCCTCTGATTTGTTATGAAGCAGTGTTTCCCCAGGACGTGAGCGGCGCGCCGGAGCGCCCTGATTTTCTTTTGCAGATCACCAATGACGCTTGGTTTGGTGGTTTTTCAGGACCGTACCAGCACCTCGCGCAGGCCCGGATGCGCGCCATCGAACAAGGCCTGCCGATGATCCGGGTAGCAAATACCGGCGTTTCGGCAATGATCAACGCACGTGGGCAAATTGTCGCACAATTGGGGTTGGGAGAGGCCGGTTTTATCGATGCGACACTGCCCGCAAAACTCCCCCCTACAGTTTACGCAAAAAGCGGCGACCTGCCGATTATTCTACTGATTGCGCTGAGCCTGATCGCACTCATAGCCGGCAAACTGCCCGTGTCCTCTTTGAAAAACAATTGACCCTCTGTTTTTAGCAGGGTACTGCGACTGCCAGCACCTGCCACAACGGCTTCCTGACGTGGCGGGGTCAACACATTGGAGCGTTTTCATGACCAGACAGAATTATGTTTTCACCTCGGAATCTGTTTCCGAGGGGCACCCAGACAAGTTATGCGATCGCATTTCAGACGCGGTTCTGGATGCATTCCTGAGCGAAGAACCCGAAGCGCGAGTCGCTGCAGAGACCTTTGCTACCACCAACCGTGTCGTGATCGGCGGTGAGGTCGGCCTTTCAAATCAGGAAAAGCTGCATGATTACATGGGTCGCATCGAGGATATCGCGCGGGCCTGTATCAAAGACATCGGATACGAACAGGAAAAGTTTCACCACGCAACCTGCGAGATCACCAACCTGCTGCATGAACAGTCGGCCCATATCGCCCAAGGTGTGAACGCTGCGGATAACAAGGACGAGGGTGCTGGCGATCAGGGCATCATGTTCGGGTATGCCACAAACGAAACCGACGCGTTGATGCCGGCCCCCATCCAGTACGCCCATGCCATCCTGCGCCGTCTATCCGAAGTACGCAAAAATGGTACAGAGCCGACTTTGCGCCCGGATGCAAAAAGCCAGCTGTCGGTCCGCTACGAAGATGGAAAACCAGTCGGTGTGAGTTCGATCGTATTGTCGACCCAACACGCCGATGAAGCACAGACCAGCGATGATATCCGTGACATCGTCGAGCCATATATTCGTGAAGTGCTTCCCGAAGGGTGGATCACTGCAGACACCCAATGGTGGGTGAATCCCACGGGCACATTTGTGATTGGCGGCCCCGATGGAGACGCAGGCCTGACCGGACGAAAAATCATTGTCGACACCTACGGTGGCGCGGCACCGCATGGCGGTGGCGCGTTTTCCGGTAAAGATCCGACCAAAGTTGATCGATCAGCCGCTTACGTCGCCCGATATCTGGCCAAAAACGTCGTGGCGTCGGGACTGGCAGAAAAATGCACCATCCAGTTGAGCTATGCGATTGGGGTTAGCAAGCCTTTGTCGATCTACTGCGACACCCTAGGTACCGGCGACGTTGCTCCTGCTGCCATCGAAAAAGCGGTGAGTGAGGTCATGGATTTGACCCCGCGGGGCATTCGCGAGCATCTTGGGATGAACAAGCCCATCTATGCCCGTACAGCTGCCTACGGGCACTTCGGACGCGAGCCGGAAGCCGATGGCGGGTTTAGTTGGGAAAAGACCGATCTGGTCGACGCGCTGTTGAAGTCAGTCTGAGCACGGCCCGCGATCCGGAAAGGCCCCGGTCTGCCCTCTACCGATTCTGTTGAAGCAAACCGCGTCGCCCCGCATCATGTGGAAGGTGCACGGGAGCTTATGCACCTTTTGTTAGAAGCGCCGCTGAGCCCGGCTAGCGCTGCGTAGACCTTGACTGGTTTTCGAAGGTTCTGAGCGGTGGTTGCAGGTTAGCTTTTGTTGTTTGCACCACAGGGGCTCTGCAACCAGAACCATCCGGCGCCCAGAAAACGTATCAAGTGCGCAAGCAATAACTCAACCTTCTTGCGCCATTTTATCAGACACTAAATAGCCCTCAGCGCTTGCGCAGCCTGATCACCACATCAACCGACGCTATTTCGGCGCCTTCTGGCGCGTTAGGCACCCGAGAAATCACAAGTTGATCTGCCGGTGCATCACTCAGACGACCTTCATCCTCCCAATAAAAATGGGGATGGTCATGCACGTTGGTGTCAAAATAGCATTTGGAGCCATCCACTGTCACCTCCTGCATTAACCCGGCCTCGCAGAAAGCGCGCAGCGTGTTGTAGACCGTGGCAAGTGATACCGCTTCGCCCTGATCCTTGGCCGAGTCAAACAGGCTTTCTGCAGTAACATGCCGGTTTTGGCCGTCGCCAATCAAAAGGGCGGCCAACGTGACACGTTGCCGGGTCGGTCGCAGTCCTGCGCCGTTCAGCCATTTGGCGCCACATTCGTGCGCCTGACGGGTCAAATCCGGGGTCATTCAATACCTCGTTTTCATGTCCTGACTCATATAAAGGGTGATTTGGGCCAATTTCAATTGAAAATGAGTGGTTGCAGCACATCCTGTCGCTGAAGTGTCACCCAACACCACGCTCTTGCAGGACCCTTTGGCAGGGTGCTAGACGAGGTACGAACAGCAGATGAATATCAGGAGACGCGCCTGCATGGCCGATTATCCCACGAAGTTTGGCAAAGACGACCTGCTGAAATGCGCACGCGGCGAGCTGTTTGGCCCGGGCAATGCACAATTGCCCGAACCCCCTATGCTGATGATGGATCGTATTACCGACATCAGCTCGGATGGCGGTGCCCATGGTAAGGGCCACGTCGTTGCCGAGTTCGACATTACGCCCGATCTTTGGTTTTTCACCTGTCACTTCCCCGGCAACCCAATCATGCCCGGATGCCTCGGTCTTGATGGGCTTTGGCAACTTACCGGCTTTAATCTGGGCTGGCGCGGTTGGCAGGGGCAAGGCATGGCGATGGGTGTCGGCGAAGTCAAACTCAAGGGCATGGTAAAACCTGACCGCAAGATGCTGACTTACACTGTAGATTTCACCCGCGTCATTGATCGCAAACTAAAATTGGGCGTGGCCGATGGACGGGTTGTTGCGGACGGCGAAGAGATTTATGTGGTGAAAGATATGAAAGTCGGACTGGCGGCAGCAGCCTAAACGACACCAAGAGGAGACCGCCGATGCGTCGCGTTGTTGTCACCGGGTTGGGGATTGTCTCTTCAATCGGAAATGATGCTAACGAAGTCCTGACTTCACTGAAGGCGGGAACCAGCGGCATTGAGTCCAGCGCAGAGATGGCGGAACACGGCTTTCGCAGTCAGATCGCCGGGACTCTCAAGATTAATCCACAAGAACACATCGATAAACGGGCCTACCGCTTTATGGGGCCTGGTGCAGCTTATGCTTATCTTGCCATGACGCAGGCGATTGCTGATTCTGGCCTGAGCGAGGACGACATCGTGAACCCGCGCACCGGCCTTATCGCGGGATCAGGCGGACCGTCGACCTCAGCAATGTTGGTGGCGCATCAGACGGTACTGGAAAAAGGTGCTCCCAAACGCATTGGGCCTTTTGCAGTACCAAAATGTATGTCCTCAACCATATCCGCCAACCTGTCGACTGCGTTTCATATCAAAGGCATCAACTATTCGATCACCTCGGCCTGCTCAACATCGCTGCATTGCATTGGCAATGCGGCAGAGCAGATCATGATGGGGAAACAGGACGTGATGTTCGCTGGCGGCGGTGAGGAACTGGACTGGACCTTGTCCTGCCTGTTTGATGCCATGGGCGCGATGAGCAGCAAGTATAACGATAACCCGGGCACAGGCTCACGTGCATTTGATGAGAACCGGGACGGTTTCGTCATTTCTGGTGGCGGTGGCATCGTTGTTCTGGAAGATCTGGACCACGCCTTGGCACGCGGCGCCAAAATTTATGCTGAAGTCACGGGCTATGGCGCGACCTCAGACGGCCATGATATGGTCGCCCCATCTGGTGAAGGCGGCGAGCGTGCGATGCGTCTGGCACTAAGCACCCTGCCGAAAGATCGCAAAGTCAATTATATCAACGCACATGGCACCTCGACCCCTGTGGGCGATGTCGGAGAAGTTCAGGCCGTGCGACGGGTCTTTGGCGAAGGCACTACACCGCCTATCAGCTCAACAAAATCAATGACTGGCCATGCGCAAGGCGCCGCCGGCGCGCTGGAGACGATTTTTTGCCTGCTCATGCTCGAGCATGATTTCATCGCGCCTTCGATCAATGTCGAAACGCTCGATCCAGCCCTGAACCCAGCCGAAATTGCGACCCGGCGAGTCGATGATGCGGGACTAGACAGCGTCATGACCAACAGCTTTGGCTTTGGTGGCACCAATGGATCAATGATCCTTTCGAAATATAAAGGTTAAGGTTCATATGTCAGATCTGCTCAAGGGAAAACGTGGCCTGATTATGGGTGTTGCCAATGAGCGGTCGATTGCATGGGGGATCGCCAAGGCGATGCATGAAGCCGGTGCTGAGCTGGCCTTTACCTACCAGGGCGAGGCTTTCGGAAAACGCCTAGAACCACTGGCCGCATCCGTAGGATCTGACTTTATGGTCGATGTTGATGTGACGGATGATGCCTCACTGGACGCCGCCTTTGAGGGCCTTTCGGCGCGCTGGCCGACAATTGATTTTGTTGTTCACGCGATTGCCTTTTCAGACAAATCAGAATTGACTGGCCGATTTATCAACACAACGCGGTCGAACTTTAAAAATTCGCTGGATATCAGCGCCTATTCCTTCATCGAAATTGCGCGCCGGGCCCATCCATTGATGACGGACAACGGCGGCACCCTGCTTACGCTGACATATCAGGGGTCTAATCGCGTCGCCCCTAACTATAATGTCATGGGCGTGGCCAAGGCTGCACTGGAATCCGCGACACGTTATCTGGCCAACGATCTGGGCCCTGAAGGTATCCGCGTTAACGCGATTTCACCCGGTCCAATGAAAACGCTGGCCGGAGCGGCCATCGGTGGCGCACGCAAGACCTACAAGTTTGCCGACAACAACGCGCCGCTGGGTTCAAACGCGACGTTGGCGGCGGTTGGCGGGACTGCTGTTTACTTGGCTTCCGAAGCTGGCGCCTGCACCACAGGTGAAATAATCCACGTCGATGGAGGGTTTCACGTTTTGGGAATGCCGCAGCCGGAATATTTGTAAGCTCCGCAGTTTTTTATCCCATAATATTGCCCAAAAAATGCCATAACGCCGGTTCAGTATCGCGTCCATGTCATCCACTGACCAAGATATCGACTTACGCGAACGCAAACATCAGATCAGAGCACGCCGCGCGCGCTGGATCGGGCGGTTGTTGATTCCGGTCATGGGCTTGTTAATCTCGGCGTCGTTGTGGTCTGACCCCAGAATCGCTGCCGAGCTGGAACGTGGTTTGATGATCTTTTCAGAAATGACCAGCAGCAAGGGTGACGATCAAGCCCAGCCAGCGCCGTCAGCGGACGGCAGCAGTCTTCCTTCAGTCAGTCAGTTGCCCAAAAGTCGGATTAAGGTAAACCGGTATCCTTAGATAAGGGTCGCTCTTGCGGTTTAGAAGGGTCGTGGCGTGGTGGATTGGGCGCTGTGCGCACAATCCTGAACACGTGGCAGCTTAAGCTTTGCCAATCCCCACCACTTCAATATCAAAGGTCAAATCCTCTCCTGCCAATGGAGGGTTTGCATCAAGTGTAATGTTCTCATCATTGACTTCCATAATAGTTACAGCAAGAAGCTGACCATCCGGCCCCCCCACTTGCAAGCGCTGCCCGACTTCAGGCTCGATTTCAGCCGGGACGTGCTTTCTTTCAACCACCATCACCATACTTGGATTCCGATCCCCATAGGCTTTATCACAGGGAAGATGGGCGGTCTTTTTCTCGCTGACCTTCATGCCGGTTACTGCTTCATCAAAACCAATGATAACCTGACCGCTGCCGATTTTAAACTGCAATGGCTCACGGCCACTGGATGAATCAAACACGGTGCCGTCCTGCAGCCTGCCCGTATAATGAATTTTTACTGTATCTCCGTCTTTTGCCTGTGTCATGTTTTTCTCCTTTGATGCCTTAGGTGAGACGTTCGAGGTAGCCTTTATTCCGTCTCGAATCGATAGGGGTCAATCACAAACAGGCAGTTAATATTGTCTCTATTAGAAACCGGTGATTGCAGTAAACCATCCTTTTATCATTTCGAGAGGTCCGAAATTTACCAGTCCGGCAAGCAAGCAGGCAAGTCCCCAGATTCCAATCAGTGCGCTCAACACAGCGCCAACCTTAAGGCCAAAACCCATTATTTCTTCAGTTACATCTACAGTGACATTTTCGTTTATGACGGTTTTGGATTTCATAATGTCCTCCTGGTCTGTGAATTGATTGGTGTGATCAGTTGCTCCTTGTTTGTCTTTGTAGTTGCAGGCCATGTGCCAGAAAAAAAATTATTGATTAACCTTCTGATAATATTATTTTAATATGTTTTTTGGGTTGATCATGAGAAGAGGAAAAGGTGGTAGCGCGATCATAAGTGTTGCATAAAGGAGGGAATGCTATGCAACACTTATACACTACTGTTGTATATTGTTGTGGATAGGGACCAAGGAGAACTATTTTCGGAATGGGGCTTCGTGCATGAAGAGCTTCCTCAAAACAATCACTGACACAGCAGCATTCTCAAGTACGGCAACCTGAAAATGCTATCTGTCAGCTTGTCTGAGTATGAACCGATAGGTGAGTTTTTGATCTTCTGCCCTTGAGACTTCAAACTCGCTGTTATAGCCGCGTAATAACTCTTTACAGATACGCTCGCGCATATGTGTTGCTGCATCCCGGCCAGAAGCGGACAATTTCCCTGGTTTTGGCCGTAAGATCATTTTTATGATTACTTCTGCTTCTGATTGTATGTCTGCTTCAATGTGCACTTTGCTGAATATGCAGGATCCAATATCACGACCAGGCTGGGGGATAACTTGTTGTGCCTGGAGGGCCATGGCGAGAAAAAGGTCTCTTCCGGGAATATTGACGGGGGGAAGCGGGAGTAGAGTATTTGACTCCAGGATTTGAGAAATTTCAGGGAACTGCAGTTCAAGCCAGGAAACCAGAAGTGTGATCGCATCTTTTACAGTGACAGCAGGATTAGAGTACAATTGCTGCAGCGACCTGAGGCGGTTAACCGTAGCTGCAATCTTTTGTCCACTTTCCCAAAGATCCGTCACAACCTTATGGTTTTCACCTTCCTGTAGATCGAGGTTAGTTTCCTGATCTCGCAAAATTTGAGCGCAGTTGATGATGCCGTTGGCATGATTCATGATCTCATGACATCCTCGATACGGTGGCAGCTCACTCAACAGGGAGAGGCTCGTTACTCGGAGTTCCTCAAGTCCCAGTCCAATTTCACCGCTGTTTTCCATAGCATTATAGGAATCGATACACTCGAGAAATCGAAGCAAAGTACTCAGCGCCTCCATTTCCTGGTCAGAAAATGATTCGGGGTCATCACTGAGGATAGTTACTATACCGAATAGGCCGGAAGCAGAAGATATGGAGAAACAGATTCCCGCCTGTATTTCGCCGGAATAGAGAAAACTTTTTCTGATCCGTGAGAACGTCAGATCATCTGTTTCACGAAAGACAAGAACTCCCCGACTCTTTACTTCTTCACGCAGATAATCTGGTATATTTTTACTCTTTTCACCATCATTAAAAAAAGATAGTGATACCTGTTTGTAGCGTGGATGTTGCTGCAGCAGATGAGCAGCAAGTTTCCAGACCATTCCTCCCGTTTGATTCTGATTGCATGCAGTTGGATCAGAATCAGGTATTGTTTTGAGGATGTTTTTATAAAGAACACAGGCAGTGAGTTCGTTGCGAAACCTCTGGCCGAGGTCTGTTATTGCGAGAATTGAATCGATAGTCTTATGATCTGAACCTTTTTTACCAAGAGCTTCTCTGATATCACTGATCAGCTCAAAAAAAGGTCGGGTTACGCAAACATGCAGGAAAAGGAGCAACATTGTCAAAAACATCGTTGCCAGTGCGAGTAGGCCACGAAGAAGGTTTTGTACAGCCTGCCATTGCTGCTGGACGTATCTGTCGAAACCCTCATCAAATTTTGCGATCCTGTGGTTGATGTCACGCAACATTCGGTAAATTGCCAGATGTCTTTGCTCTTTATCAGATTCTGCTGAGAGTAACCGTACTCGGGCCATCAATTTCGTCATATCGTTACGACTGACCAACAATAATTTGAACTCTTCCGGGATTAAGGTCTGGGCAGCCAGATTTGAACCTTTTTCTCCTATCTTAGAGGCCTCACGTTCCATTTCCTCCATATTGATAATCTGATTGCTGAGAAGCTGTTCAATGATAAATTCACTGAACTCCCCAGAATGGGCCCTGATGATTCTGCTCTCTTCAAGGAGTCTGAAGTTATGAGCATGAATATACCATTCCCGGACGCCTAGGGTGAAAACGGCCAGCAGTATGAAGACTGCTGACAGCAGAGCAATTTGAATGAGTTTTTTCAAAGGCAGCCGCACAAAAATCCCTGGATTTTTATCGTCTTTTTTCATGATGTCAGCCATTGCTAAAGCGTGTAATGATGTGTGCAGGCTCTGTATTAGTTCTTACGCTCTTCATTGTCCTTATGATTCCTTCCAGTCGTAGACAATCGGCAGCCGGTAGACTATAAATCGATAGGTAATAAAGTACAGTGCATAGATGGTCACTGTCAGCCAGACCTCCTTCCAGCGTGGTATTTCTTGATACATTTGCCAGTTGAAACAGACAAGAGAGGTGTTCAGACGATTCCAGATTATTCCGATAACCGCTATAAAGGCAGCGACTCTGATCAAGCCGATCCAGCCGTCACGTGCCCCTTTGGCAAACATCATCATAGGTAAAACCACCCCGACACCTATTTCTAGAAGATAGTAGAGCCCCCAGCCGGTAAGGAGATATTCCCAATCTCTTCCATGAGCTATTGCCACCAGTTTTATGACCAGGTAGGTGAACATCGCATAGGATGCCCCTTTAGCCATGCCAAGGGTCATTTTGTCGAGGTTTTCCCTGAAGGCTTTACCGCAGCGCCAATGCATGTATTTATTAATCAGTGTTGAACTGACAATTACCATGGACAGCCCGGCAAAAACAGCAGAACAGAGAAAAAGAATCCATTGAAACTCCGTGGATATCCAGAGAGGATGTATTTTGGTGGGAGCATAGGTAAAAAGAGCACCGAGCGCTCCCTGATGCAGGGTAGAAAGGATAATACCAGCTATAGTCAGTCCAAGGGTGATTCGCTTGATGTAATATTTCCAATTTGGTTTATGTAGCCACTCAAAGAGAGCCGGCAGTACTTCGGCAATCTGTACAGTGAGGTAGGTAGCGACATGCCAGGCGACAAGAAAAAGTACCGCTCCTGTACCGTAGGAGACGACCATGGGATACGGCAGCCGCCACGGCATACCGAGATCCACCTCCAGATAAACAACGGCAAAAAAATAACCGAGCAACCCGTTAAGTAGCGCCAATCGTTCGATAGGATGGAAATCTTCTCGACCGAAGAGTTTCACCGTGGTACCGAGGAGAAACCCGGATGCAGATAACGGTACCATGGCAAAAAGGCCAAAACCGAGAATAAGTCCCCAGGGATAATCGTTAGAGCCATGGGTTACTGAAGCGAGGCCGAATATGTAACGCTGGAGGAGCAGTGGGACGCCTACAATAAAAATTAGAAGCAGCATCCAGTTTACAGGGTTCCGCTGAAATTGTTGCCTGTATTGAGCAAAGGTGAGGCCAAGTAGTAGTCGCTCTTTCAAACCCCATCTGGTGCCGTCTTTTTTATTTGATCCAGTGACCGGTAAATGTTCATTTTGGGAAGCAAACATTTTCATTATCCCACCTCCTGCCCATTTGTACTTTTGTCTTTTGCGCGTCGTTCTTTGCGGGTTGCCAGCAGGTGGAAACCGGTAAAAAGCGCCGGCCAGATAGTGAGGACCATTGGCACGATGCCTAAAAAATTCTTTACATGATCAATTATTGGAACATCGGAAATTGAGGTGTCGAAGCCGACTTTTTCGAAGGGTACACTTGACAGGTACAGCCATGATGTCCCTCCGGCCTCATATTCACCATAGATATGGTCCTCATATTGGCCTTTGTTTTCCTCTATTCTCCTCCGACCGATCTTGATGATATCTTCACGTTTACCAAAAGTCAGAGCATCTTGAGGGCATGCTTCCACGCAGGCTGGAGGTCTCCCGTGTTTAAGCCTGGTGTCGTAACAGAAAATGCACTTCACGATACTGGGATCAAATGCACTTGAATATCTGAATGTCGGGATATAAAAAGGACAGGCAATCATACAGGTTCTGCAGCCGACACAGACATCCTTGTTATAGATGACGGCTCCCTCGGGTGTTTTCGTATAAGCCGCGACAAAACAAGAAGTGAGACAGGCGGGTTCCTGGCAGTGATTGCACTGAACCTTTCGAAAGAGCGGATGGTCAAGACCGGGGACATCATAACGGTTAACCACGGTTAAACTGTTTTCATCTGTACGTCTTTTATGACCATGCACTCCCTCGTCAAAAACGGACTGATCCGTAAATGGTTTGGCCGGCACCGGCATGTTCTGTTCAGCATTACAGGCGGCCTCGCAGCTCCTGCATCCGACGCAGCGAGTCAGATCGACCAGCACCCCCATGGAGTTCTGATATGTTTTTATCTGGTGCGCTTTGCTGGGTTTGGGGCGAAGCAGCAGGGCAGCTATTGAACCGGCTACGCCACTTTTGAGTAGTGATCTTCGAGTTATTTTATTTGACATTAGCGTCTCCTTTTACCATTCATTCTATTCTCTGATTTTAAAACGTTTCTCTCCAGCCGGAGTGAAGCCATGGCAGTCAAGGCAGCCGGTAGGGCCGCTCTCGGATTGATGACACCCCACACATTGCAGATGCAGAGCGCCTTTCAGGCTCGGTTTATCAATATGATAGACGTTATAGTTGCTATCACTGCTAAGCGTTGTTCCGGACTGTTTCTCTTCATGGCATCCGGAGCAGGACACGTCTTCGGCAGGTTCAGGGTTAGCATGACATCTGATACAGGAGTCGTTGACTGGACTATCACCGGTTGTGTGGTGATGACAGGCAGTACAGGCAAACATGTCTGTATGCATCGTATGATCAAATTCCACCTTCTCATAGAGTTCTTGAAGATAATCAATGGTCACGCTTTCAGGAGCATCATCGACATCCATGGCTGTAACCGTTAGTGCGGGACTCACCACCCACAGGGTGAATAAAAACATCATTGCAGTTCTTCCAATCCCTTTCATCCTTTTGTCTCCTCTGTTTCTTCTGCATCACTATTGAGTGTGCAGGAAATGTCCCCATCTTCCGGGATGTCTTGCCCACTTTTTTTATTTTCGTAACATTGCATTACAATATCAATTTCTTCCGCGTCGATGGTTTCGTTTATAAGAAGTATTTCAGCGAGTTCATGGATGAACCGATTATGATTCCGGAGCAGTTTCTCCGTCTCTGCGTAACAGAAATCAATGATCCTTCGAACCTCAAGATCGATTTCCCGGGCTGTTTCTTCGCTGTATCGTCCACTCGTTAGAGTGTTTCCAAGAAATCCTCCACGCTGGCGATGGTATACAGTGGATCCAATAACGCTGCTCATACCCCATTCACAGACAAGTCTGTCGGCAAAATCAGTAGCTGAAGCAATATCGTTAGCAGCCCCGGTTGAAAGATGGTTAAAAACTATTTTTTCCGCTATTCTCCCGCCAAGCAGAATTTTGATCCGGTTTAAAAGATAATCCAGGGAGTAGGTGTATCGTTCTCCAATAGGAACCTGCTGGGTAAGGCCTAGTGCCGAGCCTCTCGGAATTATGGTGATTTTATGCAGCTGATCTGATTCCGGCAAAAGCTTGGCGACTATGGCATGACCAGCCTCGTGGTAGGCAATTATTCTTCGCTCCTTTTCATTTATAGCCGCATTCTTCCGCTCCAGACCCATAACAATTTTGTCTTTCGCTTCTTCAAAATCGATCATTTCCACAAACCGTTTTTGATGCCGCGCGGCTGTCAGGGCAGCTTCATTGACGAGATTGGCAATGTCTGCACCACTGAACCCTGGAATTCCCTGGGCTATAGCTGTCAAATTCACTGCCGGTGACATGGTGATTTGCCGGGTGTGAACTTCGAGAACCTTGATCCTGCCATGTAGATTCGGAAGAGAAATTGTTACTTGCCGATCAAGCCTGCCTGGACGCAACAAGGCCGGGTCGAGGACGTCTGGCCGGTTAGTCGCTCCGATGACGATAATCGTTTCGTTGCTTGAGAAACCATCCATTTCAACCAGCAGGGCGTTGAGGGTTTGTTCGCGTTCTTCGTGAGAGCCACTGCTGCCATTGCTTCTTTTGCTGCCTATTGCATCTATTTCATCTATGAAAATGATGCAGGGAGCGTTTTTTTTAGCTGTTTTAAACAGCTCTCTTACCCTTGAGGCGCCAACTCCGGCAAACATTTCCACGAAATCCGCACCGCCCATTGAATAAAATGGAACAGAAGCTTCTCCAGCGATAGCCCTGGCCAAAAGAGTCTTTCCTGTTCCCGGGGGACCTTGCAGCAACACACCCTTAGGGATGCGCCCGCCCAGGGAATTGTATTTTTCGTGGTTACGTAAAAAATCCACAATTTCAACAAGTTCGGCTCTGGCCTCGTCGATACCAGCAACATCTGCAAATGTTTTCGCTTCACCCGGAGTCAATGTAGCCTGAAACCGATTTTTCTTCCAAATCGGGTTCCCACTCGACAGGCGCTTTGAAAATACCAACCACAAGCCGAGCACTATCAAGACCAGCATAACCATGCGTATGATCCTCTCAAACAGGGTCGCAGGTTTTTCGACGCTGATGATGACATCCGTTGAGAGTAACAGCGGCATCAGGGCTGGAATATCGGGGGAAAATGTTATGAATTCCCTGTCATACGTGTCTTTGCCTCGAATTTCAGTTCCCAGGAGATGAACCGAAGCCACGTGGCCGCTCTTAAGATCGGAGAGGAAACCGCTATAAGTTCGCTCCGGAGGTGTCGTCTCCCGAAGCCAGGCGTTGTATCCGAGAATGCCAAGAAATGTCAGAAAAATCATCAGTAATCCAGCCTGAACCTTGTTTTTCATGAGAATTTCCTTTTCGATGACGTTTTAGTTTTCACATTGAAGGGACTATCTTCAGTAGATGAAATGAGTCCCGTCATCAGGTGATGAAAGACAGACAGACGGTCGGACCAAGAAGCTGTGTTGTGACGAAAACTGAATTCTTCCAGGTAGGTTTGCATGTACCGTATATCGATTGCTCCTCGATACATTGAAAGTAACCAGTCTTTTGTCTCCTGAATCAGGATTTGTATCTGCATAAGTTGCTCTCTGCTTGCTTTTTTAAGGATATACTTTTCTGATAGACGGCTATCTGATATCCACTCCTGATCCCTGATTAGCAACGTTGAATTTTTAAAAACCAGATTGCTGATGGCGACCTCAATCGCATCGGGCGAGGGGGAAATAAGCACCGCAAATCGAACTCTGCCCTGATTTGCCTGGTGATGGTTAAGTTCAAGAGCGATAGCGATTTCCGGGGCAATGTGCTCAGGAAATTGAGACGCAGACAAGGAGCCATAGTCAAAGAGAACATTACCGCCGATAGGGCTTGATTCTGCCAATGCAGCACCATGCCTGATTTTCTGCAGCCATCGCCAGGCTGTCTGATAGCTGGCAAGGTTCATGAGACGCTGGACTTCTCGTGCGCTGAGTCCCTGGTCTCGAAAACAGAACTGCCAGGAAATTTGCATCCAGGCGACCAGATTCTTTTTAGTTCCGTGCATCAGGGTATGAGCTGTAATGGATGTCTGCTTCCGGCAATATCGACAGACTACTGTATAAGCAGGTGCCATCTCCCTCTGCTCCCTACCGCAGAAGGGGCATCTGAAACCCAACGGCCAACGCTTTTTGAACAGATATGATACGCAGGCCTGTTCATTGGCAAACAATGTATTGACTATCTGGTCTTGAAACCCGGTCATCCTTTCCACTCTCCTGATTACTGTTCGTACCTATCCAGTTCAGTAGCTAAGATGCATATGCAATGCCAAGTCGGATTGTGGCTGAATATTCTTTGCCTTAGTGCAAAAAAACCGGGTTCCAGGGAGGGATGGAAAGGATGATTAGCTTTG
>RCNF010000800.1_pt1 | contig 16444 bp, 15 predicted proteins | sample 2041311 | NCBI WGS metagenome assembly RCNF01 (sample SAMN09708228, study PRJNA481090) | Marine sediment metagenome, whole genome shotgun sequencing project. | biome: marine sediment; feature: ocean; material: sediment; isolation source: Sewage treatment plant 2 marine sediment (STP2) ... | reverse complement strand
TGGCAAAACGTTGGTCGTTTTCGGTCTGGTTGCCCGCGTTCTGACCCATCATCATGTGCATAGCGTCCATGACTTCGGCTAGTTGATCGACGAAGGCGCCCATGGCCCCCATGTCGGTGCCTGATCCCTCTTCGCCATCGACACCGATGCGCGTGATTGTCGAAAGCCACTCTTCAAGTTCGCGGTAAAAGCGGTTTTGTCCGTGACCGGCAAAGAGTTCTAGCAGGCCAACGATCAACGATCCGGCAAGTCCCAAAAGTGAGCTGGAAAAGGCTGTTCCCATGCCGCCCAACTGCGCCTCTAGGCCGGATTGCAGGCGGCCAAAGATGTCTGCACCAGATTCGCCCTCACCGGGATTTAAGGACCGGATCGTTTCGACCAAGGCCGGAACGGTTGTGGCTAGTCCATAAAAAGTTCCCAGAAGGCCAAGGAAAATCAGGACGTTGCCGATGTACCGCGTGATTTCGCGGTCTTCGTCGATCCGCTGTGCAACGGAATCGAGGATTGAACGACCCGACGACGATGATACTTGCGTGCGCGCCCCGCGGGATCGCAGCAATGTCGCCAGCGGTGCCAAAAGCGATGGTGCCGCGCTATAGGAATGTCCGCCTGCATCGCGCGCAAAGCGTTCGATCCAGCGCACTGAATTCATCAATAAGAAAACTTGGTTAAAGCATGACAATACGCCAAGGACGAAAACGCCCAAGATGAATCCGTTTAAGTAAGGGTTTGATTTGTAGATAGCCGTGATTTGTTCCAGCCCCAGATAAAATCCGGCACCGATTAAACCAAGCACGATCAACATAAATAGAAGTTGCCGAAGGGGCTGTGAAAATTGTGGCTGTACCTTAGGCGCCCTTTTGTCCGACACGGATGGCAGTCCTCATATTGTGTTGCTGCATTGTCTGCATAACACCATATGGATGAATTTTCGCAAACCCAAAGAAAATCGGAAGGGTATTATGTTGCTTGCAAGGCACGCACACGATCGGCCAGCCAATCCATATCATCATCTCGAATGGACAGTTCATTCAAATGCGCGGCTGTATTAAAGAGATATTCAGTATTTCGGCCCCGCCCGCCGACGGCTTGCGCAATGATTTGCGCCTGCTTTTCCAGATCGAATTGGCAGTATTGCACATGGTCGCGGCTGATAATGTAGGCCAGCGCTTGAATGGTTTCGCCATCATCGGTGACCAAAGGCACAGTGTCTTCATAGTACGCTGACGAGATCAGTTCGCGTTCGCGCAACATTGCAAGGACATTTGCTTCTTCGTCCTCGGCGACTTTAAACGCCACGCCTGTGCACTGTCCGCCTGCGAGTGTGTCGAGTGCAAGGACCAAGCCCGGGTCTTCTTCTGACCCGCGATGGTGGATTGAGAGCATGCAAAAACTACGGTGATAGTCATGCAGGCATGCTTTTACTTTTGCGGTCGGTGTGAAACCCGGATTCCACAAAAGTGAACCATATCCAAAAACCCAAAGTGCCATGCCAATTCCCTTTATTCTGACGCCCATAAACACTGGATTGGCCAGAACGGAAAGGGGCTAGCCCAAGTGCGCCAAATCGCCAAAGATCGTAGCGGTATGGTCTTGCAGGTAAATGCGTAGCCATGGGGTGTAATGATCGGGGTTCTGCGCCACATCTGCAGAGAGTTCGTAGAAATCAACCCAGCGCGTGTTCATCACTTCGTCCGGGTTCGGACTGATTTTGAGGTCATTTGGGGCATCAGCCACGAAAACCTGCACGACTTCATGTTCGATCAGCCCTCCGCCGACATCGGCGCGATATTCGATCTGATCGCGGTGCGTTGGGCTAAGTCCGGTTATGCCAAGCTCTTCATCCAAGCGGCGCACAGCGCAAACTGTCGCATCTTCGTCCCATTCCGGGTGCGTACAGCAAGTGTTGGCCCATAGGCCGGGTGTGTGGTATTTTCCCATCGCCCGCTGCTGAACCAAAACGCGCCCACGGTTCATCACGAAGATACTAACGGCTTTGTGTTTCAGTCCGCGCACATGGGCATCCAGCTTTTCGACGGGTTGTAAAACGCCGTTGTCCCAGGCCGGGATCATGATGGTCATGGGCGCAACGGCGAAACAAGCCGCGCCAGATTTCTAAGATCAATTTTCAGATGTGCCATAGGTCGGGCCTTTGCCAATTTCTTGTTCATCTACGCCTCAAACTTAAGTCTTTGCACGTCAAGACTTTCACATATGAATTTCGCTGCGATCAATCTGGGTGGTCTGCTTATTTGGCTTAGCGTTCTTGCAGACAGTGAGAATTGATAGAAACCGTAGGGGAAGTGCGACGCGAAGTTGATACTAATCTATCTGGTTGCTCCGAGAAAGCGCTGATTTTTCGAACAATTTTATCGTTAAGATCGCTTTTACGGCTCACGTTTTATGCCCTACCTCGAGTAGATAAGGGGTGAGTGGAATGCCTGCGAAGCCGAACGCGCCAATCATCATCAAGCGAAAAAAAGTGATCGTCGCAGGCGGTCATCATGGTGGCGCTTGGAAAGTGGCGTACGCCGATTTCGTGACTGCGATGATGGCCTTTTTTATGTTGATGTGGCTGCTGAATGCCACGACGGAACAACAGCGCAAGGGGATTGCTGACTACTTTTCACCAACCATCCCGATCAACCGGATTTCCGGGGGCGGTTCCGGAGCATTTGGCGGTGACAATATTTTTACCGAACAAACGCTCTCCCAAAGTGGAACAGGTACTAGCCAGCCGACAGTTGGCATGAACCCTGTTCGTTCGGAAAGCGACGCTGCTGCTGATGCTGCGGCGGGTGCGCAAGTCGCGGCGATGCGCGATATTGAGGCCGTTTTGATGGGCCAGGGTGGCGAAAGCATGGTTTCGGATCAGGCCCTGCGGCACATAATAACGCGCCTTACGGATGAAGGGTTGGTTATCGAACTGTACGATTTGCCTGACGTCACCCTGTTTGTTGGCGAAACCACCACGCCCAATCCGGTCACCGCGGAACTTGCGAATGTCATGGCCCGTCTCTTTCAGGCGGTGCGAAATCCTGTCGCAATAGAGGCACACTTAAGCGCCAAATCGGTGCTGCACATCAATTATCCGGTCTGGGATATCTCGACGGGGCGGGCAGAACAGATGCGCCGGATGATCGAAGCAGGGGGGCTAAATCCACGACGGATTGTTCGCATGACAGGTGGTGGCGACCGCGAACCAGCTGTGCGTGATGGTACTGCACCGCGTAACAACCGGCTTGAGATTATTTTGCTGCGCTCTGATATCTGATACTTTCGGTCACATTTTAAGAATTAGGGGCGCGTTAAGATTGAGCATTTATGACTGCAAAGAATGACTGATTCATGATCGATGCAGAAAGGCTCTATTTATGACAATTTCCTCTTCCCTGAACGCGAGTGTTGCAGGCCTTGCCGCGAATGCATCGCGCCTTGCGACGATTTCCGACAATATCTCTAACTCCTCAACCTATGGCTATAAGCGGGCCGTGACCGATTTTCAGGCGATGGTGATTGAAAGCGGACAAGGGACATATTCTGCGGGTGGTGTCCGAACCACGACGACACGCTTGATCGATGAACGCGGGGCGTTGGTTTCAACGTCAAATCCGACGGATCTCGCGGTGCGAGGGCGTGGTATGCTGCCGGTTACATCAGAAGCGTCGGTCGCGGTCGGTAACGGTGAGAACCCCTTGTTTTTGACAACAACAGGGTCGTTCCGACCCGACGCCCAGGGGTTTTTGCGCACCCCTGGCGGCCTTGTCTTAATGGGCGTGCCAGCCTCGCCCGACGGGACGATCCCGAATTATCCGCGCGATTCGATTGATGGGCTCGTTCCTGTCCAAATTAACGCAAACCAGTTCGCAGGCGAGGCTACAACACGTGTTGATCTGACTGTGAACTTGCCCGCAACCTCGACTAGAGAAGGCGCAGCCGGCGAAACAGAGTCACTTTCGGTCGAGTATTTTGATAACTTGGGCGCGTCATCGAACCTGAACTTTACCTTCACGCCGACAGTCCCTGCAAATGGTGCATCAAACGAATGGACCGTCCAAATCCGCGACAGTGAAACTGACATTAACGCAGATGGTGTCGCAGATGTTGTTGGCGAATACCGGCTGACTTTTGATGCGACGCGCGGCGGCGGCGGAACATTGGCGAACGTAGACTTTGCTGATCCACTCTCTCCTGTTGGGGGTGGCTATGACCCCTTGACTGGCGCGCTCACAATTGCGGTCGATGGCGGTCCGATGGAGATCAATATCGGTGAAATTGGCAGCTCGATCGGATTGACGCAGTTGTCCGACGCCTTCGCGCCTGTTTCGATTTCGAAGAATGGAACACCGGTTGGTAGTCTGACTTCAATTGAGGTCGATCAGAACGGCTTTGTGCGCGCGTCATTTGATATTGGGATTAACCGCGTGCTGTACCAAATCCCTTTGGTTGATGTGCCGAACGTCAATGGCCTCGAAACACTTGATCAGCAAAGTTACCGGGTCACGCCAGATAGCGGATCTTTTTTCCTGTGGGATGCGGGTGACGGGCCAACCGGTGACATCGTCGGTTTTGCGCGCGAAGAATCTGCGACCGATGTGGCGGGTGAACTTACAGAGTTGATCCAAACGCAGCGCGCTTATTCATCAAACGCAAAGGTCATTCAGACTGTTGAGTTATCTTTTGCAGAGCTGACTTCTTTGCCGGTGGAGATCATGGATTGTGTTTTGGACAGGTCGTTGTTGATCGACTTGAGAGTTTGAAGCGCGACCATTGCGCTGTTGTTGGTCAGAATGCTGGACATAAAAATGTTCCCTTAGGTGCGGCGCTTTGCGCCTGGTGTATTCAGGAATCCGCAAAATTTGCGGCTTGAGGCGTCATTCTGACGAGGATGATCGTGAGCAATTGCCGACGATCGTGCCGTTCTAGCGATGCGTTCACTAAGCCCACCCGACCTGAACAATTGATTAATCGCACAACGCCAGATCTGGAAAATTTGATTGAAAGTTATGCCTTCTTTTCAACTGTTTTTTGCGCTGTTGTTGTCAAAGTCATCTTGCCGGAGGGGTCATATGTCGTCAGCACGTCGCGGACATCTTCAAGCGCTTCAATCCGCTTGCGTGCTGTATCGACGCCGCGCAGCGCAGCGGCAATCAAGCCCTGATTCTCACCTATTTGAGACTTGAGTGTCTGCAGTGCCTTTTTTGGCGGTGGCTTTAGGGCCAAATGTTGCAAACAACGTTCTTTCGCCACCGCAAGATCAGGCAGTGCCTCGTAGCGGGCACTGAGCAATGCTTGCCGTTCATCCGCTAGTATTGCGAAGAGTTGGGTTAAAGGATCAGCCACCATTGAGACGCACTTTCATGGCTTCAAATAGCGCCTCTGCCAATCCGATACCGCCGGCTTTGGCCATTTCTTTGGCCTGCGCTTCTCGTAGGAATGATGAGAACTGTTCTTCGCCTTTTCCGCCGCCAAATGAATCGCGCGGGGTCCCAAGCCCCGCAGACTTCAGCATCTCTGATAGAAATGTGGCTTCAAGTTTTTGCGCCGCATCGCGCAGTTTTGTGTCGGCTTGTATATAGTCGGGCAGGGGCGATGTTTGCCGGGGTGGCGGTAAGATTGGGATCGCTGTCATCGGATTCTCCGTCATGCACTTTTTGCGAAATTGACGGACAGCCGTAAACATTCAGTAAGTTTTTTGCGGCAATACTAGGAAAACAGAGATTCTTTCGGAGAACCGATGACCCCACTTTCAATCATTGAACCGGCAGCAAAGGCCGCTGAATCACCACCGCCCACAATGAAAGAGGGTGCGACGCAGGAAGATTCTGCGTTGTTTGCGTCACTCGTTGATGTTGCGATCCCAACACCTAAGACAACGCTGTTGCGTGTCGAAGGCGGTGTTGCGCCAGTTTTGCCTGCTTCTGATAGCCCAGAAGGTGATCCAAAAGATCAACTTTCACAGGGCGACACCCGGCATCCCATGATAGGAGTGCCTGCTATTACGCCACAAGTTGCAACTTCAACACCAACTAAGGATTTGCTTGCTGATCCGCGACAGGTACTGCCTTCGCGCCCTAAATTAGATGGCACCCCAAAGCAGGTCGTTGATCAAGTTTCAATTTCTCCGCCACCCACCCGACCCGCCAAGGGCGAGGGTTCTTCGCAAGCGGCAGGGCTTGGCCTTTCAGCCGCCCAATCCATGGTCGAAGGACGTATCGTACAATTGCCGAAAGTGGCCGCGGTTCAGGCGGGTGTGGCGCAAGGCGGCCAAACAGAAACACCACCTGAACTTAAGCTCTCGAAGCCTGGAGAGGGGCAATTGCCGCAGACTGCCGCGTCTGTTCAGCAGCCAACTTCAAAGGCTACGGCTCTGCCTATGCAGATGCTCGATCCGGTAACCCCTCGCGAGCGCAACTTGCCAGAGCGTGGAACAGCTGCGACATCTCAATCTTCGGCACCTCGGGCGCCAGCTTTAGAGTCCGTGCTAATTGCTGCCGCTGCACAACCGGCTGCCGCGACGGCGCAAGGCATTGACGCAAGCGATGCCGAAATCAAAACTTTGGATAAAGACGGATTGCTAGGCCTTACTGGCCCAGACCGCCCAGTCGCAACGGCCTCGACGGTCAGCGGTGTGGCATCTGCAGGGCCTGAGACCGCCCGACATATTGCACACCAGATTGCGACCGCAATTGTTCCGGGTACCGGCAAGGCGACCGAAATCTTGCTGAACCCAGAGGAATTGGGGCGAGTGCGCATGTCGATGTCCTCTGTGGATGGCAATTTAACGTTGGTGGTTTTGGCAGACCGCCCTGAAACGCAAGAATTACTGCGCCGCCATATTGACGTCTTGGCGCAAGAATTCCGAGACTTGGGATATGACAGTGTGTCCTTTTCTTTCAATGCAGATGGGCAGTCAGGGACTGATGGCACCCATGATGACCGTCACGATGATACGGTGGCCACGATGAAACAAACCGACGAAACTGTAGAACTAGCCACGCCATTGCATAGCAGTGGCTTGGACTTGCGATTGTAAGGAAAGAGTCATGGAAATTGCACAAACCCCGACGAACGTTCCGCCCATTGCGGTATCCGCGCCGCCAGCAGAAGGTGCCAACGCATCAGTTAGCTCTGACTTTGAAGTATTTTTGCAAATGCTGACGGCACAGATGAAGTATCAAGACCCCCTTAATCCGGTTGATTCAACAGATTATGCCACGCAACTGGCGACGTTTTCAGGGGTTGAACAAGCCGTTATGACAAATGATTTGTTGAAATCGTTGACCACACAAATGACTGTTGGCGGCTTGTCAGATATGGCGTCGTGGGTCGGTCGCGAGGCGCGATCATCAGCACCGGCCTATTTTGACGGACAACCGATTGAGATATTTCCGCAAGCAATCGGTGCTGCGGATACAAAGGAAATCATCGTGCGTGATGAAAGTGGCGCAGAGGTGCAGCGCATCCCATACGCGTCGGGATCAGAAAGCATTCAGTGGGCCGGTGTTCAACCTGACGGCACGCCAATGCAGGCGGGGCTATATAGCTTTCAGATCGTCGGCAAGGCAAACGGTGACGTGACGGATCAGGCCGGAGTTGATGTTTATAGCAAGGTGAATGAGGTCCGGATTGAGGCCGGACAAACCATGCTCATTTTGCAAGGCGGTGCTGCGATCCCAAGCAACCAAGTGACGGCGTTACGAAACGCTGCGGCCTAAAGCAGGCTGCTGATCCAAATAGCGCCGCCCACTAAAACGCCGCCCAGCGCCATCCAAGATAGACTTGCAATACGCCGCTGCGGTTTGGGTGGCGGCGGTGGGTTATTTTGACGGATTAATGCGTCCTGGGCCATGCGGGGCAGTTGTGGTCCAAAGCGGGACAGAATGCGCACAGTCTGCGCAAGATCACGCAGAAGCGCCTTCGGCCCGATGCTTTCTTTGATGTAATCTTCGACGACAGGTTTGGCGACCTGCCAGATGTTCATATGAGGATCAAGCGACCGGGCAACGCCTTCGACGACGACCATCGTGCGTTGCAGCAAAATCAGCTCGGTGCGCGTTTCCATGCCAAAACGCTCGGTTACTTCGAACAGATATGTTAGCAGTCGCGCCATCGAAATGCGGCTGGCATCCATCCCAAAAATGGGCTCGCCGACAGCGCGCAAAGCGCGTGCAAATTCGTCCACGTCTTGGTTTGCCGGAACGTAGCCAGCTTCGAAATGGACTTCTGCTACGCGTTGATAGTCTTTGCGGATAAAGCCAAAAAGAATCTCTGCATAGACGCGGCGCGTGTATTCATCCATGCGCCCCATGATCCCAAAATCATAAGCGATAATGTCACCATTTGCGGCGACTTTCAGATTGCCTTGATGCATGTCGCCGTGAAAATATCCGTCGCGCAGGGCGTGGCTCAGAAACAATTGCAAGACCCGTGTCGCAAGTGCGCGTCGGTCATGTCCCGCTGAATCAAGTGCATCGTTAGATCCGATGTTCGTGCCTTCTGCCCAGTCCAATGTCATGACCCGTCGGCCCGACAAATGCCACCGGACCTTTGGCACCTGAAAGCCTGCATCAGTTTCAGTGTTTGCCGCAAATTCAGACGCTGCAGAGCTTTCAAGCCGCAGGTCCAATTCGCCCATCACAATTCCTTCGAAGTGGGTGATGACTTCCATTGGGCGCAAGCGGCGTGACGACGGGGATAACAACTCGATCGCGCGGGCCGCGAAATAGAAGGCATCGATGTCTTTGCGGAATGCCTTTTCGATACCGGGTCGAAGGATCTTGACTGCAACAGCTTCGCCAGTATCGGCAAGATGCGCCTTGTGCACCTGCGCAAGCGAAGCAGCCGCAACCGGTTCCGAAAAGGACGCAAACAACTGATCGAAAGAAGACCCAAGCTCTTGCTGGATCGCTTTCTTGGCCTCGCGCATGGAAAAGGGCGGCAGTTTGTCTTGCAAGACACGCAACTGCACGGCCAATTCATCGCCCACAACATCTGGGCGCGTCGAAAGGACTTGCCCGAATTTGATGTAGGCTGGTCCAAGCGCTGTCAGGGCGCGCACCGCAGGCGGTGTGGTCACATCGCCTTTATATCCCAGCCACTGGAACGGCCAAACCAGCGTGCGAAATGTGGCTCGCAACAATGGTCCCGCATCAAATGCATCCAATACGACCTTCATCGCGCCAGTTCGTTCCAGTGTAGCACCTGTTATAATCAGGCGAATAATGTTGTGAGGTCCGCGCAATTTAAAGCTTCCATCCAGAATGCAGGGCGGCCACGCCCAAGGTTAGATTGCGGTACTTTGCATTGCCAAAGCCTGCGTCGCGCACCATCCCAAGGAATGTGTCTTGGTCAGGGAATTTGCGGATAGATTCGACCAGATACTGATAGCTGTCCCGATCCCCAGCAATCATCTGCCCCATGCGTGGTATCACATTGAACGAATAGGCGTCGTAGGCCGCCTGCATCGCAGGGTTGGGCAATTGGCTAAATTCCAAGACCATCAAGCGTCCACCGGGTTTCAAAACGCGGTAAGCTTCGGCCAGCGCATCTTGGGGACGGGTTACATTCCGAATGCCAAAGCTGATGGTGTAAACGTCGAAAGTATTCGCCTCGAACGGCAGCGCCATCGCATCACCTGCAACCCAATCAAGGCTGCCGGACATTTGTTCCGCTTCGGCCCGCTTACGACCCTCGATCAACATTTGTTCGGTCAGATCAAGCACTGTGGCATGGCCATAACCTGCACGTTTCAAGAACCGGAAAGAGATATCGCCAGTGCCACCCGCAACATCAAGCAGTCGTTGCCCTGGACGTGGTGCCAACCAATCCATCATCGCGTCTTTCCAAATCCGGTGCACACCGCCGGACATGACATCGTTCATAATGTCGTATTTGCTAGCCACCGAGGAAAAGACACCTTGGACGCGCCCAGCTTTTTCGTCTTCACGAACGGTTTCAAACCCGAAATGGGTGGTGTTTTCTGGGGTATCGGTCATGTGGGGTTGCCTATCGGTTTGTTACTAGACTTTATAGGCCGCCAAACGCGAATGACAATTGGACCATTGGACCATTGCGCCATGAAAGAAAGCAAACATGCCTGAACTGCCCGAAGTTGAAACCGTCAAAGCAGGCATTGCCCCAGTGATGCAGGGGCATGTTATTGCCAAAGCACTCGTGAACCGCCCTGATCTACGTTGGCCGTTTCCGGAAGGCATGGCTGCGCGTCTGACAGGTCAGCGCGTTTTGGGCCTGCGTCGCCGATCAAAATACATCCTTGTGGATTTGGAAAGCAACGAGACGCTTTTGATTCATTTGGGGATGTCGGGCCGCATGCTAATTTCTGGGCACACGGTCGGTGATTTTCATCATGCACATCCGGCACCAGCCAAGCACGATCATGTTGTGTTCGAAATGGACAATGGGGTGCGCATCACCTTTAACGACGCCCGCCGTTTTGGTGCGATGGACCTGATGGACACCGCCACCCAAGATGATCACTGGCTGATTCGCGATTTGGGACCAGAGCCGTTGGGGAATACCTTCAACGAAAGCTATCTGATTGAGCGGCTGAAGGGGCGCAACATGCCGATCAAATCGGCCTTACTGGATCAACGGATCGTGTCCGGCCTTGGCAATATATATGTTTGCGAGGTTTTGTTCCGCGCCGGCATCGACCCTAAACGAAAGGCGGGTCAAATAAGCGCCAAACGTGTGGCAACTTTGGTTCCTCTTATTCGCACTGTTCTGACCGAGGCGATCGCGGCTGGCGGGTCTTCTTTGCGTGATTACAGGCAATCGGATGGCGAGTTGGGGTATTTCCAACATGTTTTTCAAGTCTACGACCGCGAAGGTCAGAACTGTGTAACCCATGGATGTGACAGCGTAATCAACCGAATCGTGCAATCTGGACGCTCATCTTTCTTTTGTCCGCAATGCCAAAGATAACTTGATCTGCCTGCTCGCTTTGCTAAGCCTTGTGGCCTGACCAGCGGCAAAGGGGACAGCAGCATGGCCTATGATAAGATCATCGTCGATATCAGCGACTACATTGCGACTATCACGCTCAACCGGCCAGACGCGCTGAATGCGTTGAACGGTGAATTGTTGCGTGAACTTTGCACAGCGCTGGAAGTGGCCGACGCGAGCGATAAAGTGCGGTGCATTATCATTACCGGCTCTGAAAAAGCATTTGCCGCAGGAGCTGACATTTCCGAGATGGCCGATAAGTCCTTCGTTGAGATGTACACGCAGCGGTTTTTTGAAAATGAAACCGACCGTTTTAACCGCACGCGCAAGCCAATCATTGCAGCAGTTGCGGGTTACGCGCTGGGCGGTGGTTGCGAACTTGCGATGATGTGTGATTTTATCATTGCCGCCGAGAATGCAAAATTTGGCCAACCCGAAATCAACCTGGGCGTCATGGCCGGACTAGGCGGCACTCAGCGTTTGACGCGCTTCGTTGGCAAATCAAAGTCGATGGATATGCATCTGACTGGTCGGTTTATGGATGCCGCCGAGGCGGAAAGCAGCGGCCTGGTCAGCCGTGTGGTGCCAGTCAAGAAATTGATGTCCGAGGCGAAAGCTGCCGCGGAAAAAATCACCGAGAAGTCTCTGATCGCGACGATGGCTATCAAAGACGCTGTTGACCGCGCTTATGAGACAACATTGGCCGAGGGTCTGAATTACGAGCGGCGCTTGTTTCACTCATTGTTCGCGACTGAAGATCAAAGCGAGGGCATGGCTGCCTTCACCGAAAAGCGCGAGCCGCAGTTCCGCGATCGTTAGGGCTTTTCTTTTTCGGTAAACTATCCTATCAGCCGCTTCATACATGCGCGTGCGGCCCGCTTTGGCCAGATCATCCGGTTCGAAAACCCGGGGCTTGGGCTTATTGCGCTATTGAAATTCAATTTGACCCTTCATGGGCCCAGTAAGGAACGAACACATGGCAAACACACCACAAGCCAAAAAACGCGCTCGCCAAAACGAAGCACGCTTTGCAGTCAACAAAATGCGCCGTTCGCGCATCCGCACATATTTGCGCGCCGTTGAAGAGGCGATTGCCTCTGGCGATCAGGCAGCAGCAACAGCGGCGTTGAAAGCAGCACAGCCAGAAATCATGCGCGGTGTCACAAAAGGCGTCATGCACAAGAACACAGCATCGCGCAAAGTGTCCCGTCTGGCGTCCCGCGTCAAAGCAGTCGGCTAAGCCATCCGATTCTTCCGCATCGCGCGGAAAGAAAAGAGATCAAGCGCGTCCTTTCAGGGCGCGCTTTTTTTATGAGGGTGTTGTGAGACTGCGCAGAAATGGTGTCATTTCAAAGGGCCGATAGATTCTTTTCCGGCAATCACTGAGTCAAGCGCGATGTTATGTTGAACGAAGCCCAAACCCCTTGCTAACTTGTCCATGCGATTCACATCGTTCCGGGGGGACATGAGGGGATTTGCATATGACCAAAGGTAGGCCTGCTTGTGTTATCGCGGCTGTCTATCGGGGCGTCTTATGTTGAACTTTATGCAATAGTGATCGGGCATTTTGCAGCTTTTTGCTGTGTGCTTTGTCCCAATTGTGTCTGCGCTAAAGCTGGGGGCTGCTCCTTGGTGATGGCTGCTGCTTATGGTCCTTAACCGCTGCCACTTGGCGCTGCCTTATCTCTCTTTGAGGTTGGGCCGTGCAGCAGCCACTGGTTATGGGTAGAAGATAAACCGCTCAGGAGAGGCAACCTGAGCGACAGTCTTTTTTTGTCCCGAGCAATGTGTCGTCAGTGCGTAATGTGCTGTGGGTTGAGATGACAGGTTATGGGGACAAAACGTAATATGACGAACGATATCTGGGCAAAGGTGTTGGGTGCGCTGAAAGACACCGTTGGAACAAGCAATTATTCCAGCTGGATTGCGCCACTCGAATTTACGCAACTTTCAGGCGGTGTAGCGACCTTTGATGTGCCGACAAATTTTATCGGCAATTATGTGTCCCAGAACTTTGGCGATCAGATCATCTATCAGATGAACAAAGTCGGCGAAGAGGTGCAGCGTTTGCAGTTCCGTGTGCCATCACAAGCACGCCCTGCGCTTTCGCCAAAGTCTACTGCCCACGGTGTTGCGCGCGACAAGACATCCGGTTCCCCGCTGGATGCACGTTTTACCTTTGATACATTCATCGTCGGCAAACCGAACGAGTTGGCACATGCCGCCGCGCGCCGTGTTGCCGAAGGCGGCCCAGTAACTTTCAACCCGCTGTTTCTCTATGGTGGCGTTGGCCTTGGCAAAACCCATTTGATGCACGCGATCGCGCATGAATTGAAGCAACGTTCGCCTGAACTGAACGTTCTGTATTTGTCAGCAGAGCAGTTCATGTACCGCTTCATCACCGCCCTTCGTGAACGCAAGATGATGGATTTCAAACAACTGTTCCGTTCTGTTGATGTCCTTATGGTTGATGACGTCCAATTCATTGGCGGCAAAGACAGCACCCAAGAAGAATTCTTTCACACGTTCAACGCGCTTGTTGATTCGGGCAAACAGATCATCATCTCTGCTGATCGTGCACCGGGTGAAATCAAAGATTTGGAAGAGCGGATCAAATCCCGCCTGCAGTGTGGCCTTGTCGTCGACCTGCACCCAACCGACTACGAACTGCGTTTGGGCATCCTGCAGTCGAAAGTTGAAGTGTACTCCGCCCAATATCCCGAGCTTGAAATCGCTGATGGCGTGCTGGAATTTCTGGCACACCGCATTTCGACCAACGTCCGTGTCCTTGAGGGAGCGTTGACCCGTCTGTTCGCATTCGCCTCACTTGTTGGCCGTGAAATTACACTTGATCTGACGCAAGACTGCTTGTCGGACGTCCTCAAAGCATCTGATCGCAAAGTCACGGTCGAGGAAATCCAGCGCAAGGTATCCGAGCATTACAACATTCGGCTGTCTGACATGATTGGCCCCAAGCGGGTGCGCAACTATGCCCGTCCTCGTCAAATCGCGATGTATCTGGCGAAAAAAATGACCAGCCGGTCATTGCCAGAGATCGGTCGCCGGTTTGGTGGCCGCGATCACACAACAGTCATGCACGGTGTGCGCCGCATCGAAGAGTTGATGGCGCTGGATAGCCAGATCGCCGATGATCTGGAACTTCTGCGCCGCGCGCTGCAGGAATAGCGCGTCCTGCGCTTGACGAAGGCTGGGCCTTGGTCAACAGTTTAAAAAAATGCTTGAGGCGGTCGTGGAATAGAGTACATTCTGCGTCCGGACCTCGTTCGGAAGCAAGATATGCGGAGATTGGGATATGAAATTCAGCATTGAACGTGCGGTGCTTTTGAAAGCAGTGGCACAGGCTCAATCAGTGGTCGAACGACGCAACACGATCCCGATTTTGGCAAACGTCTTGATCGAGGCCGAAGGCGATGAAGTGCACTTTCGTGCAACCGACCTCGATATCGAAGTTGTGGACCGGGCCCCCGCCAAGGTCGAACGGGCAGGTGCGACGACAGTTGCTGCGGTGACGCTGAACGAAATCGTGCGCAAATTGCCCGATGGGGCTTTGGTGACGCTTACGGAAGATGGTGCTTCTGGTCGTTTGACGATCGAAGCGGGCCGTTCGAATTTCTCGTTGGCGACATTGCCGAAAGAAGATTTTCCCGTGATGGCATCATCTGAATATGCCGCGAACTTTTCAGCGCCAGCACCGGTGCTGCGCCGTCTATTCGACAAATCCAAGTTTGCGATTTCAACCGAAGAAACCCGTTACTACTTGAACGGCGTTTACATGCATGTCGCCGAAAGTGATGGCGGTAAGGTTTTGCGCTGTGTGGCAACAGACGGTCACCGTTTGGCGCGCATTGACGCCGATCTGCCCGAAGGTGCTGCCGACATGGCCGGTGTGATTGTGCCACGCAAAACTGTAGGCGAGTTGCGCAAACTGCTGGACGACGACGACATGAAAATCGCGGTGTCGGTATCCGAGACAAAAATACGCTTTGCTACGCCAGAAATCACACTGACGTCCAAGGTCATCGATGGGACCTTCCCCGACTACACGCGTGTTATTCCGCAAGGCAACACCCGCAAAATGGAAGTTGATGCCCGCGAATTTGCAAAGGCCGTTGACCGTGTCGCGACCGTATCATCCGAACGATCACGTGCCGTAAAGCTGTCTATAGACGAAGATCGTTTGATCCTGTCCGTCAATGCGCCTGATAGCGGTGCAGCCGAAGAAGAACTCGCCGTAGCCTATAGCGACGAGCGGCTCGAGATTGGTTTTAATGCGAAATACCTGCTGGAAATTGCAAGCCAGGTTGACCGCGAGAATGCTGTTTTCATGTTCAACTCTTCGGGTGATCCGACGTTGATGCGCGAAGGCAATGACACCTCTGCAGTCTATGTCGTGATGCCGATGCGCGTTTGACGCGGTCACATCCAAAGCCATCTGGCTGCGCCGTCTTTCATGGGTGAACGCCGCCAATGACCAAACTTGCGCTATCTGAACTTACGCTGTCTCATTTTCGCTCGCACAAGCGTGCGGTGGTGACTGTTGATGCGCGTCCAATGGCGATCTATGGCCCCAATGGCGCGGGTAAAACCAACCTTCTTGAGGCGGTCTCGCTATTGTCGCCCGGGCGGGGGTTGCGCCGTGCCGGTGCGGACGATCTGACCCGCAGACCAGAGGCGCTGGGCTGGAAAGTCACTGGCATCCTGCAATCGTTACACCAAACCCACGAGCTTGAAACTTGGGCCGAGGCGGGCAATCCGCGCCAACTGCGTATCGATGGCAAGGCCGCACCGCAGATCGCTTTGGGCCGGATCGCACGCATCTTGTGGCTGGTGCCGTCCATGGATCGGCTTTGGATTGAGGGGGCCGAAGGGCGTAGGCGCTTCTTAGACCGCGCGACCCTTAGCTTTGAGCCAACCCATGCAGAGGCGGTATTGACCTATGAAAAGGCTATGCGCGAACGCAACAGATTGCTGAAAGACATGGTGCGTGATCCGCATTGGTACACCGCAATTGAAGGACAGATGGCGCAATCTGGCGCTGCCATGCAACGCAACAGATTGAACGCAATCGCGGAACTGACTGCCGCGCAAGAGGCGGCGACCACCGCGTTCCCGACGGCAACACTGGCTCTGACTTCGCCCGATCCTATTCCGGATGATCTACAAGCTGCACTTTCGGATAACCGCTCTCGTGATATGGCGGCAGGGCGAACGCTGATCGGCCCGCACCGCGCCGATCTTGATGCGACTTATGCCAGTAAGGACGTGCCCGCCAAGGACTGCTCTACAGGCGAGCAAAAGGCGCTTTTGATCAGCTTGATCCTTGCGAATGGCCGTGCCTTGGCCCGCGACTTTGGGGCACCACCAATCTTGTTGCTGGACGAGGTCGCAGCCCACCTTGATGCCCCCCGACGTGCGGCGCTGTACGACGAAATCTGCGGCCTTGGCGCGCAGGCGT
>RCNF010003030.1_pt1 | contig 16446 bp, 22 predicted proteins | sample 2041311 | NCBI WGS metagenome assembly RCNF01 (sample SAMN09708228, study PRJNA481090) | Marine sediment metagenome, whole genome shotgun sequencing project. | biome: marine sediment; feature: ocean; material: sediment; isolation source: Sewage treatment plant 2 marine sediment (STP2) ... | reverse complement strand
ATATTGGAAAAAGGTTTATTATATTCCAAGGCAGTAATTTCGAGATTCAATCAGTTGATATCCCCCGCATTTAATTTCCAAGTGACCTTGCATTTATATGGAATTTTTATTCCGTCGAAATCTTTATAGTCGACCATTTCAATCAACCATTTTTCCAAAACAGCATCTTCACCACTTCCGTAATAACGCTCTGTTTCAAATGATAGCAGTTCACCTTCACTCGAATAATTGAAGATACCTGAAACGGATTTTCCATCAATGGTCAAAATAGCTTTTGCGGTGGTTGGTTCAATAGCTTCCCACGCTATGTAATCATTTATAGCTGCTGAAGGAAACCAGCACATTTCTGCAAGAAAACGCTGCATACTGGCAGCATTAATTTTCTCATTATTCCCCTCATTTACCACAGTTATCATTGAAAATAATTTAATTAACATTTGCCCTTCACCATTTGTCAATTTGTCACGTCCATTCATAAATGCATAAGGCAAGGGTTTTACTCGTGTTTTCCAGACAAAGGAAGGATTAACACAATTAAAGTATTGGATTGCGGTGAAAGACATCCATTTGCCATCAGGACTGGTTTTCATTTCACCTTCTTGTAATAGTCGAACAGAAACCGCTCTATCATTTTCCAATACTCCAGAACTGATCAACCATTTTTTGACGATGGTCGGCAAATGTTTTATACCATCCTCCTTAATTTGAATGGGATATTCCAGATTCAGATTTTTAAGTATTTCCTGAGTTTCATTACCAACCATCCTATTAAATCGAAGTTCACCATATCCCGTAAGACTAGCCATGAGAATGACTATGTTGGCAATGGTTCCAAACTTAGCATCTTTCCAGAAAACAATAATCAATACTTGTGATAGAAACACAGCTATAAGGCCCACATAAGGCCACCATTCCCTTTTTAAGAGCATCAATACCGCGATAGTAACAAAAAGAAAACTTATAAGCAGCCAAACCATTCCAATGGGTTTGGATATGAATTGCGTTAGTTGATTGAAGCTAGCCAATCCATAGGCTTTCAAGAAACCCATTAGATGAATTAATCCATGCAGTAGCACTAAAACAATCAGAATCGTTCTCATGGCCTCAGTTGATAAAATTAGTAATCAGAATGGGATAACACTAGTTAAGAATTTATGTAAACCCAATGATAAAAGTCATTTCTCCGAAGTATTATTCAAGGAATGTCCGTTGACAAATAAATTAGAAAATATGCTTTTATTTCCGCATAATGATATTTGTCATGGTTTGGTTTCGATAAAGATTTTAGCTTTATATTAATTTTTAAACCACATACTATGACAATTGATATTCAATATGTTCAAATGCCTACCAGTGAAGCTATGAATACACTTATGACAGCTAGGCTAAATCGACTTGCCAATAAATATGATTGGATCATAAGGGCCCGAGTTCATTTTAAACAGGAAAATGATCCAACAGGAAAGGGCAAGATCTGGGAAATTGAAGTGCTCCGGGTCCCAGGTTATTTGCACAATCCAATGAAGATGATTTTGAGAAAGCAGCTGCCAAGACCATAAAGGATTTGGAGAAACAGTTGAGTAAAAGAAAGGCTATAATGAACAAACATTAAGATCTTTAAATAGGATTAACCCAAATAATAATTCAATACCCATGAACAAAATACTTATACCTATTGATTTTTCTGAGTTCTCAGAAAACGCATTGGAAGTTGCGGCCAATTTGGCCAAAAAATTTGATGCTCAATTAATAGTGCTGCACATGTTAGGACTTTCTGAAGCTATTTTCACAAAGGACGAAACCCAAGAATTCATGGAGGCACAGTATTATATGAAATTGGCTAAAAAGAGGTTTGACACATTTTTGGATAAACCTTTTTTAAAGGGAATTAAAGTTTTTGAAACCGTTCAGAACTACAAGGATTTTAATGAGATCAATGACATTGTAAAAGAGCAGGGAATTGATCTTGTTGTCATGGGATCACATGGAGCTAGTGGATTAAGCGGTTTATTTGTTGGTTCAAATACTGAAAAGGTGGTGCGAACCTGTGAGGCCCCTGTTCTCGTAATTAAAAAACGAAGAGAAAATTTTGATATTAAGGAAGCCGTTTTTGCCAGTGATTTTGAAGTGGAAAATATTACAGCTTATAATAGGGCTCTTAAATTTTTTAATATGCTTGGTGCCAATGTGCATTTAGTTTATGTGAATCGTCCTAATCAATACTTTAGAAATAACGTTGAGATCAATAAGCAAATAGAACTATTTATGAGTGTAGCACATCATAGTAATGTACCCGATAAGCAAAAGGTGACAATTTTGAATGATTATAGCATAGAGGAGGGCATATATAATTATGCAAAAACTGTAGATGCGAATATTATTGCGCTGCCTACCCGAGGAAGAAAGGGATTGGCGCACTTTTTTAAAGGAAGTATAGGTGAGGATATTGCCAACCATGCGGACTTACCGGTAATCACTTTTAAAATTTAAAGTTAAGTTTCAAGAAGCATTTTTAGTTTTGCCAATACAATTAATTCTGACTTGTTTTTTTTAGCAAACGATGAAGCGACAGCTTGTGCAGTATCCCAAATGAGTTTTCTTAAATCTTCATTGAAAAGTTGTTTATGTTCATTGAAGAATTCCTGGAATTCCGAAAAACAGATGTCACTTTCTGCATTCGTATTTTGTAATTGTTTGAAGACTGTTATAATTTCTTGATGACCATCTAAAACAAGTTCATTTAGTGTAGAACCAAGGTTGTACCATCTTTGCAAAATGTCAGTTTTTAACGCAGCTATTTCTTCTTCTTCGATTTTCTTGTCTGCCATGGCCACGGCATAAAAAAGCTTGCCAAGATTTTGATGAAGATTGTTTTTGGGTTTTTCCATGGCAAGAGCTTTATTTAATAAGACTATATTTTGTTTTTAAATCATCAACTCGTTTTGAGGTTCTTTTTTAGTAAGCTCATTTATAGGATATCCAATACTCAAAAGTTCTCGTTTCACCTTTTCAATAGTAGCGATACTTTCATATACGAACGATAAGGTCTTTTTTTCAAGGTCAATGTCCAATATTCTTATATCCATTATCCTACTAAGGTTTCGACGAATGATATTTTTGGACTTGTCGGAATTTAGTTTTTCTATTTGGGCAATTGCTTTCATGATAATATGGTTTTTGGGAGATTATAAAAATAACTTGAATAATGAGTATTTGGAATGATTTGCATCAGTCCGAAAATGAATGTTATTTTATTGTGTTTAATTTAAACTAAAATGAGTACGTTTCTAGCTATAGATATTGAAGGGACATTTACCAAAATAGGTATAGATGCTGATACTGGTGGAATATTGGTTTCCAAAGTTTTTCGTAAAAATTTTAAAAAACCTATTCGTAGCTTATAAAGGCAAAGTAAAGGTATACCTGTCCAATGTGCCTAGAAACGTAGCGATATTAGGACCTGCTACTATAGCTTTGAGACAATTGCAAACGTTTCAATGAAGATCTAATCCTGAAGTAAATGCTCCAAACTTTCACTATCTACAATATGTTCTGTGACTGAAAACACTTGTTTTCTGTTTTCCCTTACGGTTTTGTAGAATTTGGCAATATCATCTTCAAGTACTTGATGTTCATCACGAAAAATCCTTGTATCGTGCTTAAAAGGGTCATCAATGGTTTGCGCGATATGAGTAAGATGTTCATCGACCCTACTTATTAATTCCTTTCCTATTTGCTTATCATTCAATATACTTTGCCCAATTGCTTTTACGGCATCCAGGTTCTCTTTTTTTGTAATCCAGATAAAATATTTATTCAATAACTTATGTAGAAAATGCAAGTCTTGTTTGTAGAATGTTAAATCGGATTTCCAATGTTTGGTCAAAACGTATAATTCTTCCCAATCTGTGTTCTGTATATAATTACCTTTGGGTCTGGTTCTATAGTTTTCCATGTCCTTGCTTTTTGAATTAAACATTTTTGATGTTGATTAAAGTTACCTCCATCCTATAAAAACTTATATGATATTTGTCATAGACCTTATTTAATAATCGAATTATTGATTTACTATTTGCCCATCTTCCATTTGAATTATTCTGTCCGTACGTTTGGCAAAATCCATATCATGGGTTACAACTAATAGTGAAAGTCCTTGCTCATCTTTAAGTTGTTTAAAGATTTGAAATACGTTTTCTGCATTATAACTATCCAAATTGCCAGTAGGTTCATCACCCATGAGTACCGAAGGGTTGTTTATCAAAGCTCTGGCAATTGCAACACGTTGTTTTTCGCCTCCTGAAATTCTTGAAGCCCGTTTTTTGGCCAGTTGATCAATTTTCAGCATTTTTAGTTTTTCCATGGCATCAAACTCAATCTCTAAATGCGATTTCGCACCCAATTTTTTTGCAGGAAGCATCACATTTTCCAAAACACTGAATTCTGACAATAGGTAATGAAACTGAAAGACAAAACCAATATGCTGGTTTCTAATTCTTGATAATAACTTGTTGGGCTTGCCTGTTACCAATTCTTCATTTAAAAATAATTCACCCTCATAATCGGTATCCATGGTAGAAAGAATGTAAAGTAAGGTTGATTTACCTGATCCGGATTTTCCCATTATCGAGGCAAATTCACCTTTTTTAACCTTGAAATTTAGATTTCGTAGTACGTGAAAAAGCACAGGCTTTTTAAAATATTTGTCTATATTTTTTGCTTCCAAAACTACTGACATGATACTAATTTATGTTCCACGTATTATTTGAACTGGGTCAACTCTTTTTGCTTTGCTTGAAGGTAGATAACCTGCTATAAAAGTAGATAGAAGAGCAAATGAGAATCCTATGATGTAATACATGATATTAAAATTGATAGGGTATGTGGTGATTGTCGGAAGCGCTTCAGTTTCAAAGGCAACATTGTCTATAAGTCTCGAAAGCCCATATCCAACCAATAATCCCAAAACACCACCAAGAGCGCCAATGATCATAGCCTGACTCATGAAAATCAATTGTACATCGGTGCCGGAAAAACCTGTTGCCTTTAAAATGGCAATATCTTTCATTTTTTCGTAAATAAGCATATTCAATATATTGTATATACCAAAACCTGCAACGATAAGTAAGGTAATAGAAACAGAATAAGTGATCAAATTTCTAATATTACTTCCTGTTTCAAATTGCGCATTGGCCTCATTGATATCTATGGCTTTTACTTTAAACTGATGTTCAAGTCTATGGGACATTGGCTCTGCCTTTGATATATCAAAAAGCTTAACGTTTATGTCTGTGACGTAATTTTCGGCCTCACCTAATATCCTCTGAACGGTTTTAAGGTTGGTATAACTTTGAATATTATCAATATCGGCAATGCCACTTTGATATATACCTACAATTTTCAAAGGAAAAATATCGCCTTTGATTGTGCTAATTTGAATTCTGTCGCCAACGGATAGAGACATTTTATCAGCTAGTCCTGCACCTAGTAAAATACCGCTATCGTTATTTTTTAGAGCTTCGGGTGTACCTTGAACAATATAATCTTGAATGCTTGACAATCGCACTTCTTCCATGATGTCGACTCCGACAAGATTTCCGCCTAATTCAATTGAACCTGATAAATAAAAAATCTGTGCTCTTAATTGTGGAGTAGCCCCTTTTACATTATCATCATCCTTCAGGTATTTTAAAATGGGTAACGCATTATGTATTTTTTTTTGACTTTGTTTGGGCTTAATTGAATGTACAACATTAAGGGCATCCTCAAATTCTTCATACATTGCGATAGGTTGATTTTCCGAAGGCTCTATTTCGTTATAAAGGTGTATATGAGGTGTTTGGTTTAGGACTAGATCATCGAGCATAGTGTTTAATCCTGTCATAAAACTCACTAAAGTTATATAAGCACCTATGCCAAACGTAACGCCCAAAGAAGCCGTTATTGTTGATTTCATCTTGGTGACAAGATGTGTTTTGGCTATGCCCAATATTACTTTCCAATTAATCATTCTTTGGGCTTATAAATATAGGTATCGGCATCAATGCCCGAGCGAATTTCAACTTTGTCCATGTTTTGAAGACCAATAGATACGGTCTTCACACCATTTTTGGTTTGCACTTTGTTTTCACCAATAAGATATTCTTTGGGTATACTTAGAACGTTGTTCTTCTGGGCAATGATTATGTTCCCTTCCCCGGCAAGACCAGGATATAGTACCTCTGGAGTTTCCTTGAAAACGGCCTCAATTTTAAAGGTTTGAGAACGTTCGTCTTTGCTGGGATAAATTTTACTGATTGTTGTTTCAAGTACTTTTGAGTTGTAAGCATCAAGGGTAATCAAGGCTTTTTGACCCTTTTTGATTTTAACAATATCTACTTCATCAATCAACATTTCCACTATAAAGACATTTTTGCTACCTATGGCTGCCAAAGGTACCATCGTTGTCACTATTTCTCCTGGATTTTTGAACAGAGCATATACCTTGCCATTGATTTTAGAGGTTACAGTGAAGTCTTTTGTAGCTATTTGGGATGTTTTGAAGTTATTCTGTGCTTGCCTTACTAGGGTCTCCAGTTCATTTTTAGTTCGTTTATATTTGTTTTGCAATAAAAGAAGCCTATTCTGCGAAAGCTCATAAGCAAGTTTTCTATTGTCAAAATCTATTTTAGAACCTATTTGTTGTTCCCAAAGATTTTTTTGCCTGAAGTAGTTTATTGAGTCACTTTTCAAGGACAATTTCACGGCGCTTATTTCGTCTTGTATGCCACTTAAAACAGTAGCACTTCCCTCATAATTTTCTCTGGCCAGTTGCAATGCCAGTCTTGCCAGTCTTGCATTTTCCGTGTTCAATTTTGGCGTATTATTAATGATCTGTAGAATAGGTTGCCCCTTTCTCACCAAATCCCCTTCTTCAAGTAGATTTTGGTCTAAAATACCGCCTACTGCGGCATAAGCTTGGTATAAACTGTCTGGCTGAACTGTTACCGAGGAATATACCGATTCGGTCATGGTTATTTTGGCAGGAAGAATCTTTTCTGAATCCGGTCCACAGGAAATAAGAAGTAATAATAAGATTAAAATTAAAGCTCTATGAATCATACGAAATGTCTTATACAATAAAAATATGAAACTTAAGAAAAGCCTTTGTTTAAGACAAAGGGGTAACATAATACCCTGAATATTGTTTTTTTAATATGATATTTGTCATCTTTTAGAATTTATGGTAATATTAGATTAGTGCGCTAAAGAACTCTTTATGAAAGAAATGGTTATGAAGTTCGGTAAACGGATTTCAATAAATTGTTTACCATGTGTTTGTATTGGTATTGTGTATCTCTGGTTTGGGATGCTAAAATTTTTTCCTGGAGTTAGCCCTGCAGAAACTATAGCTTTAGATACTATTTCTGAACTTACGTTCGGAGTACTCACACCTAAAGTCTCCATCATATTATTAGCAATTTGGGAAACGGTCATTGGTTTTTTATTGATTGTGGGATTGTTCAGCAGAGCTGCATTGAATCTGGCCATTGTACACATGGTTCTTACGTTTACACCATTTTTGTTTTTCCCTGAACTCACGTTTACTGAAGCTCCTTTTGGACTTACATTATTAGGGCAGTACATAGTAAAGAATATTGTATTTCTTGCTATTATGGTCTTTTTAATTTCTAAAGAGCGAAAAAAGAACGGTAGACTTTTTAGTTAGTAATAGCTGGGTTATCTACTATTCATAGATTTGCAGTTTATTTTTCAGTGATCTGATTTCACCTTGCATGCGCTCAATACGTTCCAATAGGTCGTGAATAACTTCGATACCCTCGAGATTAATATCGAGGTCTGAATATAGGCGGATTATTTTTTCAGCTTTTGGCAGCTCTTCATTGGAGAAATATTGAACATTCTTTTTTTTGAAAATTTCAATTAATCCAAATTCGTGAAGTTGAACCATGAATTGTATAGTGACCCCATGACTGATGCAAAATTCATTGACCTCTATATACTTATACTGTTCCATCATTTAGTTGCTTTTAGTGAGGCTAATTCCTTGAAAAGTTCTTTTTCCCTGGTTGTTAAATTGGTAGGTGTCTTAACCCTATATGTAATAAACAGATCACCGAAATGCCCTTCTCTTTTATATATTGGGAATCCTTTTGATTTAAGCTTAACTTTAGTTGCATTTTGGGTTTCAGGTTTTACCTTAAGCTTGGCCTTTCCGTCAAAAGTATCAACCATTATTTCACCTCCCAGTACGGCAGTATAAAGGTCTAAATCCATTGTTTTATATAGATTGTCCCCATCGCGTTTAAATCCTGAATTGTTTTCAATTGAGAAGGTAATGAACAAATCGCCTTTTGGCCCTCCATTGCGGCCTGGACCACCATGCCCTTTGATTTTTATGGTTTGCCCATTTTCAATTCCCGCGGGGATAGTTATGCGAATGTTCTTTCCATTAACCGTAAGTGTTTGTTTATGGGGATTGTAAACATCATTTAATTTCAGTTTTAGTTCGGCATTGAAATCCTGCCCACGAAATTTAACCTGTCTTCCTCCTGAAGAACCAGCAGAAGATCTACCCCCAAACATAGATTCAAAAAAATCTGAAAAGTCATGCTCCCCAAAATTTCCAGAATATTGGGTTTGATAGCCCCTTTGTTGCTGCTGTGCCTTTTTTGCTTTTTCTATTTCATCGGCGTGTTGCCAATCTTTGCCATATTCATCATATTTCTTTCGATTTTCAACATGGCTTAAAACTTCATTGGCTTCGTTTATTTGTTTAAACTTTCGTTCAGCTTCTGAGTCGTTTGGGTTTACATCAGGATGATATTTTCTCGCAAGTTTGCGATAGGCCTTTTTAATATCGCTTTGTGAAGCTCCTTTAGTGACACCTAAAGTTTTATAGTAATCAATGTATTCCATCTTCTACGCTATTTTTAATCTGATTACTAGGTATGTGTTTTCGAAGGATTACCTGTTATGAAGGATGAACAAAACTTTCATTATCCTTTTTTTCCTGAAGCACATGTTCTGATATTAAAAACATCTCTTTTTTAACCATTTTAAGTTCCTTCATGAGAACTACGTTACCATTTTCAATACTTGATTGTTCTTTCAAAATGGTCTTATAATCGTGGGAAGAAGCTCCTTTTATAATGTCAATTAAATGACTTTGCTGGTCTTTAACTCTTTTTTTGAGACAATCGCAATCATAACATAAATCCTGAAAACGAATTAGGCTTTCTCGAATTTCGTCCAAATGCTCATTTTTCACCATTTCATCAAAGTACTGGTCTACAAGCTGTTGTAAGAAAAGTAGATCTTTTGAGTAGAAAGCCAAATCAGATTTTATTTTTTCACATTTTAAATAATGGTTTTGCCAGTCTGTTGTTTTGTTCAAAATATCCGAAGTATATGACACATTTTTCATGATAGAATCATTTATATTAAAAGTACAATCAACAATATTTACAGAATATGATTAATGTCATAAGACTACAGTTCGTCTTAAATTAACTTACATCTATATTCCCTAATAGTTCATTATGCTCAAATAAGGAATACTTATTACTAGATCTGGAACATATGAGGGTATTCGCAAAAAACAATAGCATATTTAAATTGCTTTCTGAGGCGGTTTCAGAAGGTTTGTTGGTCGTTAATAGGGATAGGGAAATTGTCGCGACCAATAAAAAGGCCGATAAAATGTTCGGTTACCGTCGCGAAGAATTAATAGACCAGCCATTGAACATTCTTATTTCTGATTCTTATAAAATAGGGCACCATAAGCATGTTGATGAGTACTTTAATACCCATAAGTCTAGAAAAATGGGAATTGAACGCTGTTTGTCCGGAGAACGAAAGAATAAGGAAAAGTTCCCAATCGAGGTGAGTCTAAACCCCTTTACGATTTATGATACCGACTATGTTCTAGCTCTTGTCTTTGACCAGACTGAAATAAGCAAACGCGATTTTAAAATAAAGGAACTTAATGAGCATTTAGAAAAGAAAATCAGAACACGAACCTTAGAGTTGAGGGAAACGGTTGCTATGCTTAAAAATGAAATCAAAAGGAGGGAAGAAGCCGAAAAGAAGATGAAATTTGCACTACAGCGCGAACGCGAATTGAACGAGTTGAAAACAAAATTTCTTTCGTTGGTCTCGCATGAATTCAAAACGCCTCTTAGCGGTATTTTAACATCTGCTACACTAGTTGGTAAATATAAGGGCTCTAACCAACAGGATAAACGTGATAAACATTTAAAAACAATAATCGGGGAGGTAAGGCACCTGAATAATATTTTAACTGATTTTCTCTCAATGGAAAGGATTGAAAAAGGAAAGGAAATTTACAAATTCGCTGAGTTTTCCTTGAGTAAGGTGGTCAACGAAGTTGTCTATAATGCCAACATGTTGCTAAAAAACGGGCAACACATAAATTACCCTCAAAATATTGAAGACGTCTTAATTTACCAGGATGAGAAAATCGTGACTTTGATTTTGACAAATTTATTATATAATTCGGTCAAATATTCACCTGAAGATTCCTATATAGATATATTAATGGATATTGAAAAAGATAAAATGCTCTTGAGTATAAAAGACCAAGGAATAGGAATTCCTGAGAAGGACCAGAAACATATTTTTAAACGCTATTTTAGAGCTGAAAATGCCTTAATAAACCAAGGAACAGGCATAGGTTTGAATATTATAAAAGATCATATAGAAAATTTGCGTGGAAAAGTTTATTTTAAAAGCAAGGAGAAAATGGGAAGCACCTTTACAGTAGAGCTGCCTATTGGGGAGATACTGAATAAGTAAATGAACAAGTATATTATGAGAAAGGTCTTATTAATAGAAGATGATCCGGTTCTAAGGGAAAATACAGCTGAATTACTGGAGCTTTCGGAATATGAGGTTGTAACAGCTACTAATGGAAAGAAAGGAGTAAAGGCAGCTAAAGAGCATTTACCCAACGTTATAGTCTGTGATATAATGATGCCAGAATTAGATGGTTATGGTGTTTTAAAACAATTGGGAAAAGATGAATCAACAATGCATATTCCTTTTATATTCCTTTCCGCAAAGACTGAAAAAGAAGACGTTCGTAAGGGAATGAACTTGGGGGCTGATGATTATTTAACGAAACCATTTGAAGAGATCGATCTATTAAATGCAATTGAAAGTAGGTTGGCAAGAGCTGAAATTTTAAAAGAACTGCAAAAACCGGAAAATGGAAATAAAAATGATAATGAAATAAAAACGATTCATGAGTTCAAGAATTATATTGATGATAATGGGGACGAATTGGAATTTTTACAGGGCGAAGAAATATACCGCGAAGGTGGCAATGTCCATATGGTTTACCTGATTTTGAAAGGTATTGTAAAGACGCATAAATTAGATGAAAATGGGAAAGAACTGATTACTGGCATTTATAATGCCGATGAGTTCTTTGGATTTTCTTCATTGAGTGCCAATGAGATATATGAAGAATATGCAACAGCTATGGAAGACGCAAAACTTGTTGGAGTCAATAAAGAAAAATTGACTACCGTTTTGCAGGAAAACCATGGACTTGCTTTAGAATTGATGCATATTTTGGCTGAAAGCTTAACTGATGCAAAACAGCAATTATTGGAAATGGCTTATGGTTCGGTACGTAAAAAAACCGCAAGCACCATATTAAAATTCGCTGATAAACTACAACAAGACAATCAGGGTAATTTGCATATTCTTCGTAGTGACTTGGCAAGTGTGGCAGGGATGGCCACTGAAACCTTAATACGTACACTTTCCAGTTTCAAAAAAGAAGGACTAATAACTATGGAGGATCACAACATCAAAATACTTGATGTAGAAACCTTAAAACGTATTTACTGAGTTTCAGTACTTATTTTTTTGTATATGATGGTAATCATATTTTTGTATTGCCCAGTGTTATAAATTTAACACCAAAACCATAATGAGTTAAGAAATGTTGCAAATATTAGTCCCTACCGATTTTTCTAAAAACGCTTGGAATGCCTTGAAATATGGGCTTGATTTATATAAAAGTATTAAATGTACTTTTTATCTTCTACACGTAAATCCTATTCCCACATATTCTGGCGCTGGTTCTTCCGTTAAGGGGTCTTCAAAAATGGCGCAAGAATCCGTCCTAAGAGAAAGTAAAGAAAGTCTTGACCAATTGCTTTTACGCATAGAAAATATTCCTACGAATGCTAAGCATTCTTTTGTTACCATAGCTTTGTTTGACTTTTTCGTTGATTCTATTAAAAGGGAAGTTGAAACCAAAAAAATAGATTTGATAATTATGGGCACCAAGGGTTCATCTGGACTAAAGAAAGCCACCATGGGTAGCAATACAGGTGATGTCATTACTAAGGTCAAATGCCCCTTATTGGCTGTGCCTGAAAATGCAGTATTCAAAAGACCAGAGGAATTAGCCTTTCCTACAGACTATTATTTGGGATATGATTTAAAAGTGCTCGACACACTTATTGAAATGGTCACATTAAACAATTCTGTCTTGCGAGTTCTCCATATTTCTAAAAAAGGAGAGGAATTGAATGAGGAACAGGTAAAAAACAAAGAGTTCTTGAACGATTATTTACAAGATATTGAACATAGTTTTCATTCACTGACAGGAACGGATCTTGAAACGTCAGTACAGTGTTTTACCGAAAGTAGGGACATTGATATGATCGCTATGGTAGCTAAGAATCTTAATTTCTTTCAACGAATACTTTTTAGACCCAAGGTTGAGCAAATAAGTTATCACACAGATATTCCTTTTCTTGTGCTACATGAATAGCATCGTAGTTTCTTTCAGTTTTTGGATTGGATTATTTGAACTATATCCTTCTTCTGAAGTACGCCCGATTGTCGCCACACCTGTTTTCCATCTTTAAATAGTAGCATTGTCGGCACACCTTTTACTTGATATTTTGTGGCAATTGATTGATTCTTATCCACATCGATCTTTACTATTTTAATTGCATCACCCAATTCTTCTTTTACATCTTTGAGAATAGGGCCCAACATTTTGCAAGGGCCACACCAATCGGCGAAAAAGTCCACTAAAACCGGAGTTTTCGAACTGACTATTTTATTAAAACTACTCTTCATATTTTTTGGTTTGCAACTGCAAATTAATAAAAAACAAATGGTCGTAAACTGACCAATATCATGGTTTATAGCTTTGATCACTGTTAACTTTGGTAAAACTAATAAATCTTGTGCCATGAGAAAGATTTTGGTTCCTATTGATTTTTCAGATAATGCTTTTAACGCCCTAGAATATGCCTGTCAGGTTTTTAAATACGAAAAAAGCGAAATCTTCATTATGCACGCTTATGCCGATGAGGTCTATCAACAAGACAAATTAACTAAGCGAAGTCAACTGGATTTATTAAAGGAAGAAATTTCCCAAAATTCTGAAAGACAATTGAAGAAGATATTGGAAGAAATCGAACATCATTACCCCAATCCACATCATAAGTATAAAACGATTTCGGCTTTTGGTTCCTTGATTGATGAAGTTAATGATTTGGTGAATCAAGAGAATATGGATATTGTTGTCATGGCCACCAGAGGTGAAACCAATGACCGCAGTTTAACTTTTGGTAGCAATACCTTACAGGTCTTAAAGTATATCAGTTGCCCGGTGTTGGCTATTCCTGAAGGATTTAAATATCATGCACCTAAAGAAGTACTCTTTCCAACTAATTATTTAGTGCCTTATAAAAGGCGCGAATTAAAATTACTTTGCGAAATGTCAGGCTCATTTAGGTCAACAATACACATGCTGTATATTGATCCGATTAAAAAACTTTCGCTTCGCCAGGAAGACAATCAGCAATTTCTTAGAGATTGCCTGCCCAAAGCTAAATTACTATTCGAAACTACCCAGGAAAAGGATAAGATGATTGCCATTACCAAATATATAGTCCATAATGATATTGATATGCTGGTATTGGTAAACTCAAGACATTCCTTTCTTGAGGATATGCTAAGCCAATCTACCATTGATAAAATTGGACTTCATATTAAGATTCCTTTTTTGGTCACGCAAAATTTATTCAGATAATTAAAAAATCATTGAAAAATGAAACGTATAATTCTGCCCACCGATTTTTCAGACAACGCATATAATGCGATTTGTTATGCCATAAACCTTTTTAAGCAAGAGGAATGTACTTTTTACCTATTACATACGTATACGCCTGCAATTTATCAGGCTGAATATGTATTGCACAGTCCTGGACAGATAGGTTTAGGGGATATTTATCAGGAAAATTCATTGACCCAGTTAAAAGAGCTTAAAAAAAAGTTGATTGCGGAACACAACAACAAGAAACACACCTTCATGGTGCATTCAGCTTTTAATACCTTGGTTGATGAGATTGTGGAGATCTCCATGAATGAAAATGCCGATATGGTTATTATGGGTACGCAAGGGGCAACCGGTGCGAAAGAGATTTTAATTGGCACAAATACCGTACATGTTATAAAAAAAGCATGTTGTCCGGTCATTGTCATACCTCCAAATTTTAAATATGAAACCCCAAAGGAAATATTGTTCCCTACAGATTTAGGTATCGATTACCAAGAAGAACAATTAGGAGCGTTAGCGTTCTTGGCGAAACAACATGTTTCAAGAATAGATGTATTGCATATTTCTACAGGGTATGACCTCAGTGAGGAACAATTGAAAAATAAGGCAAAGTTAGACGGGATATTTGGTCGAATTGCCCATTTGTTCCACGAAATGACAAATCAAGAGGTGATTACGGCCATCAATAATTTCCAACAAAAGAATAAAGTAAACCTTTTGGTAATGATTCAGAATCGTCATACATTTTTTGAACGCCTATTTATTGAACCTGTTATCAAAAAGTTAGGCTTTCATGTAACCATTCCGTTTATGGTAATCCCCCCAAATAAAAACAATTAAAAATGCAAAATATCTTAGTGCCAACCGATTTTTCTAATGATGCGTATAATGCACTTTATTACGTCTCAAAACTGTTCAAGAGTAAAGCGTGTAACTTCTATCTAATAAATGCCTATAATGAAAGCACGCCATTGATAAGTAGAAGCATTGATATTGGCAATGGAAATGGGGAGCGTAAAGGTTTGTTAGAGCAACTTAAAGATGAATCCAATGAGGAATTGAAACACACTTATCATAGAATCAACTTGGATAATAAGTGCCCAAAGCATAAATATAAAATGATATCCAAAAAAATGGATTTGATTGAGGCTATTTCTCAATCCATTGATGAGCATAAAATAGACCTGGTTGTAATGGGTAATAAGGGTAAATCAAGCGGTTTAGGCATATATTTGGGAAGCACTACCACCAAGACCATGGCATCGGTGAAGAAATGCCCAATTCTGGCAGTACCCATGAATGCAGACTTTAATGTGCCGTATGAAATAGCTTTTGCCACTAACTATAAAAGGCATTATGATGCTGAAGTTCTTGACCCATTGCGAAATATGGCTAGACATTGTGGTTCTGCAACGAGGATACTTCACATAAATGAGGAAGAGCACTTGAATAAGGTGCAGGAAGGTAACCTTAAAACACTTAGGGCCTATTTGGATCCTATGGAAAATTCAGTCCACTGGATGCCCAATTTTACAAGTAAGACCGAAGCAATCCAGGTATTTTTGGAGGAGTTGGGTATTGGTATGCTTGCAATGGTTAATTATGAACATAGTTTTTTGGAGAATTTGCTGCATGCATGAGCCTGTCATCAAAAAGTTGGCTTTTAATATTGATATTCCATTTTTGGTGATTCCTGGAACCAAATGATTTGAATCATTGTTGAAGCTCTTAAGATTTATCATATTTAGTCTAATATTTAAAACTCATATTATGAAAAATATAGGTATATGGCTCGATAAAGAGAAAGCACATATGGTTACCCTTATCGAAGATTCAGAAAAGTTTGAAACAATAGTTTCCGATATAGAGGTTTTTCACCCCAAAGGTGGGTCAGGGACGAAATCGGCAAAATGGGGTCCACAGGATGTAGTTCAGGATAGCAAATATTTAGAACGGGAAAAACATCAGTATAAAATCTATTTCAAGAATTTGGCAAATTTTGTTAAAACGGCCGATGCCTTTGCTTTATTTGGACCTGCGGAGACTGCCGCTATGTTCAAAAAAGAACTGGATGAAAATTATCCTCAACTGGCCGCCAAGGTCAAAACAGTTACTAAGGCAGATAGCATGACCGATAACCAAATAAAGAAATTGATTAGGGAGTTTTTTGGCAAACCTCGTATTAAATTACTTTCCTAATAAAAACTATGGTTTTCACATAAATAATCTTTTATGGAAGTAAAAGAGTTTCAAGTTATAAAGTCCTCGGGAGAAAGGGCTAGATTTTCGTTAACAAAACTAAGAAGGTCCTTACTCCACAGTGGTGCCGATGA